>ERZ651768.384-NODE-384-length-33553-cov-4.592245_pt1 | contig 33553 bp, 36 predicted proteins | sample MGYA00514754_ERZ651768 | MGnify/ENA metagenome assembly ERZ651768
CGGATCTTCATGGCCGAGCGTCTGCCTGTGAGATCTGTTCCACGGGGCGTGGTCCCACTTGACGAGCGTCGATCTTAGAACTACAAGTCGTAACTCAATGGTGATGCACTAGTGGGCATATGGGGGATGTGACGATGAACAGACCACCGCTTGCAGTTCCAAAAGGCAGACGAGTCGTCATTCATGGCGCGTTGGTGGTGCTGTGGATGGTCTGTCTTACGGAGGGAGCCTGGGCGTACGAGCGCACATGGCATTATATGCCGACGGGCAACGGTCACGGTTTTCAGGTCTTTGATCGGCAGCAGGGTCGGGTGACCGGATTCTTGGAGCACCCCTATCGCTATGTGGCTGCTGGTGATGAAAGTCGAACGTGGGGCCTGGGTCGACGCGACCTGGCTCATGATATCTATTTCGGTGTTCGCGTGGGGACGGTACCAAGCGTGTTGGCCCCGTTCCGGGCCCGGCAGGAACAACAGGAACAGACATGCCACCATGGTCGACCATGATGGCATTGGCGGCGGCGGCGACACTGGCGCTGGCGCTGACGGCGACGGTGGCGGTGGTGGTGGATGCGGCGGCGGCGGTGGTGGATGCGGATGTGGCGGCGGCGGATGCGGCGGTCACTGATTCACTACTAGCACAATCTAGCGATTTGAAATGGGCCTCAGAACTCTGAGGCCCATTTTTTCTGTCTCCAATTCAATGATCCTGCAGCAGTAGGAGCGCCCTCACCCTAATCCTAATCCCTTGCACGGGCGAGGGAACCACGAAATTATTTCACCGGTGATTACAACTCTATGTCGGCCAATCCATCCCCTATCCCAGGGTTGGGAGAGGGCTAAGGTGAGGGTTGCATTCGGCCACAAACCAACCTCAATGACATCGGTTACTTGCTGTCTAAACGGGAATGCCTAAACTAAATTCTTAAATGAAACTGCGTAGCCTCAAAATCATGCGAGCCCGCCACCCACGGAAAAGCTCCACCGACGCCGAAAAGACTCTGTGGCAAGATTTACGAAGCCGTCAGTTATTCGGTCACCGGCTCAAGTGCCAACATCCGATAGGTAAATACTTCGTCGATTTTGTGTGCCTTGAAAGTAATCTGGTGGTAGAGTTGGACGGCGGGCAGCATCTGGAATCATCAGAGTACGATGCGGCGCGTTCGGCTTCCCTCGGGAACCGTGGTTTTTCGATCGTTCGCCCTTGGAACAATCAGGTTTTGAATGAGATGGACGGGGTGAAGGAATCTATCCTTTTAGCATTGAATTCGGTAGCTAAAGAAACGAAGCCCTAACCCTTTCCTGTCCGCAGGAGAGGGAACTGCTGTAGGAGAAAAACATGGTGCAGTCACCCCATGGCGTTAAATTTGAGTCGAACCGGCCCGTGGTTATGGGCCGGAACGGGATGGTGTGCGCCGGGCATCCGTTGGCTGCCCAGGCCGGGATGGCCATCCTCCAGAAAGGCGGAAACGCCGTGGATGCGGCCATCGCAACCGCCGCTGCACTGAATGTGGTTGAGCCCAACATGTCGGGCATCGGCGGCGACGGCTACATCATGATCTACAACAAAGCTCAGAATAAGATCGACATCTGCAACGCCACCGGCGCAGCGCCTTACGCCACGGACCTGGCTCGCTATCAGGCGGATGGCATACCCCAAAAAGGGATTCTCTCAGTCTCGGTGCCCGGGCTCTTGGACGGCTGGCTTGCAGCGCACGAGAAATACGCTTCGTTGAAATTGTCCGAGTTGTTCGCCGCTGCCATCGATCTGGCCGACAACGGGTTCCCAGTGTCACACGTGCTGTCCAGAGTCATCGCTGGCGACTCGCTACTCTGTGAGTTCCCCACTTCCAAGGCCATCTTCGCCCCAGGTGGGAAGCCACCGGCGCCGGGGCAAATTATCTACCAAAAGAACCTGGCCAAGACTTTTCAAGCTATCGTGGCAGGTGGCCGGGACGAGTTCTACCAGGGAAAAACCGCTGAAGCGATGGTCAACTTCTGCCAAGAGCAGGGCGGCTTGTTATCGATGAAGGACCTAGCTGATTGCCGCTCCCGGTGGGAGGAACCCATCTCCACCACCTACAAGGGGTACTCGGTCTATGAGGCGCCGCCGAACTCCAGCGGCCATGTCCTACTCCAAGAACTGAACATCGTTGAGCAGTTCGACCTCCAATCACTGGGCCACAGCACCGCCGAGAGCATCCACATGATGGTGGAAGCCAAGAAATTGGCCTTCATCGACCGGGAGGCTTTCATGGCTGACCCGGACCATACTGACGTCCCCACCCTGGGACTGATCTCCAAGGAATATGCCAAAGAGCGGGCCAAGCTCATCGACCCGGACCAAGCATCGGACCCAACCCACGGCGACCCACGGGTGTTCGAAGGCAGTTCGGGAGGCGCCGGGAAGGTTACGGCCGGCTCAGTGCAGGAAGAGGACACCACCTGTTTCGTGATCGTGGACCGGTGGGGCAACGCCGTGTGTCAACTCCAGAGCATCCAGAGCTCATTGGGCTCTAGCTTAGTCGCCGGAGACACGGGCATCCTGCTCAACAACAGGATGACCTACTGGCATCTGGACCCGGACCATGTGGACTGCCTCCAGCCCGGCAAGCGGGTGCGCCACACCATGAACCCGGTTATGGTCTTCAACGGCGACGGCCCTGCATCTATGGGCAAAGCCGAAGGCAACGGCAGCCTGATGCTGGTCTGCGGCACGCCAGGCGCCGACACCCAGGTGCAGACCAATATGCAGGTCATCACCCATCTGATCGACTTCGGAATGACGGTGGCAGAGGCGGTGGAAGCGCCCCGATGGCGGAATTCCCACAGTCCCACCGAGTCCAACGTGCCCCACACCTGTGATAATCTTTTGCATATGGAGTCCAGGTTCGCGCCGGACGTCCGCCAGGCGCTGGAAAGCCGGGGCCATCAGCTGAACATGATGCCCGATTGGGGCGCCCAGGGCAGCGAGATGATGATTCAAGTGGACTCCGAGTCCGGCGCACTCCAAGGCGCCGCTGACCCAAGAAGGGACGGCTACGCCATCGGCTGGTAATTCCAGCCCACAAACTAGCACTAAAACGGAATATCGATGCGCATACCTGGTGACAAGAGAAGCCCTTTCCCTGACGAATGCGGCAACCGGGCCGGTGTCTTCGCCGAGGCTGTGAGAGACGGCGATATGGACCTTGCTTGGTCCATGCTGTCGAGGGAGACCCGCGGCATGCGGATGGGCGTGTGGGCCACCAAGAACCGGGTCAATATGCAGGACGCCTACCGCGCCGGGTACAACTCAGACCATCCGATGCGGACAGCCATGCTGGACGACTTCCGGAAGACTGTCCTGAGCCTGTGGCCCTTGGAAGACCTGACAGACCTGGGCATCTCTCCCACCAGTTATCTGGACGACGTGCACGCCTTCGCATTTCTTCCATTCGGCATGCAAGAAGACACCACCGAGGTGGAACACGGCCGGGCCATGAACGGGTTGATCCTGCCCATGCTGTGGGAGGACGACGATTGGCAGGTTGACCTTCCAGGATGGCGCTTCCTGGAAGTGCCTGAGAAGGGTTAGCAACTTGGCGCGGCGCACTGCGGTCGAAGTCATTCCGGCCCGGCCCGTCGAGGAGACCCTGGTCTGCGGACTCTGCAAGCGCGAGTCGCCCCGGTTCACATCGCACCACCTGATTCCCCGCGCGCGAGGCGGCAGGCTCGGCCCCCAGGTCAAGCTGTGCCCCACCTGCCACCGGCAGCTCCACGCCATGTTCTCTGAAACCACTCTGGCCAAAGAGCTGAACTCTATCGAGGCGCTGCGGGCCAATCCAGAGTTCTCCGATTACCTGAGGTGGGCCAGGCATCAGAAAGGCCCAACCAGCTTCCAGGTCCGCCGGGCAAAGAACCGCCGTTAGACGACTTTCCTAATCTCCCTGCCGCCTTGTACTGCCGACGGGCCGGGGAATATACTCCGGGTATCATGGCTTCCTCAGACGGACTCACCAGACTGCCGCTCTTTCCGCTGAACCTAGTCCTCTTTCCCGGCATGGACCTGCCTCTTCACATTTTCGAAGAGCGTTATAAGGACATGATCGGGGAGTGCATGGACCAGGATGCTCCCTTCGGCGTGGTGTTGATCAAAGAGGGGCTGGAAGTCGGCGCTCCGGCCGACCCGGAACGCATCGGAACTTCCACTCGGATCCTCCGGTCGGAGGTCTTGGACCAGGGCCGATTGAACATCATGACCAAGGGGCAGCAACGGTTCGAGATTGAAGAGATTATTCAGAGGGTTCCCCATGTGGTGGGCCGGGTCCGCTTTTTGCCCGAAGTGGAGGGTGAGGGATGCGCCGAGTTGGTCCCTCAGATCAACGAGGAGTATGTGGCTCTGGTACGGAACCTCACGGCACTGACAGGGGGCTATACGTCACGGGTAGACATCCCAGAAGACCCCATCCAGCTTTCCTATGCCATCGCCGCCAATCTGGAGATGGAACCGCACTTGCGGCAGAGTCTTTTGGTCACAGAGACCGCCGCCACCCGCTTAGCTGACCTGATCCCATTGCTGAAGCAGGGCAACGAAGCGCTTCGAGAGCGCATCGTCAAGCAGAATCCATTCCAGGGGCCGAGGCTTAACTAAGAGCCTAGGCGGTCTTCGTTAGATCTCCGAAGAGGCGCAACGCACCGGACTCGGGTATCAGGCCCGAGAACAACTCCGGATGGATCATCTCCGCCATGATCTCAAGGCCAGTTACCAGACGGGGTCCCGACCGGCTGGTGTAGGCGCCCGCGTCCACCACGTATACCCGGTTGTTCTTCACTGCGGGGAGCGTGTCCCAACCTGGTTTGGCCGTCATCACCGGCATGTCTTCCAACGCCCGCTTCACGTCAAAGCCACAGGGCATCATTATGATAATCTCCGGCTGGCTGGCAACGACTTCGTCCCAGTCCAGTTTCAATGTCCCGGTGTCCTTGTCGCCGAAGCTGTTGGTCCCGCCGGCTAGTTCCGTCATCTCCGGCACCCAGTGGCCGCCGCACATCACGGGGTCTGCCCACTCGACATGAAGCACGCTGGGGTGATTGTCGGCATCCTTGGCGCGCTCGGTTATTGCCTCGATGCGGGCGGTGAGTCCGGCTGTGATCTCCGCAGCCTTGGCTTCCGTCCCGGTTGCACGGCCGACCCGGTTCAGGTCCTCGACCACGTCGCCGATGTGGAGCGGGTCCAACGATAGAATCTCGGGCTCTTTGGCTAGTCCCAGGCTTACCTCGGCAACCTGCCGAGAAGAGATGGCTCAAACCTCGCAGATGGCTTGAGTGATCAGGAGGTCCGGCTCTGCCGCTTTCAGCAATTCCGCATCGATCTCGTAGATGCCAAGCCCTTCTTTCAAACGCTCGGCAATCACCCTACTGATCTCGCCGCTGGTGGGTTCCTGTCCTTCGAAGACACTATGGACGACATGGGGTTTGTCCCGCGCCTCCGGAGGGTAGTCGCATTCGTGGGTCACGCCGTAGAGTTGGTCTTGTAAGCCCAGGTCGTAAACCATCTCGGTGGCGCTGGGCAGGAAAGAGCAGATGCGCATATATAATCCCCGGCTAAGGCATCTCAGCTGTTAGAATCGTGAATAAGGCTCGTTCGGTGTAACTTTACCGGTGATTTTCGGAATGGGAGACCAACTCCACGGTGGTGTCAGAGGTCGCCACGGCGACCGAACCATAGAGGGGTCAACGCTTCTTCCAGGTCTCAACTAGGTTATGAGCATCCTCGTCGTCCACGCCCCACATCTCGAACTTGATCCGGATGGCGTCGTAAAGTGTTAGGTCGCCATGGTCGACGTCCGAGTTACGGTAGGACTCCACGCTGACGTCCATCCACTCCAGTCCAATGTCGTCTTTGTCAGCCAGGCGCTCGACCATATTCACAGCGCAGGCGCCGATCCCCGAAAAGAAGAACTCCCCGGCGCCCAACTCCTCGCCGCCGGCATCGTCGGCAACGAAGTGGTGGGTGCGTGCGTTGCAGATGGCCCGGCCCAGGGTGCCGGTGCTGTATGCCCTTGCTTTGTAGGCCAGTGTCAGATTAGCCATTTACTCCTCCATCTGGACTTAAATTCTTAGTCAGCCACCCGATAGGCAAAGCAGTCAACGATCTCTATGGGCAACTGCCTCTGGGCCAGTCCGGTGGTGCCGATCACCGCCCGGCAGGGCGGGTTTGGCACGAACTCCCGGAACACCTCATTGAACTTTCCCCAGTTGTCCATGTCAGTCAAGAACACCACCATGTTGACCACGCGGCTGAAATTGGTGCGCCCTGCGGTCAGCGATGTCTCAACGTGCCGGAAACAGGCGCGGTATTGTTCCATGAGGTCTTCGCCGACCAATTCCCCGGCAAAATTCGAAGATGTCGTGCCTCGGACGTAGACCTTAATCGCCTTCACCTTAAGCATTCTGGTCAGATCTTCGTCAAAGTAATCTGTGTACATGCCGGTGCGGTAGGAGGTGGAATCGGTCGCTTCGTGGCGGCCGTCGGAGATGATCAGGTCCAACAGCAGGTCCCGGTCTTTGAAGGAGAGGGCTTGGGCCTGTTCTATGGACAGGGCGTCAAATTGCTCCAGCGTACTTGCGGTGTTGCTTACCTGTGTCATGGCAGAGCATCCTATGTTCCGTATAGGTGCCCGTATCTTAGCGTCAGCCATCGGGCCGTGCAAGACGCTTTGACACCCTCCAACCCGCCCACCTATCATTGCAGTTAGAGCAATATCGAAAGCTGGCATTTCCCCTCATGGAGGCGCCCATGGCGACCATCAACGAACTTAAGGAACAGTACGAGGGCCTAGACCAGGAACTCCCCTGGAAAGGCGAGGAGGCCGTCGACCCATCGTGCCTGCTCACCTTCCAGTACGAATATCCCGATCAGCAATCTCAGGTTGAGATCGACACCGATGAATTCACAGCGGTCTGCCCGTGGACCGGCCTCCCAGACTACGGCGTCCTGACCATCTCCTACGTGCCTGGTGAATCGTGCATCGAACTGAAGTCCCTGAAGTACTATCTTCTTTCCTACCGGGACGTGGGCATCGTGCAAGAGCATGCCGTCAACCGTATCCTCAACGACCTCGTAGCCATCTGCCATCCCCGGTCCATGAAGATCACACTGGACTACAAAGTGCGAGGCGGTTTACACACCACGGTAAGCGTCGAACACAGCCGGGATAAGGGCGGCAAGTAGATGCCCAGGCGCGCTGGCCCAATATGTACCAGATAAGAATCGAGTTCACCTTCGATAGTGGGCACCGCCTCCTGGACTACGACGGCAAGTGCGCCTATCCCCACGGCCACACCTACCGGGCAGAGGTCTTTATCGAGTCTCAGTCCCTGAACGATCTGGGCCTCGTCTACGATTTCACGGACCTGAAAGACCGGATCAAGACCTGGGTGGACGAGAACTGGGACCACGCCTTTCTCGTAAACAGCCGGGATAGCGAACTCATAGAAGGGCTGGGCGGCGCTGAATTGGTGCGGCTCTACAAGTTCCAGGATGAGAACCCCTCGTGCGAAATAATGAGCCGGGCGTTGTACGAAAAGACTGCTGAACTCTGCGGCGTGGATCCCGCCAAAGTCCGGCTTTGGGAATCGGTGAACCAGTTCGCCGAGTACCACGGGGAGGGCTAACGCCGTGCCCAGCTACGGGGTGAGCCTCCTCTCCGGCGGACTCGATTCAACCACAGTGACCGCCTTGGCCAAGGGCAAGACCGACCACTTGACCGCCCTAACTTTTCACTACGGCCAGAGCCATAGCAAAGAAGTCGAGTGCGCCGCCGAAGTCGCCCGGTCCATCGGTGTGGCCCAGGAACTTATGGACATCTCGTTCCTGGGCAAAGTCGCCTGGTACTCGGCCCTGACCAACCCAGACCGGTTCCCAGTGCCCACAGACCGTGAAGCCGCCCAGATGGGCAACAGTATCCCCATCACCTACGTTCCCCTGCGAAACACGATCTTCCTGTCGCTGGCTGCCGCCTACCTGGAAAGCCAGGTGCTCCATGCCATCGAGCTGGAAAACGTTTCTCCCCATGACGTTCAAGCCCTCATCTACATGGCGCCCAACGCCATCGACTACAGCGGATATCCCGACTGCCGGCCAGAGTTCTTCGACAAGATGGGGGAGTCGCTGGGCTATGGAAGCAAGCTTTGGACGGAATATCACGTGCCTCTGCAGATAGAGATACCCATCATTGAGATGTCCAAGGCCGATATCGTTAAATTTGGCGTCGAGCTCGGGGCCCCGCTAGAACTGACATGGAGCTGCTACCAGGGCGGCGAGACGCCGTGCGGGCGGTGCGATAGCTGCATCCTGAGGGCCAACGGCTTCAAGGACGCCGGCTATCCAGACCCGGCGTTGCCGCATTAAATATGCTTAAAGTCAGCCGAAGATCGGAGGGAGAACCGGAGATATTCCACTCCATCCAGGGTGAGGGGGTCTCGATGGGCGTTCCCTCGGTATTCCTGAGGTTGGCGACCTGTAATCTGAGTTGCCGTTGGTGCGACACCAAATACACTTGGGACTGGCAGAACTTCGATTATGAGACCGAAGTGGCGGAACTGGAAGAGTCCGAGGTTCAGGCCAAGATACAAGCCTTCGACTGCTCCCATTTGGTGATCACGGGCGGCGAACCGATGCTACAACAAGCCGGACTGGCGCCTCTGGTGAAGTCTCTGTCGGAAGAGGGCTACACCTTCGAGGTGGAGACCAACGGGACGATCGTACCGGCGCCGGAGATGCTCCGCTACATCGGCCATTGGAACGTGTCGCCCAAGCTCCGCACCTCCGGCAACCCCTCGGCGGGGAGCCAGGTACCTTCTGCCTTGGAAGTGTTTGCCGGGTTGCCCGAGGCTTATTTCAAGTTTGTGGTTACTGGGGAGTCTGATGTGGGCGAGGTCTGCGCTCTGCGGGACCGATACGGCCTGGAACCGGACCGAGTGCTCCTCATGCCCGAAGGACGTACGCCTGACGCCCTGGCAAGGAAAAGTGCCTGGCTGTCCGAAGCTTGCGTGAAAAACGGGTTCCGTTTTACCACCCGGCTCCACATCATCTTGTGGGGAGACGAGCGAGGCAGGTAATCCCGGCTAGCTTCCTCTCAGCAAGCGAGTTAGCTCCCTGATATTTTCCAAGGCATCGAGGTGGCCCACCGTCTCAGCTACCCGAGCCGCGCCTCCGTCACCCAAGATATCTTCGACCAAGAAATTGAACTTAGCCACTAATTCCTCGCGGGAAGCTGGGTTTTCCGTATCTCCGTGATGGGCGGTCACGTTCTCTGTGAAAGTACGCCCGTCCTTCAATGAAACGGCCACCTTGGCCGCCGGATAGTCGTAACGCCGCAGATCCATCTCAGGATCAGCAACGATGTCCACACGGTGCGATAGCGCTAGCGTCGCCGGATCCTGTAGCCGGTCCGGGTAAAAGGCCGTGATATCGGTGCTGTTATGCACCACCGCGGTCGCCACCGCGTAGGGTAGCGAGAACTTGGCGGCCAGCATGTTCACCGGCTCCGGGTCAACCATGATCGTTGCCAGCGCCGGGGCCTCTACCTTGATACGGTCAATGTCGGCGGCGACGAAACCCTCTCGGCCCAACAGTGCCTGAACACCGTCCAATACTGGATGGTTGTACAGGCAGCAAGCGTGGAGTTTGAAGTAGTTGTGCTGGATCCGGTAGGCTCCCGGCACGCCCAACTCCTGCACCACTGCTTCGGTGTCGAAGGACTCCCCCAAGATGGTGTTGTAGATGTCAGATGGGCCGTCCTCTAGACCCGTGAAGCCGCAGAGGGTTAACTGGGCCGCCATGATCCCCTGAAACCCGGAGCGGCCGGGGTAAAGGTTGCGGATGGTCGCCCCTTCGATGCATGGGGCCCAAGTATTGGCCGGACTCATGGATGCGGAGACGTTGATCGCCTCGGTCGTACGCGCCTCATCGAACCCCATCAGTTTGGCGGTAGCCACCGCAGAGCCGATTGTCCCCCAGGTGCCGTGGGAGTGGACCGATTTTCTGACTTTGGTGCCGGTGCCGATTCGGGAGGTCACCTCGTATCCGGCGATGACGCTCTCCAAGAATTGTCTCCCGGTGGCGCCCCGTTCCTCGGCCACGGCCAACGCCGCGGGTATCACGTGGATGGCGGCGTGTCCTCCACCCAAACGGTTGCCCTCATCCATCTCCAAAGCGACTCCAGCGGTGGCGTTGGAAAGGGCGGCGAAGACCGCGATGGCTGAGCCGGGCTGTCCTAGAAGGGTTGCCGGTCCCTGGCCGCCGGTCTTGGCTGCAAACCGCGCCAGCTCCACGTTCTCGGAAAGGCGGCTACCTGCGAGCATTGCGCCGATGGTATCCAATACCACCGATTTAGCGGCATTAACAGTAGAAGATTCCAGGTCTTCCAGGCGTGTTTCGCAGACGAAACGCGAGAGGCGGTCTAGGTAATCTGGCATCATGGTCTCCCCGGTCCGGTTGCCTCTATTTTAACCGAATGGCATAATCCGGCAACCATGTGCGCCACGAATAACCAGAACGACGAACAAGACTTTCAACCGTGGACCAATCTGAAACAGCCGATGCCGATCTGGCGCAAGCTGAGGCTTGTAGCTCGGAACAACTTCATCAAGCTGCGCACGAGAAAGGGCTGCTGCGGCAGTTTAAATCAGCCCGGCTGTTGACGCGGAGAAAGCCAGCCACCGGGTTCCGGCGGCCAGTAGGCCTAGGTAGGCAGTTCCGCCTGGTAGCCTTCATAATGACCGTTCGCCAGTACCGGACTCCGCTCGACCATTGTTTCTTCGATAACTGGAACTGCGGTAGCAGCTAAGCGTATCCCGTCCCACCAGTGTTTCCCTCGGCCCCGGCGGCGGCGTTGGAAACCCATGGCGGTGAGCTGCATGCCGAAACTGCGCTGTGAAACGTCGTCTTGGCCGGTATCCCGGCACCACTCCTGGAACCCTTCGTAGAGTTCCTTCGCCAGAATCAGGTTACTGTCACCCACCTCGCACTGCACATCTACGAACCTGGTCACCGGCCTATCGATCATCCGAGCCGGCGCTGGGCTGGCGATGACTATCTCAGGTTGGGCCTCATCTTCAGGGACAGACTCCCATCTGGCTGCCGGCGTGTCATTTTGCCCGGAGGTAGGCTGTTCGATCTCAGTTAGGTCTTCGGCCCAATTGGCGAAATAGACCAGCAGGTCGATGAACTGGGGCAAGCCTCCAACGTGGTCCCAACTAAGCGACTTACCGTGGAGTTCTCCGGCATCAATCAGAAGGTTGATGGGCCGCACCTCGAACCGGCGGCGGTACTCAGGAGGGCAATTCCAGACAGGCGTGAATAGATTGGCGAAGACGGTGTTGTTCAGCAGAAACATCACGCACCGCGCCGCCTGAAGATCCGGGTTTTCTTCTTCCAAGGGCTGGTTGGCGAACACGTCGTCCAGACTTCGTTGCGTTTGGATAACCGCCAATGCAAACGCGGCGCGAGCCTGATTGGCTGCGCGCCGCGTTAATTCCGTCTGGTCCGGTCCGTCATTGTCCACCGCGAAGGCAACGAACATATCTTCGGGACCGTCCCGAAAAAGCTGTTTTGCGGTTACCTTCTCTTCCTGAACCGCCTGCAACAATGCCATGGACAAGTCCAGGTTCTCTTTGACCATCCTGATCTCAAAAGCCGGCTTCATCATCATCACAACACCCCTTCATCACTCTTCCCGGGTACACTTCCCGGGCCTTGCCGCCCCTGAAACTTTGCGAGAATCTTACGCGGTGATGTCCATCACCACTTTGATAACTTCTTCTTGCTGTTGATCATACATGTCATAGGCCTTCTGTACATCTGTAAAGCCCATGCGGTGAGTGATCAAATTGGCGGGTTCGCACCAGCCCCGCTGCCTGAGGGCCACCATGTGTTTGATCTGGCTGGTGGGGTCACCGCTTCGGGCGCCGGTGGTGCCGATCATCCGTGGTTGCTTGTCCATGATGTAGTTATGCTCGATGGAAACAAAGTCGTCGGCCTGTACGCCAAAGACGATGATAGTGCCGAACTGGCGGACCAGACGGAAACAACTGTTGAAGCTGTCGGGATATCCGGCTGCCTCGACGATCACGTCTGGGCCCACACCATCGGTAATCTCCAAGATGGCTTCGTCCAGGTTTTCTTTTTCGGGGTTGATCCGGTGGGTTGAGCCGAAGATCTTGGATTTTTCCAGCCGGTAGTCCAAGGGGTCCACCACCGCGACGCTGGACGCTCCCATACGAGAGGTGATCATGGCGAAGCTGAGGCCGATGCTTCCCTGGCCCATGACAACGACGTTCTTGCCCAGGATGTTGGGCATCTGCTGGCAGGAATAAAGCACGGTGCCCGAAGGCTGGCACATGACCCACTCGTCCAACGGCCCTTCGTCGGGCAGCAGGATCATCCGGCTGGGGTCTGAAGTCATATACTCCACGAGCCCGCCCTTACCTCTGTCCGGTATCGCGATAACGCGCTGCCCTTCTTGGTATTCATCGGTACGGCTCTCGACGATGGTCCCGGCCAACTCGTGGCAGGGCCGGCCGATGTCCATGGGATATTCTTCCTCGGGGTGGATGTTGAAGCCGTGGCGGCAATCGCTGCCGCATACAGAAACGCGCTCCAGTTTGATCAGTACCTGGCCATCGTTGGCCATCGGTGTCTCAGTTTCCAGAAACTCAAAGAGTTTTGGTCCGACAAGTCTCGCAGCTTTCATGCTCGCGATTTCCCCCTAATGTTTATCAGGATTTTTATCAGGCAGCCCATTAGTCTTAGAATAGAACTCCAGTAGGACTTGGGCCGCGTGTATCTTAAACCGGGCGAAGGATGGCAGCAACCTGCTTTCTCCTAGACCTGCCCGTGCCGGAAGCAGCCCACTTTATGGTCGTTAACCATCCCAGTGGCCTGCATGTAGGCGTAACAGATGGTCGTCCCAACGAACTTGAATCCCCTCTTTTTCAAGTCTTTGCTCATGGCGTCCGATTCGTCAGTGAACGCCGGCACTTCCGACATTGAGCTCCAATTATTCGTTTTGGGGCTGCCGCCCACAAATCCCCAGATATAACTGTCGAAGCTGCCAGCCTCTTCCACCACCCTCAAGAAAGCCTGGGCGTTCCCGATCGTTGACGCGATCTTAAGGCGGTTCCGAATGATTCCTGCGTCCGCCAACAAGTTCTGGACCTTGCCGTCGCCGTACTTGGAGATGGCCGACACGTCAAAATTGTCGAAAGCCGCCCGGTAGTTCTCTCGCTTGTTCAATATCGTGTTCCAACTGAGGCCGGCTTGGGCGCCCTCCAATATCAAAAACTCGAACAATAGGCGTTGATCGTGGAGCGGCACACCCCATTCTTCATCGTGATAAGAAACCATCGATTCGTTGGCCGCCCATTCGCAGCGTTCCATGGCCAATCTCTGCATTCATCTTGTAGGTTTATGTCTGACGGATTATTATAGTTCACGCCAAAAAGGCTGAACGAATTCAACCTAAACCCATTAACCCAATCCCGTTTAGGGATTCCCTCTGGAGGTACCCACAGTGGCAAGTCAATATGACGTGATAGTAGTCGGCGCCGGCAATGCGGCCCTTTCCGCGGCCATCGCCGCCAAAGAAAATACCGATTCGGTACTAGTAGTTGAGAAGGCCCCCGAATATTTTCGGGGCGGAAACACCTACTTCACCGGCGGCATCATTCGCTTCGCCTTCGAAGGCCTAGACGACATCAGGACCGTCATTCCCGATATGTCTGAGACCGAAGTCAACCAGGTGGAAGTGGGCAGCTACACCGAGAACCAATTCTACGACGATATGATGCGGGTAACCGAGGGTCTATCCGACCCTGAGCTGGCCCAGATATTAGTCAGTCAGTCTCTACCCACCATGCAGTGGCTGCAGTCCAAAGGCGTCCGGTTCGTTCTGGCCTACGGGCGGCAAGCCTTCAAGGACGGCGACAAGTACCGGTTCTGGGGCGGCCTTTTGGTGGAGGCGGTGGGCGCAGGAAAGGGTTTGTCCGACCAGCAGTTCGATGTCTGCGCCGAGATGGGGATAGACGTCTGGTACTCCACCCAAGCTACCAAATTACTTCAAGACCAGAAGGGTCGCATCAATGGACTCACGGTCCTGGGCCCAGATGGGTTCGAAGACATCTCCGCCAGCGCCGTGGTGCTTGCCGCCGGAGGATTCGAAGCTAACGCTGAGATGCGCTGCCGGTACCTCGGTCCGGGTTGGGAGAACGTCAAAGTCAGGGGCGTCCCCTACAACACCGGCGACGGAATCAAGATGGCCCTGGACGTCGGCGCTCAGTCCCACGGGCACTACAGCAGTTGCCACGCCGTGGCCTGGGATATGAACGCACCGGCTTTCGGCGATCGCACAATCACGGAGCTGTACCAGAAGCACTCCTATCCCTTCGGCCTGATCGTGAACATCAATGGAGAGCGTTTTCTGGACGAAGGCGAAGACTTCCGCAATTACACCTACGTCAAATTCGGACGGGCCTACCTGACCCAACCCCAGGGCCTGGGCTTCCACATCTTCGACGACAAAGTAAAGCACCTTCTGCGTGACGAATACCACATCGACCAGGTAACCATGGCCAGAGCCGACACCTTGGAAGAACTGGCCGAACGGCTGGACATCGACCCAGCCGGTTTCGTTAAGACCATCGAAGAATTTAACGCTGCGGTACAGACCGACATCCCCCACAACCCGACGATCAAGGACGGCCGAAACACCGTAGGTATTACGCCGCCCAAGAGCAATTGGGCCGAACTCATCGACACCCCGCCCTACACCGGCTACGCTGTGACCTGCGGCATCAGCTTCACCTTCGGAGGCGTCAAGATCGACACGCGCGGCCGGGTCGTCACCAACAGCCAAGAGCCCATCCCCGGCCTGTATGCGGCTGGCGAGATGGTCGGCGGACTGTTCTATCACAACTATCCCGGCGGCTCCGGGCTATCGGCGGGCATGGTCTTCGGCAGGCTGTCTGGCAACAGCGCCGGACAAGACGTCAAGGCACTCAAAGGTTAACCACAAGTTTCTAGGAGGACCGTGGTCTCGACTGCGAAAGGGATAGAACTGATTACGACCGAGACCGGCCGAATCAAGGCGTACCTCCGGGGCACAGGCCCGGACCAATGGGGCTTGGACAGTCCCTGTGAAGGCTGGACCGTTGGGGATGTCATCGGCCACCTGGGCTGGGCAGCCGAGTTTTTTTCCGATGCGATCTCCCAAGGCCGGTCGGGCATCACCTCAGCCCCTCAGGGACTACCCGAAATTGGGACGATGCCACCCGCCGAGCTTCCGGACTTCATCGCCCGTATGGCCAAGGAATACAACCGATCGGCCGGCTCTGACCTGGCCGACGCATTCGCATCCAGCGTAGACCGGCTGGGTGGGATCTTCTCCAGCATGGAAGACGATGACTGGTCCAAAGAGTGTTTTGGACTAAGGATGCTCCAACCGGCATCGGCCTACGTCGCCATCCGCATAAGCGAAGTTGTCATCCACTACTGGGACATCCGGTATCCGTCCAACCCCAAGGCCCCGCTTTCACCTGAGTGCGTCCCTGCGGTTTTGGAGCGGCTGCCCGTCTGGTTAAACAGCTTGGGCCTGGCCGAATTCCAGCCCCTGCAGTCTCCCGCCCGCTACCGGGTCCGGACCACTGGGGCCTCCGATTTCCAACGGGATGTTGTGATTGGAGAAGGTGAAAACCGAGTTGATTCAGCCCAGGGAAATCCGACGGCAACGTTCACCTGTGACGCCGATGTCCTGGCGCTGTTGGTCTGGGGACGCCTCCAACCGGGCCGGGTCTTGACGGACGGCAGGCTCGTTATGAGCGCCGGGACCGGTACGAGTGAGGATTTCTCCGCCTGGTTGTCCCGCTAAATTGCAACCATTTCATCTCTCTCGGTATCGAATTCCACGATACGTCATCGCTTTTGGCCAGCGTAGTAGTGATATGATTCACAGAATCAAAGTGTGATTGCCTCGGCGTATCGACCGCGCCGAGTCCTGATTAACCTGGTCCTTGATGCAAACGACGGAAAAAACCAAGAAGCCCATCTATTTTGGCTGGTACGTATGTGCCGCCACCGTATTCATCGGATTCGTCTCCATCGGCGCCCGCAACAGCTTCGGGGTATTCGTGATCCCGATGAGCGAGGAGTTCGGCTGGAGCCGGTTCACTGTGTCCATCGCCGCGGCTCTCGGCGTCTTTACCAATGGACTGATTCAGCCGTTCATGGGTCAACTGTTTGACCGGACCGGCGGCCGCAAATTGATCCTGACGGGTCTGTTGATCCTCGGCATAGCAACGATTCTGCTCTCTTTGACCTTCCACATCCTTTTCCTGGTGTTCATGTTTGGGTTTGTAGCTTCAATGGCCCAAGGAGGACCTGCCCTTTCCAACACCGTCGCGCTTATGGCCCGGTGGTTCAAGCGCCGCCGTGCAACGGCCATCAGCATCAACTCCGCAGCCCTATCCCTGGGCGGCCTGATCATGGTCCCGTTCTCCATGTATATTCTCCAGGCAACGAGCTGGCGGACGGCTTGGATCGCCCTGGGAATCATCGTTCTAACATCGCTGCCGTTAGCCTATTTCTTCATCCGGGAAAGACCTTCAGACCTTGGCCTAAATCCAGACGGCGACGCCACGCCAGTACCCACCAACGACGGACCTGACCCTGTCCGTAGCGAGACCAGAGGCCCTCTGGAAGTGGAAACTTGGCGGGAATCCTTCAAGTCTGCTCCCATCTGGCAGATGACGGGGGCCTATTTCGTCTGTGGCGCCACGACGTTTGTACTCTCGGTCCATTTCATCCCATTCGCCATAGAGGACAGGGGAATCTCCGGCACAACCGCCGCGACTATCTTCGGTTACATGATGGGGCTGAACATCATCGGAGCTTTGGGCGCTGGGTTACTTTCGGACAAGATCGGCGGCACCAAAAACTGGTTGGCTCTGGTGTATTTCATGAGGGGATGTGCCTACGTATGTCTCCTCACCATCGATTCGGTGGTCGGCCTCTGGATCTTCGCCACCATTGCCGGCTTCTCCTGGGTGGCCACGCTTCCGCTAACTTCGTCCCTCACCGCCGATGTTTACGGGCTCAAAGCCATGGGAACGATCTCCGGAATCACATTCATGTTCCACCAATTCGGCGGGTTCGGAAGCGTGCTTCTGGCCGGGCTGCTCTTTGACATCACTGGGTCTTATGTATTGCCATTCGGCATCGTCGCTGCGCTGTTGTTCCCGGCTGCCGTATCGGCCTTCACGATCAAGGAGCGAACGTACTCGATTCGCTACCAGACACCCGTCACAACGGCCGCGGCCGGAGACTAACCGGCCGCCATGGTCTCTCTTCTTCGCCCACCAAGCTGACTTTGTCGATGCCGGCGGTGGTATGATTCTGCGATAGGTTCACGATTACACTTGGAAATCTGTCATAGGGCCGTTTTCCTGTCCGATTAATTCTTCATGCAAGCAGATCAAGAGACCAAGAAGCCCCTTTACTATGGCTGGTACGTGTGTGCCGCCACTTTATTCATAGGTTTCGTGGCCGTCGGAGCCCGAAACAGCTTCGGCGTGTTCGTAGTTCCAATGAGCGACGAGTTCGGCTGGAACCGGTTCACGATCTCCGTAGCTGCCTCTCTAGGTGTCTTGGTCAATGGCGTGAGCCAGCCTTTCTTCGGGCGGATCTTCGACCGAACCGGTGGCCGGAAGTTGATATTGGTCTCCCTGGTTGTTCTCGGCGGTGCAACCGCAATGCTGGCCCTCACCTTCCACATCCTTTTTTTGGTGTTTATGTTCGGGGTGGTCTTGTCGATGGCCCAAAGCGGTCCCGGACCCTCAAATACTGCCGCATTGATGGCCAGATGGTTCAGACGCCGCCGAGGCACCGCCATCAGCATCAACTCCGCCGCCGTCTCCCTGGGCGGGATGATTATGGTCCCCCTCTCGATGTTCTTGCTCCAGGCCACCAATTGGCGGATTGCTTGGCTTGGTCTGGGAATCATCGTCCTATTCTCCCTACCCTTAGCTCTAGTGTTCCTACGTGAACGGCCCGAGCAAAGAGGTCTCTATCCGGACGGCGATCCCGCGCCCTCTAAAGATGGCTCTGAGGCAAACCAAGTTGACGCCGTGGGGCCACTTGAGGTGGAGCGGTGGCAAGACTCATTTAGAACGGCACCGATCTGGCAGATGGCGGGATCTTATTTCGTTTGCGGCACCACCACATTCGTGATGTCCATACATTTCATTCCCTTCGCCATCGAGGATCGTGGCGTCTCGGGGACGACCGCCGCGACGATTTTCGGTTACATGATGTTCTTAAACATCTTTGGTGCGTTGGGCGCTGGCGTTCTATCCGACAAGTTGGGGGGCACCAAGAACTGGCTGGCCTTCGCCTATTCCATGCGGGGCATCGCTTACCTAATGTTGCTCACCATAGATTCCGTTTTGGGGCTATGGATCTTCGCCACCATCGCGGGCTTCTCTTGGGTCGCGACACCGGTGCTCACGTCATCGCTCACAGCCGATGTTTACGGCGTGAGGGCCTTAGGAACGATCTCCGGTATTACCTTCATGTTTCACCAATTCGGCGGATTCGGCAGCGTACTCCTAGCTGGCCTCCTCTTTGACATCACCGGCAGCTATACATTGCCCTTTGCGCTGGTAGGCGCACTCCTGTTGCCGGCCGCGATATCTGCCTTCAGCATCAAAGAGCGCAAGTACTCTGTGCGCTACCAGACATCGGTTCCCACGGCAGCCGCCGGAGACTAACTATCCGCCGTGATCTCGAGGTCTCCCCACGAGGGTAACTTCGCTGATGCTTAGGGTGTTATGATTCTGCGATAGTATCGTATCCCCACCTGGGGATGTTGCCTGACGCCAGGTTCCCGTCCCACCAGGACTTTATGCAATCCGGCCAAGAGACCCACAAACCCATCTACTATGGCTGGTACGTGTGTGCCGCCACCGTGTTCGTCGCCTTCGTAACGACCGGCGCCCGCAGCAGCTTCGGAATCTTCATCATCCCCTTGGAAGAAGAGTTCGGCTGGTCCCGGTTCATGCTGTCGGCGGCCGTGGGCACCGGCTTCTTGATCAACGGCATCACCCAACCCTTCGTCGGCCGGTTGTTCGACCGGTTCAGCGGCCGCAGCGTCATCATGGCCGGACTGGTCGTCGCGGGGCTGGCCACCGCATCGCTGGGCCTTACATTCAGTTACCTCTACCTGTTCTTCGTGTTTGGCGTCCTGCTGTCCACGGCCATGAGCGGCGCCAACATCTCAAACACCATGGCGCTCTTATCGAAGTGGTTCCACCGCAGGCGGTCGACAGTATTGGGGATAAACGTGGCCGGAGCGTCGCTGGGAGGGCTCACGCTGGTGCCCTTCGGGATGTTCTTGCTCCAGGCAACCAGTTGGCGCGTAACCTGGCTCGCCCTCGGTCTTGTGATTCTGCTGCTTGCTCTGCCAATGGTCTATTTCTTCATCAAAGACGACCCAGCGGACATGGGCCTCCAACCTGACGGAGATGCCGAAGAAACAATCAAAAGCGAAACACCCATGCGGCAGCGAGGGCCGATCGAGGTCGAAGAATGGTCCAATTCGTTCCGTTCCTGGCCGATGTGGCAGATATCCGGCGCCTACACCGTATGCGGCGTCACCACCGGCATGATCTCAGCTCACTTCGTGCCCTACGCCATCGGACAGGGCTTTTCCGGGACTCTTGCAGCCACCGCCTTCGGGGTCATGATGGCGCTGAATGTTTTAGGTGGACTGGGCGCCGGCTTCCTCGGTGACCGGTTCGGGAGAAAGAACCTTCTTGCCGGGGTCTATCTTCTCCGTGGTTTCGCCTTCCTATTCCTGTTGCTGTTGCCAGGCGTGACGGGAGTTTGGATATTTGCGATCTTGGCGGGCTTTTCCTGGATCGCGAGCGTCCCGTTGACCAGTTCCCTAACCGCTGACGTTTACGGCCTCAGGGCCTTGGCGACGATTTCGGGAATCTCCTTCCTTTGCCATCAGGTCGGTTCTTTCGCAAGCATCCTTATCGCGGGCCTGCTGTTCGATATCACTGGATCCTACACAGTGCCGTTCGCCATCGGCGGGGCCCTGCTGTTCCCGGCCGCGCTTTCGGCTTTCAGCGTCAAGGAACGAAAATACTCGACCCGTTACCAAAACTTGGCCCCCACCGCCGCGGCCGGGGACTAGCCGGCTGTTATGGCGTGGTTATCCAGTTTCATCCTAGCCCACCAAGGCGACGCCGCTGATCCTGTACTGCTTCATTGGATCAAAGAAAGGCTGGACCAGATATTTGGGTCCGGGCCTTGGGTGGTGGTCGCCATCATGGGAATTATCATCATCTCCATCCCCATATTCATCATTGGTGTGTACTTGATGCAGTCTGATCGGCGGTCGGTATACGCGCCGCCGGAACCGGACGATGTCCCGGACATACGCGAGCAAGAGAGGGTCCCATAAATTAGACTGCGGCTGCTCCGTGGCTCATGCCTATATCGGGCACTGTTCAGAGTTGCCACAGTCTCTGAAAAATTGTAGAATACGCATCGCTGAAGCTTGGATGGCCCGTGGTGGAAATTCCCTCGAACGGACCTTCCGGACTCGTATGGATGATTGGTCCGGCGAACGCTCGGCTCAAAGATCAGATTGGAGGACAGACCAAGAATATGTTTGACAAAAAATCACTCGACGCCATGTTCAGCGAGCTTCGGGACAATTACGAACTGGAGCCTGAATGGGAAGAGATCCAGCGGGACGCCCACCTCGGCATCGCACGGGCCGACGGCGGCGTGGAACTGGGAGACATCGACCCCCGGGTTGCTGAGGTCCTGAAGAAGTACAATCCCAGCTAGCCCAACGATCCAAGCAATCTAACTGACAACCGGCGGTCCATGATGACGGACCGGCAGTTGACACCCGGCATCGCAGAATCCTAGCGTGTTACCAAAAAGGACGGACCCTTGATAAGGGTCCGTCCTTTTTTATTTTGGGTCCCATCTGTTGGAGGTACACGCCTTGCACTGCCGACGCTGGCAATCTCAACCATTGATCCCGCAGGAAAAGAAACAACAAAACGACAACTGTGTTTTCCGCTGCCAGGAATGCGGCTACATCTTCAGTCCCGCCACAACTCTCAAGGTGGACACCGGTGAAGATACTAAAACGCGGACCACGGAGGTCCAGTCGGGTTACCTGGCCCAGAGCTAGGCCGGATGCAGGAACAGCCGGGCATCGCCCCGACGCCACTGGAGTTTGCCTCAGACACGCTGGGAGTGAAGCTTTGGTCCAAACAAGAAGAGGTACTGGGCTCCTTGGTGGAGCCCCGCCGGGTGGCAGTCAAATCCGGAAACGGACTGGGCAAGGGTTTCTGCGCGGCGGTGGCGCTGCTCTGGTTCGCCGTATCAGGTTTGGTTGAGTGGGGATGGTGACAAGGTACTAGTCGGCCAGATGATTGTGGACCCCAGCGGATGGGGCGCCACAACGATCTATCTGGAAAATTCCATCACTGATTTTGAGTCGGTGGAAGTTACCACACAAAGAGAAGATGGGTTGAACCTAGCTCCTGGTATCCAAGTCCTAGAAGCAACGTTCGGAGGGGATTCCGGCTAGAACAACCGGCCGATCAACCTTGAAAACGGCTATTGCACTATCAATCCAGCCCGCGCTGGTTCGGTTACCGGCTTTCGCGAGAGCTAGGCCAGGTACCGGTTGAACCAGCCTAGAGTGCGAGTCAGGTACTCCTCACGCATCTTGGGATGGCCCATCCGTGGAAACAGGTGGGAACATCCGGGAAACCTTACAAACTCCACTTCTTTCTCCAGCCTTTTCAGCAAAGTGAAATATTCTTCGCTCTGACTGATCGGGCAACGGGCATCGGCGTCTCCGTGCAACAGCAGCACCGGTGTGTCCACATCGGCGGCGTAGGTGATGGGGGACCGCTCCAGCATCTTGTCCGCGGCATCCACGACTGACCCGCCCCACTGGGCCTCGCCGAAGCTGATCCCAATGTCTGACGTGCCGTACATGCTGTGTAAGTTGATGCAAGGAGCGCCCACAACGGCGGCCTTGAACCGGTTGGTGTGCCCCACCGTCCAACTGGTCATGTAACCCCCGTAGCTATAGCCGTGGACGCCCAGCCGATCTGCGTCGACATAGGGGCGCTGGACCACTTCATCCACCGCGGCCATCAAGTCTAGATAGTCCTCGCCGCCCCAATCGCCCAGCACCGCCATCATGAATTCGGCGCCATAGGTGGACGAACCCCGAGGATTGACCGCCATTACCAGGTATCCTGCCGTGGCCAATACCTGCTGGGCCGGCACAAACGCATCGTAAAACGCCCCGTTGGGGCCACCGTGAATGTCCAACACCAACGGGTAGGTCAAATTTGCGTCGAATCCAGGGGGAAAGTACAACCGGCTTTCAATCTCAAATCCAGACTCTCCGCCGGATCTTTTTATCGAGAATTTCTCCATTCGGGCTGCAGGATGCGTTTTCATATAGGGACCGTTGTGGTCGGACAGTTTCTTACTTACGCCCGTCACCAGGTCAATCTGGCAAAGGTCGCCCGGAGAGTCAGGAAACGAGGCGGTCACCACGGCTTTGACCGCTTTTCCGTCTAAGGACAACCCGGCGGACAAGCATGAACCGCCCCACACAGCCTCGCTTGGTCCGCCGTCAGAAGATGTCTGGAAGAGGAACGATTCGCCTTTGCGCTCTCCCAGATACATGATCCGCCCATCATTCGCCCAGCACAGCGTGGCAGGGCGCATAACCGGCGGGAATCCCAGATAAGGCTTGATACTATCGTCGGTCAGTCTGCGAATGTCTTTACCGTCCTCCAGAACGTACAGCCACCCTTGCCACAGCACCATGCCTTCCGGAGCCTCCGACCCCACAACGGCCAGTCGCCGCCCGTCGGGAGACCACGTGAGAGCTCCAACGCTGAAGAGTCCTTCGGACATCAACGTGGGCTCGCCTCCAGCCGCCGCCACGGTGTATACCTCGCTCAAGGCCAAGAAATCCCGGTCATCGCGGCGGCCCGACATAAAAGCGATCTGAGAGCCATCAGGGGACCAAACCGGAGCGGTATCGTCCCAATCGCCGTCGGTTATCTGCCTGTTCTCCAAACTCTCCAGGTCGAGAATCGACAGATGGAAATGGGAGTCGCCCCGCCAGCCCAGCGTGTCATACCGGTAGCGCACCCGCCGCACTACCGTGACTTGCGGCAAATCATCGGGGCCGTCCTGAACACGTTCTTCAGGTTCAACATCACCACAGACCACCATGGTCTTGCCGTCGGGCGACCAGTCATAGTCGAACACGCCTTTGGCCGCTTGCGTCAACTGTTTGGCATCGCCGCCGTCCGCAGCCATCACCCATATTTGGGCCGGGTCTCCGTCGATCGATCGCAAGAAAGCCAGATGACTGCCGCCCGGGGAGAACTTGGGTGCTGAATCCTTTTCCCCATCGGTGAACTCTTTGCACCGACCGTTGGCCAGGTCCATCGACATTATCCGGGAACGTGCTCCCAGGCTGTCTTCGTCGACCCAGCCCAACGTGTAGGCCAGAAGGGCCCCATCCAAGGACAATTCCGGGTCGCCGACCGTTTTGAGATAGTAAATTAGTTCCGGTGTGATTGGTTCTGGCATTACGCACCTTGGAGGAGGCTGGTCTGGAGTCGTGTCCGATTCTAGCATAGGGCGTGCCCGGGCACCGGATATATAATGGCTCTGCTTTCGGACCCCGTGAACGAACGGGGATGAGCGGCAGGAGGAGCCCTATGCAGCGCGATCTCATCGGTTACGGGAAGAATGTGCCCCGGATAGAGTGGCCCGGCGGCGCCCGCATCGCCGTGTCCTTGGTGGTCAATTACGAGGAGGGGGCGGAATATTCAACGCTGGACGGCGACGCCCACCATGAGACCAACGGCGAGGTGCCGTCGCCCGTTCCGCCCCAAGACCGGGACCTGAACAACGAGTCTTTCTTCGAATACGGTAGCCGCGTTGGCATCTGGCGGCTGCTGGACATGTTTGAGCGCCACGGCGTCAGCTCCACATTCTTCTCGTGCGCCTTGGCATTGGAGCGCAACCCCGAAGTTGCCCGGGAGATCACCGCCCAAGGCCACGAGGTCTGCGGCCACGGCTACCGTTGGGAGGAATATCACCTGAAGGACATCGACGCCGAGAGGGAGGCCATCGCCAAGACCGTGGCTTCGCTGGAACGCACCACCGGCGAGCGTCCGGTGGGCTGGTTCACCCGCTACGGCCCCAGCCTGAACACCAGAGACCTGGTGGTGGATGAAGGGGGGTTCATCTACGACAGCGCCGGTCTGAATGACGATCTGCCATATTATGTCGAAGCCCGGGGGAAGCCCTGGTTGGTGGTGCCCTACAGTATGGAGACCAATGACGCCCGTTTCTGGCGCGGCGGACTGGTCAGCATCAGTGACTTCTATGAATACCTGCAAGAGACATTTGATTGCCTCTATCAAGAGGGAGAAACCCGGCCCAAGATGATGTCAGTGGGACTCCACTGCCGTATCGCCGGCCGCCCAGCCCGGTCACGGGCGGTAGAACGGTTTCTTAGGTACACCAAGGACTTCCCCGGCGTCTGGTTCGCGCGGAGGGATGAGATCGCTCGCTGGTGGCTGGAGCACTATCCGCCCGGCACACTGCAAGCCTGATATAGCCGCGGGCAGCGCCCCCCGGATGGACTTATAGGGATTTCCGCGCCTGGTAGCTTATCCCCATGATGCCAAAATCGAACCCGGCCGTCTGTTGCGGGGCATCGCGATAGATATCGCCACGCCAGGCGATTTGGAAATCCTCAAACCCAGCTTTGGAAAGCTTGCCCGCAAGCTCTGCTGGAAGCAGAGCGCCGGCGATTCAACCAGTCCAGAGGTCGATGTTCCTCTTGGCACTTTCCAGAATGGGCTTGTCCACTAAGATATCGGCGATCTGCAGGAGCCCGCCTGGTTTCAGGACCCGGTTCATTTCCCTGAAGATTTCGTCTTTGTCCGGGGCCAGGTTGATAGCTCCGTTGGAGATGACGACATCAGCCCAACCATCTTTTACCGGAAGCTCTTCAAAGAGACCCTGGTGAAAAGAAGCGTTCTCAACGCCAGTGGCTTTGGCGTTGAACTTGGCTTTGTCGACCATTCCCTGGGTCATATCGATCCCGATGATCTCGCCATCGGCGCCAGCCATCTTGGCGGCAATGATGCAGTCCAATCCGGCGCCGCACTCCGCGCCAACCACCCTCTCGGCGGAGTTGATGTTCCCCAACATGAACGGGTTACCGGTGCCGGCAAAAGACTCTATGGCCGATTCCGGCAACCCCTCCTACCAATCGTCTCTGTACTCCAACAAGGCTGTGAGCCGCCTGCCGGTGTTGAAATGGAATCTCAATTCCGAGTTTTGCGCCACTTGGCAGTACTCTCGGGAAACCTCGCTGCACAGGGTGTCGATGAATACGGCCGATGGTTTGGAATCTGGAGAATGCACGTAAGGCTCGGGCTCCGGAGGATAGTACACGTATGTTTTTATGTCGCCGATATCATCGTACCGCTCTTCGCCTTCCTCCACCTCCCATTCGGGCGGGGCTAGGTCACGGTAAGCGGGCTCGGTAAACAGCATGTACTCGTATGTACCCCATAAACAACCCAAACGGCCCATTGGGATCAGGAGCTACCAGAGGTGCGGATCAAAGGCGATTATGGGTTGAATGGGGAGAGAACGGGGAGGATGCCGCCGCCAGCGGTACTCACTCCGGCTCAAATGACGAATAAATGTTGTTAGGCCAACTCGCGAACGCCGCCTACGAGGAGTTCCACTTCTTCTTCGGTGTTGAAGAAATGAAGCGAGACCCGCACTCCGGCGGGGTGGCCTACCTGACGGACTACGATCTTGTGGTCCTCCCACAGCCGTTCGACGACCGATATCGGCGTCTGGCCCTCAACCGCGAACGTGACGAGCCCCGAAGAATCGCGCCGCTCGGAAGGTGATAGGACCGTGACGCCGGCCACTTCCGAGAGTTTGGCCTTGGCCGATTCCGCCAAGTCTAGGTTGCGCGTTTCGATATTGTAGATGCCGGCCTCTTCGATGAACTTGGTGGCTTCCAAAAAGGCCGCCTGCACCGGAACGCTGACCGATCCACCCAAGAATTTCTCCATAGAGTCGGCCACCGGCTGGAAGTTATGCGCGTTCGCTGGGCGGGCTATGGCACGGCCCCCGGTGTGGGCCGGATGGATCCGCTCCAGATGTTCGCGGCGGATGTACAGTGCGCCGGAGCCCTCGTAGCCCAGAAGCCATTTCTGGCCGGGGATGGAGTAAAAATCGAATCCGGAACGGGCCATATCAAGCTCGATGTGGCCGCCTGTCTGCGCCCCGTCCAGCATCATCAGGATCCCCCGGTCCTTGGTGGCCCGCCTGATCTCTTCAGCGGGCATCCGCCGGCCCGTGGCGTACAGGATGTGGCTGATGAAGACCATGCGAGTCTTGGGCGTGAACGCGGCCACGATCTTGGTCGCGATGGTCTCGCTGGAGTCGTGAACCTCCAGATCCACCACCTTCACGGCCACCCCATAACGTTGGCCGATCAATTGTGCCGGCGCGATAACTGAACCATGTTCCATGTCGCAGATTATGATCTCGTCTCCCTGCTGCCAGTCCAGCCCGCTGAGCACTATATTTAGACCCTCGGTCGTGTTGCGCGTGACCATGACCTCATCGATCGATGCGTTGAAGATACGTGCCACGGCAGCCTGCGCCTGCTCTTGTATCTCCTTGCCCGCTTCATAGACACCGGATGTGGTCGTTCCCTGTTCCAGTTCCAGGTCGATACGGTCTTTCATGGCCTGGGCCACCCGCCGCGGCGCAGGACCCGACCATCCGGTATTCATGTATGCCGTGTGCGCCAACACGGGTATCTGGCTTCGTATCTTGTCAATATCCACGTTAGGCATTCCTCAATTGTCGATTTCCTAAAATCCACATCGGCCCGGACCCCACGAGGCCCAGGCCGACGAATAGTTACCCGGTTAGCGGCGTTGGAGTTACCTGGGTGAGTAGTCAGTCAGACGCAGTATGGAGTGCTTGGACACTCGCACCAAGGCCCCGTTCTCTTCTGAGGCGGCCCTTGCTTTCTGCCATTCCGGATCCAATTGGAAGCCGGTCCAGCCCTTTTCTCGGGCCGCCAGGTCGGGATAGCCCAACATATAGACCAACCGGTTGCTGGTGCCCACGTCCTCGGTCCAGTAAGCCACGTTCTCTATGCCGTGCTTCTCGAAAAGGCCCATGGTGTGGTTGGAGAACCGGTTGTGCAGGTCGGGCAGCTTTCCGGGCATGGCCTCGTAGACACGCTTCTCATGAAGCGTCGTCTTGAAGGACGGCTGTGGGGAGTACGGGGTCAAGCTCATGAATGAATTGATCACCTGAGCGACCAAAGGACCGTTTTTCTCGGTCTCAGCCCGCACTTCATGCCACGGCTTATGAGCGCCGAAGGCGGCCCACTTCTTTTCCCGGTCAGCCATGCTGTCGAAGCTGAGGATGTAGGTCAGTTGGTTGCTGGCGCCGATCTCATCGTTCCAGAAACCGACCATGCCAATGTCGAACTCTTCGAAGAACCCGATGGTGTGATTGGCGAAGCGGGCGTTGATGTTCGGCAACTTGCCGGGCACGGCTTTGTAAATCCGTGACTCGTAAATCATTCTGTTGCTCCTAGCGCCGTTCGATTTGTTAATTGGGTGTTGATTACTTCGTTACTTCTTTTCGATGAACTCGAGTTGAACACCGTCGGGCCCCTCGAAGAACACCACACGGCGGTCTCCTGAGATGGAAGTTTCTTCCAATATCGTGGCGCCGTTGGCCTTCAGGCTGTCGATCATGCCCTGGATGTCGTCGGCGTCGATGGCGATGTGCTCGATACCGTATTTCTGGTCTCTGGTCTGAGTCTCTATGTGCTTGGTCACATTCAAAGTCAGACCATGAAGGTCCAGGCGCACTCCGATGTCTCCGACGTCGGCGATCTTGGTTGCGCCCAAGGTGTCGATATAGAACTGTGCGGTCTTCTGAGGGTCCGGTGTCTTCAGATGGACGTGGTTCAGGCTCAGTGCCATTATGCGCCTCCATTCCGGTTCCAGATTCAGTATGAGTGTGGTTTCCGCCAGATTAGGGGCAGAATAGTCCACCCGGCAAGCCTAGTCAAGCTGAACCGATGGCCCGCAAGCGAGGCCCGCCACGCACACCGGGATTTCGTATTATAATTCCCCAGTAATTTCAGAGCCTCGGCTAGCAACCACGGCGAAAAACTCTGAATCAGAAAGGAGCGGAACATGCCCATAGAGCAGTTTGCCCCGGAACTATCCAAGATCATATCCACCGACGAGCCCATCCTTGAGCTGGCCGATGGCTTCGGTGGAGACCAAGGTCCGGCTGAAGGGCCGCTCTGGTGGAAAGAGGGCGGCTACCTGCTGTTTAGCGACATCCATAACAACCGAAGGATGAAGCACAGTCCTGGCGGAGATACCGTCGTAGAGCGGGAACCCACCAACAGGGCCAACGGCCTGACCCGCGACCTGCAGGGCCGGCTGGTGTCCGCGGAGCACGATAGCCGCCGCGTCGCCCGTCTTGAATCCGACGGCAGCGTCACAGTCATTGCCAGCAGCTTCCAAGGACGGCGGCTGAACCGCCCCAACGACGTGGTAGTGAAATCCGACGGCAGCATCTATTTCACCGACCCCTGGACCAGCCCCAACCCAGCGGAGCAATGGGACCTGACGTTCTCGGGCGTTTACCGGGTCAGCGCTGATCTGGGCACAATCACCTTGTTGATCGGCGATTTCGTCGTCCCCAACGGGCTGATGTTCTCTCCCGACGAGAGCATACTTTACATCAACGACTCCAGACGGGGCCACATCAGGTCCTTCGAGGTCATGCCCAACGGGACACTGGCCAAGCAAACCGACAAAGCCCTGATAGACGTCACCGGCAGCGAGCCTGGAGTGCCCGACGGCATGAAGGTGGACATCGAAGGCAACATCTACACGGGTGGCTCCGGCGGCCTATACATCTTCGACCCCTCAGGCAAGAAACTGGGCCTGATCAAGCACGGATATACGGCCACTACCAACCTGGCATTCGGCGGTGACGACTGGAAGACCCTCTACTTCACCAGCCGCAATCAACTGGGCTCCATAAAAGTAAACATCCCAGGCAACCCAGTCCCCGCCGTCAAAAAGTAAAGAGAGGGACTATACCGTATCCTCCAGAAACCAAAAAAGAAACAAGACCGCACAAGGAGAAACCAAATGGCTAGACTACCCGCCGTAACCCGCGACCAACTTGCCGTGGAAGACCAGGAATATTTCGATTCCATTGTAGGCACCCGGGGCAGCATCCGCGGGCCCTACGGCGTATTGCTCCATACTCCCAAGCTGGCGGCCCGCGTGGCCGACACCGGGGCATTCGTCCGCTACGAATTCAGCATTCCCGAGGCTCTGAAGGAAACGGTCATCATCGCCACAGCCAGAGAGATGCGTTCCCAGTATGAATTCTCGGCCCACGCCAAGCTGGCCCGTGCCGCCGGCGTCTCCGATGAGACCATCAAGGCCGTGGCCAACGGCACCGCGCCCGCCGGCCTTTCAGGCGACGAGGCGTTGCTTGTGGGGTACGTGAAGGAGATGCTACAGGAACATAAAGTCAGCGACGCCACCTACAAAGCCCTAGTGGACCGGTTCGGCGAGCAGGACACCCTGCATCTAGCCGTGCTGGTCGGCCACTACATGCTGGTAGCCCAAGTCCTGGCAACGGTGGACGTAGAACTTGGCGAAGGCATGGTCGCGGAGATACCGTAGTAAGACTTAATCAACGATTTAATCAGGTGCAAGAAGGGAGTCCCGACAAATCGGGACTCCCTTCTTTGTTTCAGCCAAGTTACGAATCCCCTCGTACCCTAGCGCCCCTAAACGCTCATGGTGAGCCTGTCGGACCACAGACACGCAGTAGAAATTCTCACCAGTAACATGACTTATACGCATCCTTCGACATTCTTCCGCGGAAGGACAGGACGAGCGGTATGGGACGCGGTGGACTATACCGATGCAGCCCAGAGGTGATTAGCCCGCCTACTCCAGCGTATCCGTCAGCGTAACTTTCAGTTCGCCGTCCAGCCTGAATATAAATTCCACTGGCCCCTCGGCGGGGAACTTGTCGCGGTCGACAGTGACCATAGTCATTGGTGCATAGAGATAGGGATACTCCCGGCCCTGGGCGTCTTCATCCAATTCCAGGTCCACCACAACCCGGTTTCCGTCTATCTCCAGCCCAACTACCGACAGAGGGTCGCCCTGCACCGGCAGCCACAGCAGATACGCCACCAGGAGCACTGAGCCAGGAAACTCGGCACGGCTCAATGTAGTGCCGGTGCCAACAGTGCGCTTGCTGATCACAATCCGGTTGAAATTCTCCAGTTCTTGGGAGGTGGTTATCACCGCAACTCGCAACTCTCTGGAGAACGCGTTGGCCGACTGCTGATTAGACGGCGAGACCCAGCCGCTGTTTACGTAACGCCAAAGGGGCGGTGTGGCGGCCTCTTGAGTCGCCTCAGTTTCGGTGATCGCCGTTGGTTCTGCCGTGGGGTCTACAGAAGGTGAGGCCGTATCGCCGCCGCAGGCAGCGATGAGAAAAGTGGCTACGATGGCTGTCAAAACCACCGGATAGATGGTCGGCATTCGCCCTTCTTGGCAGTGCTGAGGGAAATCTCAACCGCAACACCATGGTTTCTGGGGAATTACGGTTGAATACACCCGTAGAATCACATGTATCTATAGCTACGTATAATATCAAAATTCAGGCTTTCAACGCACGCCGCCGTGGCTGGAAAAACCCCGACTAAAATTCAACCACAGTCGAAATAGCCTACCCTTGTAAATCCAATTCTCCACTGTCAAACTAGACCTATGCGTATCGGTGATTTCGAATTCCCGGAGCCCCTGCCAGAGCTTAAGGACCCCCACGTATTGGCTGTCCTCAGGCCTTGGATCGACGTCGGAAACGTTGGGACCCTGTCCATGAGACGTTTGGAGCGTCATCTCGAATCCAAAGAGATCGGGCGCTTGACCAAACCAGGGCGCTATTACGACTTCACCCGTTACCGCCCGAAATCGGTCTTGAAGCAGGGCGTTCGGGAATACAGTATCCCGTCCACCACGATCAGCGCCAGCGTCAGGGAACACGGCCCCGACCTCATCACCCTCCACCTGCTGGAACCCCACCTCTACGGAGAGGACTACACCGATTCCGTGATCGAGGTATTGAGATATTTCGGGGTCAAGCGCTATTCCATGATTGGCGCTATGTACGACATGGTCCCCCACACCCGCAAGCTATTGGTTTCGGGGGGCACGGTAAACGCCAACAACGAGGACGAATACAACCTCGTCGGCGTGCGTCCCACCGACTACGAAGGGCCGACCACAATCACATATCTGGTCTCCAATACCCTTGAAGAGATGGGCGTCGAGACCCGCATCTTCGTGGTCCATCTGCCCCAATACTTCCAGGTTGAAGAGGACTTCACCGGAACCGCACGACTGATGGAGATTCTCTGCACTCTGTATGGACTCCCCAGCCGTCTGGCGGACCCGGAACGAGGACGCCAACAGTACGCATCCCTGCAGAATATCGTCTCGGACGCTTCAGAGGTCGCAGGCCTCCTGGAGCGGTTGGAAGAGCGCTATGACCGCGAGAACGGCAACGCCTCCTCTTCCTCCAGCCCCCTCTCCCCCATGGTGGAGGAATTCCTACAGGACCTGGGTTCAAACGTGGATCTCGATACAGATCTGGACCTAGACCTCGATTTCGACGACGACCCGGACGACGAATAGCCTGCCCATCAGTTGGCCGGTAGTACGTGTCCGGCTCCCCTTCTCCCGACGCTGAATACCTCGACCCAGTTGCGTTAACGCAGCGGCTGGTGCGTTTCGATACCACAAACCCGTCGGGCAATGAAGGCGAGTGCATCGCCCACATAAAATCGCTGCTGGACGGCGCAGGCATCCAGAACCAGGTCTTGGCCAAAACACCCGGCCGGCCCAACCTCATCGCCCGCCTGCCCGGTGACGGCAGTGCGGCCCCCTTACTGCTCCAGGGCCACGTCGATGTGGTGTCGGCCGATCCGTCCCGTTGGCAGCAACCGCCGTTCGGTGGCGACATCGTTGACGGAGTACTTTGGGGCCGGGGCTCGCTGGACATGAAGGGCAGCATAGCCATGATGCTCCATGCCATCATGCGGGCCAAGGCCGACAGAATTACTCCCGCCGGCGACATCATGCTCGCCTTGGTCTGTGACGAGGAGTCTGGCGGGGACCACGGCGCCCGCTATATGGTGGAGGAGAATCCGGAGCTCTTCCAAGGGATCAGATACGCGATAGGTGAATTCGGCGGGTTCAGTTTCAACCTGGGGCGGCAGCGGTTCTACCCCATAATGGTGGCCTACCTGCTCAATTCGCGTTTCACTGCCCTCGCGTTAAAGTTAATGGGCTCGCGGGGTCGGTCCTTCGGGCCGTTGTTCCGAAACACGGTCAACCCGACGATCGTTCGCGGCGGCGATCAGATAAACGTCGTACCCGGAGTGGTGTCCGTTGATCTGGACGGACGGCTGTTGCCCAACATGGCCCCAGACCGGCTGATCTCTGAATTAGCTGTGATCGCCGGGAAGCACGCTACCATATCGAAGCTTGTTCGACACTCTAAGTGGCCTTTTACGGGAGAGCGATCCGGACGGCATCCCTGTGCCCATGCTCATGCCTGCGGCGACGGATGGAAGGCTATTTGCCCGCCTTGGCATCCAAACTTACGGTTTCTGCCAATGTTGCTGCCATCAACACTGGATTTCGCTGCGGTCATCCATGGCCCCGATGAGCGTGCCGCAGTGGATGCCATCAACTTTGGAGCAGACGCGGTTTACCGCCTGTTGCAAAGGTATGGACGCACCCCCTAGGCTGGGTGTCGGGATGCCGTATTTTGTTTGACGTGCTATAGGGGGTATGCTAGAGTGAATCCACCTATCTTTCACGTATTTGATGAGGATTTTATCGGAGGTACCAGAGTATAGCTAGACAATATCGGGTCAACGAGCGGATCAATAGCCCCCAAGTAAGAGTCATCGGTGACGACGGGGCCCAGCTCGGTGTGATGGATCTCGCCCGTGCGCTTCAACTCGCGCGCGACGCCGATGTGGACCTGGTTGAGGTGGCTTCCAACTCCGACCCCCCTGTCTGCAGGCTACTGGACTACGGCAAACTCCTTTATCTCACCTCGAAGAAAGAACGCGAGTCCAAGAAGGGCCAGAAGAGCACCGAACAGAAAGAGGTGCGCTTCCGGCCAAATATCGGGACTCATGACCTCGACGCTAAGACCCGAAAGATTCGCGAATTTATAGGTGACGGGTCCAAGGTCAAGCTCACTGTTCGGTTCCGCGGGCGGGAAGCCGCTCACCAGCAGTTGG
>ERZ651768.385-NODE-385-length-33526-cov-12.570839_pt1 | contig 33526 bp, 36 predicted proteins | sample MGYA00514754_ERZ651768 | MGnify/ENA metagenome assembly ERZ651768
ATAGTCGGTCTTTACCGGAGTAAATTCATTGAAAGCGGAGTTAAACATTCGGATAATTTCCGAGGATTCGTTGCTGACAATGGTCTCACGCTGACTATCCCACAGAACAGGCACTGTTACCCTGCCGCTGTATTCAGATTTTGCTCTGGTGTAGTGCTGGTGCAGGCATTTGTAACCATATAAATTGTCCCCGGTTTCTCCTTTCCAGTCATCAAAAACCCAGCCCTGATCAAGCATGTGAGGATGTACGATGGAAACCGCTATGATATCCTCCAGTGATTTCAGCTTACGGAAGATCAGCGTACGGTGAGCCCATGGACATGCCAGTGACACATACAGATGGTATCGCCCTGGTTCTGCAGGGAATCCTGCTATGCCGCTGGGTCCTGCAGATCCATCGGGGGTAATCCAACTGCGAAACTGCGAATCTTCCCGTATGAATTCACCATTATTATCCTTGGTGTCATACCAGCGGTCGTGCCATTTCCCTTCAATCAACAGGCCCATTATTTATTTATCTCCTGGTCTGCTTGTCTAGGTTTAAAATTGAAATTTATTTTTAAATTAAGTTTTGCCTCGAACTGAATTATCTTCGCGGGAATGATCAGCTAATATTATTTACGGTTTTTTTCCAGCCATTCTGCAACTTTTGGCAAGTTTGAGATATGATTCTGATGTGCATTTAGTAGGGGAAAAGCAGACAAAATGGTTTCAGGTATACCGTCGATAATCCCGCCTGATATCCAGCCGCATAATCGCCAGGCAGCCAGGTCAGCCACAGTCAGTGAGTCGTCCACGAAGTACCCTGTTTTGCCATTGTTCTCCAGCAATGTCTCCATGAAACCCAGCCAGTGCGGCAGCACGGTCTCTGATAGTTCTCTTCTCATTTCCATCCTTTTTTCAGGATCTTTTTCTATCAAGGCAGGTCTTATCTTAACTGTGATGTCTGTGGCAAGATCTATCACTTCATCAACTTTTGCTGCATAGAAATCATTCTCCGTTGGATATAGTCCGCTCAGTTTTCCGCAAAAACGAGCGATTGCTCCGGTTTGGGCGATGGTTTTGCCGTCAACCTGAAGAACAGGAAACTGACCAAATGGAAAGATTCCTTCAGTTCTCATTTTGGCAATTTCCTCTCTTGATGGACGAAGGTCTTCAAACTCTATTCCACCAATAAATAATGCCAGACGGCTCATTTCCGCGCGCCAGAACGGAACGTCAGGGTAGATAATTTTTAATTTCATATGCAAAGTTTAATTAAAGCTGTTTTAAATTCTATTTATTTTAATTACAGGCGCAGCGGGGAGGGGACCCGGAGTCCAGGGGAATTTAGAACATTTACTCTCACGCCTGCTTTCTCCCGGAGTGAACAAGAGAATCTTCCACCTTTCTCCTGATATTTCCGCTTTAATTCTAGCGAAAACAGCTAATTTTGGAAACAGCAAAATCATGCTGAGAAATAATTTGATATACAAAAACAACAAATTCTTGACAGATTCTGGGCTTGTTAGTAAATTAAGCTATTCTGCAGTGCATTTTTTTGCTGAGTGTTCAATGCTGTGATTTTATGATTTTGAAGAGTTCCATTCACATGAAAAAATTAATTTAGAGATAAATTATGAAAATAAATGTCATTCTGAAAGACGAACAAAAAGAGTTCCTGGACCAGGTCATTAATGACTATTCGCTCAAAAACACGGAAACATCCATACAATCTCTGGTCAGTGAGATACTGGATAATTATGACCATGAAAATGTTTTTGGTGAAATCCGCTGTATCGGAGGATGTTTCTCCACTGACGAGACGATTTCAGTTGAACTGGAGGATAAACAGGTATTAAAGATGAAGGAAATCTTTCAGCAGTATGAATTTGAAGACTACGATTCTGAAGAAGAGGAGCTTAGTAAAATTGTTCGCAGCATGATTAATTACGCCGATCAGGAAGCCGACCTGGACAAGCTTTTCTCATAACTGCTTTGAGTATTGAATTTTTTATCACATCACTGATTGTGGTTCTGATGCCTGGTGCAGGATCTATTTACACCATTTCCACAGGTCTTTTCAGAGGTTGGAGAAGCAGTATTGCCGCGGCATTTGGTTGTACTGCCGGAATCATTCCTCATCTGCTGTTCAGCATATTGGTTCTTTCGTCTGTATATGAGTACAGTACAGAGGCTTTTCAGGCTATAAAATACATTGGAGCACTGTATCTTCTGTACTTGGCCTATTCAATGTGGAAGGAGTCCGGAGGGTCTGAATTTTTAGAAAATCATGATCAGAAAAATGATCAGCTGAAAATTATACTCAATGCGGTTTTCATAAATCTTTTTAATCCTAAGCTGTCTATTTTTTTTCTGGCATTTTTGCCTCTTTTTGTGTCACTTGAATCTGAATTCCCAGTGGTTCAGTTTATTTTCTTAAGCATTATCTTTATGCTCATGACCTTGATAGTTTTCATAATATATGGATTGTTCGCACACAATGTCAGCAAATATTTCAGACAGTCAGGGGTTCTATATATCTGGACACAACGGGCTTTTGCAATTATTTTTGTTATCCTGGGAGCAAAGCTGTTAATAATGGAAATTTAATCAGTATTTGCATATTCAGAGATTTAAACAATTGAATTGAAAGATTTTTTTACTAGTTAATAGACAAACTTTTCATCTAAAGTTGCAATATCATCTTTCCAGGAGGCTTTAATATCTACTTTAAACCTTTTGATAACTTTTCCTGATCGATCCTGGACAATTCCATGGGCCAATAATTTTCCATTAAAAAATTCGTTCAAATTAATCTTTGGGGTTTCATTTTTGTAATAATTTATTTTGTGTTCTGTGCATGACGATATAAGAAAAAATAGTACTATGTAAAAAAGTCTCATAATAATTGCTAATGGCATAAAAATTCGGGTTTGCATTCACTTTTTTTCTGAATAATTGGAAAAAAATAATTTTCCATCAAAAAAATTATATGTGCGTGAATTGTTTATATTAGTATTAATTAAAACTCATTGACCAAATGTTCCCCATGGATAATCAAATATAAGAATTGTGGAGTTGCCTTCCTGACCTGTGGCAAAATCTAAACGGTAAACGAATCCGGAGGCAGTGACGACTCTTGTCCCTGCGCCCGCAGAAGTCCTTTTTTCCTGCCAGAGTTCACTTACTTTATCTGCCACTGTTCCCTCCTCGTAAAAAAAGGCAAATTGAAAACCTGTCCTGATATCCTTGACAAAATACCAGTCAAACGAAACTTTTTCATCAGAGAGATTCCAGCGAAATTCTGCACCGCGTGATTCAACTTGTGCCCCGCTGTAGCGACCTCCAACATATGATCTTAGCCTCTCTGTACCGCCGAGATTGCCTCCAGAGCCGTAAAGATTTGTTGCTTGACTGTTTTTTGCCAGGATTTCTATTGTATCTGAATTACAGTTAGACAGGCAGGTGGCGGTTTCCTTGGCAATCAGATAATCCAGGTCTGTGTTGCCTTGTTTTCGAACAGTTGCCCCGGATCGATACCAGTTCATAGCAAATGTGCTGTAACTGAAAACTGGTACGTAGAATGTCAGGTTATAACTTTGTACAAAATAATCCGGGGAATCAGAATCTACCGCAGGTGAATCAGAAGTGGAATATATTAATCTTACCCCTTTTTGGGGGTCTGTTCTATCATCTGTCCAATCAATCTGAAACCCATAGCTGCTTGAATCACCTTCAAAACTTTGATTGGCTTCATATATAAGGTCTCCGTCCTTATCCCGAATAGCCGAAAGTGTAGATTTATTTCTGGTTTGAAATCCAAAAATATCAAACATTCTGTCGAACAGTGTTATTGCTAAGCGGGTGAATATAAATTTTGTGTCAGAAAGTTCACTGATAACGAAATCATCAGGGTCAGAATCCATTCTGCGGTTACGGTATGATCTGAATGACCCCTTGTCAAAATTTCCCTGCCCAAAGTCAAGAAGAATCGTTTTGGGATAAACCGGGAAATCAGTAGCAAATAAAATATTTCCACCAATATCTCCAGCAATACCTATTGCAAAAAGATCAAGTGTCGTTTCGAGGCTTCCAAAAGGGACATTGTTGAAGCCGCCAAGAATTCCAAATCCAGATCCTGCACCCGGTATAATATAGGGTAAAGGTAAAGCCAGATAGCCAAATTCAGTGGGAAATTGTCCTGACCTTCTTTCTATAGCTGAAGCTGTAAAGTGACTGAAAAAAATTATTATGATAATCAGCGAAAATTTTTTCATAAATCAATAAAATTGTGTTTGCCAGAAATTATCAGTAAAAAATATTAATTAATAATTAAAATTAATAACTATAATAAATTACACTTTAGTTAGAGATTTATCATGTTTAATATTTGCTAATTTAATAATTAAACAATTTTCAAGAATTTTTTCATGTATGAACAAATTCCTAAAAATTTAAGTAATAAAAAATCAGCCAGGCCTGTAATTCTTAGATTTTCATGAATCCCTTAGACAAAAGGTTTCTCGGCAAAACAGGTGTAAAACTCCCGCTGCTGGGATTTGGTGGCGCTCCCCTTGGGGAGCTGTTTAAAAAGGTGACACTTTTTCAGGTTGAGGAAACTCTGAATCAAGCATATGACAGCGGCATACGATACTTTGATACAGCTCCATGGTACGGACATGGCCTGAGTGAACATCGGCTGGGTTATATGCTGCGTCAAAAAATTCGCAGTGAATTCATTTTGTCTTCAAAGGTGGGTCGAGTTTACAGTCCATTCAAAGGAGATTCCACCGTCTTTGATGGCTCGCCTTGGATAGGGGGGCTTCCTTTTCAGTGTTGTTTTGATTATTCCTCTGAAGGGCTTGAGCGATCCTATATTGACAGCACTTTAAGATTAGGTTTAAATCAGATTGACCTGCTGGTTATTCATGATCTTGATCACGGTTATCATGGAAAAAAAGTTCAGCAAAAACTTAAAGAGCTTGAATCTGGTATTGAATGGCTGAATAAAATGAAGGCTTCCGGACTTATTAAGGGTTTTGGAGCAGGAATAAATGATATGCAGATGATGCCGGTTTTCATGGAACTCTTTGATCTGGATTTTTTCCTGGTTGCAATGCCTTACACTTTGCTTGACCAGAGTCCGTTGGAAGATATTTTTCCGGCATGTAAAAAGCGTGAAATAGGAATCATCATTGGGTCACCATACTCGTCCGGCATTCTTGCAGCGGGTTCAAAGTATGAAAGTACCTATGGTTATGCACCTCCCAACCATGAAATACTGAAGAAAGTTAAATCTATTGAATCTATCTGCAAAGAGTATGATGTACCGCTTAAAGCAGCATCACTTCAGTTTCCCCTGTTTCATCCGCTTGTTGCGTCTGTGATTCCGGGAGTGCTTGAAAAAGAAGAGGTTTTGGAAAACATTCAAATGATCAGACATCCCATACCTACAGAATTCTGGCTTGATTTGAAAAACAGCGGACTTCTGCACCCGGAAGCTCCAGTAGCCTTGTCTGATGAATGAAATTTGTTAAAACCGCAGTTTATATTTAAAATCTGTGGATACTCAATGGAATAAAATAGACTTCTTGAAAAGCAAATAATTTTTCCAAAAAATTTTGTGGCTAATATCAGAATCAATGTCAACGGATGCGAGTATCAACTTGATGTTGATGAGAGTACACCCTTGATATACGTACTCAGGAATGATCTTGGTCTAAAAGGTACAAAGCTAGGATGCGGGCTTGAGCAGTGTGGGGCATGCAAAGTGATTGTAGACGGGAAGGCAGTATTTTCATGCAATAGTCCTGTATCTTCTTTTGCAAATTGTTCAATCACTACTATAGAAGGCATTGGTACTGCTGATAAACTGCATCCGATTCAAGAGTCTTTTGTCAAAGAAAAAGCAGCTCAGTGCGGCTACTGTATACCAGGTATAATAATGGCGGCAAAAGCTCTGCTTGATACCACTCCTTACCCGGATAAAGAAATGGTATGTGAAGCCCTTGCAGACAATCTTTGCCGCTGCGGTACTCATCCTCAAATTCTTAAGGCGGTGATGAAGGTTGCCAGTGAAATGAGAAAATGAAACTATCACCAAGTTTAGAAAATAATCCAGACATTGATTCCTGGCTGCAGTTCCACAGTGACGGAAAAATCACAGTCAGCACAGGCAAGGTTGAGTTAGGTCAAAAACTGATTACAGCATTCACTGTAATTGTGGCAGAAGAACTTGATGTTGATCCCGGACGGATAAGTGTCATAACGGCTGGTACTTCAGGCTCACCAAATGAGGGATATACTGCTGGAAGTAATTCCATGGAAAGCAGCGGAATGGCACTTCGTCAGGTCGCAGCCAAAGTGCGCCAGGTTCTGCTGGAGAAGGCCTCTCATCAGTTGGGTGTCCCGGTAGAGAATCTTAACGTCGATGACGGAGAAATCAGCAGTTCCTTACCCAATCAATCAGTTACATATATGGAACTGATCGGTGGAAAGCACTTTAATATTAAGATTTCAGAAGATGTAGTGCCAAAAAGGCATGATCAATATCATTTGATAGGAAACAAGGTGCCAGGCATTGGATATGAGGATTTGGTGACAGGTGCAACTACGTTTGTTCATGACCTTGAATTACCAGGGATGCTCCATGCGAGGGTCGTTCGCCCTCCAGGCTATCATGCACGACTTCAGGAACTGAATGAAAAAGATGTCCGGGAAATGCCTGGAGTTGTTGGGGTAGTGAAAGATGGAAGTTTCTTGGCTGTAGTTTGCGAACGGGAGGAACAGGCAGTCCAGGCTTCTAAAAGACTTTCAGGACTTGCGATATGGGATGAAAGCAGGGGAATTAATACCGAAAACATTTTCATTCAGCTCAAAAAAAACAATCGTCAAAGCCTACCAGTCATCAAAGGAGTTGCGGAACTTTCGGCTGTCCCTTCTATAAAACCCCCTCAAAATTCTTCCAAAACTATTACTGCAACTTATCAACGTCCATACCACATGCACGGTTCCGTGGGCCCGTCTGCCGCAATGGCCTTGTACGAGAATCAGGAGATCAAGGTTTGGACACACTCCCAGGGTGTATACCCCCTGCGTCTTGCGCTTGCTGATGTTCTGGAAATTGACGGAAACAGGATTCATGTGGTGCATGTGCCTGCAGCAGGTTGTTATGGACATAACGGGGCAGATGACGCGGCTTTGGATGCAGTTTTGGCAGCAAGAGCATTTCCAGGGAAGCCGGTACTTTTGAAATGGGAACGAGTTGATGAGCATTCCTGGGAACCCTACGGTTCTGCCATGCAGATTGAACTTCAGGCAAACATGGACAAATCAGGAAAAATCTTATACTGGAACCACGAGACATACAGTGATACCCACCTGAAGAGACCATCATCACATGGCAAAAAATCCCGTCTTCTGGCCTCATGGCATATGCAGGTACCTAAACAGGCTCCTCAGGTTAAGCCCCTTACAGGATATCACACAGGTATTCATCGCAACGCCGACCCAATTTATGATTTTAATGATCGTCGTATAGTAAAGCATTTGGTGGACAATCTTCCCCTCAGGGTATCTACCTTGCGTTCTCTTGGGGCATACGCAAATGTTTTCGCCATTGAGTCTTTTATGGATGAGCTGGCACATTCGTGCGGCAGGAATCCACTTGAATTTAGAATGGATAACCTGAGTGATGATCGGGCTAAAGCTGTGCTTGAGGCTGCAGTGGAAAAAGCAAATTCAAGAATTATCAGCAAGGGTGGAGGACATGGAAGGGGATTTGCCTTAGCACGTTATAAGAATGCTAAATGTTATGCTGCAGTAGCAGTAGATCTTCTGGTGGATGACTATGGTTCCATCAAACTTCTTCGGGCAGTGATCGCGGCAGATGCTGGGCAGGTTATTGATCCTGATGGACTTCGCAGCCAGCTCGAAGGAGGATTGCTTCAGTCAGCCAGCTGGACACTTAAAGAGCAGGTAAAATTTGATGAAAAAGGGATTACCAGTCAAGATTGGGAAAGTTATCCGATCATGACTTTTACGGAAGTACCTGAAATCGAGACAATACTGATTGACAGAAAGGACAGACCGGTTTTGGGTGCAGGAGAGGCTACACAGGGACCGACTGCTGCTGCTATCAGCAACGCCGTATTTGACGCGGTTGGCTTAAGGCTGCGCAGAATTCCTTTTACACCGGAAATGGTACTTGAAGCTGCTGCAGAAGCATAATTTTTTTCAATCCTGTCTAAATTATTCATCTTTAGATACAGTCTTTTTTTTCATATAACTTACTTATATTGAAATATTAACAATATGTTTGACATCGTTTGAGTTGAGTGATAACATCGCCATTTTTAAACTGGGAACCGTTTAACTTAAATTCATAAACCTGCATCCGCATTAAATTAGCTAATGTTCTTTTCAGGTTTAATGGGTTTTGTTGCGGCAACAGCAAGGCTTATATTGTTCAAGGGAGATGAGTTTTAGTTTCATGTTCTAATTTTGACAAGATTATTAGCCTTAGATAATGTGTCTCTGACAAATGACATTTTAAGTTCACGTCAAGTCAGTTTTAACAATTTTGTTAAATAAGGAGAGAGAATGAAGATAAAAAAATTATTGCTGACAGCATTAACTCTGTTTTTTTCATTCAGTCTTTATGCTGCAAATACAATTAAGATTGGGGCCTCGATGCCATTGACCGGGATGTTCGCAGTCCCAGGTTCAAAGCACCTTGAAGGCTATAAGATGTGTGTGGATATGATAAATCAAAACGGAGGATGGCTTGGAAAGAAAGTAGTCCTGCTAGGAATTGATAATCGTTCGGACACGGAAACTGCGATTTCACAATATGAGCGTTTCATAAATGTTGACAAGGTTGACTTAGTATTTGGTACATTTTCCAGTAAACTGACTTTTCCAACTTCCACAATCCTTGCTAAATATAATTATACCCTTCCAATTCCATCAGGTGGAGCGTTGAGAATTTACAGGCGTGGATTTAAGAACCTGTTTTATTTCCAGTCAAATCCTGCTGAATATTACGGAAAACAGCTTCTTGGAGTGGTTCAAGACCGTGCGTCTGCTGGAGATCAGCCAACATCAGTGGCTCTTGTACATGCTGACGATTTTTTCGCAAATTCAATTGCTAACGGTCTGCTGGGCAACAAAGTTAAATTACCAGGTAGTGGTAAGCTTGTTGAAGATATGGCCCCGGGCTACATTGCTCAGGCAGGAATGAAACTGGTTTATCACGAGCAGTGGCCTGAAGAAGGATTTTCTGACTGGCTTACATTGGCAAACTCAATCAAGAATTCCGGTGCAGAAATGGTGATCGGCATGATGGCATCACCTGAGGAAGCGGTTCAGCTTACTCGAGCGCTCAAAACTGTACGTCATAATCCTAAACATCTTATGCTGACACAAGGAACCCAGTCTGAGTTTCTTGAGGGACTTGGAGATGCTACAGAAGGAATTATGATTTACTCTGCGTGGCATGATAAAGCCCCCTTTAATGGTACGCTTGCCGGAAAGAGGATGAACAACTCTGATTTTGTTGCAAAATACAAAGCCATGAATGGCAAGCTTCCTGACGAAGATGTAGCAATTACTTTTGCTCTTTGCCAGGGAATTGATCAGGCTGTGAATGCCACCAGCTCAGTTGATAATGACAAAATAATGGCCTGGCTGCATGCAAGGAGCTCAAGGAATCCAGTCAAAACGATTCTTGGAGATTACTACTGGGATGCAACCGGCTTGCCGATAAATAAACAGGCTCTGATAGTACAATGGCAAGGTAGAGAACTGAAATTCATTTATCCAACTAATGAATTTCAGGCATCTCCTATTGTTAGCCCCAAGCCTGCTTGGTAGTCTATTAACTGAGAGGTTAATTGATAAGGGCAGTTGTTTTTTTAACGGCTGCCCTTTTTTTGTGGGATTTTGTTTGATTCTAAATACTGTGCATGAATAATTGAATTTGCAATCCATGTCAAAGTTAAGAATTCAGTATATAAGTCCTGAGAAAGTAAATGATCAAAAAATACTCGAAGCAATATCTGAATCAGTTATCAAAGGCACTCCGCGAGCGGAAAGTCAGGCAATAAGGGCTAGAGTTCCTAATGTTTTCTGGTCTTTTCAAAACACATGGAACGATGTTTTTATTGAAGGAAAGGTTGATCATAATCTCAAGGAACTTTGCCGCGTTTATGTATCCAAGTCGGTTCAATGCAAATATTGCGGCAACCAGAGAAGTTCAAAATCTGCTGATGATGGACTTGTTGAGGATGATTACAGGGATCTGCTTGATTTTGAAAAATCTGAAAATTATGATGAACTCACCAAGGCAGCGCTTTCACTTTCACAGGCTATTACCTGGGATCTTGAAACAGATGACGATTTCTGGAATCGTCTTTACAAGCATTTTAGTGAAGAGCAAATAATTGAACTTGGTTATTTTGTTGGATTTACCATGGGTCAGCAGCGGTTCAATAGGTTGCTGAATCTTGATGAACATCTCGGAAAAACCGGCTTTGAAAATATTAACTGAACCGGTCCCTCTTCAATTCTTCTGCACTCTTATTTCTAAAAGAATAATTATAAAATCTTAAGATCAGTAAATGCTGAAAATAAATAATGCAACTAAATCATTTGCAGGAATTGTTGCAGTTGATGGTTGTAGTTTTGAGATTAAAAAAGGCACTATATCCGCACTGATCGGTCCAAATGGGGCAGGTAAGACGACACTTTTTAACTGCATTTCACGTATCTACCCCATTGATTCCGGAGAAATTATTTACAAGGATCGCAGACTTGATTTAATGCCAACACATAAGATCGCAAGACTGGGAATTGGCAGGTCATTTCAAATTACAAGAACTCTTGATCATTTATCTGTTACAGAAAATCTTGTGTTGCATACAGCAGGTGGAATTGGGAGTCACTTGCTGCTACCTGCGATAACCATGGAAAACAGGATTAAAGCAGGCGAGATTATGGAATTTTTAGGCATTTCAGCCCTGGCTGACATGGATATGGGATCATTGTCATTTGGACAAAAAAAACTGCTTGACCTCGGTACCGTTTTAATGGCTGATCCGGAATTAATTCTACTCGATGAGCCTGCTGCAGGCGTAAATTTAAGGCTGCTGGAAGATATTATCGAAAAGCTTGTTACATTGAAAAATAAGGGTAAGACAATACTTTTGATTGAACATAATATGGATTTGGTTATGGAGATCAGTGATGAAATTATCGTCATGTCAGCCGGCATGGTCATCGCGAGGGGCCAACCAAAAGAGATTCAGAAAAATGCTGAAGTACTTGAAGCATACCTGGGAATTAATGCTTAAATGACTAGTTTACTTAGTATCAGAAATGTAACTGCCGGTTATGGATATGGCCCGGATATCGTTCATGATTTCAGTTTGTCACTGAACGAGAGTGAGGTTAAATGCATTATTGGTCCGAATGGAGCAGGTAAATCAACCTTATTAAAAGCTGTTGCAGGCATTCTTAAGCCCCGGTCTGGCGATATTTTTTTTGAGGGAGAAAATATTTCCGGAAAAGAAGTATACCAGATAATGAAGCTGGGGATCTGTTTCCTTCCACAGGAACGAGCAATTTTTCCTAATCTGACTGTTGAAGAGAATTTGCGCATGTGTGCATATTCAATTAAAGATAAGGCACTTGCCGCATCCCGGATTGAAGCCGCAATTGGGATGTTTCCTGTGCTTGGCCAACGATTGAAACAAATTGCCGGCACAATGTCTGGAGGTCAGCAGCAGCAGCTTGTGTACGCGCGTGCTTTTACAATTAAACCCAAAATAATTCTAATTGATGAGCCTTCACTTGGTCTGGCACCATCATTGGTTGAGCAAACTTTCAATCATATTAAACAAATTGCATCAAGCGGGATAGCAGTTCTGTTGGTTGAACAAAACGCAATCAAGGGGCTTCAAACCTCAGGTTATGGTGTAGTAATGGATCTTGGGAAACTGGTATTTGAAAAACCTGCAAATGAAGTTTTGCAGGACCCGAGTCTTCGTGATCTGTATTTAGGGAAAGCTTTAAAAAAATGATGGAGATTCTTCAAGTAATAATTTTGGGGCTTTGTTTAGGTTTTGTGTATGCACTGATGGTTTCAGGCCTGACCTTGATCTTTGGTGTGATGAGAATCGTAAACCTTGCCCATCCAATACTGATCATAAGTGGTGCATTTGTTTCATATTGGCTGTTTATCCTGTTTGGACTGGATCCCATTTTATCTGTACCAGCCGCTGCTATGACAGTAGCTCTGCTGGGAGTGTTGCTTTACAAATTAATTTTTGAAAAAAATGCTGCCCAACAGACTTACTCTGAAATGACAGTCCTGTTGACGTTTGGTACTGCAATGGTGATTGACGGACTTTTAGCCTTTTTATTTCACAACACCCAGCGCACCGCATCTCCGGCTTATGCCACTGACGCAATTTTCATCGGAGACATATTTATCCCGCTTGCCCAGTTATATTCAGGGATGGTAAGTCTGGGTATCATAGTTGTTCTTGCCTTATTTCTTAAGTATTCAGAATTCGGAATTGCGATCAGGGCTACATCACAAAACAGGACTTCTGCAGAGCTGGTTGGAGTCAATGTGAAATTCGTTTGCCTGATTTCCTTTGCTATTGGATGCGCCTTGGCAGGTTCTGCAGGGTCCCTGGTCAGTTTTATTTTCAGCTTTTTCCCCTCAAGACACTGGGAATGGATAGCCATTCTTATGTCGCTCGTTGTACTGGGAGGCATGGGGAGCCTAACTGGGGCGGTGATTGGCGCCTTGGTGCTTTCAGTTGTTTCATCTTTAGTGGGTGCATTTTATTCTCCAGCATGGTCTACGATGGTATTCTTTCTGGCCCTGTTTCTAATACTTATAATCAGACCAAGAGGTTTGTTTGGTATTCGAATAGACTGAATTCATTGAACAAAGTATTTAAAGATTAATTCAAGAGAAAGGCTGATTTGCAAAACAGTAAAAAAATAATTCCAGTATTAATCTTGATCGGTCTGATCTGTTTACCGATAGTCCAGTTTTTTGGGAATTATAATTATGTGATTCACATGGTTCTTTTTTCTTTCCTATACATAACAATGTCAAGCAGTTGGAATATTATAGGCGGATATGGAGGATTTATTTCAATTGGGCACAATGTTTTTTTTGGCATAGGTGCATATTTTTCCGGATTCATATATGCCAGGTATGGAATTTCCCCTTTTTATACCGCTGTTTTTGCAGGCATGATTGCTACGGTTTTCGGATTTGCAATAGGTTTAATCACTCTGCGGGTAAAAGGTCCTTCTTTCATCATTTCATCTATTGCACTGCTGATGATTTTCAGAACTTTATTTGATCGCTGGGAGCTGGTTGGAGGCACGCATGGTATAACACTTCCGCATAATAATCTTTCTGTGGAATGGTCAAAAATCCCCCATTATTACGCGTTGTTGATACTGATGGTTCTTTCAATTTTTCTCTCATGGTATGTCCGTCATTCAAAATTTGGATTGGCACTGCGCTCGATATCTCACGATGAAATAAAAAGCGAGGTAACCGGCATCAATATAAAGATCATTAAAGTAACTGCCTATGCTCTTTCTGCATATTTGATTGGTGCAGCAGGTGCCATCTGGGGAGATTATCTGACGTATGTCAGACCAAACATTTTTTTCATAATCCTGATTGCTGCAAACATGGTACTGATGTGCATACTTGGCGGAAAGGGAACTGTGACAGGCCCTATAATCGGTACTATCGTGATGATATTTTTCAATGAGTTCATCCTGGCAAACTTCGGTGCATCAGAACTTAATATCTTTTTTACAGGTTTGCTGATGATTCTCACATTGCTGTATTTTCCTGACGGAATAATAGGCTCACTGAAAAAACGAAAATTGCTGCCTGGATTTCTTGACTGGGACTGATTATGAATACGATAGACTCAAGAGTTGAAGCTGCCAGAATTCACTGGTCAGGACGCTTTGTTACCAATGGTGTACCCCTGTCTGTTTTTCAGGATGTAACCGAGACTGTAAAGCATTGGGATCAATGGTGCAGTACCTGGTCTGAAAAAGCCAAGATCTTCGAAGATTTGGGTCATCAGGCAAAGGATCAGGAATACTCACTATCAGCAGCTCAGCATCTGACAACAGCAGCAGTCTGTTATCATTTTGGCAAGTTCCTTTTTGTTCAGGACCCTGAACAGATGAAAAAAGCTCATGAAAGGGCAGTAGAATGCCGAAACCTTGCACTCCCATTTCTTGATCCTCCTGGAAAAAGAGTTAATATTCCTCATGGAGAACATTCATTCTACGGAAATCTGAGAAAACCAGCAGGTATAAAAAACCCGCCGGTTATATTAATGACCCTTGGACTTGACAGTGCGAAGGAAGAAATGGATACAAATGAAAAAATCTTTCTTGAGCGTGGTATGGCAACACTTGTATTTGACGGCCCAGGACAGGGTGAAAGCGAATATGAACAGCCAATATGCCCTGAATACGAAGTGCCGGTAAAATCTGTAATGGACTGGTTGGAGAAAAGGAATGATGTTGATTCAGATAGAGTAGGCATATGGGGTGTCAGTCTTGGAGGATATTATGCGCCTCGTGCTGCTGCATTTGAAGAACGTATCAAAGCATGTATTTCACTGACAGGACCATTCAAACTGATTGAATGCTTTAATGAGTTGCCCGGGCTGACAAAATCAGCATTTATTTATCGCAGCCACAGTTCTGATGAGGAGCAGGCAAAAGAAGTAGCGGTTCGCATGTCACTGGAAGATGTTGCTGAAAAAATTACATGTCCGCTTTATGTTGTTGCAGGGAAACTGGACCGTGTGATACCACATCAGCAGGCACTTAAACTTTCACAGACCGCATCAGGTGAAGTAGTGTTGAATCTTGTTGAAGATGGAGGTCATGTTGCAAACAACAGGGCTTATAAATACAGAACTCAGTCTGCAGACTGGATTGCCTCAAGGCTTGGAGTTTAGTTAACAGAAGAATGCTTACTGCAGAAAACAGGAAGATAGCAAATTCAGCAGACAGCTGATCTTTCTATGCAGATACTAACCACTTCATCGGGATCACGTTTCCACCAGTTTTCCTGAGAAAAGATTTCAACCTCCTTAAGACCTTCAAATCCTTCTCTTTCCATCCAGTTTCTTATTAAAGCAATGTCAATTACTCCGTCCCCCATCATTCCACGATCCAGCAGAAGATCTTTTGTTTCCAAAAGCCAGTCGCAGATGTGGAAAGCAAGCAGACGTTTTCTACCTGCTCGTTTAATCTGCGATTCCAGTTCCGGGTCCCACCAGCAGTGATACACGTCAACTGCAACTCCAATTCCTTCACCCATCTGATCACAAAGATCTAAAGCATGCTTGAGAGTATTCACGCAGGCTCTATCAGCAGCATACATTGGATGCAAAGGTTCAATTGCTACAGGCATTTTAACTGTTCGGGCATATTCCAGAGTCTTGAAAAGACCTTCCTCAACTTGTCTGTGGCTTCCTGCCAAATCCTTTGAATTTGTCTTTAATCCTCCAACTACCATTACCAGGCATTCTGCCTGAATAGTTGCTGCATCATCTACTGCTTTTTTGTTGTCATCTAGAATGTTCTGAGAAAGATGGTCTTCCAAAGTGAACATTCCACCCTTGCAAAGTCCGCTGACACGCAGGCCGCTGTCCTGAATCATTCTTTTTGCTTCATCAACACCGCATTCTTGGAGTTTTTCCCTCCAGGGTGCAATTCCTCCTATTCCGTATCTGTTGCACAAATCTATGGCCTGCCTGAGATTGCATTGTTCCCTTACCGTTGCAGTATTGAGCGAAATCTGCCCGGATTCAATCATGATTCTATACCTCTTGATGCAAATATTGCCTTGGCTCTGGAAGCAGCCAATTCAGGGTCCAGCAATGTTCCAGCACTGTTTGCAAGTCGAATCAATTCAGCAAGGTGAAGTGTTGAACGTGTACTTTCCTGTCCGCCAAGCATCGTGAAATTCTTCTGAAATCCATTGAGATAGGCAAGAAAAACCACACCAGTTTTATAAAACCTTGTAGGGGCTTTAAAGATGTGTCTTGAAAGCGGAACAGTGGGGTCAAGCAGATCATTATATGTTTGTTTGTCTTCTTTACCAAGAGCTGTTGCCGCAGCTGCGGCAAGGCCTGCAATCGCATCGAATATTCCCAGCAGAGCATGCGAATATCCTTCCTTATCTCCAAGAATTAATTCCGGATAGTTAAAATCATCACCTGTGTACATTTTTATCTTTTCCGGAAGACGCCGACGCATCAGGATTTCTTTTTCCTTTGACAAAAGTGAAATTTTGATACCGTCGATTTTGGCAGAATTCGCATTCAGTATAGACAAACATGTTTCCATGGCCTGATCAATATCTGCTGATCCCCAATACCCCTTAAGCTGAGGATCAAACATATCTCCAAGCCAGTGGATAATGACTGGTTCAGAAACCTGATTTAGAATATTTGAGTAGACAGCTGAAAAATCTTCTGATCCTCGCGCACAAGCTGTTAGGGCGCGGCTTGCCATCAAAATGATTTTTCCTCCAAATCTTTCCACTGCCTCGCATTGCTCCTCATATGCTTGAATTACTTCATTGACAGTAAGGTCTGGTTTGGGGGACAAATGGTCAGTGCCCGCCCCGCAGGCAATCAATCCATTACAGCCTTTTGCCGCATCCAATGAATGACGGATCAATTCCCTTGATGTATCCCAGTCAAGACCCATACCCCGTTGAGCCGTGTCCATTGCCTCAGCAACACCAAGACCCTTTTCCCAGAGGTATTCCCTGAAGGCAATAGTCTGATCCCAGTCAATGCTTGCATCAAGCCATGGATCATTATCTTTGAGGGGGTCCGCAACTACATGTGCAGCTGCATAAATTGTCCGGGAAAATGCGGCAGGTTCAATATTGAGATCAGGCGGAGCACTCAACTCAAGAGTTTCCAGTGTCTTATCAGGTTTTGGTAAAACCAGTGCTGGCACTTGTCAAATTTCAATTTCAGGGATATCAATCCAACGGCGTTCTTTCCAGCTTTTAAGAGCGCATTCAGCAAGTTGAACACCCTTGGCACCTTCAAAAAGGTCATATTTCCATGGGCCATCCTCGGCCACGTGTTTAAGGAATTCTTCCCATTGAGTTCGAAATCCATTACCGAAATCTTCATTGTCAGGAACCTGCATCCAGTGGTCATTAAACCTGAGAGTCTGAGGCTGGTCTGGATTCCATGTTGGTTTGGGTGTGTTCAGATGATGCTGTATAGAGCATTTATGCAGTCCGGCAACTGCGGAACCCAAAGTACCATCTATCTGGAATGTTACCAGGTCCTCACGTTTCACCCTGACGCACCATGAAGAATTAATTTGTGCCATGATTCCTCCCTCGAGTTCAAAAGAAGCATAGGCAGCATCGTCAGCATCAGCATCATACTTCTGTCCTGATTCATCCCAGCGTTCGCTGATATGAACTTTTCCAGCACATGAGACAGATTTGACAGGGGAAATTACATTATCAAGTACATAGCGCCAATGACAAAGCATATCTTTGATGATTCCACCTCCGTCGGATTTACGGTAATTCCAACTTGGTCTTTGGGCGGGAATAATTTCTCCATCAAATACCCAGTATCCGAATTCACCACGTACAGATAGGATCTTGCCAAAGAATCCGGCATCACGGAGGCGTTTAAGCTTTATCAGACCTGGGAGATAAAGTTTGTCATGTACAACACCGTTTTTAACTCCTTTCTGGCTGGCATATTTGGCAATTTCAAGTGCCTCCTGCAGATCATCAGCTACAGGTTTTTCGCAGTAAATGTGTTTTCCTTCGGAAATTGCCTTATTCAGTATTTCCACTCGCATCTTGGTAGTAGCGGAGTCAAAGAACACACTGTCATCAGTATTTTCAAGGGCATTGTCCAGATCAGTAGTGTATCTATCTACAGAATAACGTGAGGCAATTTCCTCAAGTTTTTGTTTGTTTCGTCCTACCAGAATAGGGTCAGGCATCAGTTTGCTTCCATCACTAAGAAGAAGTCCTCCATCATCTCTTATTGCAAGTACAGAACGGATGAGGTGTTGATTCAGTCCCATTCTGCCTGTTATGCCGTTCATTATAATGCCGATTCTTCTTTCCATAATTTACGAAATAGCAGCTTATTTAAAGTTAATATTATGAAATACATTTTTTGTCAGCATCACAAACAGAACAAATAATTTTTTTTGTTCAGGAATTTGTGCAATGGTTGGTGAAGAAGTGAATAAAACCTGCATCATTCATGTTAAATTTTACTAGTGGGAAAGAACTATTTTTTATTTTCACTGTTCATTCACTTCACTGTTTTTCAGGCTCAATGAAATGAATATTTTTGTCTTTCTCACTCAACTTCCAGACCAGTAGGAACAGTTTTGTTTTCTGATTTCAATGTAATTCCTGCCTGTATGGCAACTGTTTCAAGCAGGGCACTGAAGTCTGAAGAAAGATAGGCCTCTGTATCTTCTTTAGTCTGTGCGGCACCAAAATGCGTTTGAAGGGCCTCACGTGTTGCGGCAGTTACGGGCATGGAGACATTCAGTTCTCTTGCTTCCTTAAGCCCCAGGTCCACATCTTTGCGCAGTAGATATGGAGTGAAGGTAGTTGTCCAGTCTAGATTGACAAAAGCCGGAGTTTTGTAACGGCTGAAAATTGAACCCATCACGCTGTTGTTGATAAAGCTTAGAAATGCATGTCTTGTTATGCCAGCCTTTTCCGCAAGGACGGTTATTTCGGCAAGATTTTGTGTAACTACAGCCAGAAGTACATTGTGTGCAATTTTACAAAATCGGGCCAGTTCTCCTTCACCAACATAAGAAACTCCTTGAACAGAATAAGCCTTAATAATGTCTTCTACATCATCAAATGCTTCTTTGGGTCCTGAAACTACTGAGGATAATTTCCCTGCTTTGACACACTTTCCGTTCCCACTTACTGGTGCAGCCAGGAGCTGGCAGTTACGCTGACTGAGTTTTTCCCGGATTGCTGTGGACTGGTCCGCCCCTATAGAGGAGCAGTCAACAAGTATCCTGGGAGATTGATTTTCTCTTATTACTCCGTTTTCACCGAAACATACCTGTTCAAGGTCTTGACCTGTTGAAACCATTGTAAAAAGCACATCCACTGTTGAAAGTTCCTCAGCAGTTGAAACGATTTCTGCTCCGTATGGAGTCAATGCTTCCGCCTTTGAACGGGTACGATTCCAAATTGCAACTTTGTAACCGGATTCAAGTACTTTTTGAACCATTGGTGATCCCATACGTCCAATTCCAATCCATCCAACTTTGTTAATTTTTCCCATAGTTTGTTTTTATCTGATTTATATGATTAAAATCAATTCATTTTTGAGTTGATCGTATCCAGAGACATTCAAGTTCAACACCTGCATCTTTAATGAGATTGAATACCGGACAGCGAGCTTCTGTTTCTTCCACTACTTCTCGAAGCTTCTCCTCTTCCTCCTCTGTGTTTACATGTACCTGCAATCTGACAGTCTTAAAATGTGGTACAATGCTGCGTACACCCATCCTGCCCCGGATGTCAATTGTGAATTCTGCATCAAATTTTAATCCGTTATATGAAAAGTCCATATCTTTGGCAGTACGATTAAAAGTAACAGCTTCACAGCCGCACAAACTCGCTAATACACCCTGAAGCGGAGAGGGCCCCTTACCTTCTCCACCATGTTTTACCGGCTCATCAAAAGTCATACTGAAAAACTCCGGAAACTCCACAGTTGTTGTCATATTCCCGCTGTTGGAAGCAGAGAGACTTTTTCGCCGGATAATCGGTTTGGTAAAATCAATTTCATCTACAACTTTGTTCATTACAGGATCCCTTTCTAATGGCGTTCAATTTATAATTTGCAAAGTGTTTAAAATAATTTTTTTGAATAGAATATTTGTCATGCAGTATATTTAATTTTTGAAACAGTTATATTATTTTTTGAAATCAAGAATTACTTATATAAAATATGTTTATATTATTTCAGTTTGTTAAGGCAAATTCATTGGATCAGGCCGCAATCGAAATCCTTGATCAAGATCATCCAGCCTTTGCATCTGCTTTTCATTCAGTTCGAAATCAAACACATCTGAATTTTCCCTGATCCTCTGAGGTTTTACTGATTTTGGTATTGTTGTTATCTGTTTTTGAAGACTCCAGCGGATCATTACCTGAGCCCAGGTTTTTCCACATTCATTTGCCAAATCAATTATCGCAGGGTCCTTAGATTTTTCTGTTCTTGCTAAAGGACAAAATCCCGTAATATGAATATTCTTGGAACTGCAATATTCAGAAATGGTTTTCTGAGCCAGAAAAGGATTCATCTCTATTTGGTTAACCGCAGGAATAAATTCACAAATCTCAAGTATTTCGTCCAGGTGTCTTGGTGAAAAATTGCTGACGCCAATCGATCTGCAAATACCATCCTTCTTAAGTTTTTCAAGAGCTTTCCAGGTATTTTGACGGAACCCCTCAACCGGTTTATGAATAAGATAAAGATCGATGTAAGATAATTTTAATTTTTGCAGACTTCTTTCAAAGGCTTCCAAAGTTGCATCATATCCAACTTCACTTGTATGGACTTTTGAAGTAATAAATAAATTTTCCCGCGGCAGACTGCTCTCCTGCACTGCTGCTCCAACATCCTCTTCGTTTTTGTACATGGATGCTGTATCAATATGTATGTAACCGAGTTCTAATGCTATAGTTACAGCTTCTCTGGTTTCCCTGCCGGGTTCCATCCGCCAAACACCAATACCGAATAATGGCATTGATTTACCATCATTCAATTTTATTCTGCTTTCTATTGTCAAAGCCATCTTCTTCAAATTGCTTTAAACTTTTCAGTTGTGATTAAGCTCTTTCCTAAAAAAATATTTAAGGATTTCTTCAACTCATTTTGATCGGTGTATTCTATGAAAAAGAGGAGTGTTCTACAAACCAATAAATTGAACTTAATTGAAAGGAATGATTATTAATTTACTATGATTTTATGAAGTTAATTTATACTATATGGAGCAGTTGCCTGGAGAATTTCTAATCCCAAACTTCCGGAAATGAAGTGATATTTTTCTCCTGATTCAAGCCATAGTATACTTTCTTTATCAAGTGGGAACTCCTTACTGTTAACTTTTGCAATTCCATCACCTTTTATCACATATAGTAACTGATCAATATCAGTATGTGTGAATTCAGGACTAATAATATTTGGATCAAGAATAAGGCGTTTTACTTCCATTACCTGAGAGTCCTGATTTAAAGCTTCTGTTACTGATTTAATCTGAAAACCAGGAATCTGCGGTTGACATTGTATATCTGCTTTTTTAATTATCCTTGGCATGTTTAAAGTTAGCAGTTTCGATTAATCTTTTTATTCCCTTTTTTTGATATATTTTTTCTTGGCTGAAACTCAACCAACCGGTTTCCAAGTTCATATGTCGTTCTCATCAATCCATATTGTTTCTTTTGGAGGGGGAACCCAAAATTCTATAAATTCAAAATTTCCTTCAGTATTATTTTCAAACCAGTGGATTTCCTCGGGCTCAATCAAAGCAACTTCACCAGCCTTAATAAGTTGCTTTGAGTCAGGTGTAAAAATGAATCCTTCTCCTTCCAGAATCACAAAAACATGGTGGCTGCCAATATGGTAGTGCCGGGCACAACTGTCTCCTTCGTGATAGATAATTCGGTCAGCGCGAAGATGTTTTGCTCCAACTGGGACATTTTTAGTAATTAAATCCAGCCGTTCCCGACTGTCCCTTGTAGAAACAAAATTAGGCAGCTCGTTTTTATTGAATAATTTTGCCATTATCTTTTCTGTTTATGATTCTGTTCATTAACTTTATACATTTTTTATTAATGAAATATATAATTATTTTATTTAATTACTGATATAATTTATGAAAAAATTTAGTTACCTATGCATTATCAGGAACTGAAATTATGAGGATTTAGACCCAAATTATGAGGATATATTATAAATGATTAGCAAGATAAAAAAACAAGTTTTTGAAGAACTCAAAACTAAAACGGTAACGAACAGGATCATTTGAGAAGTGTTTTCAGCCGAAACGAAAGGAGCTAATGATATTACAGTTCGAATCGTTGACATTCAATCATCTTCTAGACAAATTCCCCGTCAGCCACATCGGTATGACGATTTTGAAGAGGTGATTCAAGTTCTGAAAGGTAGAGGTAAGTTTTGGGCAGATGGCGAATGGACTAATATCGATGCTGGAGATACACTTCTTATTCCTGCTGGAGTGCCCCTTGAAACTTTTAACTTAACTGAGAAAATATTTCGCTCGATGTGTTTTTTTCCTGCTGCTACAGGAGTCGATAACAAAGTTGATATTAATCTCAAAATTATACTGGAGGACCAAAATGTATCTAACTGAAGAAAAACAAGACATTAAAAAGACTGTGATTTCAGTAAAACAAATTGATTCCTTTGCGAGTCAGGTGAAAGCACGTCATTTTACTCTAATTAGTGACGAAAAACCCTGGAATGGCGGCAAAAACAGAGGTCCTTCACCTCTTGAGTATATAATGGCAGGTCTTGGGGCTTGACTGAATATTTCTACAGCTAGGCTAGCTGAAAAGATTCGTTTTCAATACCATGATTTACATATTGAAGCCGAAGGGCATTTAGATAGAAGGGGAAGAAAGGGTAATGCCGATGTGCCAGTACATTTTAAATATGTTAGAGTTTTTGTAAAAATTAAGACTGATGAAATTGAAACAAAATTAAATCGATTAATTACTATGGTTGAAAAATATTGTCCTGTAGACAGCCTATTTAAAGCTGCTATCCCAGATTATAAAATTATCTGGGAGAGAATTTCTTGAGCGGGATAATATGGGCAATAGTGTCTGCAATTAGTTTTGGTTTATTCCAGACAATTAGCAGAAAAGCAGGTATGAATGTGAATGCATTTTTTCATACTTTTTTTCTGATGATTATAAGCACATTTTTCATGATAATATCAACATTAATTCTGGAAGACATTAAGCACCTCACTCTATATCTCACATGGCAGGGAATATTTTATTTTGCTGTAGCTGGAATCATTCATTTTGTTCTTGGCTGGACCCTGCTGACAGTCAGTCAAAATCGTATTGGTGCCTCAAGAACAAGTGCCCTGGTTGGTACAGCACCTATTTTTGCAACATTGATTGGATATCTTTTTTTTCAGGAAATCCTGTCATTTCTCACTATTCTTGGAATTATTTTGGTAGTGAGCGGAATTTACCTTGTTACATATAATAAAGATTGATTTGTTTAAGATGCGATTAAATATTCTTCTGCAAAGTCTGGCTGGTTTGGGTACAGCAATATGTTTTTCCAGCAGTTCTATTTTTATTCGATATGGACTTGAAACTATTCCATCACCTCTAATTGGAGTTACCATAGGAATGGTATTCTGTACTTTTGCATATGGTTTGATATTGCTTGCTCGATTCAGGAATCAAAATGACGAAGAAAAAAACCTTTCATATTCCAGGCAGGGAATTTTTCTATTATTTTTTGGTGGAATCTTTTTAGGATTCGGAACTTTATCTCGTTGGGTCGCAATTGATCTGGCTCCAATTGCAATTGTAATTGGACTGAGTGGTTTAACTGTTCCTGTAGTTTTGTTGCTGTCACCAATATTTATGGGGCGCAGTTTGGAAAATGTCACAATGAGGTTGTGGCTTGGAGCAGGACTGGTAATAATCGGTGCGTCTTTAATAACCTTTTCCCGTTAATTACATGATTATTGATACTCACATCCATATAATTGCTGATGAAATTACTCAAGAAATAACAAAAGATCCCTGGTCACCTATAACAGGTTATGATGACGATAAACCATTTGTAGAGTTCCAGGGAAAGAGGCTCAGTTCAGTGATCCATGAATTTGTTGATATAGAGATAATTATGAGTAAACAGGCAAAAGCAGGTGTTGATATTTCTGTTCTTAGTCCGTGGTCCAGCCTGTTTCGTTATGATTCGGATGTCAGGACCTGCCTGAATGTAAATAGAATTCAAAATGATGCTATTGCTGAAATCGCCGATGAATACAGTGATCAGATCATTGGCCTGGGTATGGTTCCCATGCAGGATGCTGGAGCTGCTGTTTTGGAGCTCAAATACTGCATGGATATAGGGCTTAGAGGGATAGAGATCGGTACCAATATAAATGGGAAATATCTTGGAGATACTGACTTCCGTCCATTCTGGAGTAAGGCTGAGGAACTTGGTGCAGTTGTTCAAATACACCCTGTACCAGGCCTCGGAGGTCCCACAAACAAAGAATATTATCTCTGGAACGCTTTTTCAAATCCTGCTGAGACAGCGCTTACTGCATCGCACATGATACTATCTGGTTTGATGGAAGAGCATCCGGAATTGAAAATCCAGCTGTTTCACGGTGGGGGGCATCTCCCTTATCAGATTGGACGTCTGGACAGGGCTTATGAAATGCGCAAGGAAACTAGCAAAAAAATTACCAGGAAACCGAGTGAGTATTTGAAAATGTTTTACTTTGATACGATTATACACTCAAGTGAGGCCCTGGATTACCTGATAAACCTGGTTGGTCCGGAGCAGGTTATGGTGGGTTCAGATTATCCTTTTGACATGGGTTCATACCAGTTTAATGACCTGCTGGATGAAATTAATATTAGTGAAGCAGACAGGGAAAAAATAAAATCTGAGAATGCAGAGAGGTTGTTTCAAGTATAATTTTTTAAAGTTAATCAAGACTGTGATTACAGGAAACGACTGCATTTAATCTATAATTCAGCTGAATTAAAATCTCATACTTCGTTTTAAAATAATCTGTTTTAGTCAATTGTAAAAAAATGATTGAAGGAATTTTTGGAATAGATAAAGAAATTGATGGAAAGCCAGTCAAGCTTATGTATGTTGAAACATGGGATGGACTTTATACGGCAGTAGGACTCAGAATTCCGGAAGGAAAGGGCCCTTTTCCTCTTGTACTGTTCGCATATGGCAATGGGGGAGGGGGAATGACCTGGATTGAGGATGCATATCAAAACAAGGCATACACAATAAACAAATTTGTTGAAGCAGGTTATGCAAGCGCGTGGATTCGTTACAGGAGTGAAGTGGAGCTGGGTTATAATAATGGTGGGCCACTGATTAGAGACACAAGACAAGGCAGGGATTTGTTTAACCGTTCACCGTTGGAATATGAAGATGAAATATCTGTTGTAGAGCAGCTGAAATCTTTAGCTGTGATAGATTCTGAAAAAGTAGGTCTTGTAGGAATGAGCCATGGTGGAGAAATGGCATTAAAAATCATTTCAGAATATCACGGGTTAAAGGCAGTTGTGGCAAGTGAACCTGCCGCACATGAATATTTATGCCTGAATCCGGATAAAACTGCATTTATTAATGAAGAAACTCAGCTCAGGAATATTGAAGAAATGGAGATGTTTGAATTAGAGAAAGTTCTGAAAAGAATCGATCTCCGAATTGCAGAGAAAAGAATTAGTGAGATAAGTACGCCTTCATTTATAATGGGCAGAAACGGGGATCATCTTCAGGGAATTTTCATGGCAGTTTTTGATTTATTGAAGCAATCAGGAAAAGATTCAGAATGGAAAACGTATAATCATGATTTGCACGGGTTTTTATTTCCTGGGAAAAACAGCAATGGAGAATATCAAGTAGATAAAATTCAAGTGGAAGCCATTGAAGACACATTAATTTTTATGGACAGACACCTGAAGCAACGTGATTGATTTTCAGGTTTAGAACAAAAAGAAGGAGAGTTTACTAAAATGAACTTTGATATGAGTGTTCAGGTTTCCTTACCTGCATATTTCCCTGCTGTTTCTGGAAACATGGCTTTCACTATTTTAAAATGAGAAATATCAACTGTTGCATCCATATGCAGAAAAATGGATGCATCCCGAAAAAGTTTTTCGATGCCAACATCAAGCATTGCTCCCATGCCGCCATGAAGTTCAAGCGCGTTTTCACAAACTTTGAGAATTTGTTGTGATGCAAAAACTTTTGCCATGTTGCACAGTGCATCTGCATCAGAACTTCGGGTATCCACAGCAAGTGCAGCCTGATTAACAAGCGTACGCACCGATGTAATCCGGATTGCCATATCTGCAAGCCTGGAGGCTACTGACTGGTGCTTAATCAGTAATTTTCCTCCTCTCTCATAGCTTTGTACGAATGCAGATGTTTTTTCAAATGCAGCGACGCCTACCCCAAGATTCTTTGATGCCTGAATAATTTTACCAGGTCGAAAATAGATTGCAGCTTTGGAAAGAGCCTCTCCTTCACTGAGAAGATGATCATCAGGAACAAAGCAATCGGAAAAATAAATTTCTCCGTTATTCATAAACCGACAACCAATGGTTTCATTGCATCGAACAATTTCCAGACCGGGATTATCCCTGGGTACAAGGAAACTGGAAGTCCCCTCAAGCATGCCAGATCCAGGCTTGGTGTTTGCGTATACCACATAAAGGCCGGCGTCAAAGCCGTTACTGATGTAATGTTTTCTTCCGTTTATCTTCCATCCTCCATCCACCTTTTTCGCCATGGTGTCCATTGCTGCCTCAGGCACATTGTAAGGAAGCCAGCGGTCAGAAGCTCCTTTTGGCTCTGTAAGGCAGTGTGCCAGTAGAAAAGTATGGTCTTCTACAAGACGTGTAAACCACTTCTTCTGAAGATGTTCCGGTGCAAGATTCCTGAGCAGTACTGAAACTTTCCAGTTCTGTACAAGCTTGTCTGCAAGTCCTGAATCTCCACGGGCAATCTCTTCTGCGATGATTGCAAAACTGCGATTTTCTGTTTCTGCATTTAACTCTATACCTCCATACTTTTCAGGAACTCCAAGTGTCCTGATGGAAATTTCATCAGCTGCTTTAAGGATTTCTTCAGGCAGACGTTCATCAGGATTCATGTTCCATTCGCGCTGCCAGTCCTGTCGTAGAAATGGGCTAACTACACGATCTATGAAGTCACGGCAGCTTTGCTTCATCAAACGCTGATCTTCAGTCAGCTCCTGATTAAAGGAATCCATAATTAATTCATTTGAGTTATAGAAATTTACAGCCATAATTTGAATAAAAAATATAGATGCAGATGGGAATCAACTGGAAACAATTTTTCTCATAACAAACTTCGGTCGCTATTTTGATTTATTAACTCCAGAACATTGTCCTGACTTGCTGTGTGAATGGCTGTGGTGACTAATTTGTTTTTTCAACAGATTAGCTTTTTGATAGCCGTATTTAGGAGTACCTGAGCGCTTTTCAAGTACAGATGCAGCAAGGGCAGCATTTGAAGCACACCCGCATGCTGTAGCTGCAGGACTTAATTTATTAACCACAGCACTGCGTTTTAGTCCGGGAAGTCTGATGGCTGCAGCAGTAATTATTTTTTTGATAGGCTCCCCTGATTCAGGATGATGCTCCATTGGTGCATCATGAATACTCTGCTTGATCTCGAATCTTAACCCTTTATTGACCAATGACTCATAGGTATAATACGGCATTCTTTACTCCGGTAATATAATAATCAGTAAGCGTTTGCAACAAACAGTTCCTTGGAAGGGAACAAGGTTATTACTTTACATCCGTCTGCTGTTACAACTACTTCCTCTTCTATGCGTGCTGCTCCGTTGCCATCCTCAGCCGGGCAATATGTTTCAAGAGCGAAGACCATTCCCTCCTTTAGTTCAAAGGGATTCTCAAAAGATACCAGGCGGCTGATGATCGGGCGTTCATGCAGTGCCAGGCCTAAACCATGTCCAAACTGAAGTCCGAATGCTTCCATCTCCGAAGCAAATCCAAATTCTTCTGCTCTAGGCCAAACCTCAGCAATTTTATCGGTGGTTAAACCCGGTTTAACCAGTTCAATTGCATTGTCAATCCATTCACGTGCTTTCTGATAGGCTTCTTTCTGTGCAGGTGTGTAGCTGCCAACGTTCAGTGTTCTGTAATAGCAGGTTCGGTAGCCCATATAGGACTGGATCACGTCAAAAAATGCCTGGTCTCCCGGGCGGTACATTCTGTCAGTAAAATTATGAGGATGGGGACTGCAGCGCTCACCTGAGACAGCATTGATGGCTTCTACGTCGTCTGAACCGTTGTCATAGAGGAATTTGTTGGCCATGGCCACAAGTTGGTTTTCTCTCATTCCTGGTTTGAGGTTTTCAGCAATGACCTGGTATACACCATCAACTATTGAAGCAGACATGTTCAGCAGTACAATTTCATCCATGCTCTTGATTTGTCGAGCATTAAGCATAACCTGCTGAACGTCCCGAACGTCCAGCCCCTCTTCCTGCAGTGCAAACAGCATCGGTGGCTCCACAATGTCTACTCCCAACGGCATTTCTGCTACTCCGTCCTTTCTAAGCAGATCAACAATCTCTTGTGCTGCTCGTTTGAAAAGACCTGCATCCGCATTAACAGAACCACGCAGTCCAAGCATTCCTGCAAGACAATGATCATTTTCCAGCCATGGAGCGTGTAGACGATGATGTGCCGCAGCCGAGCCGAAATCCCAAAGGTAAGGATTTGAACTTCTTGTTAGAAGTGAGTAACGGCATATTTTGTCTCTTGCCCATTCACCAATTACACAACTGGTAATGTAGCGGATATTATTATTGTCAAAACACAATATTGCACCAAGATCGGATTCGGCCAATGCCTTTTGAGTACGGCCAAGCCTGTACCTGTGCAGCCTGCGAAAGTCAACTCGTTCCTCAAAATCTATTGCCATTGGACCAGGAGCAGGAATTACTCTGTCCCAATCCCAGTTAGGAAGTATGTCGTTTTCATTAATTTGTATAGGTTCTATCTGGTTTCGTTGTGGCATGTTTTTCCCCTGACTATATAAAAAATGAATAAGTTTATAAAATCTCAGCTAAATTGTATTTTCAATTAAATTTGACAGTGTTTGAAGAAAATGGGCACCACGTGCACCATCTATAACTCGATGGTCAAAAGATAAATTAATCGTAAGCATTGGTCTTATGACAGGTTTGCCGTCCATTGGGACCACCTGGTCAATTATTCTACCCACAGCGAGTATTGCGGACTGTGGTGGATTAATGATTGCGTTGAATGAATCAACATCGAACATTCCTAAATTACTTATAGTGAAAGTACCTGAATCTAAATCCCCTGAACGCAGTTTTCCTTCTTGAGTTCTGGCAACAAGATATTTTCGCCTCTCAGTTATTTCTTCCAGGCTGAGTTCGTCAGCATTGTGTATAACTGGAACAATAAGCCCGTCCTCAGTAGCAACAGCAATCCCAATATTGATTGCGGCATTCTTTATTAGTTTGCCATCAAGTAGAGATGCATTTACACGAGGATGTTCCTTCAGGGATGATGCTGCATATTTAACCAGCAGGTCTGTAAAAGTTACATTTGCAGAGTTCGCCTTGGTTCCTTTTTTGTGAGCTGCCAGGTTAGTTGCATCAAGATTGCGAACGATGCTGAAGTGAGGTGCGTTGGTCCAGCTTTCCTTGAGACGATCTGCCATCAAAAGCCATCCTTTACCTGTTTGGAAATCTTTATCTTCTGTTTCTGCAGTTGACTGGATGGCTAAAACATCCTCCATCAGTATTGCACCTCCTGGCCCGCTGCCCTTTATAGACGATAAATCGATTCCTTCTTTCTTGGCATATTGTTTTACTTTAGGGGATGCTGCAATTTTACTTTTGGAAACCGTTTCAATAGATTCCAACTTTTCAGGATTTTCTGACTGAAGTTTAATTTCATCTTCAGTAACATCTGCTTGGATTGAAGAATTATCTTTGATGGATTCAGGAGCTGGCTCACCCTCTGACAAAATCATGGCAATTACTTTCCCTACATGAATTTCATCTCCTGGTTGAACTGAAATGTTTGACAAAATTCCAGTGGCTTCTGCCTCCACTTCAACATTAGCTTTATCGGTTTCTACTTCCATCAAGAGTTCGCCTTTTTCGATTGTTTCCCCTTCCTGTTTAAACCATTCCAATAAAATCCCGGTTTCCTGGCCTGGACTTAATGCGGGCATGATCACTTCAGTTGCCAAGTTTTTCTCCTTTGTTTAATATTTGTTATATAAAGCTCTAAAGATTAAGAGATAAGAAAATCCAATGTCCGGTTACAAATTTTTCTTTCTATTCATGCAGCGGCACATAGTGTTTTCGCCATTTCCACTACCATTCCGGCATTTGGAACAGTCAAGTCTTCAAGGACTGGAGAGAAGGGAATTGGTACATCCATTGCGCCTATTCGTTTTACCGGTGCCTCCAGGTGGTAGAATGCTCCTTCAGCAATAACAGAAGCAATCTCAGCAGTAACTCCATAACTGTCATATCCTTCATCAATAACAATTACTCTGCTTGTCTTGATGGCAGATTCAATCAAAGTTTTCTTATCCAGCGGCATGACTGTTCGTGGATCGATCACTTCTGCGCTGATATCTTTTTCAGCAAGTAGATCTGCTGCTTCCAAGGCAATTTGAACCATACTGCTTGTTCCAATTAGAGTAATATCTGTTCCCTCTTTTTTAATATCCGCAACACCAAACGGGATAGCATAGTCATCTTCAGGGACTTTCCCCTTATCCTGAAACATCATTTTATCTTCAAATATAACAACGGGATTATCATCACGTATTGCTGTTTTCAGCAAACCCTTTGCATCGTAAGGTGTGGATGGTAGGACTACTTTAAGTCCGGGGATGTGGCTCAGCCAGACATGAAGGCTTTGGCTGTGCTGTGCTCCTGATCTTCTTGAAGCCCCCAGATTTGTGCGTACCACCATCGGCACTTTTAATTTGCCTCCGGACATGTAGTGAATTTTTGCTGCCTGGTTTACTATCTGGTCCATTGTTATTGTCATGAAATCCCCAAACATGATGTCTACAACAGGCCTCATGCCTGTCATGGCCGCTCCAACTCCGATTCCTGTAAAACCAGACTCTGAGATTGGTGAATCAAGTACACGTTCAGTCCCGAATTCTTCCACTAAACCAGAGAGAACTTTAAATGGGGTGCCTGCTTCTGCGACATCTTCACCAATTATGAAAACGGTTTTTTCACGACGCATTTCTTCTGCCAATGCTTCATTTACTGCCTGCGAAAATGTAATTATTCGTTCTGATGATTCAGGCATAGACATGTTTTTTAACCTCTTCTGGTTTCGGATATGGTGCGTCCAGGGCAAATTGGACAGCGTCTTCAATTTCAGTTTGAACCTCTGATTCTACTTGATCCAGATCTGAATCATTGAGGAGTCCACTGCTTGTCATCCAGTTAGAGAAGATAATCAATGGATCACGATTGGTTTTCCAGTCGATCTCTTCATCTTTGGTCCTGTAATATGCCCTGTTAATATCTCCTACATGGTGCCCAAAATATCTATAAGTATTGCACAATAAAAATGAAGGTCCTTGACCTGATCGTGCTCTTTGCACCAATTTACCCGATGTTGAGAGAACCTGTCGGACATCCTGTCCTTCTATTTCTTCAGCGTGAATGTGAAATGCTTTTGCTCTTGCAGTGATGTCGCCTGCAGTAGTTTCGGTGTAATGAGTGTACTCTGTGTAAAGATTATTCTCACACACATAAATCACGGGCAGGCTCCACAGGGAAGCCATGTTCATAACTTCGTATATGATGCCCTGACCCAGTGCCCCATCTCCAAAAAAACAAACCGAAACCTGATCAGTCCCTCTCATTTTAGCGGACAATGCTGCCCCAGTAGCAATACCTGCACTTCCACCTACTATTGCATTTGCTCCAAGATTGCCGGAATCCTGATCAGCAATATGCATGGAACCGCCCTTCCCTCTGCAGTATCCTGAGGCCTTACCCAGTAATTCTGCAAACATTAAATTTGTTGCTGCTCCTTTTGCCAGGCAGTGACCATGACCTCGATGTGTACTTGTGATATAGTCATCATTCCTCAATGCTTCACATACTCCTACAGCAACGGCTTCCTGACCAATACTTAGGTGTGATAAACCAGGCATCTTGGCAGATGTATAAAGCTGGTTAACATTTTCCTCAAATTTGCGAATCTTGAGCATTTGTCTGTACATGTGAATGGAATGCTCTTTTTCCGTTGCATCTTTTTCTGAGGAATTAAACTGAGAATTATTTTTGTCCTTGTTTGCCATTAAATTTTTATAAATTTTCCGGTGAGTTTGTCAGAAGGAACAGGTAAAATAGTCGGTGGAGTTTGAAGAATACTATATAAGATTTAATTTATTGAGGAAAATTTTAATTTCAAAAGCAGAATCAATCAAGATGCAATTTTTCAAGCCTCAAACAAAGTAATGCATTACTAAACTCAGGCATTTACAATAATCTTTTCAACCGGAATTATATTATATTAACTCAATACTTAATCAACAATATAACCTGATGTTACTTTCTTGACCAAGAAAAAATCATGGAATAAAGTAATGAGTAAGTGGCTGGTGCAAGGCATTTTTAAATTTATTATTGCTGAGTTTGATAATCTGTCAAAAAGGCAGAAGAAAATTAATATATTTTTGATTTAAACGATTTTCAGGAAAAAATTTAAATATAATGATGAGAGAGATTCAGGTTGTCTTTGGAATAGACATGGAAACAGACATCGGGAGTTGGACACCATTTTATGAGGGTGTAACAAAGGGAACACCTTTGATGTTGGATCTTTTTGCTAGGAAATCCATACAAGTTACAGGATTCTGGGTTGCCGAAACTGCAAGGAGGTTTCCGGAAATTGTACGTGAAATGAAATCAGCAGGCCACGAGATAGGAGCTCACTCGCTTTATCATGAAACTATTGGAGATAGTTTATTTGATATACCCGGTATTTATCCGCTTTTGCCTGAAGAAGTTTATCCCCGGATTGAAAAAGCTACTAATATAGTAGAAGACATTACAGGAGAAAAAGTAGTTTCATGGCGTTGTCCAAGACTTTTTGGAGGAACTGAAGTCACAAACTCACTGGAGACCCTTGGATATGAATGTGATGCCACCTATCCAATGTATTATTATGGTAATCAGCTTTTCCCTTATCATCCCAGCAAAGATAGCTGGTTGAATGAAGGCAGTTTGAATTTAATCGAAATTATACAATTTGCCGACATGGGCATGGAGTCTGAAGATCCTTACGGACGGGATAAAGACCCGTGGCCGCTTTATCGCACCAGGTCCACAGCTGAGTTAATTCCACATATTGAATCCTTCATAAGATACATTGAAACAAATGATAAAAGCCAAAAGCCCCTGGTCTTATGTTTTTATTTGCATCCGTGGGAATTTTGGGAAATGCCTGAGGGTTTAATTCATTTCGGCGAAGGTGGAGTTTTTCCAGATCCTTTTCTGGTTAAAGGGTGTGGAGAGTATTGTCTGAATCAGATTGAAATCCTGATTGACTGGTTATTATCCAAAGAGGCTGTATTCCTTACGGCAG
>ERZ651768.386-NODE-386-length-33402-cov-16.835109_pt1 | contig 33402 bp, 24 predicted proteins | sample MGYA00514754_ERZ651768 | MGnify/ENA metagenome assembly ERZ651768
TGTCAAGGGCTACTAATACAGAAGCCCGTTAAATATCTATCCGAAGATTCTCTTAAAGAAACAAGAAATTGGCCTTTGTCTATTTCCTATAACGGCCAACCTTATTCAACCATGCATTTGATCTAAGGAATTTAATCAAGATTCTCTCCAGCTTGTCACGCTCATCATCACTTTCAGCAAGGAAAAACATCCCAGAATTAACAATTGGTTCTACAAACCATTTCTTTTCCCTATGCGTTCGTATCCTAGTTCTAGCATTATTTGATTTACCAACATAGAGAACTGAATCTGTGGGACCATAGAGTACATACACTCCTGGTTCACTGGGAACTGAGAAATCATCAAAGGGATTAAATTCAATAAAATCACCACCTGAACTTTGCAATGATGATAGCAAGTTGTTATTTCCAAGAATAATTAAATAGTCACCTCTTGCAAACTTCTTTCCATTAGGATTATCTAAGAATTCTCTCTGAGATAATTTAAATGAATCTTGAGCAACAATAATCACTGTAAACATTAATATAATTAAGATTGATTTTTTCATTTCATCCTATTTTAAATAAATCATTTTATTAGTTATTATATTTTCTTCATTGCTAAGCTTATAAAAATAAATGCCACTTGATAAATTCTTTGGCTTATATGAAATAGAAAATTTACCAGAATTATAGTATTCCTTATTAATAATTTCTTCTACTAAAACTCCTTGAACATTATATAGTCTTAAAGAAATATTAGATGGTTTTGATATTGAAAATTCTATTTGAGTTTCAGGATTAAAGGGATTTGGGAAATTTTGAGAAATAGAAACATGGTTTGGTATTGTATAATTTCTGTAATCTATTTCAAGGGTTCCATCGTGCTCAATCATAAATAATTGAGGTTTATCCGCCGCAAAACTGGCGGAGGACAGTACAAGATCTCCATAACCATCATTATCCAAATCTCCAGGGAAAAGCTTTGCAACCCGAACCTTTCCCTGGTCGTTTCCAGGGGTATAATTATCTGTGGTATCATCCATAAAAATGATGCGTTCTGAAAAGCTTTCAACAGCAAGTGGGTCATCTCCATTAAATTCCCAATCATAGACCGCTTCATTATAATGACCTGCTAAGTACAGGTTTGGCTTTCCGTCACCGTCCGCATCGCCCGCATTAATCTGCCTAAGCCCGCCTGCATAACTGGCGAAAAAATTAAAATTACCATATGAAAGAGTGCTCACATCATCCACGCCCTGGACTGCAAAAAAAAGACCGGGTGTCAAAAGATCGCCTGCTAATGTGTTTGTTCCGGATGTGACTCCGAATAATTCATTGGTCCCGTTTTCATCTAAATCGGTTACGATAATACTTTGATTGCCCCGCTCGTATTGTTGGGAACACACATAGAAGTCTGTTTGATATTCGTATTGGTCTTCCCCGCTGTTTTCATGAATTATAATATGATAATATTCATATGCCACTGTATAGATTTCCATTAATCCATCGTTATCCAGGTCTCCTGTGGAGATATTGTAACCACTCCAATTCGTCCAAACGTTGTCTTCATACTCTATATTAAAAATGGCAGAATCATCTACCACGCTATCTAATTCAAATATCATTAATCTACTGCTCCCGCCAGATCCCAGTTCACTCCAAGGGCCATCCATAACAGAGACTATAATCTCTTGGGCTGAATCACCATCCAGCTCAGCAACTAAAATTTGTCCTGCTTCCCACACGCTGTCTAGTCCCATATCCCAGGTGTAGGTGGGTGAAGATAAAAAAGATAAGGAGTCTGGATCCCATTCAAATATCTGCAAACCTTTCTGCCCCGAAACCCCGGGGCTGGTATCAACCAATGAAAGGATCTCAGGATTATTGTCACCATCTATGTCTCCAACGGCTACACTGGAATATGCATCATAGGTACAGCTTAAGTCATAAAAGGTATATACCCACTGAACCGTTATAGAGTCATTGTCTGTAGCTTCGTAGTGATATACACCATTACAATATTGACCTGCATATGCGCTGGCAACAATAAAATCTCCATAACCATCATTATCAAAATCATAGGGACCCACCATGTTCCATGGCGGCCCAGCAGGAAAAAGCCCTCCTGCACCCCAGGCATCATTTTGCCACTTTATGGTAAATGAGCTATCAATATCAGTAGCATAAATCCAGATAGAAACACAATACATTAAGATTATAACTGTTAATCGATATAATTTCATTGGTCCTCTCTTTATTGGTCTTCAATTCATGAAGATGATTATGGTATATTTGAGCAGAAGTTAGAGCGCCGTGAAAAAATTATCCAATACATCATACAAAACAATTTATATTTTCTTATTGTATTCATGCGCATTCGCCCAAGAGCCTTTTCTGGAAATCCGGCCCTATATCGCACCAAGCTATGAACAATATCCCGCTGCCCAGCATGTGGATCATCACCATCCTTATTCAAACGGGGCAGACAGTCTTTTTCTGAGGTTTGATGGTATCCAGTTTACGGATGATGTGATTTTCCCCGAATGTATTTCAGGGTCTTCCTGCTATGATGGCCATGCTGGGATAGATTATTATATGCCATTTGACACGCCTATTCTTGCCCCAGCAAACGGATATGTACTATGGGCATCGTTTTCTGCTCCGGCAGACCCCTGTCCTGGGGGAATTGATCCAAACGGTGACCAGGGAACAATAATCATCGCCCATGGGAATGATTATTTCACGGTTTATTTACACATGAATCCTCCCTTGAATGTATCCGTTGGAGACAATGTGGAAACGGGGGACACATTAGGATTCACTGGCAACACCGGGTGCGCAATTAATGCCCACTTACATTTTGAGGTCAGAAAAGAAAACTGGTTCTTTGATACCAGCGAGCCTTATGCGGTGGACCCCTTTGGATGGTGGAATGAGAGCAGTGATCCCATCGAAGAGATTCGCGGAAACCGCAGTGAATGGCTATGGGTTTCAGATTCCCTGATAGATGATGGTGACAATGGGTTTCAGCGCTTTAAGGGGCCCGATTGGGTCTATTTAAGTTCTGGGTTTAATAATAACTGCTGGACTGCCCCTGCTACAAACGACCCGGAAGAAAGCCGACACTATGCTATTTGGGTGCCTTACCTAGAGAATGCCGGTGAATACAATATTGAGGCGTTTTTCCCCGCAGATGTTGATGCTGTGACAGGCGCTATATACGAGATTAATGTAAAAAATGAAGATGGCACCAGCAATAATATAAATGTCATTGTAAATCAAACTTCAAATCCGAACCACTTCACAACTATTGCCACGCTAGATCTGCCTGCCAGTTCTAAATGCAGTGTAATTTTGCGGGACGTTGTCCACGATTCTTCCAATGGGGTGAATGTTGTGTTTGATGCAATTCGATTTACAAACATATCAACTACTGGCGTTTCTAAAGATACTCCGGCTCATATTATTACAGATAATATTAACATAGATTCTGTGTACCCAAACCCGTTCAACGCTTCAACCACTATCCGGTATAGCAGTTTACAGTTGGGTGATGTCTATATCAGCATCATTGATGTAGCAGGCGACCATATCAACACAATACATATAGTGAATCAAATTCCCGGGACACATTTATATAAATGGATGGGCACAGATTATTTAGGTCATCATGTCCCTTCTGGAATTTATTTCTTATCCGTCGCATCATCCGGAACCAGCAAAACCAGAAAAATCATTTTATTGAAATAGTGTTCATAATATTCATCCCAATAATATAATGGTGCATATTTAATATATGATAGAACCCATGAAAGAGATTTTTCGTTTACCCCTTATAATATGCTTGCTTTCTTGTTCACTTTTTGGTCAGAATATTGCCGTAGATGCCCCTAAGACACTTTTAAAAAACATTGGGTTTAATCTCGTCTTTTCTGGGGAATTCGATGATAATACTGCCTATTTATTATCAATCAGCGGACAAAACTTTAAACCGGATCAAATAACCGGTGAAAAACTTTTTTTCAGTAAAATAAAAATCTCAGAAACTGGAACACACTCAGTCTCTCTATCTAATGAGTCGGGTGCTATCTACCAGTTTAATAAAAATGTAATCTCTGGTTGGATATCTGTTCTTCCTCCGCTTATTGCCATTATCCTAGCCTTTATGTCGCGATCGGTCATACCCTCACTGTTTGCAGCGATCTGGTTCGGGGTTTGGTCATTAAGCAGTTTTAGAATGGGCGGAATTATATCGTCACTGCTTGATTCTTTTCATTACTATATATTGAACACACTAATTGATCGGGATCATGCCATCATTACATTGTTTACTTTAATGCTGGGCGGGATGGTTGGCATCGTCTACCGCAGTGGCGGGATGCATGGGATTATACAGCATATGATCAAAAAGGCCAATACCCCAAGAAAGGGTCAAATTGCTATTTGGCTTTTTGGTATTATCATTTTCTTTGATGATTATTCCAACACGCTTATTGTAGGAAACACATCCCGACTTCTCTGTGATAAACTAAAAATATCCCGGCAAAAACTTGCCTACCTGGTAGATTCAACGTCTGCACCGGTTGCAACCATTGCTGTTATCACTACGTGGATTGGTTTTCAGGTTGGTATTATTGCTGACGCACTGCCAGGATTAGATGGCCTTAATGAATCTGCCTATATGCTTTTCATTCACTCAATTCCCTATAGTTTTTATCCGTTTCTGGCAATTATCATGGTAGGGTTTGTTGTTTTTTCAGGAAAAGACTTTGGACCCATGGTGCATGCAGAAAAACAAGCAAGAATGGGTATACAATACAAGCCGGATATGTCAGAAACTGAAACAGAATCCGGGTCAGACGGTGATGATCTATTTGTAAAAAAGAACATTCCTCACAGGGCTATAAACGCGATTATTCCCATTGCGGTGTTGATTTTTTCAATGTTTTATTTCATCTTCACATCTGGAGAAGGCGATTCGCTCAAAGATATTCTTGGCAGTTCGGACACTTTTGGCGCTTTGATGCATTCTACCTTATTAAGTGCTTTAGTGGCTGCTGGGCTTGCAATTAGCCAGGGCATTTTAAACTTGACTGAGACCCTGGATGCATGGTTCAGTGGATTAAAATTCATGCTGATGGGAATGCTGGTTTTATTATTGGCCTGGGCCCTGGCTGATATTTCAAAAGATCTTCATACTGCGGATTATATTGTTTCCACCCTTGGCGATTCAATCCCCATGTCTATCTTGCCAACTATTATTTTTTTGGTCGCAGCTGCCACAGCATTTGGTACAGGTTCCAGCTGGGGTGTTATGGCTATATTAATGCCACTGGTCATTCCACTAACCTGGGCTGTGATGGTTAATAATGGCGCTGCTACACCTGAAAACTATCATATTTTATATTCATCAATAGCCTGTGTGTTAACAGGTGCCGTTTGGGCAGATCATTGCTCTCCCATTTCTGATACAACCATTCTCACATCCATGGCATCGGGCTGTGAGCTCATGGATCATGTTTGGACTCAAATGCCTTATGCTATTTCTACCGGTGCGGCAGCGTTGTTATTGGGAACTCTGCCGGCTGGCTTTGGGGCACCCTGGTGGATCCTGTTACTGCTGGGGATTCTTTCCCAAGGCCTGGTGATAAGATATTTTGGACGCACCGTGAATTAATTGGAGAATTGGTATGACTAAAAAATACGAGCCACTGAACGCTATGGAATATCCTCGCTTTGAAGGAATTCGAACTTTTATGCGCTTGCCCCATGTAACAGATTTGACTGATGTTGATTTCGCACTGGTCGGGGTTCCCTTTGATACAGGTGCTACATTTCGTGTGGGGGCCCGTTTTGGTCCCTCTGGTATCCGGGATAACTCTCTTCTCCTTCGCCCGTATAATCCTGCTCAGGATATTGAGATTTTTAAATACTGCAATGGTGTAGATTATGGAGACCTGCCAATTATCCCTGGATATCTGACAGAGTCCCACCAATTGATTAAAGAAGGCACAAAAGATCTGCTTGATACGGGCATCAAGCCCATTTTCATGGGCGGAGACCATTCTGTCTCCCTACCTATTCTACGGGCCGTTAAAGAAAAATTAGGCCCTGTAGCCCTTGTTCATTTTGATGCACACAGCGATCTCTGGCATGGATATTTTGATAGTAAGGATACCCATGGGACACCTTTTCGCAGGGCTCTGGAAGAAGAATTAATCGATGCTTCCCGATCAAGCCAGATAGGACTGCGAGGGCCTCTCTATGATAAAGAAGATTATAATATGTCCCGTGATGCTGGCTTATTGACAATTCCCGGCCCCGAACTACATAAGATCGGAATAGAAAAAGCTATAGAAATCGTTAAGGAACGAACGGGTGATGGGCCAGCCTATCTGACTTTTGATATTGATTTTGTTGATCCTGCCTATGCGCCAGGAACGGGGACTCCGGAAGCAGGTGGATTTACCGGCTACGATTCTATTTCATTTGTGCGTGGTTTGACTGGTATTAATTTTATTGGGTTTGATATGGTTGAAGTCATGCCTGGTTATGATCCGGCACACGTGACGAGCCTGCTGGCGGCCAATATTATATACGAATTCATTACCCTGATCGCTCTTAGTAAAAAAAATCTTGAACAGTAAATATTTAAGGGCTTTAAAAACCTTGTGTATCAATAAGATTAAAACATTACCATGGATTATTCTCTTATTTTTCAGTTGTAATTCTTGTGTCCAAAAAATGAATTCATCCAGCAATACTATTCAAATAATTCCAAAACCCATTTCTATAACTGCTGGAGAAGGGGAACTGGATCTCAATTCAATTACTGCCATTACCCTGAAACATAATTCAAAGTCGGAGGAGTTTGTTGCTCAATTATTCCAGAATTTTCTGGAACCGGTTAGATGGATTGATTTGTCTCGGTTGGAGGAAACTGAATCTGGTCAAATCATCATTGATTTAGATCCGGAACATGCAATGCCCCATGAAGGATATAATCTTTCAATTGGAGAAAATCAATCCATTATTTTGAAAGCAGCTTCGTCATCGGGTTTATTTTACGGGTTTCAAACATTTCGCCAAATCTGTGATCCAAAACTTGATGTGGGTGAGCGCCCAAATATTTTAACGATTCCCAATTGTAATATTGTGGATTCACCCCGGTTCAGTTATCGTGGTATGCACTTGGATGTGTCCCGGCATTTTTTTGACGTTGAATTTGTGAAAACCTACATCGATATGATTGCTCTTCACAAAATGAATGTATTCCACTGGCATCTTACAGATGATAACGGCTGGCGAATAGAGATTAAGCGCTATCCAAAATTGACTGAAGAGTCTGCCTGGCGCGTAGATAGAAGACACGAACCCTGGAAAGAGTGGTCGCCAATCCAGTCTGGTGAAAAAGCAACCTATGGCGGGTTTTACACCCAAGATGAGATCCGGGATGTGGTTCAATATGCGGCGGACCGTAATATAATGGTTATTCCAGAGATTGAAATGCCGGGCCATACATCTGAAGTGTTCGCCGCTTACCCCGAACTGTCATGCAAAAGAGAACTCATTCCTGTGAACCCAGGTTCCTACTGGCCCAATGTTGACATTTTTTGTGCCGGGAATGATGATGTCTTTGTTTTTCTAGAAAGCGTACTAGAAGAAGTAACTGATCTTTTCCCGGGTCCCTACATCCACATTGGAGGAGATGAAGCAGAAAAAACACACTGGAAAACATGTCCAAAATGCCAAGCACGTATTAAGGACGAACGGCTTAAGGATGAGCATGAATTGCAAAGCTGGTTCATCAAGAAAATTGAAAAATTTATTCTATCAAAAAATAAAAAACTGGTTGGCTGGGATGAAATACTAGAAGGTGGATTAGCAAAATCCGCTACGGTAATGAGTTGGCGAGGCATGAAAGGCGGTATTGAATCTGCAAAAGCCGGACATGATGTGATCATGTGTCCCACATCCCACTGTTATTTTGACTACTACCAGGCAAACCCGGAAACATCTCCGGAAGCCATTGGCGGATATACAACACTTAAAAAAGTGTATTCATTCAATCCTGTTCCTGAAGAATTATCTAAAGAAGAATCAAGCTTTATTCTTGGTGCACAGGGCAATCTTTGGACAGAATATGTTCAAGAACCCGGACGGGCCCAATACCGTGTTCTTCCGAGGATGACCGCTCTTTCAGAGGTCCTGTGGTCTGGGCCGGGTGCTCATTCTTATGATGATTTCTATAACAGACTTATCCATTTTCAAAATCGGTTTGATATGCTGGGCTGGGCCTATGCCCCAGGATCTTTTATTGTTTCCATCCAAGCAGACCAAGAAAATATGGAAACGGGATTCCGAATCAATCTTACATCGGAAAAACCTGGAGAATCTATCCGGTTTACTACAGATGGATCCGAACCATCGATTGATTCACCCGGGTTCAATGAACCTTTTTCCATTAACAAAACTACTACTGTAAAAACGGCCCTTTTTATGAATGGAAAACAGGCCGGGCAAACCACAACAAAGACCTTTCATTTTCATAAAGCGGTTGGAAAAGATATTCAATACGCAATTTCTCATAAGCAGAAATATCCTGGCGCTGGCCCATTTACACTTGTTGATGGGCTTACGGGCACTACCAGTTACAATGATGGTTATTGGCAGGGCTGGGAAGGGGATAACCTGGATGTGGTGATTGATCTTCAAACCATAGAAAAAATAACCCGGATTGAAGTTGGACTATTGGAATCTCAACCATCCTGGATATTTCTTCCAACACATGTCAAGGTTTCCTTTTCTGACAATGGGAAGGATTTCCAGAATGAGAGAACTGTTTCTTTAGATGATGGCGAACGAAATGGAAACCCAAACCGTCAGGTTGCCAAAATTGCGAACATCGAACATTCTAGTAGATTTATTCGGGTTCAGGCCATAAATCGAAAAATTTGCCCAGAATGGCATGAGGGCGCAAACGGCATGGCGTGGGTGTTTGCAGATGAGATTATTATAAACTGAACCATAGAAACCAACAATTGAAATCTGTTTGTTCAATATTATTTTTTATCTTTTTGCAGGTTTTATTTGGTGATGATATCTATCCAAAGGAATTGACAATTTTCAACAATGGGCAGAGCAATCATGTCATTGTACTCCCTGCTTCAGCTACAGAGATTGAACAAAAAGCAGCATTAAAACTCCAGTACTACCTTCGTGAAATGTCGGGGACTGAACTTAAAATAGTACCAGAGAACAAAACCGGGTATGCTCATAATATTTATATTGGAAAGTGTAATAATACTAAAAAATTGAATATAGATTTTTTGGCATTAGGGAAAGATGGGTTTTCATTAAATACTCTAGGTAATGATCTTTTTATCTCTGGTGGAAATGGGAAGGGTGTTTTATTTGGTGTGTATGGCTTTTTAGAGCGCCTTGGATGCCGGAGATACAGTACAGACATAGAGGTTATTCCAAAAAATAATCATATAAAGATCCCGGGATTGAATATCACGGAAATTCCAGTATTTGAATATCGGGAAACTTTAATGCCCGATGCGTCTAATTCTGATTATGCTGAATGGCATAAATTACACCACCGGAGTGAGCGGGGAAATGATTGGGGAATGTGGGTTCACACTTTTGATGATCTTATTCCTCCTGAAAGATATTTTGATACTCACCCTGAATATTTTTCATTAAATAATGGTGTTCGGTCCTCCAAAACCCAGCTATGCCTGAGCAATCCAAATGTTTTAGATCTTGTCATATTGCAGCTAAAAGAGCTGATCGCAGAAAACCCTCGCGCAACTTACTGGTCAGTCTCCCAGAATGATACCTATGGTCCTTGTGAATGCCTGGGATGTAAAAAAGTGGACAACCAATACGGAGGTGTACCTTCCGGGTCTTTAATACATTTCGTGAATCAGATTGCAGAGAGATTTCCTACAAAGATTATTTCTACCCTCGCCTATCAATATTCCAGACGGGCACCAGCGGGCATTAAACCAGCTGATAATGTTAATATAGTTCTTTGCACTATTGAGCTCAACCGAAGTAGGCCAATTAAAACTGATCCGGGCAGTCTCAGTTTTGTGAAAGATATTTCAGATTGGAAAAAACTGACTAATAACATCCTAATCTGGGATTATATCGTTCAATTTCGGAATTATCTGGACCCTTTCCCCAATCTTCATGTTCTGCAACCGAATATTCAGTTTTTTTTAGACAGCGGGGTAAATATGATGTTTGAACAGGGCAGTAATCGGTCACTGAGTGAATTCCATGAGCTTCGTTGCTATATCATGACTAAACTATTGTGGAATCCTGATATGGATGTGGATGCCGTCATGAATGATTTTCTAAATGGATTTTATGGGGACGCGAGTCCGCATCTAAGAAAATACATCGATCATATGCGTGAAGCGCTCGTTGAATCTGGAGGTTCGCTGACCATTTATGGATATCCTTGGGATGGATACCAAACATACCTGTCTCCGGCCTTGCTCCACGAATACACATCTTACTTTGATGATGCGGAAGCAGCGGTTTCAGATAAGCCGGATATTTTGGCCCGGGTTGAAAAAGCCCGATTACCACTAGAATTCGCAATACTTGAGATCTCAAAACGAAATGTCACAGAAACGTATTCGCTTTTTAAAAGAACCGGGGAAAGATGGGAAGTAAAACCGGAAATGCGGGAAAAAATGGAATTGTTTGTCCGGAACTCAAATCGTTTTCAGTTTAAAAGATTGCACGAAATGGGGTTTACCCCGAATGAATACCATGGGTCCATGACCTATTATTTTGAAAATGGGATTACGGATCATTTAGCTTATGGTGCGACTGTTAAGGTGAAGAATCCCTATAGTGATAAATATCCTGTTGGCGGTGCAACGGCCCTGACAGATGGGCTCCGCGGAACCAATGATTATCATTTCAACTGGCTCGGGTTTGAAGGGCATGAATTGGATGCTGTAGTGACTTTCAATGGAACCACCTTGGTAAATAATATTTCTGTTAATTTTTTACAGGATGCAAAATCCTGGGTATGGATCCCCCACAACGTAGAATTTTCTGGATCCACGGACGGGGTGAATTACCAACGCCTAAAATCCGTAAAAAAGAAAACAGATGAACACGATTTTGAAAAAATCATTGAAACATTTTCTGCTACAGTTGAAAATAATCAATTTCAATTTATCCGCATCACCACACAAAGTTTTATTCAATGCCCGGAATGGCATTTGGGCGCCGGAGGCAAGGCCTGGATTTTCGCAGATGAAATCATAATAAAATAAACAGGTTTTAATCAGCCTGATTTGCAAATCAAAATCGTTACAAATTCAATAGATATTATTATATGGGGGTTAGTTCTAATATATCTGGAATGCTATGCGACCGTTAAAACCGTCTAGTTCGCCCATTGGTGTTCCATCATCATTAAAACGAAATATCTTCCAAAAATATGATTGCTGTACTAGAAACTCAGCTTTACCTTCTCTCGGAATGGAAAATATATTGTATAGATAGGGGTAAGTATCATCCAGCATTATTTCATGTGCCAGTGTGTTTAGGTTAATTCGACCAGCAATCCAACTATCGGCACTAGAATTATACCCAGTATAAAAACAAAACCTATTCAATGTGTCGATAGAGACGTCTGTCACCATGGTATTTGTTACAATAGTTTCTATCTCTCCATCTGGGTTTATTTGGTGAAGCCCGGTTCTGTCTGCAACCCATCCATTGTCATGTGCAGCAACCGCTGAAGGATAGTTAAATCCTTCGAAATATTTAATTGTAGAAGTTTCATTTTCCGTTGGTATATACAATACCGTTCCTGAGTCGGGTATAGTTAACCATAAACCTCTATTCACATGATCAAAACTCGATTGCGTGTCCCAGTTTAACTTTAGACCTAGGGAGCGTTCTGAAAAAATTTTATTTTCCATATCTACGCTAAGAATTAAGCCATCCCGGGTAACCACATAAGCTATTCCCTGATCTTGATTCATATCTAGATCCAAAGGATGATCCGGCAACACTACAGATGTTATATCAACCAAATCTGTTGAAATCAACAGTAGTGACCGATCGTAATAATTTGCAACCCAGAACCTGTTATCAATTTTTCGAAGAGAAATTTTCCGAGGGGATGCCACATACTTAGTAGTGATCAAATGATTACCATCCCAGGATATCATACGTATGCTGCTGTTCCAAAAATCAGCTGCATAAATATTGAAAGGGCCCACTGTGATCTGAACCGTGTCTGAACGGACAGATGAATACGTTTCTGTATGAGCTTCTATAGCATATGTATATGTCTCATAAAATGAAACATTAGTATCTAAAAAAAATGTTGAATCGGGCGAAACATCCCATAATTTGAACATTTCTGAACCCGCTGTTCCTTTATATACCGCATAAAGGGTAAGATCATTTACATCAACAGGGCTCCATAATATCTTTACCGTATTCTGTATTGGCAAAAGCTTTAAGCCTGTGGGTTTACCGCCTGTGTATGGATTGTTTGGGTCCAGTGGATTCAATGGTTCCCGATCTGAGCAACTCAATATAAAATATATCAAACAAATAATTGTTGTTCTTTTATTCATTTTCAACATAACTATAAATGAGTAACTGCATAAATAGTTGTGATCCAACCACCATCATTCCAGAAACTTGGTCCAATTTTTTCGTTTTATTCCAAGCGTCTTGCCGCTGAACAGGGTCGCCTGTATGAAGATATTTATCATAATACTTGTCGGATTCCATCTGTGTTCGCCAAGCCACCGCACCAAGCAGTATCGTTGCTGCAGATGCCACTACGCGCACGAATCGTTTCTTTGGAGATGCGATCTCTTTTCCGCTTGATTCATGATTTAACCCCGCTAATGTATCTATGCAGGCCATTCTTTCAACAACGGGGAGCTCGTTGATCCAGCTATCCTTATTTTGACCAAAAAGAACACAACAAAAAATCATAATAAATCGAAGAATATATTTCATCTATAATACTGCATCTGATATTTAATGTCTTGCATCAAAAAGCCGCGTCCGGCTTGCCAGAAGCCTGTTAATCTTTGTAGTGAATCAGATCGCCATATTTCTGTGCCTGTGTTCATATTGACGTTAATCACCGCTCCCTTGGCAAAAGGAATAATCAGATTTTCATCAGTATGAAAAAATGATTCACCGGGTATGCCCAGCTCAAAATCCGAAGCCCAAAATGTTCTTTTATTCAAGCTCATCCTTTTCAAGAGTCCGTCGCGATAAAGGAAAAACAGATCATTGTCTTGAACAGTGAATTCAAAACCATTTATAAACTGAATACTATTCTGAATATTCCCTGTTTCTTCATCAAGCACCCAAAGAGTATCTCTTCCGGGCCCTATGAAAATTCTGTCCTGATCAACGTTGATATTTGACTCGAAATTAAGACTTAGTGTTTGACTCCATATTTTAGAAAGTTGATAATCATAGCACTGCAGAAAACCAGAATCGGTTACCATCAAAAATCTTTCCAGACTGGTTGGAAATAATTTGATCACACCAAACCGGTTCAATTTTTCTTTTATAATTTCACCATTATTTAGATTAAATAGTTTTATTCCAGATCTGAGACCCACAACCATGATTGAATCAGACAAGATCAGGGGTTTGTTCTTTATTAGATTATCTGCGTTCCTTTTCCAGATGTGTTTTCCCTTGCGAATGTCATAGGCTCCGATCACCTTGTTTTTCATGGAAACATAGGCAAACAGCTGACCATCTTTGCTTACTGTTAAATCAGTAATGTGTCCTCCCATGGGCGGGGTCCAGACAGATCCTTCCTTTTTACCATTGTTTAAGTTCAGAATCATCACGCCACTTCGATGAGTCCATACTAATGCTAAGCTATCATTAACCGTAATTAAACCCTTGATTGGATTCTTCATTTTACGGTTCCATTGCAAGGCCGGATGATTTAGGTTTGTTGGCTTCTGATTCCGGTAAAATTCCACATCATTATTAAGCTGCACTGACCCGTAACAGCCAATGATCAATATCCACAACATTACAATATGAAAGAGATAGGCCAAACGATAAATCATGAATTAAAAATCCCATCCAAAAAAGAACTGGATGAATTTATCATTTGGTGCTTTATTCATTATTAGTGAGCGGAAGCCGACATCTAAACGAAGAACCAGGGCGCCAAACAACGCGCCTCGCAATCCAAACCCTGTGCTTGCATAGAAACCATCAAGGTCCTGTTCCCATGCGTTACCAAAATCTAAAAACAGGGCGCCATGTATGGGGGCTATCCAAATAGGCCCTGAACCAAAATCCATCCGCAATCGTTTAGCAAAAGGAAACCGAAGTTCTTGGTTAAGTAGAACCATTTTTCGACCCCCAATCGACCCTAAACGAAATCCGCGCATTCCCCAGCTACCGCCAATATAATAGCGGCGTATATCACGGCCATCGTTTATCCAAACCATTGTGCGATGGGCCATGGTTATTTTAGGAATAACCTGCCAGTATCGCCGAACATCCAACCAAATAGTTATATTGTGGTAACGACCCTTCATAAGATCAAAAGTGGGGCCGATAGTAAAACGTGTTCGCCATCCGTCACGGGGACCAATTACTGACCAGAGAGCATTATCATGAATATTGGAAAAAAAATTAGAAACCAAGAATGATGTTTCCGGTTCATCCACATAGTTGTCTTTTGATGAATACCACATGCTTGTACTGAATTCCAGTCGTCGAAAAAGAGTGTGTGGAAAATTCATTGCACCACGAACACCCAGCGTTCTCTCAAAGTAAAAAGATTCATATGGGCTAAAATAATCATTAGCAAAATGGAATGCGCTAAGACCCCAGTTTGTTCTACGAGACATATTGAGATAGGTAAGGGCTATATTCCAATGATCAGCAAAATCAGATTGGACTTGAGCAGAATTACCCACCAGAAAATGAATATACCGGTTGCCCATTTGATCCGAAAGAGATAGCTGGGCACCGCCCAAAATACCATAGATGGGATCCATGGCTACGGATGTTTGTGCAAAATCCAGGCGATAACGAAGTTTAAAAGGTGGTTGATGAGTATTATTATCACCTTTTCCTAGGCTTTTTGGCCACTTGTCTGCTTTAATAACATTTTGATTCTTAGTCCACTCAAGACTGGTGATTGAATCCAGCTGTACTGCGGCCACCTGATAGCTGAAATCCCTGAAAACACCAGCTACTGCACTGTCCGACCCCAGAGTCTGAAACTGCGATATGCCAGTATGGAAATCCGTTTCTTGTCTCAACGAAAATATTTCTCTCTGAGAAATATCCTGACGCAAAGACCATATGTTGGTCATTCCAGAGCGATCAGAAAGATAATGGATTTTTAAAGAATCGGTCTCAGACCATTTTGGAAATGTTTTTTGTGCCATGTCAGCCAGTAACAGGTGAATATCACCGGAGTTTATATCCAGAATAAAAAGATCCATCCCAGAATTATAGTTTTCCTTAGTTCTGTCAGAACTAAAAACGATATTAGAACCGTTGGTGTTGAAAGATGGATCACGATCAGTATAAAGATCGTTTGTAAGATTTAAAATCTGTTTTTGTTCTATATTTAAGATGAAAATGTCAGACTGACCGCTGAAATCCTGGCCACTAAAAATTATTCTATTACCAGTGGGAGACCAGCGTGGAGACCGTATAGTCACTAGACTGTCTCGGCCATAGGTGTTAATAATTTCACCAGTTTCAAGGTCTAGTATTTGCAATACATCCTGGCGGTTGGATCGCACTGCAACAACAAGTTTTTTGTCTTGAAATATGTCCATGCCGGATTCCAAAAAATGAACTGATTCCATATCTGTTGTTTGTCCAGATCGGGCAAGCCGACGACGCTTCTTAATATCATAAATTGGCTGGTCATAAATCACCGGAAATCCTTCCCGGCTTGAGAGATAAACAACGTGTTGATGGTTTTGAGAATCTTTATAGAGAACAGGAAATATGTTAACACCCTTTCTGGTAATAATTGATTCTTGGCTCACTACTGGAACATCTTCTACAAAAGCATTGGCGGTCTGGTGCCTTAATGCGTGTAACCATTCATCCTGCAAATCACTGAACTTCATCCCAACAATATGCTCAATACATTCATTGAAGGTTCCATATATCCAATAATCTTCCATGAGTTTTCGGATTGATTCAATTCCATACTGCCCTTCAAACCATCGCAGAAACGCCTGGCCCTCTTTATAAGACAGATACCCGCCTACTTCAGACAGTGGTACTAATGTGTTTTGGACAAGTCGATCCCGGATCACCATTTCTGATTGGGTGTCCCAACCAACTGACCACCATTCCGCCAAGCCTTCCAAAAACCAGTGTGGTATAGTTGGTGGCTTACTAATCAGCTTGAGCCTTGCTGGTGTCATCATCTTACTGTGGGTGAATACATGTGCCAATTCATGGACAAGCACGTTACGGAACACTGAAAGATCTCCCATATATGGAATCACCACCCTGCCCTTGCGGTGTTCGAAAAACCCTCCCACCCCTTCGGGAATCATCATCGGCAGTATATTGGTCTGCTGAAAGTGTATGTGACTGCTATAGATCATTAGCGGAACTGTGTCCCAGAGCGTATGATTAAACTTAATCTCCAGATTATCATAAGCGCTTTCTAGTATATGGGCAGCAACGCGGGCAATTTCTTCTTCCTGTTGGTAATAATAGATATGGAAATGTTCTGTTTTAAGAATCCGCCAGTCAAAATGCTCATACTGAATTTTATTGCGTCCAAAATAGAACTGGGCATCACAAACGCCATAAATTAGAGTTATAAATATTAATAAATGTCTCACCTGCTTGCGATTGTCTATCATGGGGAAAATTTACATTGCTATCGATAAACTAAGTGTTCATTCTATGGGGTAATCAATGAAGCTAGATATGGTGTGCAGATGAAATCATCGTAAAATAAAATGTTTTATTCCCCCAGGATGGAAAATTGAAATCCTGGCAAAACCGATGGTCTGTGTTCTTTTTCCATGATTTCTTTAGCTTGTTTAACGATCTCAGGGAATTGCTCCGCCACGTTTTTAGTTTCTTGTATATCGGTTGAAAGATCAAAAAGCTGGATATTGAGATTCCCTGTAAAAATGTTTTTTCTGATTGCTTTAAAATTATCGATCCGTAGTGCCTGTTGACCGCCATACTCCGGGATTTCCCAATAAAAATATTTATGTTTATCCACTTGTTTTCTACCAAGAAGAATATTTAAAAAACTGATCCCGTCAGTTTCCTTTGGAGGCTGTGCGCCACATAGTTCAAGCACCGTGGGCAGAATATCCTGGAAGGCTGAGATGTGATCTGTGCTACTGCCCCGTTTTATATGATTTTTCCAGCTGGCGATCATGGGCACACGGATACCTCCTTCATGAAGGAAACCTTTCGTCCACCCATATCCTGTTTTGAAAGGTTTTGCACTATTAAAAAATTCAGCGTCTACGCCTCCAGCATACGTGGGGCCGTTATCACTGGTAAAAATGATCAACGTATTCTCCAAAATACCTTGCTCCATCAGAACAGAAACAAGGTCTCCTACCTGTTCATCCAAGGTCGATATCATAGCAGCATACGTAGCCCGGGGTGATTGATTTGGAAAATAACTTTTTCCTGTATAGGGTAGTTCGGGGCCCAGTTTTTTCTTGTAATGATTCACCCATTTTTCTGGTGCCTGCAATGGGGCATGGGGCAGCGGAGATGCATAGAGCAAAAAAAATGGGTTTTTGGTGTTAGATTTGATGAATGCAACTGCTTTATCATGCATCAGGTCTGGAGCATATTCATTTAAGGAAAAGCTGGAATAGCTGTCAGGATTATTGGAGTCAGCCCCTTTTTCTAAATTAGAGTGAGGGGCAATTGATCTATTATTTAAAAGAATTTTTATTTCATTTTCCCAAAGGTGCATGGGGAAAAGTGTGTGTGCTTGTCGTTGACAATTATATCCAAAAAAATAATTAAATCCTTGATTGGTGGGGACGCCTTCTGTGCCTGGGGCACCTAATCCCCATTTACCAATGAAAGCTGTTTTATATCCATAGTCTTGAATTAATTCTGCAAGTGTTTTAATAGAGTCGGGGAGCGGTCTTTGTCCTTCCAGATTCTGATTATTAAACACGGCTTCATAATCCCATACGTCTCCTCTCTCTTTCCATTCGTCATTACCCCTGATGTAAGTATGTCCTGTGTGCAGCCCTGTTAACAATACAGACCGTGAAGGTGCACATACAGGAGACCCAGAATAATGTTGCGTAAAAAGCATCCCGTTTTTTGCAAGTGCATCGATGTTTGGCGTTTCAATGATTTCCTGTCCGTAAGCGCCTATTTCTCCATAGCCAAGATCATCCGCCAATATGTAAATAATATTTGGATGTGTTGGTTCTTCTGCACAAGAATTAAATACCAGAAATACGGCTACAATAATCAAAGGTTTCATGTTTGTTTCCATTGGCTATTTTTAATCATCCGTAAATTTCAGAAATATACAAATGGTGGTTTTTGTTAATCTACCCATAGCTTGGTAGATTTTAACTAATAATTGGAGCAATTAATGAAACGATTTTTTTCTATTGTAATCGTGGTCCTTGCCGGGTGTTCTGATAAGCCCGTTGATATGGAAGTCGTGTTGTACGATCGGAGCGGGCAATATATTACAGGTGATAATTATAGCAACTTTTTTTTCTATAATCAAAAAGTCTATAACGGCCCGGCTTTTAACCGGTATCGAAGCGGCGAGAAGCGCGAACAGGGAATGTTAAAAAACGGGTTTAAATCAGGAACGTGGACTGGTTGGGACAAAGATGGAAAGAAAAAATATTCTGGGGAGTATGGAAGAGGCAAGGCCCATGGTAAGTGGACCGGATATCATCCAAATGGAGATAAGAAATATGAAGGTCTTTATGAGCAGGGATTCCAGTCTGACAAGTGGGTCTACTATGATAAAAAAGGTAGAAAAAATTTGGAAGAAACCTACTATGTTTGCACCGAAAAATGTCAGGATGAACATCCGCCGGATCGTCGTGGCGTAGCCTATATTTGTGAAAAACTGGGGAAAATTACCGACACCAAAAAACTTTAATCCAGATGTCATATCTAAAGCATGAACACCATTGGGTGATGTGTGTTCATGAACTAACACGATGTTTATATCCTATACAACATAGCGCTGTTTTTTAACATTTTTAAAAGATGTTTTCGCTATCACTGATATAGCACATAAGGATTATAAAAAGCTAATTTAACACCTGAGGTGCAACCAGCCGAAAGGGCTTTATTTGGGCATCAAATTCTTCACCATCGCCGTACACCATACGAAACGCCCCTTCCATAAACCCCATGGGTGTAGGAAGAGGACAGAAGCTGGTATATTCAAAGGATTCTCCGGGCTGTAGGGTTGGGGTTTTCCCAACTACCCCTGGGCCGTGAACGTCCTCTACGTTTCCCTGCCCGTCCGTAATGTGCCAGTACCGGCTGAGCAACTGAAAAGTGTGTTTTCCCCGGTTGGTTATAGTAATATGATAGGCGAAAACATAATAGGAGCGCACAGGATCTGATCGCTCTGGAACATACTGGGGTTTTACAACGATCTTAATCCCGTCATCCATGGTTGAAAATTAATTCCTTTGTCTTTGTCATCCGATTTATTCCATATAAATTTTAATTCGACATGAATGAAAACACCAGATCACTATATGCCTTTATTTTCATAGTCATTCTTGGGCTAGTATTAATCCAGATAAGAAGAGCAAACTCTTTTTCAGAAATAACAAAAAATGAAATCATGGGACATATCCGTTACCTGTCCCATGAAAATAGAGATGGTAGATACCCGGGAACCCGTGGCTCCAAGGATGTGATCGCCTATTTAGTAAAGCGCTTAAAGTCTTATGGTGTACAGCCCGGCTCGGGTCAATCCTTCATTCAGCCCTTTAACATTACCTCTGGGATTGAATTAGGTGAAAACAATACCGTACGTGTCAATGATAATGTTCTAACTGTGGGTGATGATTATATTCCCCTTTCTTTTTCCGGCAATGGTTCAACATCCGCCTTAGCTGTCTTTGCTGGGTACGGATTTAACATTGAAGAAGATGAGTTAAAGTGGAATGATTATGAAGGGCTGGATGTCAAGGGCAAGTGGGTTATTGTGTTGCGCCATAGCCCTGAGCGCAACAACCAGCATTCTGTGTACGCTCCCCACTCCGCCTTGCATAAAAAAATGCTTGTCGCAAGGGATCGGGGTGCCGCAGGTGTTCTTTTTGTCTCCCAGCTGGAAGACCAAGAGTTGTACCCGCTTAAATATATTCCCGGCTATAAGAACGCAGGGATCCCCGCAATTCACTTATCCAATGATCGGGCGGAAGAAATCTTTAAGACCGTTGGCTGGTCACGACAGATGATCCAAGAAACAATGAACCAGTCTTTAGAGTCCATAACCTTTGAGCTGCCTAATACCATCATTGAATCCGTTGTCAACCTCAATTTTATAGAGGCAAGAGCTGCAAACGTCATCGGTGTTATAAGGAGCGGCAATAGAAAATACCGGGATGAATATATTGTGGTCGGGGCCCATTTTGATCACATAGGTATGGGAGGAGATGGCTCAGGATCCAGAAAACCAAACGAAAATGCGGTTCACCCAGGAGCCGATGACAACGCATCCGGGATTGCCGGGCTTCTTGAATTGGCTCAAAAACTCACAGCATATAAAAGCAGGTTGAAGCGCAGCATTTTACTGATCGGGTTTGATGCAGAGGAAAAAGGACTTCAGGGGGCGCGGCATTTTACAGAACACCCTACTGTGGATCTGGCAAATATTATAACTATGATTAATATGGATATGATTGGGCGTATGAAAGACTCATCTGCTACGGCGGGAGGCGTTGGAACGTCACCCGTGTTTAAGCATCTTCTAGATAGCTTATCAAGAAACAGGGGGTTTAATTTGAACATGACTCTGCCTGGATTTGGACCCAGCGATCACGCTGCGTTTTATACAAAGGATGTCCCGGTTTTATTTTTCTTTTCGGGGTTTCATAATGAATACCATACTCCGGATGACACCTGGAAATTAATCAATCTGCAGGGTGAAAAAGATATCCTGGAATTAATCTATGATATTGTCTTTCACCTGGCCAGGACACCGGATAGGCCCGTGTATACCGAGGCGGGACCAAAACAGGGTCAAATGAACCGTGATACACGGTTTAAGGTTACCTTTGGAATAATGCCTGCTTACGGGAGCATGAAAGATGGTCTTGAAGTAGATGGTATTTCAAACCCTGATGGTCCTGCGGCAAAGGCGGGTATCAAGAAAGGGGACGTAATCAAATCGATCAATGGAAAAGCGATCAAAGATATTTATGAATATATGGATCGATTGGGGGAATTAGAAAAAGGCATGACAATCCCGGTTCTTGTAGATCGGGATGGGACAGAAGTTAATCTTAGTCTTTCCTTTTAATCTAATAAGTGTTTATTGTGTCGCCCGGGCCCGAATTTCTTTTGTGAGTTCCAAAACAGCCATCACATAATTATCTGCATGGTTGTAGGCATAAATGGCTTTCCAGATGTCTCCATTTTTATCATAATTATTGCTGTTTTGTGTATAACCATTTCTGCGTAAATAATTTGCAATACTGGCAAGAACATCCGGCCAGCTGTATGGCTGGCGGACCCCGTTTTCATTAAAGTCTACAGAATAGCGAGTAAAACTGGATGGAATAAATTGACCATATCCAAAAGCACCAGCATAAGACCCTCCGATCTCCTGAGGATCAAGATGATCATTAAAACAATATTTTAAAAATTCAGCTAATTCTTTCGATGCCCATTTTGAGCGCCGAGGCATTTCATGTATTTGAGTATACAGGGCGTTAAATACTGAGAACTGGGAATGGTGTGCTCCATAATTACTTTCAATGCCGGCTATGGTTATTACGATAAAAGGATCCACCTTATACTCCTTTGCAACGGTTATGATTAAGTTCTGGTTCTGCTTATAGAATTTTGCTCCGGCAGCAATACGTGATTCTTTTACGAATAATTTACGATACTCTTCCCAGGTTTTTTTTTCATGGGGCCTGGCAAAACGCTCTGCTATCTCTTTATGTATTTTTAATTCATCATGTGTGAATGCTTCCCTGACAAATGCATCCGGGATCGCATCTCCAAGTTTTTCAGCTACCATGCGGTAGGCCAAATCATCATTCAATGATTGGGCAATGCTAATGCTGGTAATAAAAAATATTAATTTTAAACGTTTCATAATTTTTTCCATTCTGTAATAAACAGGTTTGTTTCCCCGCGTTCTGCTTGGTTTCTATTGGATGCGAAAACAAGATATTTCCCATCGGGACTAAACATGGGAAAACCATCAAAACCATCAAAATAGGTGATCCGTTCCAAATCTGTGCCATCCGTATTAATAGCATAAAGATCAAAATCCCGTCCTTTGGGATCGTGCAAATTTGATGAAAAAATGATTCGTTTTCCATTGGGAAAAAAGTATGGGCCAAAATTTGCTGAATCATTATCCGTAACCTGCTTTTTGTTTGAACCATCGGCATTCATGGTCCATATCTGCAGGGCCATGGGCCTGATTGAGTTTTGCGCTAATAAAGATTGATAGTTTGTAATCTCTTCCTGGCTTTCCGGGTGGTAAACGCGCCAGACGATTTCTGAAGCATCCTGGTTGAAAAATGCACCCCCGTCATAGCCCAGCCGGTTGGTCAACTGTTGTTTGTGGGTACCGTCTGGATTCATGGTCCAGATTTCAAGATCACCGCTGGCCATTGATGTATAAACGATTCTACTGCCGTCGAAAGCAACCGTGGCTTCCGCATCATAATTGGGTGAGTCTGTGAGTTTCTCTAAGTTGGCCCCGCTTAAGCTGGCTCGGAAAATGTCATAGTCTGGATAAAGCTTCCAGACGTAACCATGGCTAAAATCCGGCTTGGGTGGGCAATCCTTGCTTCCAAGGTGTGTGGAAGAATAGATAATATTGTTGCAGTCTGGATATTCAAAATAACTACAGGTGGTCACCCCTTCTCCAGTTGATACCATCTCGGTTTTCCCGCTCACAATATCCATTGTATAAATCTGGTCGCATAATGAATCACCATCGTGGGATTGAAAAATCAGTGATTTACCATCAGCAGAAAAGTATGCTTCAGCATTTTCACCGGAAAAAGTAAGCTGGCGGAAATGAAGAAAATGAGACTCTCCTTTCTGGATCAAAGAATCATTATAAACGGGCGGCTGGGCCAGGTCGCTGTTTACAGGACGAAAAAAAAATATTAGGACAAGTAGAACAAAAACAAGTGCGGCCTGAAGCCCAAAAAGATTATCTGTCATTCCGATCGGTAAAAATAATATTTAGAATTTAACACCGTATCTTAAAACGAGGGGTGATGAGATGGGTAATCATTTCACTGACTTATTATCTATAAAGCCTAGGCGGAAACGACAAACAGTTCATTGTTTATCGAAAAACCGGATTTGCTAATGGTTTTAGGATTAATGTTTTGGGGGCTTATATGGCAAGGGTGTTATAAAAGTAATTCCACTGGAAACATGCTATAACCACTTGTATATTTATGGGATGTGCCTATCATTCTTATACAGGAAAATCGGCGCTGAATATGTTCTACTTACTATCGTTCTAAATATAAATTCATAGAAGATAAAATATGCCTGGACAAAACAACGGACGCAATTCGTCTATCCCCAGGGGTTATCGACCAGAAGACACAGATGCCCGGAAAGGTTGGGTGAAGGACTTTTCCGGTGTGGAGCTTGATGATACCCTTAAGGATGATGTAGAAGACCTCCGGGGTATCATAGAAAACCATGTGGGATTTCTCAACATGCCCATGGCTGTTGTAGGGCCCCTTTTGCTTGATGGCACATATGCGAAGGGTGAGTTTTGTGTTCCCATTTGTACCTTAGAGGGAACGCTGGCCATGTCTATGAATCGAGGTATGTACGCATCGTTAACAAGCGGCGGCACCAAATTGAAACATTTTCGTCAGGAACTGTCCCGCGCGCCTGTCTTTATTTTTAACAATTTAGATGAAAGTACCGATTTTCAAAACTGGGTGTCCAACAATGAAACTCAAATTATAGAAATTGCAGAGAGCACAACCAACCACGGCAAGGTCTTGCGGATTGATCAGTATCCGGTTCAGAACTATGTTATCCTTGATTTGGTTATGGATACCAGCAATGCTGCCGGACAAAATATGGTTACCCTGGCTGCTAAGGTTGCCTGCGAATTTATCCAGGAACAGACAAATCATAATTATTTTTTAGAATCAAATCTCAATAGTGATAAAAAAGCATCCGTTCGAAATATGTTATTGGGTCGAGGTCATGGCGTAATTGCTGAAACCACAATAAAAAACAGTGTTATGAAAAGAATCCTAAAAGTAGACCCAGACATATTGTATGATAATTGGATGTATTTCCCAATCGTTTCAAGCATGGCGGGCACCCACGGAAATGGAGTTCACGTTTCTAATGCGCTGACTGCAATTTATTTAGCGACAGGACAGGACACGGCGTGTGTGGCTGAAAATTCTATTGCTCATTTGGGACTTGAAAAGACAGGTGCGGGACTTAAGTTTAAATTAACCCTTCCTTCCCTAACTGTGGGCACAGTTGGGGGTGGTACTCGTTTAAAAATGCAAAAACAGAATCTAGAATTACTGGGCTGCCACGAGGGTGAGAATTCTTCAAAAAAACTTGCTGAAATTATTGCGGGTGCAACTCTTGCGCTTGAATTATCTCTCTTTTGCGCTATTGGTTCACACACCTGGACTGATGCCCACATGAAATATGGCAGAAAATAATATATTGTATGGATGTGCTCGAAAACCCCAAGTATTCTTATTTGCTGGGGAAACAGCCATTTTACTTTCGAATCTGGAAAACTTTATTTTATTATTACAGTAAAACAGTTTTTACTCTTTATACGCCTTTAAAAGTGTTTGGCAGAGAAAACATGCCCGAGACATCTTTCATCTTCTGCAGTAACCACAACAGCCATATGGATGTGGCCTTGTTGTCTGCTGCTGCGGAGAAAAGTTTTAACCACTTTGGCATGTTGGCCGCCAAGGATTACTGGTTCGACAGCTGGATTAAGCGCAATCTTGTCAATACGGTCATGAACCTGATTCCCATTGATCGCAAAATAGATGGTGTCCGCAAATTTTCAACCCAAGACACTTTGGTGTTGTGCCAGGCTTTTATGGACTATCAGCAACGCAACCTGGTTTTTTTTCCAGAGGGCACCCGTGGAAACCCGGGAAAGATCCTACCCTTTAAAAAGGGTGCCGCATCTTTTTCTCTAAACCTGAATGCGCCCATTTTACCAGCTGTTATATATGGTTCCCATAAAGCATGGCCCAAAGACAAAATATTTATGCGACCGACTGCGATTCGTGTCTACATTCTTGAGCCTATATTCCCTGATTCTTTCCTGAATAATAATAATCCTGATGATGATGATTTGACCGCTGCCGCCGAGGAAATGACCGCAGTACTTGAACGGCGTATTACTGAAAAAACCCTAGATCTTTATGAATAAAAAAGACAGCTCGGACAAAGAAAAATTCTTTGCCGTTAACACGACTAACTGGGGGCATAAATGGGGCTACAGAGATTCTACATTTGTTCTGAACGATGATCGCTCTGTAAGCATGACCGGGAGCCGTTATGAGCTCTGTGGTATTGAGATGCCGGATTTTATCCCTTACGTGGAAGAAATGCTGGACATCACGATAAATCCAGATGATACGCTGATGGAAGTGGAAAACAAACCAGTGAGAGAAGCTCGAATAAACGATAGGTTTTCCCACGCGGTCAAATCAGAATTTCCAGAAGATAGATATACCTTTAAAGATGATGAGCGTCTCATGCACAGCCAGGGCCAAACCACGGACGAAGTATACAAAGCCCTTTATTTACAAATCGATAAAATGACAGATATGGTTTTTTATATAGAATCGGAAGAAGAAGCAAAAAGATTGATTCAGCTGGCCGCGGAGCATCAGGTGTGCTTGGTCCCTTACGGCGGTGGAACCAGCGTCAGCAATGCTTTACAGATTCCAGATCAGGAACAACGCATGGTCGTTGCAGTAGACACACGGCGCATGGACGCTATTGAATCGATTGATGAGGAAGATCGTCGCGTCACTGTCCAGTCTGGCATAACGGGTGGGCGGCTTGAAGAACTGCTGCAAGAAAAAGGTTTTACTGTGGGGCACGAACCAGACAGTATCGAGTTTTCCACGCTGGGCGGGTGGATCTCAACTAATGCCAGCGGTATGAAAAAAAATCGCTACGGTAACATAGAAGATATTATAGAAAATGTAACTATGATAACCCCGGGGGGGGTGATTGAGCAGATTAAACCCCTGACCCGGGCATCCATAGGTGTAAAACCTCAGAACATGCTTCTTGGATCCGAAGGAAATTTCGGTATTATTACAAAGGCGACCCTCAAGCTCCACGCTCTTCCTGATGTTCAGACCTATAATTCTGCACTATTTCACGACTGGGATACCGGTGTGGATTTCATGTATGAGCTCTCTCAAAGCGATGCTGTGCCCGCCAGTGCCCGCCTCATGGATAATGCCCAGTTTCGTTTTGGACAGGCTCTGAAGGAAAGGTCCCAGGGACTGGAGATTTGGATGAAAAAAGTGGAAAAGTTTTTTGTTCTAAATATTAAGGGTTTTGACCCTTACAAGATGGTTGGCACATCCTTTAAGCTGGAGGGGTCCCGACAGGAGGTGGGGTTCCAGCAAAGTCACCTGAAAAAATTAGCAAAAAAATACAACGGGCTCATTGCAGGGGCGGACAACGGAAAACGGGGGTATAACCTGACTTTTGCCATTGCCTATATAAGGGACTTCATGAGTACTTATCATATCGTGGGTGAAACAATGGAAACATCCGTTCCCTGGAGCAAGATACATGCGGTCTGCGATGCGGCAACAAATAGGTTACACGAACTTCATAAGAAACATAATATTCCAGGGACGCCTTACATGTCTTACCGCATCCCCCAGATCTATCACACCGGTGTCTGTATTTATTTTATGTTTGCCATCAGTGTTAAGGGCATAAAAAATTCTATTGATATTTTCCATTCTATTGAACATTCCATGCGTGAAGCTATTATAGAAAACGGGGGCTCAATATCACATCACCACGGGGTTGGAAAACTGCGGAAAGATTTCATGACAGACACCATCTCCCCCGCAAGCATTGAATTGTTGAAACAAATTAAACACTCTCATGATCCGAATAATATTTTTGGTATACGCAACAATGTTTTTTATGATTAAAGCCGCGCTGGTTCCCCGGCCAATACTTGATTGATTTTAAACGAAAAGGTCTTTATTGTCACTGGGGCCTCCTCCGGAATAGGTGAAGGGCTTTCCAAGGCTCTGGCGCTAAAGGGCGCCAAAGTCGTCTGCGCTGCCCGAAGAAATGATGAGCTTGAGCGAGTTTGTAATTCCATATCTTCTTCTGGTGGGTCTGCCTTGCCTGTTCAAATGGACATCACTGTTTTGGAGCAGTGCCGGTTTCTGGTCCAGAAAACCGTGGAAGCCTATGGCCAAATCGATGGCATAATTCTGAATGCCGGTATCAGCATGTGGGCCAGGTTTGAAGACATATCCAATATTAGTTTTTTCCGGGATTTAATAAACACAAACTACATGGGCGCTGTACACTGTTGTCATGTGGCTCTTCCATATTTAAAGGACACCCATGGCAAAATTATCAGCTGTTCTACGGGACAGGCTCTCATGGGCTTTCCAAACCACTCGGGCTATGTTGCCTCAAAACATGCTTTGCATGGATTCTTGTCTACGCTTGCTATGGAACACAAGGGGGAAATCACTGTCTTGGAGGCTGTTTTAAGCTGGATACGGGGCACAAATCTCAGAGGAAATGCCTTTGGGCCTGATGGGAAAAAACATGGGCAATCATCAAAGCAACATAGCAATGAGTCTGTAAGCCTTGAAGTGTGTGTTGAAAAAATTATTCACGCCATTGAGCGTGATTACACAACGGTTTACATTCCAAAAAAACTGGCATTGATTCCTTTCTTAAGCGCCTTTTTTAAACGATTCCTAGAGTGGAAAGTCAACAACGCAATCGATGAAAATGAATAACAACAGTGATGTTTCGGGTGTGATCTTTCTGGTTTAGGTGTTCCAGAAATTCTTGTTCTTGATTCATCATTCTTCTTCTGTAAAACGTTATCTTTGAAACAGGTGGCATAACCTGCTTTCGACAATTATAAAATGAAACACATTCAACATGGGGGCGGCTGGCCCGCGATTTGGTATACAATTAAAATGGGGCGAAGTGTCGGCTTTAGAAACATGTGGAAAGCGCTTTCTTCAAAAAATACCTGCAAAACCTGTGCTCTGGGAATGGGTGGCCAGGAAGGCGGTATGCGGGACGAACAGGGACATTGGCCGGAGGTCTGCAAAAAATCCATCCAGGCCATGGCCGCAGATATGCAGGATAAAATCCCTTCTAGTTTCTTTAGTCGTTTTACAATTGACCAACTCAGGAAATTCACATCCCTGGAGCTTGAACAATCGGGTCGTATTACAACTCCCCTATTATTAAAACCGGGGGCTCATCACTATACTCAAATAAACTGGGTGGATGCTTTTGATCGGATCGAAACAAAACTCAAGCAGATTAATCCTAACCGGTCTTTCTTTTATTTCAGTGGCCGTTCGTCCAATGAAGCTGGGTTTCTTTTACAGCTTTTTGCCCGAATGTTTGGTACCAACCATATTAATAATTGTTCTTATTACTGCCATCAGGCTAGCGGGGTTGGGCTTTCAGGGTCGTTGGGAACTGGGACAGCAACAATAGAGCTGGAAGACCTTGATCACTGTGACCTGTTTTTTCTAATTGGTGCCAACCCCAGCTCGAACCATCCCCGTTTGCTTACTAAATTAAAAAATCTCCGAAAACGCGGAGGCGATGTGATCGTGATTAATCCGGTTATTGAAAAAGGCCTAGTTGAATTCCGTGTCCCGTCGGATCCCAAGAGTCTTCTTTTTGGCTCAAAGATCGCATCGAAATATATTCAGGTAAAACCCGGCGGAGACCTTGCGCTGTTCAGCGGTCTGGCAAAATATATTCTAAAAGAAAATAAAACTGATTCAGAATTTATACGTTCTTCAACAGAAGGGTTTGATATCTTTAAAGAAAGTGTTCAAGGCCTGGGATGGGCTGATATCGAGCTTAGCTCTGGGGTGTCACGGCTGGAAATTGAAGCCATTGGGAAATATTATCTTAAGGCTCAAAATGCTGTTTTTTCCTGGTGTATGGGAATTACCCACCATACTCATGGCACAGCAACTGTACAACAGATTGCAAACTTGGCTCTGCTTCGGGGAATGGTGGGGAAAAAACATGCAGGGCTCCTCCCTATTCGGGGCCATTCTAATGTTCAGGGAATGGGTTCAATGAGCGTAACTCCTGCACTAAAAAAAGCTGTGTTTGATCGACTCACTTCTGAAGGAGTATCTGTGCCGTCTACGGAAGGTTTTGATACATTGTCCTGTGTCCGGGCAGCTGGTCGAAGCGAAATGGATTTTGCTTTTTGTCTTGGGGGCAATCTCTATGGTTCTAATCCTGATTCCGATGCAACAGCATCAGCCTTATCAAATATTGAAATGATAGTTTACGCCAGCACAACCCTAAACACAGGCCACGCCTGGGGCACGGGAAAGGAAACCATTATTCTTCCTGTGGCCACCAGAGATGAGGAACAAGAGCCCACAACCCAGGAATCCATGTTCAATTTTGTACGATTTAGCAATGGGGGTATCCTTCGGCATGAGAGCTTGCAGTCTGAAGTTCAAGTCATCGCTGAAGTTGCCAAGCGGGTTTTGGGAGAGAACAGTCTTTATAATTGGGGTGATTTAAAAAATCATGACAGTATTCGTGCTCTCATTTCCCGTATTATTCCAGGTTTTGAATCATTTGAATCTATAGATAAAACGAAAAAGGAATTTCATGTCCCGGGCCGCATCCTACATAAACCAGTGTTCCCAACCGATTCGGGAAAAGCAAGATTTATTTATCATCCTATCCCAAAGAAGAGACCATTAGAAAAAAATGAGTTCCAACTTTTGAGCGTTCGATCTGAGGGGCAGTTCAACACAGTGGTATATGAAGATAAAGACCTGTATCGCGGTCAGGAACGGAGAGATATTGTTTTAATGAATGAAAAAGATATGGCGAGTATAGACCTTATAAAAAATAGTCCTGTTGTGGTAAAAAGCAAAACTGGGGTACTCCATAATATTCTTGCCCGGCCATTTGATATTAAACAGGGTGCGGTCCTTATGTATTATCCAGAAGTAAACTCTCTTATCGGTCAGGCTGTTGATCCGTTATCTAAAACGCCGGGTTTTAAATCCACCATTGTTTCAATCGGCGGTATGGAATAAGTCCGTTTTTATTTTTAAAAAAATATAAATCCATTAATTTTATCCATGTTCGAAAAACTCTTAGTGTGGTTTGTTCATTTTGGCCCTGGTACTAAGCGCTGGTTCTGGCGCACATGGTATAATATATTTGCCAGAATGGCGCGGGGGCCTGATTTTCGATTTATGAACTACGGTTATGCAAAAGATGGATTTTTTCCCGACTTGTTTCCAACCGATGAAATAGAGCGCTACCCAATTCACTTATACCACCACACGGTTACACAGACTAATATAACCAATAAGGCCATACTTGAAGTGGGCTCTGGCAGAGGCGGCGGTGCTTCATATATCAGCCGTTATTTAAAACCGAAGTCTGTCACAGGAATTGATATTTCAAAAGAAGCGATACAGCTTTGTAATACACTCTATAGAGAAGATGGTCTGTGCTTTAAAGAAGGAGACTCGGAAGACATGCCCTTTGACGGGGGAATGTTTGATGTTGTGTTAAATGTGGAGTCTTCACACTGTTACGGCGACATAGATGTATTTTTATCAGAAGTAAAACGCGTATTAAAACCCGGGGGATATTTTCTCTGGTGTGATTTTAGAACCAACGAAAAAATGGAAGAACTATATAAACAATTTTCAAATTCTGGGTTAAGCAAAATAAAAGATCAGGATATTACATCAAACATAATCACGGCTCTGGACAATCTAACGGCATTTCGAAAAAAGAATATTAAACGCCATGTTCCATGGGTGATGCAGAAAGTTTTTGAATCCTATGCTGGTGTCCGCGGCGGAAGAGTACACAGTGCTTTTGTCTCTGATGAGATTATATATATGAGCGCAGCGTTTCAAAAACCGGTCTAACTTCAATAGTTAAAAATAGGATAACTATGAATGTTCAATTAAGAATTGTCGCTGTTTCTATTTGTTTTCTAACGTTTTTGAATGCGCAGGTAACCATTGTCCATTGTGGTGTGCTTATTGACGGAAAATCAGATAATACATCTAAGGTCATGTCCGTTCTAATAGACAAAGGAACCATCATAGATGTTTTGGAGGGCTACGTGGACCCTGGGACTGGAGACACAGCAATTGATCTTAATAATTATACGGTGCTACCTGGTTTAATGGATATGCATACCCATTTATCCGGAGAATCCAACCCCAAGAAGTATATGGAGCGCTTCACGCTGGATCTTGATGATTATGCTTACCAGTCCATACGGTTTGCAGAGCGAACCCTGATGGCTGGGTTCACCACCGTTAGGGATCTGGGCGGTCCTGTAAATACATCCCTGAGGGACGCCATAAAAAAGGGGCATCTGGTTGGGCCCAGAATATTCAGCGCAGGGAAATCCCTAGCCACCACAGGCGGGCATGCGGATCCAACAAATGGAATGAAGTTTAAACTAATGGGTGATCCGGGGCCAGCCGAAGGCGTGGTGAACGGAATTCCAGACGCAAGAAAAGCTGTAAGACAGCGTTATAAGCACGGGGCTGACCTGATTAAAATTACTGCAACCGGTGGTGTACTAAGCGTGGCCAAAAGCGGTGAAAACCCCCAGTTCAAGGAGGATGAGATCCGGGCCATAGTAGAAACAGCGGCTGATTATGATATGCACGTGGCAGCTCACGCTCACGGGGCTGAAGGAATGAAGCGGGCAGTGCGAGCCGGCGTACGGTCTATTGAGCACGGTACCCTCATGGATGAAGAAACCATGAACCTGATGAAAGAGCGTGGCACATACTACGTACCTACAATTTCTGCCGGGGAATTTGTAGCAGAAAAGGCAAAAGTAGATGGGTATTATCCGGAAATTATCCGGCCAAAAGCAGCTAAGATCGGGCCTCAGATAAAGAATACGTTCCAAAAGGCTCATCAAGCCGGTGTTAAAATTGCCTTTGGCACCGACTCCGGTGTGTCGTACCACGGAGAAAACGCAAAAGAGTTCCTGTATATGGTTGAAGGAGGTATGGCGCCTATGGCTGCTATTCAATCCGCAACAAAGGTTGCCGCTGAATTATTAGGCATTGAAGATGTGCTGGGCACAATTGAAGTTGGAAAAACAGCAGACATAATTGCTGTTAAAGGAGACCCAATTAAAGATATCTCCTCATTACGGGATGTTGTTTTTGTTATGAAAAACGGTGTGGTGTATAAAAACAATGTGCCATAATCCTTTGCTTCCTGAACTAAATCATTAAACATCCATCCGGTTTTATTCTTATTATATATTCGTTTCAAACTCAGGTTTAATATGAAAACGAATCAACTGCAGTCAACCATTAACACCTTCTGGGATGACCACATCCTCCCTGCCCTTACTGAATATATAAAAATTCCAAACAAATCACCTTCTTTCGATCCAGACTGGAAAGCAAACGGGCATATGGATCGGGTCCTTGATCTGGCAAAGCACTGGGCAAAGAATCATTTGCCAACAGGCGCAGATTTAATCATAAAAGAAACAGATGGCAAAACTCCTCTGCTTTTAATTGATGTCCCTGGAGATAAGAATGGAAATACTTTAATGTATGGGCATCTGGATAAACAACCTGAAATGGATGGCTGGGATGAAGGTATGGGTCCCTGGAGCCCTGTTTTGAAAGAAGAAAAATTGTATGGGCGGGGCGGAGCAGATGATGGGTATGCTTTATTTGCTTCTTTGTGTGCCTTAAATGCGCTAAAAGAACAATCTGTTCCTTTACCTCGAATTTTAATCCTGATTGAGTTCAGTGAAGAAAGCGGCTCTCCTGATTTACCCCATTATATGAACATTTGTGCTGATATTATAGGCAAGCCTGATCTAGTGATCTGTCTGGATTCTGGGGCTGGAGATTATAAACGATTCTGGACCACT
>ERZ651768.387-NODE-387-length-33401-cov-13.857670_pt1 | contig 33401 bp, 32 predicted proteins | sample MGYA00514754_ERZ651768 | MGnify/ENA metagenome assembly ERZ651768
TCTCTTCAACTGTTTCATCAAGAAATGCTGGATGCTGTGGGACGTAACCGATTCTTGTGCGGTATTGAGGCATTTTCCATTCTGCCAGGGATTTGCCTGAAAAACTTATGGAGCCTTCTTCACCTGACGGTCCTTTTTCAAGAACATCCAGGCCGGCAAGTGTTCTCAGCAACAGGCTTTTCCCGCTTCCGGATGTACCTGAGAGAGCAAGCCTCTGTCCTGCAGATAATTCGAAGCTGATATTTTCCCAGATCCAATTGCCTGAAACTTTGCGGCAAAGATTATTAACCCTCAGCAGAAGTTCCGATTTTTGGCTTGTTCCCGGTGAGGAGGTGTCCTTAGAATGCATCGCTGAAGCTTTTACGATTTCAATTTCTCTGGCAGAAATAATGTCCAAAAACCATCATCTATTGAAGCGCAAACACTGGATTTTTGATCTTGATGGCACACTTACGATTGCTGTGCACGATTTTAATGCTATCCGAAAAGAGTTGGGAATTCCAGAGGGACAACCTATAATCAAAACATTGGAGTCACTTCCTGCAAAAGAGTCTCGCAAGCAAAAGAAGAAGCTGCAGGAAATAGAAGAAATGCTGGCGTTAAATGCCAGTCCTGCACCGGGAGTAAAAAGATTGCTGGAAGCACTTAGTCGCCAGAATTATTTTTTAGGAATCCTTACGTTAAATACTAGAGAGAATGCATGGACCACACTTAAGGTTCTTGGACTGTCAGAATACTTCACAAGGGAATCTGTAATTGGACGCTGGTGTGCAGAACCCAAACCATCTACCGAAGGCATAAAAAAGCTTTTGAATCACTGGAATGTTTGTGCCAGCGAGACCTTGATTGTGGGAGACTATCTTTACGATTTACAAGTGGGCCGTGCGACAGAGATCGCAACAGTTCATGTTGATCCAAGCGGAAGTTTTTCATGGCCTGAACTTGCAGATATCAGTGTCTGCTCCCTGAACGAACTGACTGACATGCTGCATTGATAAGGATAACGGGTACCTTATCTTTTCTCCTTTGTGAATTTTCTGCTGCTTTTAAATTTAAAGATGAAGTAAATGAAGCTCACTTTTCAGACTGCTGTTCCTGAACTTTTGGTATTGCAGGTTCAGGTTTTTCTGTATTGCGCCCGGCCATTTGTGAGACAAGAATGCTGATTTCATACAGAATAATCAATGGTCCGGCCATCAGGGTTTGAGTGAAAACATCTGGAGGTGTCAGTACTGCTGCCCCTATGAATATCACAACCAAGGAATATTTTCTGTTTGTACGCAGCCAGTTGGCGTTCAGTATGCCAAGCCTGGTCAGGATGAAGGAGATTGTGGGCAACTCAAAAACCAGTCCAAATGCAAATAAAAGGTGTATAGTAAGCGACAGGTAACTGGCCATGCTCAGGGTGGGCAGGGTAAATTCATTCTCAAATCCAAGAAAGAAATCATAGCCTAAGGGAATCACAATAAAATAGCCGAAAAGTCCTCCACCCACAAAAAGAGGATATGACAGCAGTATGAAAGGCCAAAATGCTTTACGTTCTTTTGCATAAAGTGCGGGTCTCACAAACAACCAGATTTGTCCAAGCAGGTATGGGAAGGTAAGGAACAGGGAGGCATATAGCCCGATGCGCAGATATGTGAAAAACGGCTCAGTTAACTGAATGAAAACCAGTGGAATGTTTCGCAAATCCAATGGTGATCGAAAGGCTGATAAAATGGGCTGGTCGAGCTCCATCTCTATTACAGTTGCTCCAACGAAAACTACAAATATTACTATAATTACACGGACAATCCGCTTGCGCAGTTCTCCAAGATGTGAAGTCAGCGGCATAGGAACATCATCTGAATGCTCCTGGTCTTCATGCTCGCTGTTCTGTTCGACAGGCCTTTTTCTCAATTTTAAATTAAACACAATTTATAATCTGCTATGGTTATCATGCTCTTGAAGAAAACAGTCCCAGTCGTTGTATACATACATTGTATGCATTGTTTTGAATGACTGGTGCGTAAACAATAAACTGCAACCCTAGTTTTTTACCACAAACTGCCTACAGATGCACGGTAAACAAATCATTAGATATGAATGCGGGATGAAGCGCAAAATATTTTCAAATAAATCATTTAAATGCATGTTTGCGTCAATGAAGATCAAAATATTCATTTTTATTTTAGTCATTCTGTATGCAGGACATCCTGAACATACTTTTGCCAAGGAAGAAGTTGGTGCAAAAAATAAAAATATTTATCTGCTTTCACGAAGTATGAAAATTGGGAATGAACCGGTTAAAGATGCCATTTTCTCACCTGATGATCAGCATGCTGTTGTCTTGTCAGGAAGTTCTTCTCTTGAAATTTACAGAACCCAAAGCGGTAAAAGGGAACGTATTATTGCCAATCGTGAACATAATGCCCTTTCACTTTTGCTGCATACCGCAGGTAAACTGGCTATAACAGGAGGGAAAGATGACACAGTCAGAATTTGGAAAACCGATCAGACAACTGCACAGGCAGTTCTGCGTGGGCATCTGAGTGCGGTTTCTGTTCTTGCACTGAATCCCGGAGGATCCATTTTGGCTTCAGGAAGTCTGGACGGGACTGTTATTTTCTGGGACATTAAAGAAAAAAAACTTCTTAAATCATCAAAGGTTATCGGTAAAGGAAGCGTAAAAAGTCTGGCCTTTCATCCAAAAGGAAATATTCTCGCAATTGGAGGAGAAGATGGAAGTCTGCAGTTCAGAGATATAACTGAAATGAAACTGCTTTTTAAACTTCCACGTCATAAAAAAGCCGTTACTGCTCTTGATTTTAACTTCAGGGGCAATCTATTAGTATCTTCATCAAAGGATGGAAAGTTGATTATCTGGGATTGGGGAACGAGAAAACAACGCTTCGAGATTGACATCAAAGATCCGGTTACCGATGTAAGCATCCACCCTGTTCGTCATGAAATTGCTGTAGCAACTGCAGGAGGCAGTCTTGAGACATGGAGCTTGTCCGAGGGGACTCAGCTGCATACCATTAATAAATCAGAACATGCACTTATCAGTCTTGGATATGACAGTCATGGACAAAGGATTATCACCAGTCTGGAAGACGGAACAGTGCAAATTTGGGAATATGGAACCTCACTGTATCAGAAAACATTTCGTGGCCATGAACGTTCTGTAGAAACACTGGATTTTTCAGATGATAACAAGTTCCTCATCAGTTCTTCTTTAGATAAAACCGTACGTATCTGGAAAGTAGATTCAAAAAACAATTCCCGTGTTATTGATATCGGCAGCCACAGGGTTCAGGATGCGCGATTTGCACCTGACAGTAAAAGTTTTGCCACCGCAGGTGCAGACAGTTCAGTTATTATTTGGAATGCTGAAGATGGGAGCCGTCTGAACAGCTTGCGATATCACAAAGGCAAAGTAAATGCACTAAGTTATCATCCGGAGCAGCCTGTGCTGCTTTCTGCAGGATCAGACAGACAGTGGGTACTTTGGGACTTGAAATCCGGTGAGACCATGCAGTCTCGCCAGGCGCACACTTCACAAATCCTGGCTGCCTCGATTTCGCCTGATGGGGATCAATTTGCGACAGCCGGCGGAGACTTTATGGTTATGCTCTGGAAATACCCGACGGGAGAGCCGCTGGCTAAACTCATAGGACACAAGAAACCTGTAACAACTCTGGCGTTCAGTCCCGACGGCAGGCTGCTGGCAAGCGGGGGTCAGGATAATCAAATTTTTATCTGGAGCATTAAACCTGAAATTTCAAAAACTCCGCTACTAAATTTTGAGGGGCATGAGTTCATTGTAAGTCAGGTAATGTTTTCCAGCAATGGGAAAGCATTGATTTCAATTTCCAAAGATAAAACAATGCGCTTATGGGAAGTAAAGAGTGGAAAAATGCTGCGCATTCTGCACGGAGACAACACGCCACTTATTGCAAGCGCGCTTAGTCCTGACGGAAAATTGATTGCATTAAGCAACCTCACAAATGACATCTCCATTCTCAGCTTTCCAACCGGCATTACTGAATTAGAGGATGATTCTGTTACAGATGCTTCTGGTGCTGATAAAGATGCAGCAGGCACGCTGGTTTCCGAGTCAGATCAAAGTTCATCCGAACAAGCCCTGATTGAACTTGATGATTTGGATGAAACAGAAAGACAGCAGATGACTGCAGAGGAATTACGTGCTTATTCTGTAGCAGAAAACACCGGGGGTTCCAAGGATCATTCTCAGCAGCAAAGCCAACTTAATCAGCTGCTGAAAACAAAAAGTACCTGCGGAAAGGCTGCCGAAATGAAAAATCTGGCATTGCAGATTATAAACACTGTTCCTGATGATTTGGCGGCTTATCATGCACTGGCAAAGACCTCCATCATGAATCAGGATTTTACGGCACTGAAGCTGATTGTTATGGTAGAAATGTACGCGGAACTGGACCAGAATCATTATGACTATATGTCTATTATGGATATCCGGAACACGTTTGAAAAATTTAGGATTGAGATCTTTGATCAATCATATCTGCGTAATGGAAACATACAAAAAATGAATTTTCAAAACTGCGAGGGCAAAACCATAGAACTTGAACTCTCAGATGTTTCCAGAAATCTTCGTTTCCCGGTTGAGTTTCTGAAAAAGATCAGCTCAACTCCGGGCTTGATAAATTACAGTGAGTTCATGAAATTACCTGAAAGGGAATTTCAAAACAGGATTTTTGCAGAAATTGACCGGATACTAAACATCAGTACTCCAAAACCATCTAAACGCATGCTATGGTCTGCAGAGGATAAGGCAAAAGAAGTTCCTTTTGGGACACTGAATTTAAATCTTGAAAAATCACTGGCATTGAAAAATGAAGGGGTTGCTTCATTTCAATTGCGAAAAGAAGGCAGTCACTGGCATACCTACCATACTGACCAGGACAATAAAGTTGCTTTGCATCTGCCTGCAGGAAGATATTACCTGCATGTTGCCGGGATTTTACGTAAAACTTTTTTTATGATTGCAGAAACTCAATTCAAGGTTTCAATTGAGTGAGTTGTCGGCAAAACAAATTTGGAAGGGATTATAAGTGAATTGTCTGATCGAGATTAACTGATGAAAGTAAAATCTTCATATTTTTTGATCTGAGATGACACGAATCATTGAACCTCGATACCAAAGCCAGGCAATCACACCAGTTACAAAATTACCTGCTGCGATGCCGAAAAAGAACCCGGCAGTGTTCCAGAGATGTGAACCAAGATAGACCAGTGGAATAAGTATCAGAAAAAGTCTCATGATATTGATTGCGGTTGCGTGAAAAGGGCGATGAAGCGCGTTGCATGAGGCGCTGATCAGCTGTGATATTCCATGAAAGGCGAAACCGAAAGGTACGATCCAGAAGAACTGCTGTATGAAATCCCGAATTACTGAGTTATCTGCAAATGCCCAGGCAATGCTTCCTGAAAGAAGTGCAAGCACTCCCCAGGCAGTAGCACCCCAAATCATGGCAAACTGTATAGAGAATCTATTTGCCTGAATAATCCTGTCATTTTTTCCTGCACCGAAGTTCTGACCAATGAAAGGTATGAGCACCGATGAAAGTGCCATGGAACCAATCATTGCTATAGATTCTATGCGTGTGCCTACCCCGAATGCTGCTACGGTATCTTCACCAAGGTCAGCTGCAATACGGGTCAAAACAGCATTTGAGATTGGGAAAAGCAGCTGTGTCAGCATTGCAGGAATCCCGATATAAAGTAAGGCTTTCCAGGAAAGCAGTATTTCAGCAAATCCCGGCCAGGCAATGGTGAGCATTCGTTCACGTTTCCCGAGCACCCATAAGCCTGCAATCATGATGCTGATATAGGAAATAACTGTGGCGATTGCCGCACCCTTGATTCCAAGTTCAGGAAAAGGACCATACCCAAAGATCAAAAGGGGGTCCAGCACGGCATTAACACCTGCGGCAATCATCATAATCCAGCTGGGAGTTTTAGTATCGCCAGTTGCACGAATTGCACTGTTTCCAACAATGGGTATCACCACAAAAACCACTCCCGCCAACCATGGAACCATGTATTCCTTGATTAGCTGAATCGATTCTTCTGTTGCTCCAATAAGAGTGAATATAGTTCCTAGTGAAAAAAAACTAATTGCGGCGACACAAATGATAATCAGGGAAACGAGAAGCAGGCTGTCTGTGGTCAGACGCCTGACCCGGTGCTGGTCACCCTCACCTATTGCGCGAGAAATAACGGCAGAGGCGCCGATTCCTATCCCAAAAGAAAAGCTCATCAACGTGAAAGTAACCGGGAAAGTGAAACTGATGGCCACCAGTTCACGGACTCCAATCAGGCTGATGTAAAATGTATCAACCAGGTTGAAGAGCATAATCGAAATAAGTCCAAAAATCATTGGAACAGACAGGCGAATCAGGGAGGAACCTACTGGTCCTTCTGTCATGCGCCTACTGTCTGAGTTTTGTGTGGAAGAGTTAGCTGGCTGCGAGGATGTCAAGAATAACTGAAAATGTGATGATTTGAGTTTTTTCCATGATCGAAAATGGATGGGACGATAGTATCACATTCCATACCCAACTAATAATTTTGATAACATAAGTAAGGAATTTAGAATTTAATTTTTTTAAAACAAGCTGCAATCAACTTGATAACCAGGGACATGTATGTGAGTCTTTATGTGCATCTCATTCATGATTTTTAGCAGTCAGAATAGCTAAGTACTTATCAGAAGTAAAATACGGCTTTTTTGCTTTTAGCATTATTAAAATGAATTCAGCTTACGAAAATTTAGCCCTGCGCGGTGAATTGAGTGCAAACCTGGTTGGATTCTGCCGTTATCTGCGCTTGAATGGACTCAAGCCCGGAATGGGAGAGCAGATGGATGCATTGCGGGCACTTGAGGAGGTGGACTTTGAAAATGAGACCTCTTTTAGAATGGCTCTCCGGACAACACTGGCAAAGAGTACTAAGGAACAGGAAATATTTGATGAACACTTCCTTCCATTCTGGAATGTCTGGGATAATGCTGAGAATCTTTACCACCAATCGAATGCAAAACAAGAAGAATCCTCAGTAATAACAATTGAACATACACCAAAAAACCAATCTTTTGTTTCAATCAGTGACTGGCTGAGTGATGTTGATTCTGCCGAAGAGGAAAAAGAAGCAGCCGGTTACAGTCCTTTTGAAACTGAATCTGAACGTGATTTCAGCACATTTCAGGCAGACGAGCTCTCAGAAGTAATGCGCCTTATCAACGAAATAGGCAGGACACTGGCCACCAGATTCAGCCGGCGTACAATGGAAACAAAAAAACGTGGGCATTTTGATTTTCGCAGAACAATGCGCCTTAGTTTGCGTCGTGGAGGAGAAATACTGGATTTGGCACTCTACCGTCGCAGGCGTCAGCGTCTCAAACTTGTGCTGCTATGTGATGTGAGCAAGTCGATGGATCTTTACAGCCGTTTCCTGATCCAGTTCATATATGCTTTCCAATGTGTTTACAGGCGTGTTGAGACCTTTGTCTTCAGTACATCTCTTCACCGTATCACGGATACTTTGCGTGATGAAGAACTTTCCAATGCGCTTGATTACCTTTCTGGAACAGTCAAGGACTGGTCCGGAGGGACAAAAATTGGAGCATCACTTGAACAATTTGTCTCAAATTACGGTATCAAGCTAGTTGATTCTCAAACTGTGATTCTTATAATCAGTGACGGCTGGGACACCGGTGAAGTAGATCTACTTGAAAACAGCATGCACTATTTGCATAAAAATTCCAGATATGTCCTATGGCTGAATCCACTGAAAGGAAGCCCGGGATTTCAGCCTACTACACGTGGTATGCAGGCGGCCCTGCCGTATATTGATTTTTTTGCATCAGCACATAACATAATCAGTCTCAGGAATCTGGTACGCCAGTTGACAATGATCCAGTCAGGACAAGTCAGCATGCAGGCTTTAGAAAGCTGACTGCATTGATGATTTTTCTGATTGTAAATTGATTTGCACTGATTAACATAAAACTTAATTTCTGTACTGCCTTGACATTATACACTTTCGACAATTCCATCCCTGAAATTAAAGAAACGTCTTTCATCGCACCTAACGCAAGCCTTATTGGCCGGGTTCGGATTGGTGAAAAATCATCAGTCTGGTTTAACACAGTTCTCCGGGGAGATATGGAAAACATCAGCATCGGCGATGAGTCTAACATACAGGATTTAAGCATGGGCCACGCCGATCCAGGATTTCCTTTGATTGTTGGGAACAGGGTAACCATAGGGCACCACTGTGTTGTGCATGGGTGCAGAATTGAAGACGACTGCCTGATTGGAATGGGTGCGATTATAATGAACGGAGTAAAAATTGGAAGGGGAAGCATAATCGGCGCTGGCGCAGTACTGCTGGAGGGAATGGAAGTTCCTGAATTTTCCATGGTTGTAGGATCGCCTGCCAATGTTCGCAAGACTTATGATGAAAGCATATTGGAGAATATCAGGGAGTCCGCGCAGATATATGTGAAAAGATCGATCAGCTACAGGGAGCAGAACACCGTTGCATGAGCTGGGGTGTGGTAAAGAGCATGTAGTCCGGGTGCTGAATTTTATCTAAACCGCAAGCGGGTCTTTTCTAAGAGACGCTGGTTTCATTTCCAGCCTCAGTAAGCTGGGCCAAATTTATGGGTTTGACAGGAGCCCTGCATCTGTAATAACCAACATCCCGAGGCGATTTCCCCAATACTTCAGCAATAATTCCTGCAGCAGCAAGTCCACACATTCTTCCCTGGCATGGCCCCATTCCGCAGCGAGTGTAGGCTTTTGCTCCGTTCAGATCAAGCGCCCCCAATTCCACAGACTTGCGAATCTGTCCAGCTGTAACTTCTTCACAGCGGCAGATCAGAGTTGAATTATCCTTTGGTACATGAATAGCCTGATTTGGAGAGTAAAGGTGCTCCAGGAATGGACGTACATCAATATGGTGTTTTATTTTTCTGCGAAAAATTGCTGCATCCTCATCTCTTTGATTTTTTGAAATCCTGCCCAACTGATATGAGGCTTCAAGTCCGGCCAGATGTCCCGAAGCTTCTGCAACCTGAGCTCCAGCCACAATTCCCGAGTCTCCTGCTACTGCCACACCATCAATACTTGTGTTACCCCATTCATCCAGTACCGGATGCCAGTAGTTTTGGAGTTCATTCCAATCATGCTCGCAGCCCATATGACTGCTGAGCTGAATATTTGGAACAACACCCTCATGCAGTAGCAGTGTATCAACTTCAATAATCTTGTATTTTTTTCGATGTTTGAAGTGCAGATTTTGTAACTCCTCTGTACCTTCTGCACGTAAATCAGCTACTCCTGAAATCACTTCTATACGGGCCTTGCTTACAAGAGACTTCATCCGCAGGCCCTTCAGCAAATATCCAGCTGACGGCAGGGCCAGCGGCAGGTGAGGCAGAGCCTTCAGGTAATTTGAAAAATTTACAGTTTCCAGCACTGCCGATATTTCCGCCTTTGCTTCAGCAAGCCTGGAGGCAGCCAGCCATAAAAGTGGGCCGCTTCCTGCCAAAACGATTTTTCCGGAAGGAACAACTCCTGAGGACTTGAGCAGCACATCTGCCGCTGCTGCTCCCATCACACCCGGAAGTGTCCATCCGGGAATCGGTACAGGACGTTCCTGCGCGCCGGTCGCAATCAGCAAACGTGATGCTGCGACCTGATGGGTGGACCCGTTATGCAAATAATTAACTGTCATGTCTGGTTCAATATTCCAAACAATTGCGTTGCTGAGATACTTCACTCCTGTTTGCTGAAATGACAATTGCAGTTTTTTCCCATTCTGATAATCATCACCCAGCAGAGCATAAGTTTCAGGACGCAGTCTTTCAGTTGTGCTGACAGAACGATAAATCTGTCCTCCTTCTTCCGGCTGTTCATCAAGTACTAGTACTGAAAGCTTATGCCCTGCTGCTTCTACTGCTGCTGCCATCCCGGCAGGTCCTGCACCTACAATTACCAGGTCAAATTTTTCCCCCATCAGGTTTTTTCTGTAGCCGATGAATGTCTGAAGATGCGCATTCCATCCCTGACGGTAATTAAACAACTTTGCTGATTCTGCTCCCCATCTATTTCAAGCAGACATTCATAACACGAGCCCATCCAGCAGTAAGGTGTGCGAGGTTTTGCACTGACCTGAGAATGACGCAAGTATTTAACTCCGGATGTCAACAGCGCGGCTGCTACGCTTTCACCTTCTACTGCCTGAACCGGTTTGTCTTCAAACCAAAGGGTTACAGATTTGCCTCGTGATTTGCCGTATCGTTTAAGCATCAAATCTATTTGAATGGAATTGTTCAAAACCTTCCGGAGTAGTTCCTTCCAAAATCCATGCTGGTAATATTCTCGCATGGAGAGGTGTCAGCGTTATTCCGCTGTGAGAAGTTGCAACATAGGCGCCGGGGCATGACTCAGATTCTACATACACAGGTTTTGCATCAGGTGTAAGTACGCGCAGCGCCCCCCAGCATCTAATCAGCTGCAGGCGTGAAAGTTCAGGAAAAGTTTGTACCGTGTGAGTTGCAATCTTTCGCATCTGGTCAAGAGTCGTTTCTGTGTTGTAGCCAACTTCTTCATGGGAAGCGCCAAGCATAAATGATCCTTCATGAGTCTGGCGGATGGTGACAAAGGGAAATTCAAGTGAGGGTTTTGCTCTTTCTGTAACCAGTATTTGTCCACGCTGAGGACGAATCGGTATTTTTAGACCAACTTGCTGAGCAAGCTCTTTTATTCCCAACCCGCATGCAAGAACCACTTTTTTTGCTGAATAATTGTCTTTTGCGGTTTTAATTTCAAAACACTTGTTCCTGTATGAAACAGACTCAACCTTTTGATCTGTATAAAGCTCGGCTCCGGTTTCTTTATGGGCTGCGATCAAGGCAGTCAATAGTTTCAGTGGATTGAGGTGGCCGTCATGCTGGCAATATGAAGCTCCGGTTACAATTTCCCCAAGGCGCATTTTCGGAATATATTCCTGCATTTGCTTCCGGTCCAGCATCTGATAATCATAATTGCCTCCGGGAAATTCATCTCGCAGTTGCTCAAGCTCTGCTTTTCGCATAGACCATTCTTTTTCTCCCAGACATACCTCAAATCCTCCGGGCTGTTGATAATCAATCTCAATCCCGGATGCATCAGACAATTCTTCGGAAAAATTGTGCCATTCTCTGGAGGCTTGCAATGTCCATTCAGCATAATGGGGCATACCTTGTCCCTTACCCTGTACCCAAACCAGACCAAAATTTCCACGTGAAGCGCTGTACATGCCTTTTACATTATCAAGCACGTTCACATGCGCACCTTTTTTTGCAAGTCCATAAGCAAGGGAAAATCCAATTATCCCTCCGCCTACAACTACAATATCTGTGGTTTTCATTGTTAAAATTTTTTAAATTAAAGCATGGTTGAACATCAGGCAAAGCTATATTACAAACCCTTATAGATTGAGACAAGATTTGACTGAACAGTTTTTAGGGGGGTAGTTATACTTATTATCCTTGAAATTCAGGATACTAAAAGATAATCGTCTGGAACTGTGTGAATTCAGCCGGGTTAAGGCACTTTTATAAACTTATAATTTATTGCTATGGTACAGAATGTCTGTAAGTAATGAATTGACTTCAGAGGTGGGGTTAGATGCGAATACTTGTACTTAATTTCGCATCGTAGTGTATCTCAGCTTGGTGGGTCAGGCAGCAATTTCATTAGACTCCCGAGCGTGAAGAATTGCACTAAATGCTGTTTGCAGCTCGTTTGGGCTAAGTTCGGTAAGTTCAGTGTAATCGCTGTTCAACGTGTCATTTATGAAACGGAGCTGCGGTTCCTTTGAAACATAGCCCAGTTGATTCAACTGATGGTCCAATGTTTCAAAGACTCTATTACGCAACTGTTCGTTGGTCTTTTTATCTTGTGCCAGAATCTTTCTTCCATAGAAGCTGTTGTCATTTATCTCACCTTTGAAAGACTGCTTTGACAGGGTTTTTTCTCCTCTTAATTCTATTGCGACAATCACTGAAGTGATAATTACCGAAGTAAGGCAGAAAATTAATAAAGCCATTTCCATTTTAATCCTCTAGTGCTGAATTTAATTTCAAAAGTTATTGGTCCCCTGAAAATAATGCAGAAAACAGACCAGTATATTGCAGTCCAAAATTAACATCCTGATCTGGTTGCCAGCTAAGTGATGGCTTGCTTCAGTTATTTTCAGGGCACAGTCAGTGTTGAACTGGAGATATATATTTATAAAATTTCTGTAATTCTGTTCAATAAATCCCACATTATTTTCTGAAATACTCACTTTCTGCTGTATCCCATATTTTCTGGCTGCAAAGTTTTGGCATTCATGGGGAGTTCTTTTGTTTTGAGAAGCACTTTTTTCAAGTATTTTTTTATTGATAAAATACACCAGAATAAGCAAATTTTACTTGTAATTACCTAATAGAAAAACTGCTCCTATCTGGCATTGAACTTGTATTACAATCTGGAATCAAAAACCGGATATTAACTTTAATAAGCCTTCATGAACTTTTATAAATTTGTACGATTGAGCAAAGTATTACTGCTCTTTTTCCTGGCAGCATTGCTTTCGACTCCGGCATGGGGAGTACGTGTTAAAGATGTGGCCGCATTGAGAGGCGCTCGTGATAACGAACTTATTGGATTCGGGATTGTGGTTGGTTTGGACGGAACCGGTGATACACAGGAAAGCCTGCTTTCACGTAAGCCGATAGTAAACGCTTTGGAGAGGATTGGCATCAGCTTAGAAAGTCAGGATATTTTGGGACGCAGTATAGCCGCAGTTTGGCTGACTGCTACGTTACCTCCATTCGCCAAGTCAGGACAGCGTCTGGATATAACAGTTGCAACAATCGGTGACGCGGTATCCCTTCGCGGAGGAATCCTGATCATGGCCCCCTTGCGCGGGCCTGACCGGCTGGTATATGCAGTGGGTCAGGGGCCCATTGCCGGAATACCAAAAGGAGTCAGCAGGGCTGATGCCCTGCCTCCAGAGGAACTGGTTAACCTTCCGATTGGGTCAAGGATGGTGGCCTCAGTAGGTCAGGTACTGGGTGGAGCAATAGTTGAACGTGAAATCAATTTAAATCTAAACAGCCGTGCACGGGTATATATGAATTTACACTCTCCAGATTTCACTACCGCTTTCCGTCTGGCAAAGCTGATTAATCAAAAATTGGGTATTCGCAGTGCTCGTGCACAGGATGCAGGCACTGTTGAAGTATCAGTGCCAGACAGTTACCTGGGCAACACGGTTGAGCTTGTATCCTTCATAGAAAATTTAGAAATATCTCCGGATCATACTGCCAAAGTTGTGCTTGATGAACGTTCCGGGACAGTAGTCATGGGCGGGAGCGTCAGGATTTCACCAATTGCCATATCTCAAAACGGTTTGAACATCCAGGTCAAGCTTCCATCTCCAAACGCGCAGGGAGAACAAGGTTCACAAGCAGAGGGAACAACTTTATCTTCCAATGTATTTATGCTGAAAGGAGGCGCCGATCTTAAGGAAATTGTTGATGGTTTTAATAAGATTGGAGCATCCAGTAAAGATTTAATTGAAGTTCTTAAGGCGGTTAAAACTGCGGGAGCACTTCATGCTGAACTTGTCATTCGTTAAAAAATTATGAAAGCACTGATGCCATTGCCTCTTTCAGCGCTGACACTGCGCATGGATCAGTTAAGGGAACTTCCTGATGCAAAAGGTAAAACGGATGATGCCAGGCTTCGTGAAGCGTCAAATGAGTTTGAAGCAATTTTTATTCAGCAGATGCTGAAAACAATGCGCAAGACATCATTGGAATCTGATTTAATTAAAAAGTCTGAAGGTGAAAAAATATTTCGATCAATGCTGGATGAACAGTACGCCATACTTTCGGCCAAATCAGGCAGTCTGGGTCTTGGAGAGATGATTTATCAGCAGTTAAAATCTAATTTGAAAAAATAACAAAAATAACTAAAGTTTTTCGACTGATCTGCCGATGCATGCAATAAGGTGTTTTAGTGACTTATGCCGGGTGAGAAAACAGAATATCCCGGTTTATGAAAACATCTTACTAAGGCCCAAGATTAAAGTAGTAAATAATGGTTTTTCCAGCGAAGTTAAAATAACTCCTTGAAACCAGTAAATTTACACGCCCTATGGGTCTTCTCTGGTCAGCAAACTGTACCTTAATTGTTATGCTTGTCAGAGTCTGCGGGCATGCTTGTCGGCATACACCGGACATTCCCGTGGAGTTAGGGAACTGAACTATTTAACATGAAAGGTGGATTATGAAAATCACAGGTCAACAGCCTCCCGAATTTCATGGAGTAAAGGGAGGAGCAGGTAAAGGCAATCAGAAAGCCGCTGATAGGTCAGGCACGTTACCGGGTTCAGGTGAACCTCCTGTCAAGACTTCGACTTTTGTGATGAACAAAATAAAAAGTCGAATAAATGCAGAGCCTGAAGTCCGAGCAGACAGGGTTGCTGAGCTGAAAGCTAAAATCAAGAGCGGCGAATACAAGGTCGATTCTGAAAGACTTGCCAAAACAATGCTTGAAGATGCTCTTCAGGAAGATATTTCCTGAGACAGAAAAAGTGAGCAGCAATCTGGTAGTTTTATGCAGGTCAACAAATTGTATTTTTAAATTATGAGAGAGTTGCTTAATATTTTGCAGCAGCAGGCTGAACTACATGAGCATTTGCTGTCCCTGCTGCAAAAAGAGTCAGAGGGATTTGGCAGTTTACGGGGATCCGAACTGCTTAAACTTCAAGGTGAAAAGTCACGCTGCGTGCGTGCTACAGCTCAACTTGAGAAGGAGAGGATTCAGCTTGTGGAACAATATGCCAAATCCTGGAACACCGATTCCAAGGATCTGACTTTACGGGTGATTATCGGTCGGGCAGACGATGAATACAGCATACCGCTGCAACAGTGTTTTGAAAGGCTTAAGCTGCTGATTGCAAAAATTCGCAAAATTGCTGAAGAAAATTCCATGCAGTCTTCAGGACGTCTGAAATCGGTTGAATCTTCACTTCAGTTCATAAGCCAGCTCCAGAACGGTCCTCCTACTTATTCAGAAGCGGGAAAGATACAAAAAAGGACCGGAACAATGTCCCGTGCGGAAGTCTGACTCATTGGTCAACTTTATTGTCAAATAACTCTAATAATTCTGTCTCGTCACCATGCCTTCGCTCAACAGTTCCCTGAATCTGGGGCAACGCGCCCTGAGCATCAATCAGCGCGCAATGCATACTGTTGGTCATAACATTGCCAATCAGGAAACTGAAGGTTTCTCCCGTCAGCAGTTACATTCAGGCACTTCAGCACCAGATCCCACTGGAGTAGGAGGAGGTGCAGATGCCCAGCCAACCACCCGTGTTTACGATAAATTCGTGCAGCGCAAGATTCTCCAGGAAAACCCGCGTTCAGGAATGTTCAGATCACGTGGAGAATTTCTGCAAAAAATTGAAATTATTTTCAGTGAAACCGAGGGCAACGGCCTGCACAATGCTCTGAATGAGTTCTGGAATTCCTGGAGTCAGCTTTCAAATAATCCTGAATCCGAATCGGCCAGAATACAGGTTAAAGTCCAGAGTGATGTTCTGGCGCGGCGCTTTCGCGGCATGCACTCCCAGCTACAGGGGTTACGCACTGAAATTAATGGTCGGCTGTCTGCAAATATAAATAAAGTAAATGAACTGGGCAAGAAAGTAGCCGAACTGAATCGGCAGATTAACACATACGAGGATGGGCAGAGAATTGCCAACGATATGCGTGATGCACGTAATCAGGCAATTGAAGAACTGTCGGAACTGGTGGATGTCAATTCCTTTGAGGATCCTAATGGACGCATAACTGTTATCATCGGAAGAGACTGGACACTGGCGGAAGGCAATAACCACTATCACCTGGAAGGTAATATGAAGGGTGGTGAGCTTGGAATGCTTAGAATTGATGGTGTTTCAGTAAACGACAACCGGCGTGATCTAACCAGGACTTTTCGTGAAGGTGAAATGAGCGAAATGCTGAGAATGCGAGATGAAACAATTGTGGAATACCAGCACAATCTGGATGAAATGGCCTTCAATCTGGCGGCACAAGTCAACAAGCTTCACGCTACAGGTACAGGAATCAATTCAGCAAAAGACATGATGAAGAGTACTTTCGGACTTAACTCTGAAGCACTAAATCAGCCGCTGCCATTCCTGAAAGACGGCATCTTTCAGCTTCATTTAGTTGATCCGCACAATGAAATACTTGAAACATATGAATTAGAAATCCAGTCAGGGGTTGATACTTTGCCGGATATTGTCAAACGTTTGAACCAGACTGTAAAAGACCCGGGATTACTGCAGGCCTCAATTGAAGCAGATGGATCGATGCTTTTGCAAAGCGGTCATGACTACAAGTTCATCTTTGGAGAAGATCAATCGGGAGTTACGCAGGTTCTTGGTTTAAACAGTTTTTTTGACACTCTCAAGGGTGCCGAAGACATACATCTAGGTCAGCATATACGGGAGAACCCTAATAACATTTCTACAGGCAAAGACCTGGTTCCGGGTGATAACAGGGTTGCTCTGGAAATTGCCAAGCTGCAGACAAGGCCAACCATGAGAGATGAAACCATGACTTTTGATGAGTATTATAATGGAGTTCTTACGGGAATGGGATTGAAGATCCAGAGAAACAAAACTGATCAGGCTCATCAGGAAAGCATGGTAAGGCAGTTCAAGGAAATCAGGAGTTCCATCAGTGCAGTTAATATGGATGAAGAATTGACGGACATGATGCAGTATCAGAAAGCTTATGAAGCCTCCGCACGCTTCATCAATACTGTTGATGAAATGATGGAAACCGTAATCAATATGTAGATTAAGCGGATAAGTGAATCATATATTCGAAGATCAAGAAACTATTCATTAAACCCAATCAGCAGGTTCAATAAATGCGAGTGACTGAGGTCACAAAGCGTGACCATGTAGTTGACAATCTTCAAAGATCCTCAGGCCAGCTTCAGGATATTCAAATGCAGATGGCTACAGGTCGTCGTTTGAATAAAACTTCCGATGATCCGATTGGGGCGGCCAGATCCCAGGATATTGTGACAACTATTTCTTCACAGAAACAGTTGCTGCAGAACATTGTGGACAATGTTGCCTGGCTTCAACACACAGAGCAGGAGATTTCCCACATAAATGAAATGCTGGGGAAAATTCGCACTCTCGCACTTTCACAGGCAGGAAGCGACTCAAACGAAGAATCAAGGCAGATGGTAGCACGCGAGTTTTCCGCGGCCCGTAAAAGTTTGTTCGATTCAGGAAACGCACGTGAAGGGAAGCTGTATTTATTCTCCGGAATAAAAAGTCTTAGTCCGGCATTGAAAAAGAACGGAATATTCCAGCCTGCAAAAGTCCGGACTGAAGGTGCTGTACAAAATGGCACTGGGGATCTCCTCGATGTAAGTCAGTTTCGAGCCCAGTTTGAAGGATACTCCAATAATGATTATCGAATCAGGGTTACCAGCGGTGGAGTCTGGGGACAGGCCAGGGTAAAAATTTCTGATGACGGTGGTAGAACCTGGAGTAAGGAGCAGATCCTGCGTCCGGTTACACATGTTTTTAATCCGGATGGAAAACCAAATGATCAGGTTTTGCTGAAATTTTCAGATCAAGAGGGACGTTTGGGCAATGTTCTTCCCAAACAGTTTGATTTCAACTCGGAAGCATCAGCAGAGTTTGACCTGAAAGCACTGGGAATTGTCTTCCCGCAGGGAATTGAGTTTATCTTTCAGCCAAATCCGGAAGTGACATACAATGGATCAATACATAAAAAAGAAGCATTGATATCAAATGGGCTCACGATTCCGGTTAATGTTACAGCGCAGGAACTGCTGCTTGGAGACGTTGAGAATGGTGTAGATACCTTTTCTTTGCTTGCGGCAATGGAGAGAGCACTGCTGGAAAATGATGGCATTGCGATTGCACAACGTCTAGGCGAGCTTGACTCAGCTCAAACTCAAGTACTCAAGCAGCTGGCTGATGTTGGAAACACAATTCGTGAGCTCTATGCAGTCCAGTCCAAGTTAGAAAACCTGCAGTTTGAAAAGGAGAGTCAGCTTTCTGATATTCAGGATTTAGACATCGCGGAAGCCACTGTTGACCTCAAGGTCGCGGAAGCCAATAACAAGCTTGCACTTAATACAGGAGCCCGTTTGATTCAACCCTCACTGTCAGATTTCCTCCGTTAAATGCACTGATCTGCGGAGGATTAAGTTAGTGCCCTCAAGACAAGAATCACATCAGGAAGGTAGGTAAATATGCTCATACTGACAAGGAAGTCGGGAGAAAGCATAACCATTGGTGACGATGTAAAGATCACTGTGGTGGAAGTCAAGGGGAAGCAGGTTCGAATTGGAATTGACGCACCCCGCAGTTACATGATCCACAGAGAGGAGGTATACCTGAGTATACAGGAAGAAAACAGGCGTGCCGCCAAAGAGTCTCCGCTTTCCATAGCCGGACTCAAACACTTGTTCGGAAAACACTAAAATTCATAAACTTTAATGCTTATTCAAACTTCCCGCTTCGGTGAGATTGAAGTGGAAGAAAATCAGATCATAACTTTTCCTTCAGGCTTAGTAGGGTTTTCAGAAGATCGCAGATTTGTTATCAGGGAAGATAATGCAGCAGCACCTTTCCTCTGGCTTCAGTCTGTTGATAATAATGGACTTGCTTTTGTGATGATAGAACCGCATGTTTCCGTTTCAAACTATGAACTTGCACTGACGCAGGAACATCTGAAAAAACTGGATGCAAAAAACATTGAAGAGCTGAGTGTCTTTGTACTGGTTACGATGTCCAAAGAAATGAAAGATGTAACTATAAATTTGCAGGGCCCTCTGCTTTTCAATCTTGAAAAGCGTCTGGGTTTGCAATTTATTATTCCTGATGGAAAATACTCTACTCGCCATTTGCTGTTTGGTGATAAATTGAAGGACAATAATCAAGAGGAGCCTTCCAGCAAGACCCCAGAAGAGCAGCAATAAGATTCGAAATTCGGTCTCAGCTTATACAAGCAGATATGCCGAATAGTCATAGCCACTTCCTTCCCTGCACACTCAGTCATGAGTGAAAATCAAAACCCTCTGAAACCCACTGAAGTCCGTCAGATTTGTTTTGACAATGGTCTAATAATTACCGACCTGCAATGGCAGTTGCTGGAAGAATGGGCTGATTTACTGCTTAATTACAATCAAGAAATAAATTTAATTTCCCGTAAAGAAACTGATCTGTTATGGGAGAAGCAAATCCTGCATTGTCTCTCACTGCCGGTTTACCAGGAAATTCCGCAAGGTGTGGAGGTATGTGATTTTGGTACAGGAGGAGGATTCCCCGGCATCATTTTGGCTATTATCCGGCCTGACCTTCATCTTACATTAGTGGATTCACGTCAGAAAAAAGCTGCTGTAGTTCAACAGATAGTCAATGATTTAAAGTTTTCCAATGTCCGGGTTATCTGCGGAAGGGGGGAGGTTCTTGGAAAACAGGATGAATGGAATCAAAGGTTTCCAGTAATAACAGCGAGGGCGGTTGCTCCCCTGATTGATTTGGTACGCTGGACAAGTGGTCTGCGAAAACCTGAATCTGCACTGCATCTTTTAAAGGGAGGTGAAATTCAGGATGAAATGAATGCATTGTCTTTAATGTATTCAGGAATAAAGATCAGCAAATCCCTGATTGTTCTGAAAGGTTATACTAAGTTCGCAGAAAACCAAAAATATATAATATCCATAAATTTTTCCTCCGAAACAAAAAATAGTGATAATTACTGATTAAAATTATGCGGATTATTACAGTCAATTTAAACGGAATTCGCTCTGCCGATTCAAAAGGCTTTTATGAATGGCTGCAGACTCAGCAGGCTGATGTTATCTGCCTTCAGGAAATAAGAATCATGCATGAACAATTAACTGAAATAATGCTCAATCCTGGGAATTTAAACAGCGCTTTTGAATTTGCTGAGAAACGGGGTTATTCAGGTGTTGGAATATATTTCCGTAAAAGTCCGGACAGAATACAAAAAGGCATCGGATGGTCGGATATGGACAGTGAGGGGCGATTTATTCAGGCAGATTACGGGAAACTTAGTGTTGTTTCGCTTTATCTTCCTTCCGGCACAAGTGGAGAAGAAAGGCAGAACTTTAAGTATAAAGCGATGGACTATTTTGAAAAATGGCTGCGCAAGGCTCGAAAATCGGGGAGAGAGTTTATCATCTGCGGGGACTGGAATATTGCACACAAGGAAATTGACCTTAAGAACTGGAAATCCAACCAGAAAAATTCAGGATTTTTGCCTGCTGAGCGTGAGTGGATGACGAAAATATTCGGGGAACTGGGTTTTGTAGATGTGTTCAGGAAGTTGAACCAAAATGCTGAACAATATACATGGTGGTCAAACCGTGGAAGATCCTGGGAAAAAAATGTGGGGTGGAGAATAGATTACCAGGTTGCCACACCTGATGTTGCGTCTAAAGCAATAGGAGAATCTATTTTCAGGGAGCAGCGCTTTTCTGATCACGCGCCGTTAATCATTGACTATGACTACAAACTTTGAAAGTGCTGTATTCCTCTGCTTTGCTTATTCGAGCTCAAATACTCTGTTAAAAACACGTCGTAAATAATCAGGCTCCTGCTCACCGCTCAGTGAGCTTATTTTGGTTCCATCAGGCTTGAAGAAAAGCAGGGTTACCCTGCCGACATTGTGATATTCAGCAAACCATTTCCCTTCACTGGAATTTAAATTTGCAGTCAGAAATCTTATTTTCCCCTCATATTCGGGTTGGAGCGAGTTGACCACACGCTTCAGAGCTCTGCAGGAACCTCAGCCAGGGTCATGCACTTGTACGACCACGTTTTCACCCTGTCCGATGGCCGACAAATCTGCATCTTCTTGCGTGCTTTCATACCAGAGCCAGCCAGCGACTAATAAGATCAGCACACTTGTAATTGAAACAAGCACGCGTACATTTTGCCGCCTGCGTGCTTTTTTGGTTTCACCTTTTTGTCTTCTCTGTTTGCCCATTGAATATCTTTTGAAATGTCAAAACTTCAAATATCTGGATTGATCATTGTGTTAAGCTTGATAAATTAAGCTAAAGACTGAATATACAAAAACCATGAAAGAGTATTTATGAAGATAATTACCTGGGGTGATATTCGTCGAGGAACATTAGCCATCGTGCTTGTGATCATACCTACAGTTTTACTGGGCACTTACATTGGGCCTGCACTGCAAAGTTATCAGATTACAGGTCCGGGCTTGTGGCAGCTCAAGCGCACCAATGTTCCCGATGAGGTGATTGAACCCCTGCATGTGCTGCGTCTCAAACCGTTCTTTTTCAAATTCAGATTGATGAACGAGGTTGAGTCAAGAATTGATAATCCGGAATTGTTCAATAAATACAAAAATAAAATTGAGCGTCAACTTCAAACGATTCCCATTCCTGCTGTGGAATATATTTTTCTTGCCACCTTAGCGTTATATTATTTTGTTTTATGGTACACAACAAGAAAATGGTTTCCGGATGGAAAGGTATGAAGCAGATTTGTAATTTTACTGCATGAATAAAAAGTTGATCTTTAACAATGAAACTATTTCAGCTGACTGAATTTTCAGAGCTGATGATCATTTATGCGTAAACTTGAATTCATGCAGCTATTCTGCCTCTGATTCCAAAGGCAGTTCAAGCTGATTTTCCTCAGCTGGTTTGTTCATGTCAAGTTCGCTTAAAGCAGGCAGATGTTTTAGATTGGTAAGTCCGAATACTTCAAGAAATTGTTTTGTAGTACCATAAAGACCGGGCCGTCCGGGAAGCATTTCACGACCGACAATTCGAACAAGTTTTTGCTGCATCAAGCGTCTTATTGTGTGTGATGAATCAACTCCGCGTATAAATTCGATCCCTGCCCGGGTTAGGGGCTGTTTGTAAGCTATAATAGCCAGGGTTTCCATAACTGCCGGGGAAAGTTTGATGGATTTAACTGTTTCAAGAGACTGTGCCCATTTTCTGTGTTCCGGAAGAGTATGCATCTGCAGACCATCTGCTACCGAATCAATCCGGAAAACCCTGCCGGTTTTTTCATAGGACATATTTAGTTCCGCAACCAGCTCCCGAATCTCTTTTGTATCACAATCTCCAATCATTTCTGCCAGTTGTTTGGGAGACAGAGTCTTGTTTGCCACAAACAAAATGGTTTCAAGAGCTTGTTTTTGTTCCAGTTTAGTCATAAAATTCTGATCAAAAGTTTTTTATGTGCGTCTCCTCCTGATTCACCACACTTAAGCAGATAGTCCAAGACTGAACCGCACTCCTGGAAAAATCCACATTATCCTTATTCTTCAGCATAACGCAACCCTTTTTTGAGAAATTTTATGGACAAATCCAGTATTGATTACGCGGAAGGTCGGGTTTTTTCCTTTGATGATGAAAGTGCCATCCGTCCGGATTTTTTGCAAACAATAGATTATTCCGGCCCCCGGCAAAGGATCAGCTATCAAATGAATGAATTTGCGGCGGTTTGTCCATTTTCAGGACTTCCAGATACCGGTATAGTCTGGGTTGACTATATTCCTCAAAATAAACTGGTTGAGCTGAAATCTCTGAAATATTATTTCATCTCTTTCCGCAATGTCGGCATTTATCAGGAAGATGTAACATCCAGGATATTCAATGATTTATACCCGCTGCTGGAACCTGAAGAATTGCTGATCAAAACACGCTACAGCACTCGCGGAGGAATTGACACCACCTGCACAATCAATTCAAATGAGCAAAAATCCTGATTCACCTGTTCTCAGGGAAGACACCAAAATTGTGGTTTCCGGACGTGACCCACACCGTTTCGGTGGTATGGTTAATCCTCCAGTATATCACGTTTCCACAGTGCTTGCGGAAACAGTCGAACAACTGAAATCGAGGGATCACGCCGAAGAATCCGGAAAACAGGAAATGACCTATGGCCGCAGAGGCACACCAACTTCATGGGCATTGGAAAACGCTGTTGCTGAATTGGAAGGAGGATACCGCAGCCTTGCGTTTTCCTCAGGACTGGGAGCAGTTACCGGCGCTTTGCAAGCATTTCTGAAAGCAGGAGATCACCTGCTTATGACCGACAGTGTTTATGCCCCCACGCGAAGATTCTGCAATACCATCCTGAAACGCTTTGGCGTTGAAACAACATATTATGATCCCCTGATTGGAGCAGATATTGGATCACTTCTGCGTCCAAATACAAGTGTTGTCTTTACGGAATCCCCCGGTTCTCACACCTTTGAAGTACAGGATATTCCAGCAATCTCCAAAATTACGCATGCGCATGGCGCCAAAATTCTGATGGACAACACCTGGGCTTCACCTCTGTTTTTTAAACCGTTTGAGCATGGTGTGGACGTTTCGATTCAGGCAGCTACAAAATACATTGTCGGTCATTCAGACGTGATGCTTGGAACAGTAACTGCCACAAAGGAAGCCTGGCCAGAACTGCGGGACTGCACGGGAGACATGGGTCAATGTGCAGGACCGGACGATCTCTATTTAGCCCAGCGTGGTTTACGTAGCATGGCTGTTCGTTTGCGCCAGCACCAGGCTAATGCACTGCTGATTGCAGAATGGCTTCAGACACGTCCGGAAGTTCGGCAGGTACTGTATCCTGCACTGCCCGGAGCCCCGGGACACGAGATTTGGAAACGTGATTTTCTTGGAGCCAGCGGTTTATTCGCATTTGAACTTCAACCATGCGCGGAAAAGGCAGTGGCAGCAATGTTGGACGGCATGCGCCTGTTTGGCATGGGCTATTCCTGGGGAGGATATGAAAGCCTGCTCATTCCTGAAAATGTCCGTAAAATACGCAGCGCCGTTCCATGGCGTTTTGAAGGTCCACTGTTGCGCATTCACATCGGACTTGAGGATGTTGAGGATTTAAAGGATGATTTAAAAGAAGGACTGGAAAGACTTCGAGATTTCCGCGGGTGATTATATTACAGCAACAAGACAACCAGGCTGATAAAAAGTACAGATGAATTTGCTGATTGCTGATGATTCTCCAGAATTTATGGAAAGTCTTAAGGAATTCCTTGAAAATTCGGGACATACAGTATTTTGTGCGAGCGATGGTGAACAAGCACTGCAAATTTTTGGCAATCATAAAATAGATGGAGTTTTCTGCACGCTGACCTTACCCAAGCTGGGAGGACTGGAACTTCTTAAGGAAGTAAAGTCCGCCAACAGCAACAGGCCCTTTGTGATGCTTTGTCCTCAGAATGACTCAGAAGGCGCTATTAACGCCCTGCAGCTAGGTGCCTGTGATTATCTGATTAAATCAATTCAAACTGCTGATCTTCAGCGTACTCTTGACAGAGTAGTTTCCCTGCATGACGGATTCAATTTCAGTAATTCTGAGATGGACCATTCTGTGCAGGAAACAAGGACATTGGAAATCGACAATGATTTTGAAGGCGTAAACGGAATTGTGGCCTTCATGACACAGGATTTGCCAAGTTACGGTATTCTTGAACAGGATCAATTATTCTGCATGAATATGCTGCTCAAGGAGGCGCTTGAAAATGCGATATTCCATGGCAACCTTGAATTAAACTCTGAAACTCGCCTTGAAAATCCAAAATTGTTTTACGAAACAGCCGGAAAGAAACGGGAGATAGATCCGTATAAAAATCGCAAAGTAATTGTTCATTATGATATCAACCGCAACTCAGCAAAATATGTAGTACGTGATGAAGGAAAGGGCTTCGCACACTCAAAGCTGTTTGATTCAGAAGATCCGGAAAATTTGCCGCGTATTAAGGGACGAGGCCTGGTGATGATAATGAATTTTATGGATGAAGTATTTTGGAATGACAGGGGCAACGAAATTACAATGGTTCGTTATCGGAAACGAAAATCATGAGTAAAGTCATTAAGTTTATAATTACGATATTGAAGAACCTGATTTTTATCAAACAGGGCAACTGCTATCTTCAAATTTCCATATTTCTATTATTATCCGGATTAATTCAAGGCTGTTCCGACACGGCAAACAATCAGATACGGCTCCCCTCCACGGAACTGTATCACCAGGCCATGGTATCCATGGAAGACGAATATTACAATGAAGCTCTTAAGAATTTTGAAATTCTTGTTGATGAACACTCAGGTACCCGTCTGGCTACTCTTGCGCATTTGAAAATGGGTGATATATATTTCATCCAGAGTAAATGGGAAGAATCTGAAACCAGCTACAGACAGTTTCTCCTGTTAAATCCTCGAAGCCACCTCACACCTTACGCCCTTAACCGGCTGATTGCCCTCAATTATGAGCGCAACCATTACGGAATTTTTTTCAAGTCACGTGATTACGACCGGAACATGGAACCGAACCGCACGCTGATAAGGGAATACCAGCGTTTCTATTTGCTTTTTCCCAAAAGTCCGTATCTGGAGGAAGTAAAGGAATATCACAGCAGAGCAATGTCTGATCTTGCCGAACACGAACTGAATGTGGCTAATTATTATTTCGATAAACAAGCCTACCATTCTGCAATAGGACGCTATTTGTATCTGCTGAAAAATTATCCGGGCTTCCCCCGCACCGCCAATGTTGCAGAACGCCTGATTGCTGCCTACCGTTTAAACCGTCAACCCGAGCTTGCTGATGAAATGCAGAGGGTTCTGGACTCTTTACGAGAAAGAAATTTGCTGGCGCAGCATAACTCTAAAGAAGAATGATTTCACTTTTCTTCCGTAACTCCAAAATTAGATGCAGGATTTTTATATGTTTGTTTCTGTTTTTAATTTACGGATGTGCGCAGCTGGACGGTATTTTTCCAAAGCTTAAACCCCAGAACGATGAAGAAACTTCCCCAGCTGCTCATAGCCCAGCCAGTGTAGCCGCTAAACAGGAAGCACTTTCTGAAGAAAATCGTCAATTGCTTGCGAAAATTGAACAGTTGGAGCAGCAAGTCAAATCACTGGAAAAACAGCAAAAGAAACAAAGCGAGGATTTCCAATTGCTGCAGCAGCAGTGGGAAACGAATTTTAATCTGCTGGAGAGATCAGTTGAGCAGTCTTTAAGTTCGGACATGGATGCAGAAACTCCGGACACTATCAATGCACAGGGAGCAGAGAGCCAGACTGCAGACAAAACTTCAGTTGCAATGAATGTTACATCTCAGGTCTCTCTGCCTGCCCTTGAAAATTACTCTTTGCTGAAAAAACCGACTGCAGGTTCACAGAAAAGATCTTCCGCTGATCAGGAAATGGCTGAAATTAACGATCTGGATTCAGGCAAGCAGGAAATTGTTGTTGAAGAGCCGGGTTTTGCTGAAGCTGAAGAAGTGAACAATCATGACCTGGAGGACACTGAAGATTTACCTGATCCGGAAGCCCGTGCTGTTCTGGCTGCAGAACCAGATACCGAGACTGCTCCAATGAAAGCCGCAACAACTGAAAGCACTGAAAATAATTTTTCCGATCCTGACCTGAATCCTCCTGCTGACCCGTTTATTTTAATTCGTCATCCTGGAGTTAAAAAAATTTATAACCAGGGTATGACCGCCATCATTAAAAAAAATCACAAACAGGCAATTCAGGTATTTGAAAATTTTACTGAAAGATTCCCTAATGATCTTGACAGTGACAACGCGTTTTACTGGATCGGGCGCTCCCACTTAGAACTTAATCAGCTGGAAAAAGCAGAAGGGGCATTTCGCAAGGTACTGAAGCTTTACGAGCACCGTCCTACTACTCAGGGCTACAAAACCCCTGACTCGATATACATGCTTGGAAAACTTAACCAGCAGAAAAATTTAAATCAACGAGCTTCATACTATTATAAGGAAGTAATCAAGCGTTTCCCGGGATCTGCCGCTGCCAGGAATGCTGAGCGTGATTTAGGCAGTATTAATCAGTAAAGCAGTAAGGAGCGGATCATCTCAATTATCAGCAAAGCAGCTATCACCGACAAATCAATTCCGGCTATCGGGGGGATTACCCGCCTGATTTGTGACAGTACCGGTTCAACCATGCTCTGCAGCCAGCGGACAGCAGGGGGGTAATGCTCTTCGTGCATAACCCAGGAAAGCAGGGCATACACAACCAGCATCAGACTGTAAAGCCGCAACATTGCCGCAAGTACCTGTAGTATTGTTCCGGACATGAGGATTATTCTTCTTTTTCTTTGATGATGAGCATGTTTTTCAGAAAAATGTCATTACTGCGGAAAAGTGAGACAGAATATTTGCAAGAATTTGGAACATTGATGCTCCGCAAAAAGTCAGTTTGATAAGTTTAAACTCCCTGTAGAAAGTTTAAGTTGAATCATTGCGGGATTCCAGTTTTCGAACTCGCTCAAAAAGCTCGCCAAGTCGATTTATCAACGACTGAAGCTTCCTCCACTGACTGACAGGTCTTCCCGGCATTCCTCCCATCACTTCGTTATCCTGAGTGTTTGCGGTAATAACAGCCCTTGCAACAGCAGTCACATTATTGCCGACCTGAACATTGTCCCTGATTCCGGACTGTCCGCCCAAAATCAGGTGATGCCCGGCCTTGACACTGCCTCCAACAGCAGACTGCGCTGAAATCAGGGCCTGTTCGCCGACACTGACATTATGAGCAATTTGCACCTGATTGTCCAGTTTACTGCCCTGCTTTATCACAGTCGTGTGAAAACGTGCCCTGTCAATTGTTGTGCAGGCTCCAATCTCCACATCGTCTTCAATGCACACTATTCCAAGCTGCGGGATTTTATGGTTAACACCTTCGCGCTGAAAATAACCATGACCGTCTGAACCGATCACTGCGCCTGACTGAATAATTACACGGTTCCCGATCTCGCATCTGTCCTGCACCACAACGTTCGGATAGAATGTGCAGTCTGATCCGATTACAACTTCAGACATGATCACCACTCCGGCGTGCAGGATTGTGTTGTCTCCTATTTTGACCCCTTCGTAAATCACTGATTTGGGGCCGACTTTAACATTCTTCCCCAGTTTTACGCCTTTGCTTACAACAGCACTGGAATGAACTCCGGTCTTGCCGCTTAAACCTGGTATTGCCGGCGTTACAGAATGCAGCAGTTTTGCGGCCTCAACATGAGTGGCCAGCGGATCGTCTGAAAAAATCAGATTATGCTCATCATGCTTAACTCCCGGAGAAACGATCAATGCAACCTGGCTTGAATTTATTTCATCCACTGAGATGCCTGCATGCCTGGACATTCCGGCAGGAACCGGAACACTTGCCAAACCATCCGGACTTGTCAGGTAAGCCAGCCCTCCATTCTGAAGTGAGTCAAGTCCGCAGACATGAGTGATTTTCAGTTTGGCGTTGCCTGAAAATTCAAGTCCCAGTTTTTCGGCAAGTTTTTTCAGTGAAAGTGATGAATCAGACATAAAACTCAGGCGATTTCATTTCTAAGCGGCCTGACGGAAACCTTGCTTCCTGCCGGAATGGAGGGAGAATCTGCTTCTACCCTGATCAGTGCATTTGATCCCACAAGCGATCCTATACTGTGTGAACCCTGAAATTTCAGAGGCCGCACACGGAATTCACCGTTCTCCTCATGCAGCAATCCACGCATGAAGTGCAGACGGTTGTAGGTTTTTGTGATAGGTATTTCCAAGGTAGCTTTGACCATGCTTTCCTCCAGGACTCTACGCCCCATCATTTTTCGCAACGCGGGGCGCACAAATTCTTCAAACAGCACATAGCTTGAGGCCGGATTGCCGGGCAGGCCAAAGATCCATGTTTTTCCGCGGCGACCGAAAAACAGGGGTTTGCCGGGTTTGAATTTTATTTTCCAGAAAATTTCCTCAACGCCCAACTCCTTCAAAAGCTGCTTGGCAAAATCCTTGTCACCAATGGACATGCCGCCGCAAATCAGAGCCACATCAGCTTTCAGCGCTTCTTCAAATGCTTCATTCAGCACTTGCGGAAGGTCCGGAACCATAGATATTTTAAGCATCTCGCAGGACTCCTGTCTGACCATTCCTGCAAGCATGAATCGGTTGGATTCCCTGATTTGTCCCTCGGCCGGCTGTCCCACAACGTCAATCAGCTCGCTTCCTGTGGAAACAATGCTGACTTTGGGCACTCGATGGACGGGCACCTGTGAAAAGCCAAAAGTTGCCAGCGTTGCTATTTGTGCCGGGCCAATCACAGTTCCTGCTGGAATTATCGCATCTCCTTCCGAAATGTCTTCACCCTGGTAGCGAACATTTTCTTTTTCCTGAATTGCCCGGGTGAAGCGCACTTTCGAACCTTCAACTTCGATATCCTCCTTCATCACCACCGTATTTGCTCCCTTTGGAAGGGGGGCACCTGTTGCGATCTGCACGCATTGTCCGGAATTCATTTTTTCATGTCCGGAGTCTCCCGCGGCGATATAACCCAGATTTTCAAGCAGCACTGGATTTCCGGCAGAAGCATGCGTCAAATCTTCCGCCTGTACGGCATAACCATCAACTCCGGAGTTGTCAAATGACGGCATTCCGTGAGGAGCCAGAATATCTTCTGAGAGAGCAAGCCCCTGCGATTCAGTCAGGGGACGAGTGCATTTTTCCAGTGGTTTGACATTTTGAAAAACCAGGGCTCTGGCGTCTTCATAATTTAACATCATTCATGCGTGGCGTATCAGCGGCGTCTGGTTTCCAGATAAAAACCCGTTTCCTTTTTGGAAACTCGGTTTTTTATTTTCGAGGTCACGTTTTCCAGTTTTATTCTTTTGTTTCAATTACGTATTTTACCCATTTTTCAGAAACTCAAAAGTCTCTTGTGCAATTTTTTTGTTTGCCGTTAATGTGTGGGGTGAAAACTTGATTCAGTTTTTTCCTGGTGTTAGCATAACAGGCAGTTAGTAGCTGCTTCAATTCATGAACGGAAATTTGCAGAGACCTTACGGATTGCAAGTCCGGACCAGCATTTTTTGGCCTTTGCAATATTTTTTTCCACATCGCTGCAAGCAGTTTTTAAGTATTCCCATCCGCTTTGGAGAGGTGGCCGAGTGGTCTAAGGCGGTAGACTCGAAATCTATTGTGCGTTCACGCGTACCGGGGGTTCGAATCCCTCCCTCTCCGCCAGTTATTAGTCTTTATCTCTATCTTATCAGTAACTTATAATTTACGATTTTACCACTTTTTGGGGTTTCTGAGGGTGTAAGGGGTAACTTTAGGGGTAACTTTGTTACCTCAGAAAGTAACTCTTATTATGACATATCGTAGTTATTTGGTAAGAAAGAATTCCTCATCTTCATATCTTCTCAATATTAAAATTCCAAGAGACTTGAGAGAGTATTTTGGAAGAAATCAATTCAAAATCTCTCTTAAAAATGGTATTCATAGTCAATCTTTGTTATTTGCAAAAGTTCTGTATCTTGAAGTCCAATCAATTTTTAGTTCTGTTAGGATGGGAACAATTTCAAAAATTAGTGTGAATCAAATTAAAGAAATACTTAGTGATAAGATTGAAAGGACTCTCAATCACTCAAAACACATTGTTATAGACACGAATACATTTATTGAATCTGAAGTTAAAGATAAAATTGAAGAAATCAACGATGAGGAAAGATTACTTAAAACTCAGTTAGAACAAAATTATGATGGAGTTCTTGAACATATTGAAAAGGAAATTACACGAATCCTAAAAAATAAGGATTTAACCATAGACAGTAAATCTCTTGAGTTCAAAGAGTTGAGAAAACAGTTTCTTGAATTAAGATTGATTAGAAGTAAATGGAAAAAAGAACTTTTGGAAGATTCTGGTAAATCTGTAGATGATTTTAGGAATGAGATTTATAAAAAGTTTAATATTAAAGATGAACCAACCGAATACAACTTCCTCCCAAAATTGCAGACATCTGAATCCATATTAGGGAGTCGTATCCTTAGTAACGAACTCGTTACGACTTCCAAAGTTCAAGAACCAGTTGGAGATGATTCTCCAAAACTCTCAGAAATGAAGGAAGATTTTATAGGAGAGAGATTGTTGTCTGGATTCAGTCCTAAGTCTACAAGTGAAATTGAGTCTACAATAGATGATTTGATTGAAATTATCGGTGATATTCCAATTTCAAAAGTTACTCCAAAAGATGCAAGAGATTTCAAAAAGATAATTTCAAGTTTACCCAAATACAGGAATCAAACTCCAAGATATAGAGGTTTGTCAATTAAACAAATTCTAAGTCTTGATGGTGTAGAAGGACAAGAACCAAAAAACATTAACAAGTTGATTTATAGAATTAGAATATTTTTCAAATGGTTGAAAAATAACTATAGTGAATATGTTCCTCAAAATCATTTTGATGGTTTATCAATACAGGAAAAGAAGTTTGATAGACCAAGAGATATATTCACCGATGAAGATTTACAGAAGATATTTGATACTGCAACATTTCTGAACAATACAATTAGGAATCCCCATAGAAGAAACAAAATTGCATCATTCTTTGTTCCAATCATATCACTTCACACAGGAATGAGGTTAGAGGAAATCTGTCAGTTGAGATGTGAGGATGTTTATAAAGAGGGGAAAATAGATGTTATTAAAGTAGTCATTTCAAAAGAAACAAAATTAAAAACCTTTACGAGTCAGAGAATAGTTCCTATTCACGAAAATCTTAAAAGAGTAGGTTTCTTGGAATATTGCAATTATGTTAAAAAACAGAAGAAGGAAAGAGTATTTTGGGATTTAACTAAAAGTAGAGATGGTTATGGTAGAAATATTGGAAGATATTTTATGGAATATTTGAGGAAAATAAGAGTTTATGAATTTCAATCAAAAGTTTTCCATAGTTTTAGGCACACATTTATCACAAATTTACTTCAAAATGGAGTTAGAGAAGAAATAGTTAATGGAATTAGTGGACATAAACAGAAAACAATGTCTACAACAATTTACTTCAAAGGTGGATTCCCATCAGAGTTACTATATGAAGAAGGAATGTCAAAATTAAAATTTGAAGGACTAAACTTTGGTAAATTAAGGATTGATTGGGAAAAAATTATTGAATGAAGAAACGTATATTAATTTGGGTAATAATTATTACCCCTACAGTATGTCTGGTGGGATTCGTGATATACATCTTTTCTTTGTCCAACCTAACATTCTAATCACATCAATATGACTTTAAGAGACTTAATTCCCGATTTCTGGTGTAAATTAACTTGGTGCTTTACTGAGTATTGCCAAAACCGTTTCGGAGTTCAACAATACGAAATCAATTGGTTGGATTTCACAATTTGGGAGGCAATCTTTGCATTGCCGTTAGTATGTACTGTGTTATTGTTTGCGATAATTCTCTTAGGATTATTCCTTGCCATTCTATACAAATTATTATTAAAACAAGATTCTTCTTCAATTTAAGGGGAGTTAGAAAATAAGGGGAGTTATAACCTCGTTTCATTGGAAGAATACCACTCCCTTCCTTCCCTAAAATTTTTCGGTGGTAAAAATTAATTCTACAGGGTTCGCATTTGGAAATATCTCAAAAAGAAGAATCTATCCTTACATTATTCAAGGAACTATCTGAAAGAGAAGAGAAGGTTCTGACAATGTATTTTGGTTTGGGAGGTAAACCCAAAACTACATTAGAAGAAATGGGTCAGGACTTTGATTTAACAGTTGAGGATGTTCTTCAGATTAAGAATGATGGAATTAGAAAATTCATCAATATGATTGTCTCAACTGAAAATTATCCCATTTCCATTCCAGATGGATTTCTTGAATCTGCGGATTCAGAATTTCTGGACAACTTCATGTCCAAATTTATAGGTTTAAACAAATAAAAGGGGAGTTGAACCTCGTTTCATTGGAAGAATGCCACTCCCTTCCACTATTTTAATAATCCATTCAAGACGATTTAGGAAACTCTCCCTGACAACAAGATAATATCTCTCTACCACATATTTTCACATCCTTTTTGACCAAATCATTTAACATAGATTTACCAGATTCTACATTCTTTTTAAGTTGGTCATATCTTACCTTCTGATACTTCTCAATGATGTCTGAACAGACTTGCATTTCCTGAGAAATATCACCCCTACCACGAAACTCTTTGTTCATTCCATTATAGTATTCAATAAAGACATTGTATCGTTTCACCAATGAGTTGTATCTTGCACGACTCTGTGGTTTAAACCCCCCTTCAGTAAACAGTTTTTGATGTTTAGGGTCTTTATACCATTTCTTAAAATTCATATTGGAAAGGTTGTTTAAATCCCAATCTTTGTATATCTTTTTGTTGACCTTCACACTTGTTTTATCAACGACTATCCCCTT
>ERZ651768.389-NODE-389-length-33359-cov-22.189141_pt1 | contig 33359 bp, 25 predicted proteins | sample MGYA00514754_ERZ651768 | MGnify/ENA metagenome assembly ERZ651768
AAGATCTTTACAATAATTTTTCCCCAGAACCAATTTGTAATTTTGATTTTGATCCGGAAATGGTTGCTTTCCAAGCCGAGATGCAAAAGCTCAAGCACGAGGTTTACGACACACAGTAAGCTATAAAAGAATTGTAAATCTGATACCCTTTTTGGAATGATACTTTTTAATTATCTAGACAGAAGTTCAGAATCTGCTTTTTTTCTTGGTTAAGATAAAAAATAAGGTATTCAGGGGCTTATTTTATTGTGTTTTTTAGGTAATCCTGTCAAAAAATCGATTGTGACATGGTTAAATTAAGCGGAATCATAAGTTAAACTTATCAGTAAAGATTTCTTAGATAGACATGAGGACAGTTAGTTTCACAAAAATGGAAAATGGTACTGTAGAGGAATATACGTTCCTTTCAACGTTATACGCGAAGTGTAGAAAAAACGTTCCGGACATGTTATTGGCTTTGCTCAAGCAAATGCAAGGGGATCGAATGGGATACCAGGTAGACCGTTATACACATTCCTTGCAATCCGCCACCCGAGCAGAACGAGATGGGGCTGATGAAGAAACGATTGTTTGTGCTCTCTTGCATGATATCGGCGATATCTTGGCTCCGGACAATCATAGCGAAGTAGCTGCAGCAATTCTTCGTCCGTACGTCAGTGAAAGGAACTATTGGATAATCAAGTATCACGGCTTGTTTCAAGGTTACTACTATTTTGAGAAAATAAATAAGGACCGGAATGCTAGAGATCGTTACAAGGAGCATTTGCATTATCAAGCATGTATCGATTTCTGTCATAAATGGGATCAGTGTTCGTTTGACCCGAACTACGATACCTTGCCTTTGGAGAATTTCGAACCAATGTTAAAGCGTGTTTTCCAGCAGCCGCTAAACAATTTCGATTGACTTATTAAATAAGAAAATTTTACTACTCATTCGTTTGTGATGCCCTTCATGATAAATAACTCGCAAATGAAGTTGTTCGTAGTTTTATGTTATAATTCTGATCATCTTTAAAGCACTTGTTAAATTTTCCATTCTAGATCAAAAGTATTTATGTCTCTGCAAATCAATCGTCAAGTTGTTCTGGCCAGCCGGCCTAACGGTAAGCCACAGGCAAACAATTTTACTATCGCGGATGCACCGATCCCTGCACCGGAAGATGGACAGGTTTTAAGTAAAACTATTTACTTGTCACTTGATCCATACATGCGGGGTCGTATGAATGCAGGTAAGTCCTATGCTGATCCTGTAGAAATTGACGAAGTGATGAGCGGCGGCACGGTGGGGCAAGTAATTGAATCTAAACACTCCAGTTTTAGCGCAGGTGATTTTGTATTCGGTTATGGCGGCTGGCAGGAGTTTTGGCTGCAGGATGGCAAAAAATTGAAAAAAGTTGATCCACAACTTGCTCCCATTTCCACAGCGACTGGAGTATTGGGAATGCCGGGTGTCACTGCTTACACTGGGCTTTTGAACATTGGACAGCCAAAAAAAGGTGAAACAGTGGTGGTGGCTGCCGCGTCAGGCGCAGTCGGTTCGGTGGTCGGGCAGATCGCACGCATTAAAGGCACACGAGTAGTGGGCATAGCTGGTACTCCTGAGAAATGCGAATTCGTAAAAGAAGAACTAGGTTTTGATGCTTGTGTAAATCATAGCCTCCAAGATTTCGCTGAGAATCTCAAAAGCGCTTGTCCTAATGGAATTGATGTGTATTTTGAAAACGTAGGTGGCAAAGTGTTTGAAAAAGTTTTGCCATTACTCAATAATTTTTCTCGAATACCTGTATGCGGAATCATCTCGTCTTATAATGCAACCCAACTTCCTGCAGGCCCAAACCTGACCCCTTTGCTGATGCGGAATATACTAGTCAAGCGACTAACTTTCCGGGGCTTTATCGTGTGGGATTTCGACAGTCAAGAAGAAGAAGCCCTGACACAGTTGTCCAACTGGATTAAGGAAGGAAAAATTCGTTATCGTGAAGATATAGTTGATGGACTGGAAAATGCTCCGGAAGCTTTCATGGGACTTTTGGAAGGCAAGAACTTTGGAAAATTGGTAGTTCGGGTGAGTGATGAACCTGCTGGTTGAATTATTGCTCTTTGCAGAAAGTGTTGTGTCTTAACTAATTATTTTTAAGCCACATGAAGAAAAATTATGAATCCGGAAACCATTGTTAATCTAAAACTACATCCGATACAGGACGCAGGCTATAATATCTCCTGCAAAGCCCAACTGGAACGCTCGGGTGCCTTGGTGATGGAAGATTTCCTTACCTCTGAAACAGTTGATTTTTTGCAAATCGAAGCCTGCGAACTGAGGCCCCAGGCGTACTTTTGTCACCAGAACCACAACGCCTACCTGCTAGATCCTGACCATGCTTTCCCTGCGGAACACATTCGCAACCTTGAACAAGTTAGTGACAAGGGTTGCGTGCCTCACGATCGGGTTCCAGATCGCTCGCCACTAAGGGCTCTATATAAATGGCCTGATTTCCAGAAATTTCTGGAAAGTGTGTTGGGCGTGACGGTTTTTCCCTATGCAGATACTCTTTCTTCCATTAATATCAACTATTATGAGCAAGGACAGCAGCTGGGTTGGCACTATGACAACGCCTCCTTTGCCGTAACCTTGATGATACAGGCTTCAGAGGATGGGGGAGAGTTTGAGTATTTGGAAAACGTACGTAACAAAGAAGCAGGTGATCCGGGCTATCCGGACACCGAAGCAGTGATCAAAGGCGATCTTGACCCCAAAACTCTGGCTATGGGTGAAGGAGCATTAGTACTTTTCAGGGGACGAAATTCATTGCATCGAGTTGTACCGGTTAGCAGTGAGCGTTCCCGGATACTTGTGACTCTCAACTTCAACACGGAACCAAACGTAATGCTTTCAGAACTTGCTCGTCTGGCATTTTTTGGGAGATTGAAGTAAGAAAAATTGTAATGATATTCTTTTAAGAAAGAAGAAGTTTTAACAGTAATCATCGTAAATGAATAAAGGGATTTTCATGTCTGCGGAACTTAGATGTCGTGAAATGATTAATCATGAGGAATATCCCATTGACGAACTGCAAAATAAAAAACGCCGCCAGGTGTTGGAAAAAGTTCGTAGAGAGTTGAAACAAGATGGCTGTGCGGTGATAAATAATTTTTTTAACTACGCGGGTTTAGATGCACTTTTGAAAGAAGCAAAGGAACAAAGTGAATACGCCTATTTTTCACCAAGGAAAAAGTGTAATGTTTATTTAGGAGAAGGAGATCCGCAAATGCCTGAAGATTATCCACAGAATATCTTTATGGAACGAACGAATGGATTTGTGACAGCAGATCTTTTTAATGAAGAAAGTGCCACTCGTCGTCTTTATTTCTGGGGACCTCTCAAAAGTTTTTTGGCAGAGTGTTTGGAAAAAACAGAACTCTTTATCTACGACGATCCGATTTCCAATGTGATTGTCAATGTTTGTAAGCCAGGTCAACAGTTCTGTTGGCATTATGATACAAATGAATTCACAATTACGATGCTTTTGCAGGCTGCTGAGTCTGGAGGGGAATTTGAGTATATTCCAAACTTAAGAACCCCGGAGAGTGAGTGTACTGAAGGAGTAATTAAAGTCCTTCAAGGTGACCGCAATCGAGTGAAACAACTGAAGTTAAAAGCTGGTGATTTGCAGTTTTTTTTAGGCCGCTTCTCTCTGCATCGTGTGACAGAAAACACGGGAAATATTGATCGTTTGCTTTTAATTCAGTCCTTTGCTGAAAAACCGGGAATGATTGGTAGCATGTATCGTGTTCAAGATCTCTATGGGAAAATCTCAAAAATCCATAAAGTTTACGAACATGACAAAAATCGTCCTGATAAATTGTTGGATTGAAAGCTCTCAACATGGGTCGAATTAAAGTCTTGACACAACACTACAAGGAACACCATGAAAATCGGATTTATCGGGCTTGGTAATGTAGGAGGCAAGTTGGCTGGAAGTCTCTTGCGCAACGGCTTTGACTTGACCGTGCGCGACCTGAATAGTGAAATTGCAAAGACTTTCTTTGAAAAGGGAGCAAAATTGGGAGAGTCACCTAAGCAAATGGCAGAGACCACTGACATGATGATTACCTGCTTACCCAATCCGGAAGCTAGTGCTGCCGTGATGGAAGCAGAAGACGGGATTATCGCCGGACTTTCTCCCGGAAAAGTATGGGCAGAAATGAGCACTACAGACGAGGCAGAAGTCAAAAGACTGGGGGCCAAGGTACAGAAATTTGGAAGTGAAGCACTGGATTGTCCAGTTTCAGGAGGATGCCACCGAGCCGCAACAGGTAACATCTCGATTTTTGTTGGCGGCGAACGCTCCACCTTTGAGAAAATCTTGCCAGTGCTGAAGGTATTGGGACGGCTCATCCTGCATACAGGGGCACTAGGTTCTGCTTCTGTTCTCAAAGTGATGACCAATTATTTGGCAACCGCCAATCTTGTGACACTTTGCGAAGCAATGACCACAGCCAAAATGGCAGGGATGAACCTCAAAACCACTTATGAAGCAATTAGGATTTCATCTGGAAATTCTTTTGTGCACGAAACCGAAAGTCAGGTGATTCTCAACGGCAGCCGGGACATCAACTTCACGATGGACTTGGTCATCAAAGACATCAGCCTCTTTCAATCCATTGCAGATCGCGCAGGAGTTCCGTTGGAAGTTTCTCCGCTCCTGATCGACATTTTCAAGGATGGAGAACAGCGTTACGGTGCTCGTGAATGGTCACCGAACATTATTCGTCGCTTGGAAGATGCTTGTGGAATACAAATCCTTGCTTCCGGCTTTCCGAAGCAGATGGTGGATAGTGAACCGGAAGTCTACGGTGAAGAAGTCGTGGTGCATAATTGATTCGTTTTTTCAAAGGAAACTCTGGTCATGGTCTGTATTTTTATAAGTTGAGAAAAATCACACAAAATGAGAAAACAACACAATATTCTAATCATCATGGCGGATCAACTGACTCCCAAGGCACTGGGCTGTTACGGGAACAGCGAGGTAATCAGCCCCAATATCGACCTTTTGGCTGATCAGGGGGTCGTATTTGATGTCGCATATACAAGTAGTCCGTTATGTACACCGGCACGTTATGCGTTTATGACCGGGCAAAATATTTCACAATGCGGTGGTTACGACAACGCCTCTTATATGCCTTCAACCATGCCGACATTTGCGCATTATTTGCGTTTGATGGGTTACCGAACTTGTCTCTCAGGAAAGATGCACTTTGTGGGTGCGGATCAATTGCACGGATTTGAGGAACGGGTAACAACCGATATATATCCGGCGGATTTTGGTTGGATTCCGGATTGGAAAAAACCGGATGAACGGATTGATTTATGGTACCACAATATGTCTTCTGTCAAACAGGCAGGGGTTGCAGCAGTGACCAATCAACTGATGTACGATGATGAAGTTGGCACGCAGTCGATGAAAGTTATTTACGATCATGCCCGTGGGGAAAATGAGCGTCCCTTGTGTTTGGTGACTAGTTTTATTCATCCGCATGATCCGTATGCCACACGGCAGAATTATTGGGATGCATACAAGAATGTGACAATAAGTATGCCTAAAGTCTCCAGGCCACATCCTGATCAACAAGATCCGCACAGCAAACGCCTGGAAAAAGTGATTGCCTTGGATGCTGTGGATCTCAGCGAAGAAGAAATTATCAACGCCCGCCGAGCTTATTATAGTAATGTCTCATATGTCGATGAATGGCTTGGGCTTTTACAAAATACATTGCAGGAATGCGGGATGGCGGAAAACACCACGATTCTGTTCCTTTCAGATCACGGCGATATGCTGGGTGAATTTGGCTTGTGGTACAAAATGACTTTCCGCGAATGGTCTTGTCGAATCCCGCTGATTATCCACAACCCGGCAAGATATCCAGCAAGACGAATATCCCAACCGGTTGCGCTTGTTGATGTTTTACCAACCCTAATCGAAGTGGCTGATGAAGAATCAGGAGCACCAAAACCTGAGCCGGTTGCTCCGCTTAACGGCCGTTCGCTGATTCCGCTTTGTAAAGGAAATGCTGAGAGCGATTCCAACATAGCCATCAGTGAATATTTGGCAGAAGGAACCGGTGCACCAATGTTGATGTTTCGTCGTGGGTCTTATAAATTTATCACTTGCCCCACCGACCAGGATCAACTCTTTGATTTGAATAATGATCCGGATGAATTGCAGAATTTAGTGAAATCCAAAAATCATTCAAAAACATTGGAAGAATTCCAAAATTCAGCGGCACAACATTGGGACACTGAAACAGTGAAACAGAAAGTTATTCAGGATCAGGACAGACGGCGGTTTATTCACTCTGCATTACGTACCGGGCATTACGAGGGATGGGATTTTAAACCCAAGCGTGATTCTGGAAAGGAATTCACACGGAGCCATTTCGATTTATCAAATTTCGACTCGATTACACGTTATCCGCGTCCTAAACCTTTCAAACCACGCTGGAAATGAAATATTTTTAGAGAACAACACTGAAAAAATACATGATTGACTTTAGCCTGACTGAAGAACAGCAAATGCTCGTGGAAATGACACGTAGTTTCGTGGAAAAAGAAATGCTGCCCCACGAAGAAATTTTAGAAAGCACCGATACTTTGCCTCCGGAACTAGCCGCTTCGTTGAGAAAACGTTCGATGGAATTGGGGCTACACGCCTGTAATCTTCCGGAAAAAGTCGGCGGGGGTGGATTGGATGCGGTGTCTGTGATGCTGATTGAAAAAGAATTGGGACGTACTTCGTTAGCTTTGGCCGAATGTGCACATCGCCCGCTCAACATCCTTGCCGCTTGCGAGGACGAACAGGTGACACAATTTTTGGAACCGACCCTTCGAGGTGAAAAACGGGATTGCATCGCCATGACCGAACCGGGGGCTGGTTCCGACTTGCGCGGCATGAAATGTAAAGCCGTGCGCGACGGAGGTTGCTGGATCATCAACGGAGAAAAACATTTTATTTCCCAAGCATTCGTTTCTGATTTTTGTGTTTTGTTTGCAGCCACCGGAGAAGAGAAAACCAACAAGGGCATCAAAAAACTCATTTCTGCTTTTCTCGTGGATTTCAGCGATCCAGGCGTGGAGGTGGCACCGGGCTACAAAAACGTTTCACACCGGGGCTACACCAACAACATCCTGCGTTTTGACAATGCCCGTATTCCGGAATGGCGCATCATGGGGTCGGAAGGCGATGGTTTCCGCCTGGTCAATCAATGGTTGGGGCCGACACGCCTCACCGTTGCTGCAACCTGTGTTGCACGAGCTGAACGTGCTTTTGAGATTGCCTTGAATTATGCCGCCACCCGCGAACAGTTTGGACAAAAAATCGGCAAATTTCAGGGGATTTCTTTTCCATTGGCAGATATGACCACTGAAATTAAACTGGCTAATTTAATGCTTCTAGAAACGGCCTGGAAAATTGATCGAGAAACCGTAACTCCAGAAGATTGCGCGATGACCAAACTTTATTGCACAGAAATGCTGGCCCGTGTTGCTGATCAAGCGCTTCAAACCGTGGGTGGTATGGGCCTAATGGAAGACTTGCCGCTCGAGCGCATTTGGCGAGATGCCCGTGTGGAACGGATTTGGGACGGCACTTCAGAAATCCAGCGCCACATCATTTCACGCGGCTTGCTCCGTCCATTGGGATCATGAACCTTGAACGTCTTTTTCGTCCAAAATCCGTTGCCGTTTTTGGAGGCAAGTGGTCGGATTATGTAGTTGATCAATGCCGTAAATTGGGTTTCCCTGGAAAAATTTGGCGGGTGCATCCGACGCGGAAGGGCTGTTTCCGCTCGGCAGGGGAACTCCCGGGCGCTCCGGACTCAGTTTTTTTTGGCATCAACCGCGAATTGACCATTCAGGAATTTTCCGCACTGCGCCAACGAGGGTTGGGTGGTGCAGTGGTGTTTGCCTCAGGATTTGGCGAGGAAGAAGACGGTGATGATTTTGCCAGGAGACTGGAAACTGCTGCTGGAGATTCACCTTTCATCGGTCCGAATTGCTATGGTTTTGCAAATATTTTTGACCGAGTTGCCCTATGGCCGGATCAAGTGATCGGTGAACCTCTGGAGCGTGGTGTGGCCTTTATTGCACAAAGCGGAACCATTTCAATCACTTTGATGGGGCAACAGCGTTCTCTTCCGCTGGGATATGTGATCACTCTCGGGAATCAACAACGGCTTGCCACCGAAGATTTAATTCGATACTGCACAGAAGATGAGCGTGTTTCTGCAATAGGACTGTATTTGGAAGGAATTCTTGACTTGTCTAAATTTATTGAAGCAGTGGATTATGCCCGTACTTTGGGTAAACCGATTGCACTGGTCAAAGCCGGACGATCAGAACAAGGCCGCAACGCAGCACAAACTCACACTGGAGCCTTGACCGGTTCAGACGCATTGCACAACGAACTTTTTGAGAGGCTCGGCATAGCCCGCTGTGAAACTCTAAGTTCGTTGGTGGAAACGCTAAAGCTCCTGCACTGTTTTGGTCCGTTACCTTCAAAACGGATTCTAGTGCTTGGACCCTCCGGAGGAGATATGGTGATGGTCTCAGATATTGCAAGCGGCCTCGATCTTGATTTTTCTCCGATTCCGGAAAACAAAAAAGAGGCTCTGCAGGCTTCGGTTGGGGAGCTGGTGAAATTGAGCAACCCGCTGGATATTCAAACTGCCACTTGGTTTGATTATCCGAAGTTGCACGAAATGTTTGCTGTTTTGTTAAATTGTGGTTATGCTTTGACGGCTTTTATGGTCGATCCGCAAGATGAAACGGAAGCAGACACGGAATCTTTTGACAAAGCGATTGACAGCTTACTCGAATCGGCGGTAGGGCAGGACCACTTGCCTGCCAAATCAGGACACGTCGCATTGCTCTCATCTTTGCAAGAAAGTTTGTCGAAAACCACAAGGGAAAAATGCCTGCGGGCAGGGGTCGCGCCGATGCAGGGACTTGCGGAATCACTAGAAGCAATGCATCATGCAGCCAGAATCAGCAGGGCTTGGGAAGAATGGTCTACTCCGGAGATTTTACCAAATCTACCGGAGGCTTCACCTTTCCGGACGTTGACGGAAGCTGAATCGAAAGAATTGCTGACACAACATGGATTTGCGGTTCCAAAAAGTCGTTTGGTTGAGGCGGAAAAAGTATCGACGGCGGCAGAAGAAATCGGCTTTCCGGTCGTGGCCAAGGTGGTTGCCACAGATATGCTGCACAAAACTGACTGTGGCGGAGTAGCGTTGAATCTGAAAAATAATCTGGAAGTTGTTGAGGCAGTTGCCGGAATGTCCGGACTGAGCGAAACTTTTTTGATTGAAGAAATGATCACAGACGGTGTCGCTGAGCTGCTTCTTGGTGTTTCCGTTGATCCACAATTCGGCCCAACTATAACTCTAGGTGCAGGTGGGATTTTAACTGAATTGCTTCTGGATTCGGTTTCATTGTTGTTGCCTATTTCGGAAAAACAAGTTAGGCAAGCCATCCGGAAATTGCGTGTGAACACTTTGCTCCAGGGCTTGCGCGGTCAACCAGAAGGAGATAAAGAAGCCTTGATTCAATCTGTACTTACCCTTGCAGATTTTATCAAACATCACGCCGATCGACTGTCCGGTTGTGAGATCAATCCATTAATCGTGCGACCTTCCGGTAAAGGGGTAATTGTTGTGGACGCACTCATTCAAATAAAGGAAACATGATGCCTGATGTACCATTTATTCTCAGTTCACGCGGCTCTATTTTGGAAATCACACTTTCCAAAGGCAAAGCCAATGTCATCAGTGCTGAGGACAGTCGTGAACTCAACCGGATGTGGGAGGCCTTTCGGGACAATCCGGAACAGCGTTTCGCTATTCTTACAGGAAAAGGTGAAAAATTTTTCTGTGCTGGATGGGATTTAAAAAACGTCGCTGAAAACGAAGAAGAGGCTGATTCAGAATACGGTTCAGGAGGTTTTGGTGGTTTGAATTATCCACGTAATTTCAACAAGCCGGTCATTTGTGCTGTCAATGGGATAGCCTGCGGTGGAGGATTTGAAGTGATGCTCGGTTGCGATATTATTGTGGCTGAAGAACATGCTACTTTCGCCCTTCCGGAAATCAAAGTTGGAGTACTACCGGATTGCGGAGTGGTGAAATTGCGACGGCGTATTCCTTACCATGTTGCTGTCGAACTGATGATGACCGGTCGTTGGATGGATGCCGAAGAAGCAAAACATTGGGGGCTTGTCAATCACATAGTTCCCAAAGGACAGGGTTTGACCAAAGCGCGTGAAATCGCCGACAACCTTGCCACCGGTCCACCATTGCTTTATCCGGCCATCAAGCAAGTTTTGAGGATGACCGAAATGATACCGGAAAACGAAGCCTTTACAGTTCATGACGCTTGTTCTGCCGTGGAAGCAGTCAACCGCTCCGAAGATATCAAAGAAGGTGCACGTGCCTTTGCCGAAAAACGTAATCCTGTTTGGAAAGGACAATGAATGTTGTGAAAGCCGCTGTTTGTCGTGAATTTGGGAAACCTCTGGTGATTGAGGAGGTAGAACTTTTGCCGCCACGAGCTGGAGAAGTACAGGTCAAACTCAACGCTTGTGCCATTTGTCACAGCGATATTCTTTACGCTGATGGAGCATGGGGAGGAGAACTTCCCGCAATTTATGGACATGAAGCCTCCGGAGTTGTCGGAACCATGGGTCCTGGAGTGACAAATGTACAACCTGGTGATCATGTACTCGTAACTCTTATTCGCTCATGCGGTACTTGTCACTATTGTGCCCAAGGCGAAAGGGTTCGTTGTGAAACTGTTTTTCCGCTGGATGAGCAGTCTCCACTGTTGACCGCAGATGGAAAGCCGATTGTGCAAGGTTTGCGCACCGGAGCATTTGCTGAGACAGTGGTGGTTGATTCTTCACAACTAGCTCCAATACCCAAAGATATTCCACTGGACAGCGCCTCTGTTTTGAGTTGCGGAGTCATAACTGGTTTTGGCGCAGTGGTAAATACTGCCCAGGTTACATCAGGAAGCAGCGTGGTAATTATCGGAACCGGAGGGGTGGGACTAAATAGCGTTCAAGGAGCAGCAATTGCTGGTGCGGAAAGCGTTATAGCGCTAGATATTTCGGAGGCAAAGTTGAATGCGGCTCGGAAATTTGGTGCGACTCACACAGTAAATGTTGAGCAGGAAAACGCAAGAAAATCAATCCGCAACATGACAAGCGGACGCGGTGCCGATTATGTGTTTGTCACAGTCGGGGACAAGAGTGCAATCGAGCAGGGCTTCAAACTGCTCCGTAAGGGCGGAACATTAGTCATAGTCGGAATGACGGCTGATGGAGTCATGATAGAGTTCGACGCGTGCGCCTTTGCTTCAGTCGAGAAACGTCTTCTCGGTAGTAAAATGGGATCCACTCGGCTGGCAATTGATATACCATGGTATATCTCTCTTTATCAACAAAAACGCCTCAAACTGGATGAATTGATTTCAGGACGTTATCCGCTAGTGCAAATAAATGAAGCGATAGCTGACGTGAGTCAAGGGGACTCGCTTCGCAATGTTATTGTTTTTTGATTCATTTTGTTTTGAGAATCTATGACTTGAAAAATATGAATATGTCATTCATACCAGCTTATTCTTGTATGGACGGATTGTCACCTTTTGAAATTGCAGATCGCCAGTGCAATGAAGAAAAATCCATTGTTAAATTAAATTGAAATATTCTAAAAAAGGAACCAGCATGGATAAAAAAACACGAGACCATGATGCAATGATGCAGGGTTTGAACTGGTGGGGCATCCCTACACTGTTCCGTTGCCCGTACAATACAGATTCAAAAGGGTGTGATATTGCTTTGGTTGGAGTTCCGCACAGCACAGGAAATGGAACCACTGAACGAGATCAACATCTAGGGCCAAGAGCAGTCAGGAATATTTCGGCACTGGGGAGACGTGCTCATCTTAAATTCGGTCTTATTCCGTGGGATATTTGTGACATCCGCGACTTAGGGGATGTTCCACTTCCTGAAGCAAATAACAACGAAAAGTGTATTGAACATATAACTGGTTTTTATGAACGTATTGCAGAAACGGAAACACGTCCTCTTTCCGTGGGTGGTGACCATTCGATTACTGGGGGAATTCTTCAAGCAATTGCTTCCCCCAATTCGAAGTTGACAGGAGGGCAGAAGGCCGTGCTGTTGCATTTCGATGCCCACACAGATACCTATCACCAACTGGATCATTTCCTCGGGGCAGTTAAGTCTGCAGCTCATTGGGGAAGCTATTTAGTACGTGATGGTTTTGTTGATGCCTCAAGTAGTGTGCAAATAGGCATTCGTGGCAATCCACGTACTTTGGATTGGCTGGACTCCAGTTATGAGTTGGGATACGAGGTTATTACTAAAGAACAGTACGACGAATATGGTACAGAACATTGTTTGGGAATCATCCGTGAAAGAGTAGGTGACAAGCCGTTGTACATAACGTTTGATCTTGACTGTCTGGACTCAGCGGTTGCACCTGCAGTAGCAAATCTTGAACCGGCAATTGAAGGTTTTAAAATGCCGGATGTGCTGAAATTGTTACATGGGATGCGCGGCAAAAACATCATTGGTGGAGACGTGGTATGTCTGATGCCGACTAAAGATTCACCTAACCAAATTACTGCTCACGTAGCCAATTCCATACTATTCGAAATGGTCTGTTTGATTGCTGATAATTTTCAAAACTCCTCTTGATGTAAGATGATAAGTAAGTTGTGATAAAACTGATTATCAAAATATATTTTCTTCCACCAGAACTTTAATAACCACATTGAAGCTATTTAGGATTGAATTTCTGAAGGGTGTATTAAAATGAACTCAGATCTGCCAAGTCAAACTGATCAAGAATATTGAATTGGACGAACATTGATTTGCCAATCAACCCTGTAAGAAAGTAAATTACCTGAAAATCTTTTAAATTATTCCAACACAAGTATTAATAATGATCTCAGGCAACTTGAAGATCCACAGTATTGAGACCTTCAGTAACAGCTTTGTCGGACTGGTGCGGGTTCGTACAAAAGACGGTTCTGAGGGCTGGGGGCAAGTCTCGCCCTACAATGCTGATATAACTTCGTTGGTAGTGCATCGTCAAATTGCACCTTATGCACTGGGAGCGGATGCCTTTGATATTGAAAGTCTCGTTCAGGAAATTCCGGAGCATGAACACAAGTTTCCCGGTTCTTATTTGCGGCGGGCTCTCGCAGGGCTGGACACAGCACTCTGGGATCTACGTGGAAAAATCGAAAATAAAAGTGTTTGCGAACTGCTTGGTGGAGTGCCAAGACCTCTCAGGGTCTATGCTTCCAGTATGAGGCGTGATATTACATCGCAGGCAGAGGCGGATCGTTTCGTGCGTTTAAGAGACGAATTCGGCTATGATGCTTTCAAATTTCGTGTTGGAAAGGAATGCGGGCACGATGAGGACGAATGGCCAGGACGTACCGAAGAAATTGTCCCGGCTGTCCGCAAGGCTCTTGGTGAAGATGTGGCCCTGCTTGTTGATGGCAATAGCGCTTACACGCCAGAACGGGCAATTGCAGTTGGACGATTGTTAGAGGACTACGGCATTTGCCATTTTGAAGAACCGTGCCCCTACTGGGAACTGGAATGGACAAAGCTGGTCAAAGATGCACTTGAGCTGGATGTGACTGGAGGCGAACAGGATTGTGATCTGTCGATATGGAAACGAATGATTGAGATTAGAGCGGTTGATGTGGTACAACCGGACGTGTGCTACCTTGGAGGGCTGACTCGTACCCTCAAGGTAGCAGAGATGGCAAGCCAAGCCGGACTCATCTGCACACCGCACTCGGCCAATCTCTCAATGGTCACGGTTTTTACGCTCCATCTGATGGGATCATTAGAAAACGCAGGGCCTTATGTCGAATTTTCCATAGAAGGTGCGGATTATTATCCGTGGCAATATGACATCTATGAACCAGCGTTAGTTGCTGTTGATGGAAAGGTCCAGATTCCCGACGCTCCGGGCTGGGGAGTTGAGATCAAACCTGCTTTTCTGGAAAAAACAAAGCATCAAATTAGTTCTTTGAGTTAAGGCTGGTATATGAAAATCAAAGACTTGAAAACGTTTGTAGTCGCAAATCCAACGCCACACTTTGGAGGGCGCTACTTTATTTTCTTAAAACTGATCACTGAAAGTGGAATTGAAGGTGTGGGAGAAGTTTATTGTTCGACCTTTGGGCCACATGTTATCGTGAAAATGATCGAAGATGTTTTTGAACGGCATGTAGAAGGAACGGACCCGTTTAGAATAGAAACTCTCTGGCGTAATGTTTATGGCCGCGGCTACACTTTGCGCCCTGATGTTTCACTGATGGGAGTCTTGAGCGGTTTGGAAATCGCGCTATGGGACATTTGTGGTAAAGCGGTCGGGAAGCCGATTTATGAATTGCTGGGCGGGAAAGTTCACGAAAAGTTGCGTACCTATACTTACCTCTATCCGAAAACAGAAACCAATGATACGACACATGGGCCAAATGTTTACAATGATCCGGACCTTGCCGCCGAAGTGGCTGCCGAATATGTAGCACAAGGGTTCACTGCAATAAAGTTTGACCCATCCGGACCGTACTCTGCTTTCGATCCTCGTCAACCGTCATTGGAAGCAATTGAGGGTTCCGAACTGTTTTGCAAGCGAATTCGGGAGGCGGTTGGTTCCAAAGCAGACTTACTTTTCGGGACTCATGGACAGTTCACACCTGCAGGGGCTATCAGGCTTGCACGCCGATTGGAGGCTTATGATCCGCTTTGGTTTGAGGAGCCTATTCCTCCAGAACGCCCGGAAGAAATGGCAAAGGTTGCACGTCAAACTAGCATTCCGATTGCCACCGGAGAGCGGCTGACCACCAAATATGAATTTGCCCGTGTGTTGGAAACTGGAGCCGCCTCAATTTTACAGATGGCCCTCGGAAGAGTCGGTGGAATATTGGAGGCCAAGAAAATTGCAGGCATGGCTGAGGCTTCTTATGCCCAGATTGCGCCGCACCTTTATTGTGGCCCCATCGAGGGCGCGGCCAATATACAACTCAGTACCTGTTCACCCAACTTCTTGTTGTTGGAAGGTATACAACGCTGGGATGGTTTCCATGCAGAAATTTTAAAACAACCGATCTGCTGGGATTCTGGATACGTGGTTCCTAGTACGCAATCTGGATTAGGAGTGGAACTTGATGAAACCGTGGCACTAGCCCACTCTTACTCAGACAAAGATCTGCATCTAGAAATGGAGGAAAGTCCTATTTAATAAGTGAAACTATAATTTTTTCATTAAAGTTCTATTTTAGAAATGCAGAAAAAAGGAAACGGTTCACACAGAAGAAATAACTATCTTCTTTTTCAAGTTTTTCAAGGTCAGTCAGCCAGTCTTTGGTTTGCTCTTTACTGATCACGCCTTTTTTCTCTGCATTCTTAGTTATCCATTTAATCACCCCATGGGAAAAATTACTGGGAGAATATCCAGTATTGAGGATAGGTATAGCCTCGACCTGAATTTTTGAAAAACCATGTTTTTTCAAAAGTTGACGTAAATGGACTGGAAGATTTGGACTTGGTACGGTGGTATCCCATGCAGAAAAAATTTGCTGTGTCAAAGAATCATCGGCACTGTTCAAGATCACTCCTCGCCAGTCTGTTTCAACAATCACAACCCGTCCTCCAGGTTTTAGTACTCGTTTAATTTCAGTAAGTACTAATGAAACGTTCTCTACGTAGAGCAAAACTTGCGTGCAGGAAACAGCATCTAAAGAATGATCTTCAACAGGCAACTTACCAGCGTCACCCTCGTAAAATTCAGTCTGTCGCACATTTTTGCAGCGCTGCTTGGCATGGCTAATCATTTCCTGATTTTGATCTAAACAGATTACTAGTCCTGACTCTCCGACCTGTATTGCCATTTCATACGCGAGGAATCCGACACCACAGCCAATATCAAGAACACGCTCCCCTGATTTAAGATCTAATGTTGCCAAAGTTTTCTGTCGTTGCTTCACAATATCATCAAGTCGGTAACTTTTCTCTAATTCTTTAGCTTCTGAAGCTTGAAAATCAGTGGATTTGTTGTTCATGTTTACTTTAACAATATTAATAATTGCTAATCGGACTTGTTATTATTTATGAAGAGGATAAATTTACTAGATTCCGAACTTGTCATGAAAAGAGCTATTAAAATAACTGCAACCCCAATAGACTGGGAAAGTATTAGTCTTTCTCCAAGTAGCAAGAAAGCAGTAGCGATAGTAACAAGTGGCTCTATATTTAGCATAAGACTTGTTTGTGCTGAGCCGATGAATTTTGTGGCAGCAAATAGACTCAACTGGCCTAAGACGAACAAGATGCAAATAGAAGCTATTCCGGACCATCCACCAATTGTATGAGACATTGAAAAAGAGTCTGAGACAAAAAGAATTAGTCCTACAATGATGGCTCCTATTGTGTTTGATAAAAATATCAGATCAGGCATGGAAATTACTTGAGTTGCTTTTGAAGCTCCTACAATCATTCCGGCTGAACACAAAGAACCGAAAAGAACCAAGGCGATTCCACGCGGATCAAGCACATGCCAATTTGGTCCTAAGCAAAGAGCCAGTCCGGAAAAAGCTAAAATGAATGCTAAGAGTTTCAATGGTTTTACTGCAACACCGTCAATGATGAAATTTATTAGTAAAACCCAAAATGGAAAAGTGAAAAAGAGCAAAACACTAAGACTGACAGGGATGTATTTATATGAACTTAAATATCCCAAACTCATCCCCGCAATGAAAATTCCTATCACAACTACTAATAGTGCAATTGGCCGATTTATAGCTTGCAAAGTCTGACCTATCACAGAAATCAGTTTTTTCCTGTAAGACCATCCTGACCATATTCCCATTAAGAAACTTCCGGCAATAATACGAAAAAAAGCCACTAATTCCAGTGAAGCACCCTCGTTATAAGTTAGTTTGGCCAGAGTAGGAATGAATCCGAAGGAACAGGCGCAGCAAATAACATATAGATAACCTTTAGGAATCATTGTCTCACCTGTTCCATTTTCGGATCATAGAGTGGGGCAAGTTGGAGTTTGCAAGGGTAGCTTACATTAGCTATTTCGAGTTCATAATTCCCTGAAATTAGGTATTCGCGGTCAACTCCTTTAGGATTGCGCACATAGCCGTAGCCGATATTCTTTTGCACGGTGTATCCCCAACCACCACTGGTCAACCATCCCACAATTTTATCGTTGCGGATTATCGTTTCTCGTCCCAGCAAAACTACATCAGGATCCTCGATAGTGAAACAGGCCAATCGTTTTTGTAGAGGTTGTTTCTGTTGTGCTAATAAAGCCTCACGTCCGATAAATTCAGATCCGGATTTCAGTTTGACGGCCCAACCCAGTCCGGCTTCAAAAGGCGTAGTGTCTGCAGTGATGTCAGTTCCCCAAGCGCGGTACCCTTTTTCCAAGCGTAAAGATTCAATCGCGCGATAGCCCGCATTCGCAATCCCGGAACTTTTTCCGGATTCTATCAAAACATCGTAAACTGTTTCTGCGGAATTGAGTGGCATGTGTAACTCCCAGCCCAACTCTCCCACATAAGTCACACGCAAAGCCCAAACATAATGCTCTTGAATTTTTATCGAGCGGCAAGTTACAAACGGGAAACTCTCATTTCCTAAATCCATTTCTGTTACTTGCGAGAGTACATCACGAGCTAGAGGCCCCATCAGCGATAACGTGGCCCATTCTTCGGTGATGTCTAGCAGTTCGACTTTTTCTTCTGGAAAAAATTGGCTCTGAATCCAGGCAGAATCGTGTGTTCGGAATCCAGTTCCGCTCACCAGATAAAATTCATCATCGGCCAAACGTGCCACGGTTAAATCGCATTCAATTCCACCTTTTGTGTTTAGAATTTGCGTGTAGGTCAGTGATCCGGAAGGTTTGGCAATGTTATTGGCGCAAATTCTGGAAAGTGCTTTTTCCGCATCGGTGCCGATGATGCGGAATTTTGCAAATGAACTTTGGTCAAAAATGGCCACTCGTTCCCGTACCGCACGGTGTTCTTCGCCGACATGTGTGAACCAGTTTTGCCTTCCGAAAGAATATACATCATGAGCTTCCGCGCCTTCAGGAGCAAACCAGTTGGGACGTTCCCAACCCAGTTTAGAACCAAAACAAGCTCCTTGTTCTTTCAGTTTTTCATAGATTGGGGAAGTCAAATTTGGACGACTGCTTTCGTGTTCTTCGTGCGGCCAACTGAGTGTGTAGTGCTTGCTGTAAAGTTCCAATGTGCGTTTGCGAACCCATGTTTCATCTTGATGAATTTTACTGAAACGTCGTATGTCCACGACCCACAAATCCATTGGTGGTTCACCACCAAGAATCCACTCGGCCAATGCCTTTCCCGCTCCACCAGCAGCAGCAATGCCAAAAGCATTGAAACCGGCACCCACGAAATAATTTTTGACTTCCGGAGCTTCACCTAAAATAAAATTTCCGTCAGGAGTAAAGGATTCAGGACCGTTAATAAATTTCCGGATTCCGGCATTTTCCAATGCTGGAACACGTTCGACAGCGGGAATCATCAATTGTTCAAAATGCTCAAAATTTTCCGGAAGCAATTGAAATATAAAATCTTCAGGAATTTTTTCTGTAGCCCACGGAATTGGATTTGGTTCGTAACCGCCCATCACCAAACCGCCAACGTCTTCCTTCCAATAAGTCAGCTTGTCCGGATCACGCAAAGTCGGTAAGTCTGGGGTCACGCCGTCAATCGCTTCGGTGATTAAATATTGATGTTCCACCGAAATCAAAGGCACGTTCACGCCCGCCATTTTTCCGAGATCATAGGCCCATTGCCCTGCACAGTTGACAACCGTTTCACACAAAATTTCTCGATTGGCAGCGGACCTTCTGTCTTCAACTTGTACTGCGGTGACTTGCTGATTTTCAATACGGATGCCCGTCACTGGAGTTTCTTCGGCGATGGTTGCGCCGTGCATCCTTGTGCCTTTGGCCAGAGCTTGCGTGATGTCTGATGGATTGACCTGTCCGTCTGTCGGCAAGAATGCAGCACCTATCACGTCATCAACCTCCATCAAAGGCCACATTTTTTGCGCCTCTTCTGAACTGAGCAGTTCCATTTCCAACCCAAAACTGTGAGCGGTTGTGGCTTGTCGTTTTAACTCAGTCCAGCGTTCCTGAGAACACGCCAAACGCAAACCACCGTTCATTTTCCAGCCTGTGGACTGCCCAGTTTCGGTTTCAATGCTTCGGTAAAGTTCAACGCTGTTTTTCAGAACACGGGTGATGTTGGCCGAATTCCGCAATTGACCAACCAAACCGGCGGCGTGGAATGTACTGCCGCAAGTCAGCTGTCCCCGCTCCAGCAAAAGCACATCTTTCGTGCCCTCTTTAGCCAAATGGTAAGCCACGCTACAACCAATGATACCGCCGCCAATGATAATGATTTGAGCTTGATTTGGTAAAAATTTAGACATAAATTTGCAAAATGTGCATAAGTATTTTCAAAGCGTTCTAAATTTCGGCGGGATACCGGTAGTTTCGGTCAAATGTTTAGTGCAGTAAGGCGACCTTCGTAGATAACAAAGGGTGCTTGGCGCGGTCCGGCACTGTCACCGATATTTAGAACGTGCATTCCGGAATCTTGAAGGTGCTGCATGAGAGAGTCTTCCGCAATGTTTGTTGTAGAGAACACCAGCGAGTCCGCCCCGACGAATTGTTTGGTCCCATCCAAAAAACAAAAAACTTCCGCGCCTTCATGATTCCAGCATGTGATTGCGGATTCGAGAATGAAGCGCACTCCCAGTTTCGCCAGGCGCTGTCGCAGTGGATAGTCTGCAGTGGTGCGTTGTAGTTCCTTGCCGATAAGAGGATCCGGTGTTATCAGTGTCACTTCGTGACCATCCTCGGCGAGTTTCCAGGCGGTTCCGCAGCCTTTCCAGTTGCCACCTTCGTCGAGGAGCAGAACACGCTTGCCAAGTCGTGCTCGGCGTGCCATTACGTCCTCCGCGGAAAACACCCCTCCGAGTTCAATGCCGGGCAGTTTTTCAACGTGCGGAATAGCTTTCTGGAATCCAGAGTTTGGTGGATAGGAGCCTGTCGCCAATATGGTGGAGTCCGAGCCGATTTCCCTGATATCTTCTTCCTCGAGGAAGGTGTTTAGTCGCACTTCTACGTCCAGCCGGGACAATTGCCGGGTGTACCAGTCGAGCAGGTCAAGAATTTGACCGCGCCGGGGCTGCAAGCCAGCCAGCCTGAATTGCCCACCGAGACGATCGGTTGCCTCTGCGAGAGTTACGATGTGACCACGTTCCGCAGAAACCCGTGCGGCTTCCAGACCGGCCGGTCCCCCACCAACTATCAGTATTTGTTTCGGAGTTGTCGTTTTTTCAAAACGATCTCCACCCCATTCGAATTCACGACCGGCGGAAGGATTTACAAGGCATGAAATCCAATAGTCCCGGCTGCGTCTTCCCCAGCACATCTGGTTGCAGGAAAGGCATGTGCGGATGTCATCGGCGCGCCCCTCACGGGCCTTGTTCGACAAATGCGGATCCGCGATTTGTCCGCGGACAATGGAAACAAGGTCAGCCTGCTCAGCAGAAAGCACGGCCTCGGCATTTTCCGGTGTGCGGACATGACTTTCTGCAATGACCAAAGCATGGGATACAGCACTTTTTAACACTTTCGCAAGGTCCGCTCCCAATCTTTCCGGATAGAGAAAGGTCGGCATTAGCTTGTAGAAATCGAAGTAGCTTCCTGTACCACAGCTGACATAGTCAATCAGATTATCACGCTCGTGATAGGCAATTATTTCTGCAATCGACTCACGCTGGAGAGCGACTTCGAAATCCGGTTCGTCGTTGACGGAAATTCCGACAATGAAATCATCACCGCAAAGTTTTCGTATTCTCGTGATGATTTCACGCGAAAAGCGCGTGCGATTTTCCAGTGAGCCGCCCCAACGGTCTTTGCGCCGGTTGGACCAGGGTGTCCAGAATTGATCGACGATGCCATGGTATGCTGCCCAGACTTCGACTCCGTCAAAGCCGGCGTCACGGCATCTTCTAGCGGCCTGTACAAAGCACTCGATGGTTTCCTCAATCTCAGCATCGTTCATCGCGTGACTGCCGTCGGAATCATGGTAACTTGGCAATCCGGAAGGAGACCAGTTGGCGTGGTAGGAGTTGTCAGAATCACCGTGCTGTCCTACGTGGTAAAGCTGCTGAAGGATCAAGGCTCCTTCTTCTTGGACAGCTTCAGTAATCTTCCGGAAGTGAGGAATGACTTCATCGCTGCCGTGCCGGAAATTTCCACGCGTCAATACTGCCGCCGGATGTACCGGCATTGGTTCAATGACGAGCATCGCCGCTCCTCCCATTGCCCGTTCGCGATAGTAGGCAAGGTGCCTTTCTCCCGGTAGTCCCTGTTCCGACATGTTGGTGGTGTGCGCGCCAAAAACGATGCGGTTGCGCAAAGAACGTCCCCGAATTTCGATCGGAGAGAAAAGTCGTGGAAATTTTTTGTTAGTGCTCATACTGAAAATTTCGACAAGATAGTTGAACTACCAAACAAGCTGGTTTAAATACTAAATAATTGTCATTTGACCTATTTTGGCTGATTTTCTCTGAATGAATCTGTGCCAGAACTGTCGGAGGCATCCTTAAACAATTGAGTAAGTTTTAGGCCGGCAGAAAATTCTCAATTCAATGTGATGATTTTTTGGCTGCCTTTTGGAATTGCCCGGAACAAATCCGCTGAAAAAGGTCTTGAAGAAGAAGAGGAGCAAGTGAACTTTTGAACTTTACACGCAAGTCTAGATTAGCAAGCTCTGCGAAAATATTCTGTACTTCTTCACTGGTAAAATTCCGTGCCTGTGCCAGAACTTGTTTGCTGAGAAATGGTGGAAGAGATATTTTACCGATAATTTCTGATTCTTTGTATAATTGTCCGAACATGCTGTGAATAATGAGAAGGCGGCGAAACTGCATAGTGATGAGCGCGAAAAGGCGTACATGTTCACGAGGAGTCGCTTGAAGTTGTTGGTCAAGAATTTCCAAGGCAGGCAGTAACTCCTTCCGGGATAAGGCTTCAGTCATCCGGAAAACAGAAAAATGTTTGTGACCGCGAATGTGTTCTTTGATCGTTTCCTCTGAGATGGCTGCTCCGGATAAATAGAGGCTCAGTTTTTCCAGCTCGTGATCCAAGTCGGAAAGATCGTTACCCACGATGTCTATAATTAAACGTGCTACATCCGCTGAAAGCGGCAATCCTTTTTGCTCTCCACGCTGAACAACCCAGTTATACGGAGTACTATTGTCGTAGGCTACAAATTTTTGTATTCGTCCATTCTGCTTGATGCTGCGGTATAGTGGTTTACTGAAATCCTGCTCACGCATTGCCGGACTAGTGAAGACAAACCACAAGCTTTCCGGTGGGTTGTTTACAATTTTTTCTAATTCTTCAAAGAGCAGACTTGCGGGAGAGCGGTCACTTTTATTTACTACTTTCTTGATCAATTCAAAATTGTCAATCCGGATAACTTTGCGATCAGTAAGCATCGGCAATGTTTCACAACTGATCAAAAAGTCATCGATTCTGTTTATTCCAGATTCTCCGGAAGTTTTCAGAATTTCCTGTGCATTGAATCGCTCCAGATTCCACTCTTGTTCCCGCCCATCTAATCTCTGTTCGATTAAAGTGTCAGCAGTTTCTTCCACCAATAATTGTTGATTGCCATGAATCAAACAGACTTTGTGAGGATCGTTTTGAGCCGTCATTGTTTATGTTTTTTTTTAGCATGAGAATCAGGAAAACTCTCACGAATCATGTCACGTACTTCCTCAGGAGAAGTTGCATTCAGGGCTCTTTGCGCGAGGGATTTTGCCGCACTGAGTGGTATTTCCGAAAGACGTTTTTTAATCACAGGAATTAAGGGAGCATTCATGCTGAGTGAATATATTCCCAGCCCTATCAAAATAATGCATCCATCAGGGTCTGAAGCCATTTCTCCGCATAATTCAACAGGTTTCTGATGTTCTTCTGCTGTTAGCACAAGTCGCTGAATCAATTGAAGTACAGCCGGATGTAGAGGGTCATAAAGGTCAGCGATCTGTGAATTATTGCGATCTACTGCCAGCACGTACTGGGTGAGATCATTGCTGCCAATCGAACAAAAGTCAATTTCGGGCATGAATTTTTCGCAAATCAATAAGGTGCTTGGAACCTCAAACATCATCCCCACTTCTATTTTTCCAGTTTGCTTACCAGTTGCTTCAACTTCCATGCGGCACTCTTCGAATAATGCTTTGGCTTGTCTGATTTCTTTTATATTTGTAATCATTGGAAACAGTAAACGCACGTTAGGACGTGTTCCTGCAGCCATAAGCAAAGCACTTAATTGTTCTTTGAGAACAGTTTTTTGTTTCAACTGACGACGTATAGCACGATAGCCAAGAAATGGGTTTTCTTCATCTTGAAACCCCATGTAAGGTGCGGCTTTATCTGCACCAACGTCTAAAGTTCGGAAAATTACTGGCTTTTCTTCTGTGACATTATCCAGAAAATCACGGTATACTTGTGCTTGCTCAGAAACATCAGGATAGCGATCAAGTGAAAGAAAATAAATTTCTGTTCTGAACAGCCCGACACCCTCAGCCCCGTAGCGGGGCAATTGAATTTGATCACTTTCCAGAGCCACATTGGCCATTAAATTAATTCGTGTTCCGTCACTGGTCTTGCATGGAATATCGCGAAATTCTTCAAGGTGCTCAAAATAATGCTGTTGTTCAACCAACAACTGTTTAAATTCTGTAAGTACCTCCTTCTCCGGATAAGCCACCGCAATACCGGAATCACCATTAATAGCCAGCGGGTCACCATCATTTATTTGATCCAATAAATGTTCTTCAAGGCAAACTGCCGGAATCCCCAAGGAACGAGCCAGAATTGCTGCGTGTGAAACCACCCCGCCACTGGATAAAATAATACCTTTAATGCGCGTTGTGTCCATCCTGGCGATGTCTCCAGGAAGGAGTTGACGCACAATAAGAATTCCTGACTTTTTTGTAACGGACAGGACCTCATGCCCCAAATAGTGCAAAAGACGGTAGCCGACATCTTTTAAATCCGAGCCTTTTTCGCTGAGATAAGGATCTTTAATTTCAGCAAATGCTCCCAAATATTCATGAACTGTTTGGTAAATTGACCATGTTGCAGTATTTCCCGACTCAATTCTAGTTTTTATTTTGCTCTGAAAATGATGATCCTCCAAAAACATCAGATGTGCATGAAAAATAGAAGCTTCTTCAGTTCCAACACGGTCAGAGACTTTCTCAATCAAATCCAAAGTATCAGAAATTGTATGATCCATTGCGGCTTGAAAGTCAGACATCTCGTTTTCTACTGTCCTAGAACCCGTCTTCTGTGGTTCATCAAGCTCTGACTGCTGAAGGACTACTGCTTTCCCAACGGCAACTCCAAAAGCAACCGATTGTCCGGACATACGAAGTGTGGTTTTCTTTTTTTTTTCAGTAAGAGAAGGTTCTTGTGTTGCAGTATCCAATTGTTTGAGGAGTAGGGCTTTTGAAACAAGGCTAGAAATTTGAGTTGCAATAGAACTTAGTATTTGCACTTCCTCAGGAGAAAATACGCGAGGTTCAGTTGTATGAACAACAAGTACCCCGAAAGATTTTCGATGTTCTATCAGCGGAACCCCCAAAAAAGAAGAAAGTGATTCTTCTTTGGTTTGAGGAAATGCTTTAAAGCGCGGATGTTCGTCCATTTTTGACACCTGCACAGGAGCTGAGCGCTCTAGCACCAATCCAACCAAACCCTCAGATGGAGGCATGTGAACAGACTCAACGGTGGAGGAGTCAAGACCGTGAGTTGCTTTGAGGATCAAAACTCCTCGGTCCGCATCGAAAATATAAATTGAACATGCATCGACATCTATTCGCTTTGCAATCATTCTGACAGTCCTGGCCAGCGTCTCATCAGAATTATGTGAAGAAGTGATGATGCGGTTGACTTCAGTAAAAGTTTGAAGTGCAAAATGTAGCTGTTCCTGTGTTTCAGATGCAGCCATTTCCACCTTTCAATTTAGATGAGATTCCGTTTGTCAGCTTTTTCGAGCAGATCAATCGTGTGTTTGCCATCCTGATTTTCCCCGTAGTACAGATGATTTGGAAGTTTTCATATTGAAGTATTTTTTTATATAATTCGGCAGAAATTTTCCTGCAGTCTACTGAAAATGACGTTTCACAGTTTCCAAGTTTTTAGCCCTAAACTCAAGATGATTTTTCGTAGACTTTTTTATATGATTTTTTGAAGCGAGAAAATAGATAAAGTAAAATGTAGAATTAGAAGAAGGATAGGGAATTTATTAAGGAGAGAGAAGAAAGTCTGGCAGACTGATTTCAGAAACACTTTACCCAGGCTATTTGGATGCCTTTTGGAATTGGAGTCCACTGCCAACCCTGAGATTCCGAACTGAGCGAACTGGAAAGAAAACCATGGGTACGACCTTCTGTAGAAAGCTCATTAAGCAAATCACGATAATGGAAATAACGTATCCCGCTATAAACGGCGCCGGCACCTGCTACCCAAGGTAAAACACTAAGAAAACCACTCATCTTAATACTGCCGCTGAGAAAAAACAATGTTGCTGCTCCCGTTCCTGCAGTAGTGTAGAGCCAGCGGTCATGCAGAGATTTTGTTCGTTTGAAACGGTTTGCCCAGTTTGAAAAATCAGAACTTTCTTTTGTTACAGTTGGACCTAAATGAATAACCCGTTTTTTAGGTTTCAATCTTTTTTGAGTGTCAAGTTCCTTACGTGTTTGCGTAATCAAGCGGATTAGTTTCTCATTATCAACGTAAGTTTGAATTTGGTCTCCCTGAGACACAGATGAGATTTTTTGAACAATAACTGCCTCAGATGACAAATCGCTCACTTGAACAACTTCAGCTAAAGCAATATTTTGAAAAGATTTTTCCTGTGTATTTTCTGCTAAAGCTGATTTACTGGATCTCCTCCGGGAAATGACTAACCGATGTCCGGTTTTGATACCCTGTGCTCGCCCCAAGTTCAAAGTGATTCCGGAATGTTTGATGCCTGTAACATTCCCGAGTAACAATGTGTTGTCTGAAATCCTTGCAGCAAGTCGGAACAATTCATCGTGCATTTGCAGATCAGTGAATTGTACTTCATCACTGAAATTTGTGACGTTGGTTCGAGCATCCACCATTCTTATTGACAGGATAAAACTTGGCTCCTCTTTACCGTTTTCATTCAGCATTAATTCTGAATGAATAGTGCCGACCAATACTTTGTCTGCATGAAACAAATTACCAATCATAACTCCGCAAGCAATATCATGACAATCAGCCAGCGTTGGATCCTGGTCTTTGATTTGTGAGTTCCATTCAGCAGGTCCTACCACTGTAAAATGATTAGTGTTGAAAACATTCAGCTGTAGAGCCCTTGCAATTTCTTCTGCTGCGGTCTCAGTCATTCCAGAGGGAAGGAGGTTCAGTAACAATACTTTCACACGCTCATCATCACTGAAACCACTTAATTGGGTCTGTTCTATATCGAATGTGTTTTCCTGAAAAATTTCAGCCTGTCCCCAGCTTGAAGCAGAAAAGCATATACAGGTGAGACAAATTAGGAGTGTTTTTCCAAATAATTCAGGCAAATTCATACTGCGCGAGATTATTAATTTCTTGATGTTAAAAGATACTGCCGATAATTCTCGATCTGGTTTAAATGAAGATTTTGTTGCTAAATTTACCAAGCAAGAAAAAGACCTTTTAGGGGTTTAGGTAGTAGGAGGTTAGACGGTCCAGATTTTGGCGATAGAAATTTAGGCTTGGGTCCTGAAAAACAAAAAATGATCAAGCAGATATTAACCTTGAGAGGACTGACTGAAGCTCATCAGAATCATGAGGAAGAATTGTACGGAAATCGAGCCAAATTTGTTCTTCATGAACACGGGCAATAATCGGTACCGCTTGTGAACGAAACCACTCCTGTAATTCATGTGCTGACCATTCCGGATGGGACAAAACAAGTGCAGTAGATTCTAGGGGCAGCTCTGGAAAAGCTCCGCCTCCTGTCCGTGACTCTGTTTCGCGGAGCTCGCAATTCCAGGCAGATTTTTTTGGCAATTTTAACTGCTTCATGAAGTGTTTCACTTTTTCTCGAATTTCTTCACACGTCAATTCAAGCAGGCCGACAGTGGGAACTTGTTCTGGAAGTGTTTTTAAATCAAGATATGCTTCAAGAGTTGCTTCCAGCAAACTTAGTGTTATTTTGTCTAAACGCAATGCTCGGTAGAGAGCATGTTTACGCAGCTTTTGGATATTATTAGCATTGCCGAGCAGCACACCAGCCTGGACTCCGCCAAGAAGTTTGTCTCCGCTAAAAGTCAGCAAATCCGGCCCTGCTGAGAGTTCTTGGTCTGCAGTTGCATACTCGCTTAGTCCATGTTGCTGGAACTGGTAAAAGCTTCCGCTTCCCCAATCATGAAAACAAAGCAGGCCTTTGGAGTGAGCCAAATCTGCCATTTTATCAACGGAAACTGACTCAGTAAAACCATGAATTTCGTAATTTGACGGATGTACTTTTAACAGAGCTGCGGTGTTTTCATTGAGAGCAAGTTCATAATCTGGGAGGCGGCAGCGATTGGTCGTACCAACTTCGATCAACTTCACTCCTGCTTCCCGCATAATGTCAGGAATTCGGAAAGATCCTCCTATCTCAACCAACTCACCCCGAGAGACAATCACCTCAGGAATTTTACCCTCTGGCAGACCTGAGGTCAGAGCCTTGAGCATTAAAAATACGGCAGCGGCATTATTGTTGACCACCATCGCATCTTCTGCGCCAGAAAGGGAACGCAACAGCTTGCGGACTTTTGAGTCGCGTGAACCGCGCTTTCCGGTGTTAAGATCAAATTCAAGGGTAGAATAAGAGCTCATTCCGGGCAATACTTCTCCCAGCAATTTGTCTGACAAGGGTGCTCGTCCCAAATTAGTATGAACAACAACTCCGGTGGCATTGATGACTCGTTGCGTACCCAGAGACTGCTTCCGGACTTCTGCCGCAACACGTTTCAATATTTGGGCATTGTTGTCTGAAACATTTCCTGTTTTATCCTGGGAAATTTCCTGTCGAACTTGATTCAAAACTGTATTTACCTGTTCCCTGACAGCTTTTCCATGAACGAGATTTTGTTCCTTGAGGAAAGTATCACATTCGGTGATAGAAGGCAGAAATTTGTAAGACGTTGATTTGCCCATGTCACTAAATTATCAGTAGATTTATGACGCAGAATCTTTTATTTCGGGGCTTTTTGCAGAAGTTTTTGAGGTCTTCTGTTTTTTCGGTAGCTTTCCAGTCTTTTCCTTAGCTTTTGAGTCTTTTTTTGATTTTGCCGAAGAATCTTTGTTCTTGTCGAGTGATCTGGAAGATTTTGATATTTTAGTCTCTTTTTTTAATCCTAATACTTTGTTCCGTGATGTTTTTGGCTTTTTCACGAAGCTTTTAGTAGTTTTTCCCTTAGATTTATTAGGTTGAGCTTTTGAGACCGTTTTTGCGGAATCCGATTTTCTTGCTGTTGATTTTTGTTGAACAGTTTTTGTGAATTTTTTAGCAGGTTCGGATTTAGTATTTTCAGCGGTTTCAAGGTATTTCGTCTCTCGCTTTGAAGCAGCAGACTTGGATTCTGTTTTTTCGGAGTCAACTAAGTGAAAACTGCTGAACATGGGAGTTTCAGTAACAGAATCTTTTTGGGGTTTTTCAGCAAAAACACTTTTAGTTTTGTTTGCAGAGTTCGGTCTATCTTCTAGATGGACACTTCTGTACATTGACGTTACGGGCTCGATCTCTTTCTTAGCAACCTGCTCCAGAACTGATTTTTTACTTTTGTGAGCATCTTTAGCTTTCGTCGGTTCATGTTTGCTTTCAAAAAGTAAAACATTTGTTTTTTCTTTGGTCTCAGGCTTATCGAAATTTATCTTCTTTTTTTTGTCAATTTTAGGAGTTTTTTGTTTCTTTTGTACGGTTGGCTCCTCAGTTTCCTTTTTATCTGCTGAATCAGAATCCGGAAGTTCCTGTTTCACATTGAGAGATTTGCCTGACTTCGTGTCTTTTCCTTTCGTCAAAGATTTCGAAGCGTCACCATCTGTTTTTTTACTTTGTTCTTCCTCTTTTTTCTGTTCCAGATCACTCTGTGTTGCGACTGAAATATCTTTATTAGCAACTTCTTTTTTACTTCGTCCTTTTCGAGCAGGTTTTTCGTCGCGCATGTCTGAAGCAGAAATGGGTACTGAGGTTCGTGTTTCTCCGCCACCTTGTCCTCTTAATGTAACTTCCATTTCCGGAATTTCTTCAGGACCAAGTAATGTATCCGGTGTAATGGAAATGCTTATTCCATAATCCATTTCCATTTGAGTTAAACGTTGCCGCTTCACGTTGAGCAGATGAGTAGCTAATTCCAAGGGCAAACGGATATGAACCTGCAGGACCTTTTGCTCAATTGCCGAATCGTGAATTTTCCGCAAAATACGGTTTGCCAGTGTCAGCACAATCGAGTTACGTGACAAACTTCCTGATATACGCTGTCGACTCATTTCCAGTAATCCGAATTTAGAAATTTCTCCAAATGAAATCTTTGCTTTATCGGCAGCCATTGCTTCTTCCATCTTTTGTTCCACAGAAAGACGGTTTTTCGAATTATCCATGTCTATAAAATCCACCACTATCAAGCCTCCCAAGTTTCTTAAACGCAACTGCTTGGCAACTTCTTCTGTTGCCTCTAAATTTGTTCGCAATGCAGTAGCCTCAATGTTTCTCTCTTGTGTAGATCTTCCTGAATTGACGTCAATCGCAACAAGAGCTTCAGTCGGTATGATGACCAAAGACCCTCCGGAAGGCAGGGGGACTTGTTGATGGTGTAAGACTTCAATTTGTCCTTCAATCTCGCACGAGGAAAAAAGCGATTTTTCTCCAAGATAAAGTTGAAGTTTCTTTTGATCTTCCGGCATATGTGCTTGAAAAAATTCTAAGGCACGCTGAAAAGCAACAGGTTCATCAATCACAACTTCTGTGATATTTTCATGGTAGTAATCGCGGATCATGCGTACCATCGCATTTTCTTCCTGGTAGAGCAGACCGGGAGCTGACTGATCTTCATACTCGTCTTTTATTTCATTCCAGGTACGGCGAAGAGTCATAAAGTCACGTTTCAATTCAGTGAGTGAACGATCAACTCCAACAGTGCGGATAATAGCTGATGAATCTTCACCACCGAGCCCTTTTAGTAAATGACGCAAGCGGGCACGCTGATCTTCATCTTCAATTTTTCGGGAAACTCCTCCTCGGTCACTATCTGGCATAAAAACAAGGAAGCGTCCCGCTAAAGAAATATTTGTTGTAAGTGATGCCCCTTTGTGAGCAATTTCATCTTTGATGACCTGGACAAGGATTTTTTGTCCGGGCTTAAGGACATGAGTGATGGTAGGTCGCCCGCGACCTTCTCGATTAGGCTTATAGACCTGGAAGTTAATGTCTGAGAGAGAAAGGAACCCGTGCCGTTCCTCACCATAATCAATGAAGGCTGCTTGAAATGAAGGCTGAACTTTTACTACTTTGCCGCAATAAATATTACCTACTTTTTGGGCACGGTGGGTCTGTTCAATGTAGAGATTGTCGAGTGTGGAATCACGTATCAGTGCGATGCGGGTTTCATCATCCTCCACATTGATGAGAATTTTTTGATCTATTTTTGTCATTTTTTGCCTGATTTTTTCAAGTTTAAAATCAGGATGTTCTGACAGTAAAATTTTTGATTTTCAGATCAGAAATCGAAAACAAGTTCTGCACTGACGCAAACAAACAAGAATTATAGGATACAATCCAGCATTCGCTTTTATCGGCGTCGATTCACAGTATATTCTAGAAATCAGTAATCAGAAATCAGTAATCGGCATCCCCATTCACACTTAACATCCAGGGGAACAGAACATCTCTGATATATTAGTTTTGACTTTCAGACAGTTGCTGAAAGTCACGTTCACTTGTCGAGTTCAAACTCCTTTTGTTCAAACTCGCCATTTTCATTCTTTAAAATTATCTCAATACGTTGCTCTGCGTTTTCGAGGAATTTATTGCATTCTCTACTCCAGCGTACACCTGATTCAAATGTGTTCAAGGCTTCGTCGAGTGGAATAGATCCCTCTTCAAGTTTATATACTGTTTCCTCAAGTTTTTTCAGAGCAGATTCAAAAGTTGTTGTCGTGGTCTTCATTGCAAAGTTTATTAATTATTTCTGAAGCAATCTTCTGTGGAGATCGTTGACCTGCATCTACTATATACTCTGCTTGTTCATAGAGCAAGACACGTTCTTTCATCATCTTCTGCACTACAGTTTCCGGATCCTTCTTTTTCAGAAGTGGACGGTTCCGGTCGTTTTTTAGACGTTGCTGCAGTTCTTCTTGAGGCACATTCAAATAAACGCGTTTACCAATTTCCTGCAGCAGCCTTTGATTTTGTTCACGCAATACTATTCCCCCTCCAGTCGCAATTACCGAATTTTCAACATTTTTCAACTTTTGCAACAGGCGTGTTTCCATCTTACGAAAACACTCCTCACCTCCATACTTGAAAATTTCAGCAACACTGCAGCCCTGATCCTCCTCGATTACGGAGTCAGTATCAACAAAAGAATATTCCAGTAATTTGGCTAACTTGCGACCAATGGTGGATTTACCTGAGCCCATAAAACCGATCAAAAGGATATTCATTTTCCAATGTCCATTTCACAATGTTCAAGGTGAATCGTTAATCCAACCGCCACCCAAGAGTACTTCATCTTGATATAAAACCGCTGCTTGTCCAGGAGTGACAGCACGTTCCGGAGCATCAAATTCCAACCGGACTTGATTTTCAGACTCTGGAAAAACTGTAGCTGGAGCTCCATGATGTGCATAGCGAAGTTTTGCAGAAACACATAACGGCTCCTCCGGAGGAGATATCGATACCCAGTTTACACCTGAAACCCATGTGGTTTGAGAATACAGATCTTCTTCTTTACCAATTACTACCCTGTTATTTTCTTTGTCAATTTTCACAACGTAATAAGGTGTAGAATCACTAAGCCCAAGTCCCCGGCGCTGTCCAATTGTATAGAAAGGCAAGCCAAGATGCTTCCCCAGTATTTTTCCGGAGACACTAACGAATTCTCCCGATTCAGGGACCTGACTCAATTCCTGCTTTAAAAAGATTCTGTAATCCTTAGGAACAAAACATATTTCCTGACTGTCAGGTTTTTTTGCGGCAGATAAATTTAATTTACTAGCTATCTTTCGCACTTCAGGTTTGATGATATCCGCCAAAGGGAACATCAGGCGCTGAAGTTCATGTGCCGTAATGCCGTGCAGAAAATATGTTTGATCTTTTCTCAAATCCTGAGGACGTGCTAATTGCGAGCGACCTGTCTCCTGATTGAAGCTAATCCTAGCATAATGCCCTGTAGCCAGGTAGTCACAATCAAGCTCATCTACTTTTTTTATTAACAAGTCGCCTTTTATTTTTTTATTGCACGTTACGCACGGATTTGGAGTACTCCCGTGAGAATACTCATTTACGAAATAATCAATCACCAATTCTCGAAATTCCTTTTGATAATCAAGCACATAAAACGGAATATCCAGACGATGGCAGGCTGTGCGTGCGCCAATTGCTTCGTCAAGAGAACAGCAACTTTTTGGACGTTTTTCATTCTCCGGACCATGATAGAGTTTCATGTGCAGGCCGATTACTTCGTGACCCTGCTCCTTCAGCAGAGCAGCGGCAACAGATGAGTCCACACCGCCGCTCATGGCCATTGCTACACGTGCCATAGTTTTTGCATTAAATTAATTACGAATTTGGAAGAGAAAAAGTTATTTTTTCAAAGATGGTTAACGACTTTGAGCAGCTTGAAAGTACTGGTTGTAACTTGTGTAGTCGTAATGCTTCCCGCTGTAAATTACAGGCTGGTATCGTATTTTTTGAAAGCGTTCAAATATTGCACTAAGTTTTTGATTCCTTTTATAATTAAATTGCTTCATTTCTTGCTTGTGTTTTTCTCGCATCCTTTGCTTTAGCTGACCTAGAACAAAGGTTGAAACAGGTTGACTTTTGACCAATTCCTGTATCTTTTGGCTTACCAAACGAGCAGGGTCGATTTTTTCTTCGGAGCTTGCGTCTTCTGTTT
>ERZ651768.390-NODE-390-length-33343-cov-3.443245_pt1 | contig 33343 bp, 31 predicted proteins | sample MGYA00514754_ERZ651768 | MGnify/ENA metagenome assembly ERZ651768
GGTGGGTGTTTTTTCGTCTGTTATCGCATCCGCGTTATCTAAACCCCTGGGATTTGCGCTTGATTTGTCCAATGGAGAAACGATGGCTGCCCTAAACGGAGCGGTCAGTAGTTATGGAGGTCTGATATTTACGTTAGGGACAATATTGATAGCACTGGTATATGCCTCAAATAAAGAAGGCGGTTTGAAAATTGGCGCCTACATAACTGCACTGGCGTTTTTAGTCAGTTTCGTGGTGCAGTTGATCAGTTGGGTAGATACGAGTATCTGGACGCTTACCGGTAGTGTGGCCGGTATTTCATACATTGTTGTATCTATATGGAATGTTTTCGTAGGTAGGGATCTACTGAAAAAAGCGTGATTCTTTTTTCTGTTAGTAATGGTAATTAAAAAGCCGAGGCGTTTATATCGCCTCGGCTTTTTGGTTAGGAATTAGCAATAGATCAACAAATAGAGATCGTTTTTAAGTTGCTGGCATCTTTTGCACTATATGCTGAGGGCAACTCGCTGAGCTTGCGTTCCTTGTTCTTTCCCTTGCCACTCTGCAAATTCGAAAGCTTCGTTGATCTTTTCGAGCGGGAAGTGATCGGAAACAACATCCATCAACTGATATTTGTTTTTGGTTTTTACAAGAAACTGTAGCGCTGCTTCGATTACCCACGGATTGTAATGGACTGTTCCAACCCACTTGGTTTGATTTCCGATTATCTTGCCAGCAGGAATGTCTAACCTGCCTCCTCCGATATTTCCAATATCCAGGTAGGTTCCGTTGATTCGTACCATATCAAGCCCCTCGTAAGCGGCTTCGGCGACACCAACCACTTCTACCACAATATCGGCACCAATACCGTGGGTAAGTTCTCTAACGCGTTCGACTCGTGATTCTGCTGTCCTGTACTCCGTCATCGATATTGTGGATGTGGCACCGCATTTCAATGCCCGATCGAGTCGGTGTTGCTGGCCGTCAATTACGATTACCTGACTTGCTCCTCGTTCGGCAGCCACAGCTGTAGCGTAAATGCCGAGACCTCCCGCACCTTGGATTACGACCGTATCTCCAAACGCAACACCAACACGTTCAAGGCCGAACAAAACCTGCGCTAGCGCACAGTTGACTGCTGGAACTGCTTCGCTTGGAAGTTCATCAGGAACCTTGTATGCATAGTGTCCGGGTTCGAGATAAAAGTATTCTGCCATTCCTCCGTTGCAGTACGGGTATTCGTCGAGTCCAACCATGTTTCGTCTTTGTCTAAACGTACAGGCGTGATGTTCACCACGAATGCAGTGATAACAGCGGTGGCATGGGAAAAAGAAAGGAAACGCGACCCTGTCACCTTCATTTAATTTACGGCGTAAGGAGTCGGTGTTGATTCCTTCTCCCAGAGAATGGACTACACCGGTGAATTCATGGCCAAACACCCGCCGCTTTGACAAATGGGGACCAGATCCGTCACCGCGCCATACATGTAAATCGGATCCGCAAATCACGGCATCAGTATTTTTAACTAATATTCCACCTGATTCAATCTCTGGTGTTGGCAGCGATTCCAGCTCAAATGGTTTCCCTGGTTCCGTAAAAACTGTTGTAAGGCCTCTGGGCATCTAAAATTCTCCGTCTGCGGATCTGTAGCTTATGTTGATTTTTGTGGCCGCAATAGTTGCTTCTGGTTTTTAGTAGGAGCAAATCGATTACGCCTATGGCGGAATATTGGGACGCAATGTAAACCTAATGGATACGATCGTCTACAAACTGGATGTATACTCCGTGCGTTTTCCGCATTCATTACGGGATCTTGCCGGCGATATGCCGGCGTTGACATTTGGTAATTTTTATAAAAGGACATTAAGTTTTGCTTGAAAGGTTTCACGTACCTAGTGACGAGGCAATCTATGTCGATAAAGACGATATGCATGCCACGGTGGTCGATATCTTCTTGAAGATGGGCATGCCTGATGATGAGGCAGATGTTGCAGCAGATGTTCTTGTTTATGCAGACATCAGGGGCATTGAGACACATGGTGTATCCAATATGTTGCGTAACTATGTCAAGTCTTTTGGTGAAGGCGGTATTAACCCCACGCCTAATCCAAAAATCATTCGCGAGATGCCTGCTGCAGCCACCTTGGATTGCGACGGCGGACATGGTCTGGTAGTCGGCCCAATGGCGATGGAAATGGCAATTGAACGCGCTAAGGTTTATGGCATTGGGACGATTACAGCGAATAATGGTCGTCACTTTGGTGCGGCCGCATATCATGCTGCAATGGCGATTGATCATGACATGATCGGCCTGGCTATGACCTCAGGTGGAATGAACGTCGTTCCTGTAGATGGATCGAAGCCGATGTTCGGCTTGAATCCAATCGCAATAGCGGTTCCTACCCGGCATGAAGCTCCATTTATCTTTGATGCTTCTATGAGTTCGGTTGCAGGCAATAAGATCATATTGGCAAAACGTCTTGGGGTTCCAGTAGCACCAGGATGGATTACCGGGGAGGACGGCGTTCCGATTCTTGAAGAGCGAGAAGTTCCGGATAAATTTTTTATGCTTCCGTCCGGTGGGACTCGTGAGAATGGCTCACACAAAGGATCCAGCCTTGGTATCTGGGTTGAGATAATGTGCGGCCTGCTGGGAGCGACTGGTGCGGGTCCGAATCGTGAGGGGGGAGCGGCACACCATTTCATTGCCTATAACATAGAGGCGTTTACCGACCTTGAGGGCTTCAAGGACGATATGGATACTTACATGAAAGAGATACGCGAAACCCCGCCTATTCCAGGTGCTGATCGTGTTCTGTACGCCGGTTTGCCGGAGCATGAGGAAGAAATCGAGCGTAATGAAAAAGGGATACCGTATCACCCTGAAGTGATCGACTGGTTTCGCGGCATAACTGGTGAACTGAATATTAATTGGCGTCTAACAAGTGATTAAATCAGGAGTTTAAAATGGCTAAACGAATTAACAAATGCATTGAGTTACTCGAACAGGGTCAGCCGTATTACACGACGCACCCCTCTGAGCTGAGTTACGAAGCTGGTCTTGAAGATTCGCAAACTTGGGCGGATATGCTTATGATGGATTTCGAGCATCATCCCTTTGACACAGTGGGTCTTACTAACTATATGAGAGGCTTGAAAGACGGAGGTCCTACCCCCAGCGGGCATCTCACTCCAACTGTTCTTTGCACGCTTCCATCAAACGCCATTTCACCCGAAGAAGTGCGATACAACGCTTGGCAGGCCCGTCATGTATTGAGCGCAGGTGTCCATGGAATTCTCCACACCCACACGCGCACTGCCGAATCAGTCAAGGCATTTGTGCAAATTACTCGTTATCCGTTCCAATCTTTGAGTAGGGACGTTATAGGTGAGGGCCTGCGTGGTGCGGGAGGGCAGAGGCCAGCCAACGAGATTTGGGGCTTGACGGGATCCGAATATGCAAAGGTCGCAGATCCGTGGCCTCTTAACCCTGATGGTGAGTTAATTTTAGGACTGAAGATCGAAGATCGTCACTGTCTCGCCAATGTGGATGACATAGCGGCAGTGCCTGGGATTGCTTTTGCTGAATGGGGTCCGGGAGATATGGGAATGTCATTCATGGACCCTGATGCCCATGACCCTCCCTATCCTCAAGTTATGGATGATGCTCGTGACCAGATCAAGACAGCTTTAGACAATAACGGTATTGGTTTCTATTCCAGTTGGGCTGACGATGATATGACGATGGAGCAGCGTGTTGACTATTCGTTAGACGTTTTGGGCGTAAAGATGATGGGTGCGACAAAGGAATGGGCAGAGTATGGTCGCAAAAAGACCGGTCGAAAAATGCCGGTTTAAATCACAAAAAATTCGTAGAAACTGTAAATTGAGGCGAGCTCGTGAAAGCGGGCTCGACTCGCGTTTAGCCCGAAACAGGAATGAACTTTAATAATTAGGATATAAAAATATGAAAGTACTGGTGACCGGTGGATCGGGGATTGTTGGGCACTATGTGATTGACGAGCTTTACAAGCTTGGTCATGAGGTGGTCAATGCAGATAAATTTCGGATGACTAGTAATCTTGGTCACAGCGGTACGACGGGACAGATGGCCAACGCCGATGCTGCTGTAGGAATGCGAGAAAATTGGCCGGAGATTCCGACTTTTTTTGAAGTTGAGATATCGGACTACGGCCAGGTAATTTCTGCTATGGATGGATGTGATGGGGTGATTTCACTGGCTTCTCGTCCCAGTGCGGCACATTATGTGGAAGAGGATGTTGTGCGTACCAACACGATGTCTATGTGGAATGTATGTCGAGCCGCCGAGCAACTCAAGGTAAGGCGAGTAGCCTTAGGTTCTTCCTACAATGCCGTAGGTGCAATGGGAACTGCTGCACGCTGGGAGCCGAAAGAGGTGAAACCGCCTGAGTACTTTCCGTTGGATGAAAATGTTTATACCAGATCTGAAGACCCGTACTCGATCGCCAAGTGGTTAGGTGAAGAGATCGGTGAAGCTTTCTCTCGTCGTTCACCATGGATGGCTATAGCGAGCATGCGGTTTAATGGCATGTGGGACGATGCTTACTTTAGATATTTGCAGGCGAACCCGATCAGCGATCCGTGGGTACGCTGTCAAGGGTTCTGGACTTATTTACATATCCGAGATGCTGCCCGTGCATGCGTCAAAGCTGTGGTTAACGAAAATTGGAATGGGCACCACCGATTTTTCCTCAACGCTAAAGATACGATGATCAACTTTCCAACGATGGAGGCTATTAAAACGGTATATCCTCACGTCCCACTGAAAAAAGAATTTGAGGATTTTGAAGCTCCCATTTCAACCCAGAACGTTAAGGATGTAATCGATTGGGAGCCTCTGTACTCATGGAGAGACGCTGCATTCAGCTCATAGGGTCTTTGATGAGTCAGGCGTAAACTGATTGGATGTGTGGCGCCTTTGTTTACGTGCAGCTTGAGGAATATCCATACCGCTTGGCGGCAGGGCTTAAGTGGCGCGCTGTTGTTGGCGAATTGATCGACCGGCGTCCAGATCTCCGCAGTAGATTTAATATTCGGCCCAGTCAGGATGTTGTGGTTGTCATTAACAAAAGTGGAGCGCCTGTTGCGAAACCAATGCGCTGGGGGCTTATTCCCAATTGGTCCAAAACTGAAAAAATCTCCCGAAATACTTTCAATGCTCGAGATGATCGGGTTACGGAATCTGCAATCTGGAGGCATCCGTTAGAACGTAAGAGAGGAATTGTTCTGGCGAACGGATTTTTTGAGTGGAAGAAAGCCGATGGTGCTAAACAGCCGATGTATATTACTCCCAAAGAAGGGGAAATTTTTCAATTCGCTGCTTTGTACGACTCTTGGGTAAACAAGCACGGCGAAACAATTGATTCATGTGCCATAGTCACAACATCGTCAAATGCGTTTATGTCATCAATACATGATCGAATGCCAGTGATCCTTGATAACCAATCTCTCCCCATCTGGCTTGAACCTGCGATTACTGAGCCAGATCGTTTGCAGTCTATGTTGATTCCAGCATCAGAAGACTTGTTACGAGCTCATCCGGTTTCTACCGCAGTTAACTCATATAAAAATGATTCCCTTAATCTGATCACTCCAATATCGATTGCAGAACCTCGATGCAGCGATGGACAATTACGCTTGTTCGATCAATAGCTAATAATTTTCAGAAAAATATGACGCATCACTTGCCAGACGATACTAAAGATAGTGAACCTGAAAACATTACAGATGATGTACATGGTCCATCTCAAAGAGATATTGAACGTTCCTGGGACGGTTATGAATCAGGACGAGATGAGGGAGGCGCAGATCCGAGAGGGATTGTTTGGAAGGCTGTGATTGTGATGGTTTCCCTGGTGATTTTGGCTTCAATGACCCTTGGAATAATAGGCCCGCTGTTTGGAGGGTCTCAACAGGACCGACAAGTACAGCCTGAGCGGATCGCAGCCAATGTTCTCCGCGTAATTGATGGTCGTACGATCATCATCGACGCTGGTCAAGGAGAACAGATCGTTCGCCTTATTGGTATTAAGACTCCGGATTTTGGAAACCCTTTTTACAACTTTTCGCGAGAGGTTAGCCAGAGTTGGATAGGAGGGAAATCGGTAATGCTTGAGGCCGATCAGCTAGAAATTGATTCTCAAGGCCATCTTTTACGATATGTTTTCTTCGAAAATATCATGATTAATGCAGCGTTGATGTTGAATGGGCTGGGGACGATTGAAACCGAGTTGCCTAATGTCAGGTACGACAATTATCTGAAACAAATGGAACTGCAAGCACGGGAGTCGGAAGTTGGTATTTGGGATCCAGATTATCGTGGTTCTAGCTTGAACGCACCCCAGACTTTCAGCGAAGATTTAAGTAACTCTCCACCGAAACTTGCCTCAAGTTGATCGATAATATAGGCCCGCAACAGAAACGATCAGGTCAGCGGTTTAGATTGATCATATCTAACCCTTCTTATCGTCGTCTTTGGGGCATTGGCATAGCCTCCACGACGATGCGTTGGATGGAAACCGTTGCTTTAGGTATTTTCGTTTTCGAACTGACGGGCTCACCGTTTTGGGTGGCAGTAGTTGGTTTCTTGCGGATGGTTCCGATGTTTATTTTTGGTCCATTCGTTGGTTTGATTTCTGATCGTATGAATCGCAAGATATTGATGGGTTCGGGAATGGCAACGCTTGCATGTGTTTATAGCATCATGGGCTTCTTAGTTGTCGTTGGCCAAATAGAGCTGTGGCATATCTGTGTTGGCGCTACAGTGGCTGGAGTTATGTGGTCAACTGATTTCCCTGTGCGCAGGGCTATGATTGGTGATGTGGTCGGGGCACAGGATATTTCCACAGCTATCGGTATAGATATGGCGACTAGTAATTTTTCACGTGTGATCGGACCTCTTGGTGCTGGCGCTTTCCTGGCGACACTTGGAGTGCAGGCAGCTTATTTTTCAGGAGCAATTCTGTTCGGAACGGGGGCGGTACTAGCTTTCTCTATGCCTTATGTTGCACCTTTGTACAAGTCAGGCCCCCGTTCAGGTTATTTTGCTAATCTCTCTGAAGGCCTGAGACATGTCCGGGCTGACCGTATCATCATCGTCACAATTATTATCACTGTCGTACTTAATACTTTTGGATTTCCTTATCAGCACATGGTTCCGGTTATTGGGGCTGAAACACTGAAAATTGGACCATTGTTGATCGGGGCCCTCCTGGCTTCAGAAGGAATGGGTGCAACTATCGGATCCCTGACGATTGCCTTAAAAGCCCGTTCTTCTGGCTATACCCGTGTTTACGCCGCCGGGTCGATCGGGTTTCTTGCAGCGATATTTCTGTTTTCGTTATCTCCTTCATTTTGGATGGCACTACCAATCATGTTTATCGGTGGTTTCGCAGTGTCTGGTTTCGCGACGATGCAGAGCATTATTGTCATTACATCTACACCGATGGAGATCAGAGGGCGGGTTCTTGGAGTTTTGGCCGCAGCAATCGGCACAGGTCCATTCGGGGCATTGATAGTTGGCGGTCTAGCTTTGATGTGGGGTGCGAATAGTGCGGTGACGGCAATGGCGGTCGTTGGATTTGCATTGACGACTTTGACGTTATTGATGTGGCCTTCATTCTTGCGCAGCTCCCCAAGCCCTGATTAGTTTTGATCTCAATGGGTTATTCCAGAGGATATGAAATGATGCTACGAAGAACGAGTAAAAGATCGATAATATTATTTAATCTGGGTACATTGATTTTCATTTAACGACACGTTTGATGTCGGATTTAGCAGGGGAAGACGATATCGGAACTTATTCGTTGGTGGCACTTGATATTGATGGCACAATGATTGGTGAAGATCGGGTTGTGCGACCAGAGCTAGTTGATTCCATATCACGCGTTCAGTCAATGGGCGCCACTGTATCCATCGCTACTGGCAGAACGTTGGTTCCGGCTTTAAGGGTGGCTGAACAATCTGGTGCCCGTGGTCCTGTTGTTTGCTTTCAGGGTGCTATGACGTTTGACCAATTTTCTAAGTCAGTGATACGTCATATTCGTCTTGATGAGAAGATTGCTAGACAATCCATAGAGCGGCTGACTTCAGTGGTTTCAGAAGTGATGATGTTTTTGGGTGACGAAGTATGGGTTGAGCAGCGTAGCGAGTGGACCGATGGCTATGGGCAAAGAATGGGTATCGACATCCACGATATTGATTCACTTATGTCGATGGCTGTTCGAATGCCTACGGCGATCGTTGGCGTCGGGGACCCTGATGTTGTAGGACCTCTTGCCGTTCAACTCAGCTCTGAGTTAGACGGATCAGCGTTGGTGACGCACTCCTTGCCAATGTTCTGCGAAATACAGTCGATCGGGGCTGGTAAAGATTTAGCCGTCGCACATTTGGCTCGATCACTCGGGGTTGATCGAACTGATGTGATTGCTGTTGGTGATGGTAAAGGTGATCAATCTATGATCGAATGGGCAGGTTTAGGGGTAGCCATTGAAGGGGGCCATGATGATGCGATTCAATCTTCTGATCAATTGATCGGGAGTCCCGAGAATGGTGGTTTGGCTCAATTCCTTCGAGCGTTAGCTGCGGGTGATAGATTTGGACCGCCAAATGGATCTGCCAACTTAAATATTTAGCTTTTGTATTACCAGGTGGGATTTCTTGAAAGACGTAATTGTGCTCGGTGGATTAAACATGGATTTGATTGTTGAAACGCCTAGGTTGGCCGGACCAGGGGAAACGGCAGAAGGAACACGTTTCTATACTACTCCCGGTGGAAAAGGAGGTAATCAAGCAGTTGCAGCAGCGCGGATTGCTGAAAGCCCTGGCTCAGTAAAAATGGTTGGACGTGTTGGTGATGATGGTTTTGGTGAGCAGATGGCAGGTTTTTTGAAAAGTGAGGACATTGATATTTCGTTGTTGAGTAAAACTGATGGAATTGCTTCGGGTATAGCTGCGATATTTATTCTTCCAGATGGTGAGAACCATGTGAATCCGGTTTATGGTGCAAATGGATTGTGTGATCAGCAGCAGTCGTCTGATGTTGAGGGAGCTCTCTCTACAGCTGGAGTGCTGCTGTGCCAGCAAGAGATTCCTCTGCCTGCTACCAAGGCATCAATCGATGCTGCGGTAAAGGCTGGTGTAGTGGTTGTCCTTGATCCAGCGCCTGTTCGTGATGTACCCGATGGGTTTTATGATTCAGTTACTGTGCTTACTCCAAATCAGGGAGAGGCCTCTGCGATGTCAGGTATCGATATAACAGATGCCGTTTCCGCCAGATCCGCTGCTGTAGCTATTCGTAACGTAGGTATAGAAACGGTGATCGTTACACTTGGCGATCAAGGTGCTTGGGTTGAATCTGATGGCATATCTGAATTTTTAGATCCTTTTGTCGTCCCGGTTGTTGCCAGTGTGGCGGCGGGTGATGCGTTCAACGGAGGGTTAGGCGTTGGTCTAGCATCAGGTATGGAGTTGCTTGACGCTGCGTTGCTTGGGATGGCATCAGGTGCTATCTGCGTATCCAGGGATGGTGCTCAAGAGGCGATGGGATCTAAAACAGAAGTGTTGGCCCTAATGGATTCAAAAACTAGTTAAAGCGTTATTTGATGGTTGGCGGGGTACCGGAGATTTCCTCAACAGTGGTTATGCCAGCGGCGTCCATAAGCTTTGCGAGTCCTTTATTTAATCGCGCTGGGAGACCAGGACCTTCGTAAATGAATGACGTGTATAGCTGCACTGCGCTGGCACCGGAAGCAAGGAGTTTCCAAACGTGGGTAGATGTTGAGACTCCTCCGCAGGCAATAATCCCTATCTCATCGTGTACCAGCGCTTGTACGTCAGCGATCATCAACTCAGTGTTTTCAAATAAAGGTTTCCCACTCAATCCACCTCGACCAACTTTTAAACGACTACTTTCTACCGGGCGGGTATTTGCCACGATCAGTCCGTCAACTCCAGCATCGATTGCAGTTTCTGCTAATTTCAATATTTCTCTACGATCATCGTCGTCTCGAGACCACGGCGGTAATTTTACGAACAACGGAACCGTTTTTTCGGCTGTTAGGCCTTCGATCAACCCTCGCAGCCTGCCTGTCTCATGAAATGTTCTTAGACCAACAGTGTTGGGACTACTTATATTGAGTTCTATTCCTCCAGCGACCGATTGCGCCCGGTTGAAGCAATCGAAAATTTCATCTTCGATTGTTCCCGCAATGCTTACGAAAATACGGTTTTTATACGGTTGAGATCGTTGTAACCGTTTGATGGCTGGTTCTAGACCTCGTCCAGGGAATCCCATGGAATTAACGAGGGCTTTTTGATCGGGCAGTCTGATAACTCGCGGCTTCGGATTGCCGGGCCTTGAAGCCAAAGTGATCGTTCCGCCTGTTACAAATCCAAAACCCAGGTTCAATAACGACTTTAGGACATTGCAGTCTTTGTCGAATCCCGCAGCCATACCTATTGGAGTAGGCAGGGTGAGCCCTGCCACATGGGTTTTTAGTTTGTTGTTTCCAGCGCCATTCGTTAAACGAAACGCATTCCATAACAGAGGAATTGACAGAGCTAATTCAGCTACTTTATGCGCACCTTCCGGAGGAAGGCGAAATATGAATTGCTTTGTCGTCAGGCTGTAGATGTTCGTCGTGCTGCTCCATTAAGTCACAATAACTTCTATTGGATCGATTTGTGACCGGTGTAACAGTGATGCTACTTGAATTTCAGAAGTATGATTATGTTATTAATTGCCCTCGACCGTAAACTCGACACCGCTACAGTATGTCGGGGTTTAATCTGCGCTCATGACATTGGAATACCATATAGGCGACTCTGCAAGTCCTAAGGGGCATGCGTTGATCTACTTTCGTGATGGAGCAAATCCTGACCGGGTTGGCGCGTCGTATGTAGTGACCCTTCCGATATCAGTAGATATAAGCAAATACGTTCCTCCGTTCCTTGCTGGTCAAGTAGAGCAACTAGGTTCTGGGGATATGTCGTCGTTTTCATTCCCGCCAGCTCCTGAGTCTGTACCCTCGGAATCTTGGCTACGCGAAACCGCTACGAGTCGCGGCGACGATTTGTTATTTGGTGGAGTGGTGGATCTTGGTGACATCACCTCGCTTATGGCAGTTGTTGCTGATATTTCGGGGGAATATTCTGAGCAGTGTGAGAAGTTGGGCATTGGGGTTGCTGATCCCAATGCCGTATGGCCGGGTACTGATGCTGATGATCGTGAATCAGGTGGCACCGCTGATACCAAAGTCACCGATGTTAACGATGTCATGTACAGCATGATGTCTGAGCCAGACTTATTAACTGAACTGACTACCCTTATGGGGCGTTTTCAGTATGAATCTAGCGGTGGCGATACGGCCGGTGCGCTTGAGAGTGAAGCGAAGATTCGATCTATTGCTAAACATGTCCCCGAGAATCGACGAATTGACTTAATGATCGAAGCCGCTGCTGATGGTCGAGCTGATTCTGCTAAGCGCGCACAACTTTACCTCGACAGGGCATTTGCTATGTATCGTGAGGATTACACGAGAGTTCACGTTATCGAGCAGGAAATTAAGACTCTCGGAGATGGCTAATCTTCCGTTAGCTAACCTATGTGAGTACTGCTTTGAGTTGGTCGGTTGTGATATTCCCTCCGCTGGCGACCAATACGACTCGTTTTCCTTTTAGTGAGGCTTTGATGTTGATAGCAGCGGCAAGAGACGCTGCACCTGCGTGTTCTACAAGCGATCTTGTAGCGTGAACGTAGTGTTTTATCGCCGCAGCGATTTCTGAATCTTGAACCAAGAGGAATTCGTCTAATTTTTCCCGCAGGATTCCAATTGGTAGCGGGTAGGCGGATTCAGTTGCTAATCCTTCAGCTGTTGTGGACATTGGGTACACTTCGAATCGACCAGAACGCCAGGCGTGGAAGGCGGCGGGAGCGCTGGACGATTGAACACCTATTACCCGTGTGGATGGAGACACTGCATCGGTAACTATGCATGCACCAGAAGCGCCTGATCCGGCGCCAACGGGGACGACGAGGACGTCGATTCGATCTAAGTCGTCATGGATTTCTAGAGAATATGTTCCCACTCCGGCAATGAGCGCTGGTTCATTTGCAGGGCAGACGAATCGCATACCCTCGTCTTTTGCTAACTCTTCAGCCCGTTCTCTGGAGCGTTCAACAACATCGCCATGGAAAATGAGTTTTGCCCCCATTGCGGTTATTGATCCTGCTTTCACTGGGTTAGCGCCTTCGGGAAGCACAATTGTGCATGGCGCATCAAAAGCTCGAGATGCATAAGCGATGGATTGACCATGGTTACCCGAAGACGCTGTGACAAATCCTCTTGCTCTGTCGGTGTGAGAAGTTTGCGACACGAGATTGATTCCACCACGGACCTTGAACGATCCTAGAAGTTGGAAGTTTTCGTGCTTGACCCAGACATCAGCATCTAATAGTTCAGAAAGGATCGGATAGCGTCTAAGCGGCGTCCGCAGGATATGTTTACCGGCGGTCATTCTTGCTTCGCGTATGTCATCTATCGTAGGTGCAGTCAGAGTGGGCATTGTTGGTAAAACATTGGGGTTTAATGTTCCGTGTGTGCGAAACACAGATTATATGGGTGAGATCAGCAGTGGCGAGGGTTTTTGGTAGGGAAATAGCACCTGAATTGACAATTGAGGAGTATTCTTCAAAACCTGTCATATCTATCTATTTACTTATTCCCTTTTGTTAGCCAGTTCGGCTCTCGCGTATTCTGTGTGTGGCGAAAAATAAAACATTGCCCCAGCTGGAAGTCCAAGATCGTGCAAATCCTGATCAAAACGCGACTGAGTCGTCTCAACCACGCAGGCTCAGGTTGTTGAGTTTACTTGGAAAAATTAATCCGACTCATCTGCTTTCTCACACGTTTGAGTCTTTGGAGAATCGCAACTTTAGACTGTTGTGGTTTGGGATGGTCTTTTCCATGTGGGGCATCCAGATGCAAATGGTGGCCCGTGGAATACTTGTTTACGATTTGACGGGAGATTATACGATCACCGGCTTCGTGGGCATGGGTTTCGCTCCTAGCCTTCTGGTGGTGTCTTTGTTTGGTGGGGTATTGGGCGACCGAATGGAACGTCGTTCGATTATCCAAATTGCACAATTGGTGAATGGGCTGTTGGCTGGTTTAGTAGGCATTTTGGTTTTGTTCGACATCGTAGTGTGGCAACATCTGTTTGCTGTTTCGATGGTGCAAGGAGCGATGTTTGCTTTCATGATGCCAGCTCGACAGGCTGCGATACCCTCCCTGGTAAAGAAACACCAATTGGCAAACGCGTTCGCTTTGAACGCTATGGCGATGAGCATCATGTCTCTGGTCGCACCGGCCATTGCCGGATTCATGTACCAGTTTATTGGCGCAGAAGTTGTTTACTTTGCGGTCTGTACTGTGATGGTCGGTGCTGTTGTTTTCACAAGTCTGGTGCCTAAGATGTACCCATCTGGGAAATCTATAAAAGACAGCGTTATGAGTAATATTTTCGCTGGGTTTAAATATATCGGCAGTAATAAGCTGCTACTTCAGTTGATGATATACAGCATCGTAGTAGCTTTACTTGCGATGCCGTTCAGAATGCTTGTTCCTGCATACGCGAAGGACGTTTATGGCTCTGCTGGTTCAGAGGTTGGGATTTTGTTAACTGCCACAGGCCTTGGTGCTTTGATCGGATCAATTTCGATTGCGAATCTTAGAGAGGGCCATCACCGGGGTTGGGTTTTAATAGGAGGAGCGCTCATTGCGGGACTGTCTCTGGCACTGATATCCGGGTTCCCGGTTTTCCTGGCGGGCGTAATAGCAATGGTTGGTACTGGTATTGGTGAACAAGCCCGCTGGGCACTTGGCCAGAGCGTGATGATGGAAAACGCTGCTGATGAATATAGATCTCGGGTTATGAGTGTTCTGATGATGACATATGGTCTGATGCCTCTCGGAATGTATCCTCTAGGCTGGTCCATGGAGGAGTTTGGTGGTCAGCAGGCTGTGGGCATCATAGCTGTCTTATTAATTGGTTTTTCGGTTCTGGCAGTTTTCCTTTTGCCTAATCTCAGACGGATAAAATAAATCTGGTGGCACATATTCGTCAGAGCTTTTTTCTGATGACCAGTACCTGTGCAAAATAATCAAAATTGATTGGCTGGTTGTATCTTATGGCTGTAGAAAGTCAAATGGTCTTTTTGCAAACTGCGGATCATTACTCTTGAGTATTCCTACTGTTGATGAAAAAAGATCCAGCCGTTTGGCGGCACGGACTTTTTCATCCCTTGGGAACTCAGATTTCCGGTCTCTATGGTTCGGGATGCTTTTGCTTATGGCAGGAGTAAACATTCAGATGTTGGCTCGAGGTTATCTGGCCTGGGAGCTTACGAAGTCCCCTATCGCAGTTGTGGTGGTCGGCGCTGGATTTGCTCCGCCGATCTTGTTGTTGTCGTTATATGGTGGTGCGGTAGCGGACAGATATGCAAGGAAACGGATCATTCAGGTCTGTCAACTTGGAATGCTCGTGATCACGCTATTCATGGCGGTCTCGATTTCCACAAATACGGTGACTGTTTTTCATCTTGTTTTGGCCGCGGTCGGGCAAGGAGCGTTGTGGGCATTTCTGATGCCGGCCCGTCAGGCAATTATCGGTCAGTTAGTTGATGAGAATCAACTGACCAACGCGGTGGCACTGAATTCCTCGGGAATGTCACTTATGACAGTTGCTGCTCCTGGTATTGGGGGCCTGATTTACGGGTTTGGCGGAGCTGCTGCGACTTATTACGTTATCTCCGTACTTATTGCCAGTGCAATAGTGTTTATGGGATTCGTTCCTTACGTGGTTCCGATACGTAAAGCTGGCAGGCGTATGTGGGGCGATGTGAAACAGGGGATTATTTATACACGTCGGAATCGTACTGTGCTAATGCTGTTGCTGATGTCGTTGTCCACAGCGCTACTCGCTATGCCGTTTCGGACTCTGATGCCCGTACAGATTGAAGAGGTCTTCCATATGGAAGTTGAAGCCTTGGGTCTGCTTATGAGCATGATCGGAGTGGGAGCCTTATTTGGTTCACTCGTAATTGCAGGACTTTCAAAAACCAGCCACCGTGGCTGGTTTTTGTTGGGTACCACTTTGATATCAGGATTGGCGATCTTGCTCGCGTCTGCAACAACATCCTATGTGATAGCAGCCTTTATCATGGTTGTGATCGGAATTGGTGACTCTGGAAGGAGATCACTTAATGCATCCTTGATTCTGGAGGAGACTGAGGAAGCATACCGTGGTCGGGTAATGGGTGTTTACATGATGAATTTTGGTCTTATGCCTTTGGGGGCATTGCCACTGGGTTTCATTGCGGCATCATATGACGTGCGTCTCGCATTCGCTGTCGCAGGAGCGACATTGTTTGTGGCTACGCTCGGATTCGCAACGCTGACAAATCGAATTCGACGGTTGTAGTTCGTGTCGTAACCTTTGATAGGTTTTGAGTGGCACCAGTAAGCGTCTCTGTTTTGTGCTGGTTTATGAATTGAGGACTGACGTTGATGCAGATTAAAGTTCTGAGTGATGATCTAGCATCTCGTATAGCGGCAGGGGAGGTAATAGAACGTCCTGCTTCGGTTGTCAAAGAACTTGTGGAAAACTCACTTGATGCGGGTTCTACTCAGGTGGATGTCGAGGTAGTTGGTGGTGGCGCTAAATCGATCATTGTGATCGATAACGGGACGGGCATACCATCGGAACAAATAACTACAGCGTTTGAGCGTTTTGCCACTTCAAAAATCGATGAATCATCCGACCTTATCTCGATCCCGACTTTAGGGTTTAGGGGAGAAGCTCTTCCATCGATAGCATCTGTAGCTCGGGTAACAGCTGTCTCGATGTCCAAGGGGGCCGATTCTGGAGCAAAATACTATGTGGATTTCGGTAGGCCAGGGTCTGTGGAGACAATTGGTGCTCCTCAGGGAACCCGTATTGAAGTTGCGGATTTGTTCAACAACACCCCGGCACGGCTCAAATTCCTTGGCTCCGCAGGGCGAGAGCTCTCTCGTGTACAGTCGATAATGGCATCACTTGCTCTTGTGAATCCGCATGTAGCTTTTAGCCTTGTTGCTGATAGTCGCGATCGACTTCGAACGACCGGCTCAGGAAAACTGACGGATTCGATAGCCGGCGTTTACGGTCAAAAAATCGCGGATCAAATGATTTCATTGGAACCGGATGGTTCGAGCGCGTTTTCAGTGGATGGACTTGTCAGTTCTCCATCATTGACGAGGGCTAACAGGACGTACATTACCATCTCAGTGAATGGGCGCTGGATACAATCTCGCCGACTATCCTATGCCATCGAGCAGGCTTACCATGGTTTTCTTCCAGAACGCAGGTTTCCATTTGCGCTTCTAAGAATTCGTACTCCCCTTGATGATGTTGATCCGAATGTGCACCCTTCAAAAGCACAAGTTCGGTTTCTTCGTGAAGATCTTGTTTTCTCAATTGTTCAACGGGCCATACGCGGAATTTTGTCTGCTTCTGCACCCATTCATGAAATCGGTGCAAGCAGGGCTGCTGCTTCATTTGGCTTATTGGGCAGGGTAGATCTGGCTGAGGCACAATCAGGCACTCGGGAACTTGGAATGCCATCAACCCAGGGTAGTTTGATTCAGCGGCCTGATCTTCTATTCAAAATCGCACAGAAACAGCCGACAGAAATGCAAACTGACATTGCTTCGCATATTGCCGAGAGCGGAAATACTCCACGCGAGACACTGCCGGTTTTGCGTGTAATCGGGCAGGCTCATGAGACATATATTATTGCCGAAGGTCCTGAAGGGTTGTACCTGATCGATCAGCATGCTGCTCATGAACGTGTCACATTCGAGATGGTGAAAGAGCGTTTCGATAATAACGGATCGGAATATCAACCTCTGTTGGAGCCCCTCACAGTTGATTTGGCACCTGGGATGATGACTACCGTTCAAGAACATCAACATGATTTGAATAAGGCTGGTTGGAAGTTTGAGGAGTTTGGCAAGAACAGTTTGATAATAAGGAGTGTGCCTGGACCGTTATCTGTAAGGATTAGTGGCGATGGTGCCGGCCAGGTTCTTGTCAGGGTGCTTGATGAACTCGCGTCAGGCGGGACTGGAGATACCTGGAGCGACCGTTTGCTTGCGACTATTGCATGTCACGCGTCTGTACGTGCTGGACAGTCTCTTTCGATTGACGATTGTAAAAACTTGGTTCGCCAACTCGAAGAATCTGACCGCCCCAATACTTGTCCACATGGACGGCCGACCATAGTACGACTGAGCGTCAATGACATTGAGCGTGAGTTTAAGCGGCGATAGCGACTGATTTTAGACGCTACAGTAATCGCACTCCGGCTGCAGGATGGCGGAACTGATATACCGCGTTTTGAGCCACCCCACAAACAAACACCGTTCTCATATCATCGCCCCCGAAGGCCAGATTTGCCGGAACCCAATCTGGTAAATGGTATACGTCGATCAAAGTGCCATCCTTGTTGAGATAAGCAATTGCTCGAATCCCGGGCAAAGATTGAAGTATGTTTCCTTCAACATCTACCGCTAAACCGTCCGGGTTTCCGGGATCTCGGAATCTCCGGACCAACTGCTGATCCAGTAAATACCCGTTCTCATCGATCGTGAAGGAGACAAGGCGTTGGGCGCGGCTTTCAGAGACGTACACACTTGAGCGGTCTTCGGACACGGCGATTCCGTTTGGGAACGCCAGCTCGTTTGCGAATGCGCTGACTTTTCCGGCGGGTGTAACTTTGTACACAGGACTTATAGCAGGATCTGGCAAAGGCCTGCGAACCGGATCGGTGAAAAGGAGGTCTCCGTTCGGCAAAAAACAGAGATCATTTGGTCCTCCCAGTGCAGTGCCTTCATATTCATCTACGAAAACCTCCGCTTTACCGGAGTTATTGATATGCAAAATTGCCTTGAGTTCAGCGTCGGCTACAAACATCTCTCCTGCGGCATTAAAGACCAGTCCATTTGGACGACCGCCGGTTGTAGCAACCTCTTCGATTGTTCCATCGCTGGACACTCGAATGATTGATGACTCATCGGCGCTTACCAGGTGAAGTTCACCGTTAGCGTCGATCGCAGGGCCTTCTGGACCTCGAACCCCTGAGGCGAGTAGGCGAAAATCAGAAGGGATGTTTGTTAGATTGCTGGTCATAAGATTTCAATGAAGATTATGCTTCGCCCCGGATCTGATCAAATGCCAAGTGCTATCAAGACCTGTCGACATTATATTGCTATTAATTGCCGGGGATGAATAACGCCTATAAAATGGAATTGTAACAACCGACTGACTGGTCGGTTTTGTCCGTGAATTAATCAATCAATTCATCTTGCCGGCATCGTATACAAAACATCGTTCCCAAACCCGCGAACGCATTTTAGAAGCGGCGGAGTCAGTGTTTGCTGACAATGGCTACCACGATGCGCTGGTAGATGAAATCGGTCAAAGAACGTCAATTTCGAAAGGCGGTCTGTATTTTCATTTTCCCAGCAAAGAGGATCTTTTTTTTGCTGTGATGGATCGGCTTGCTGACAAGTTAGTTACCCGTGCCGAAAAGGCTGCGCTTAATGCAGAATCCCCTTTAGGGGCAGCAGAGGCCGCTATGGATGATGTTTTATCGACTCTGTCCAGCCAGAAGCGACTCGCCAGACTCCTGATAACTCAGGGGTACACGATGGGCAATGCATTCGAATCGAAACGAGCTGAAATATTCAATCGTTTTGCCCGTGTAATTGGTGAGCAATTACACGCAGCAAAAGAAGCTGGTCAGATCCGAGAGAAGAACACGGATCTAGCGTCCCTCGTTTGGCTTGGCGCAATGAATGAGGTGATTGTGCATTGGTTGTTTTCAGACGGGGCACCGCCAAAAGATGTTATATCTGATCTAAAGTCTTTGTTGCTCGCCTCGGTACGCTCTGTAGATGCGAAGGCTTTACGATGACCAACAATGCAGTGCGAAATGGCGTAGCTTTTTGGAGACGAGTTGGCGTTTTCCTTGAATCCATCAAATTTGAACACTCTGTTTTTGCGCTCCCGTTCGCTATTCTGGCAGCGTTTATATCAGCAGGTGGCTGGCCTGACCTGACGAGATTTTTTTGGGTGATTATTGCGATGGTAAGCATGCGAACGTTCGGTATGTCAGCCAATCGCCTTATAGACGGAGAGATCGATTCTAGGAATCCACGTACTGCGATGCGGGCGATTCCCACCGGTGAGATCAGTCGCTTAGCAATGTACGGCTATATGTCAGTAGCTGGTTTGATCTTTGCAGCTGTGATATCTCAGCTTCATCCGATCACGTGGTTGCTATCCCCGATCCCATTGGCCGTGATGGTTGGATACCCATATCTCAAACGGTTTACATGGTTATCTCATTTTGGAATGGGTGCTGTGTATCTGATTGTTCCTCCGGCTGTTTCGTTGGCATTGACCGGGACTATGCCTTTAGGATTCGTGTTAATCGGTATAGGTTCCATGGCCTGGGTAGTGGGCTTTGATGTGCTGTACGCGACCGCTGATTTTGAGGTTGATCGTGACCAAGGGCTCCATTCGATACCAGCCAGATTCGGCATTCCGGTGGCACTTATAGCCTCTAAGGGATTGCATTTGCTCGCTGTGCTTTTACTGTTAATTGCAGGATTGGTACTTGGGTCAAATTGGCTTTACTTCGTTGGAGTGGTTTTGGTCGCATTGCTTTTGGCGTACGAGCAATCACTCGTCTCTTCGGACGATCTGTCGAAACTTAACCTGGCTTTTTTCACAATGAATGGAGTTATAGCCATCGTCTTCGGGATTTTTGTGGTGATTGGAGAAATAATCTGATGGGTGTATATGTACTAGGCATAGCTGGGGCCAGTGGTGCTCCGTATGCCAGACGAGTTCTTGAGCAGATGCTTGGGGGAGGGCATGAAGTAAAACTTGTGATATCAGATGCCGGACGAAAGGTTATTGATGTCGAAGAAGGTCTTGTGCTCACCGGTAATACTGAGACCGACACTCCATCAATTCTGGAATGGGCCCAGGCTACCTCTACCATTGGGAGATTGCAGATGTATCACCATAAAGATGTAGCCGCTCCCATAGCATCGGGGTCTTTTCCAATAGACGGTATGGTGGTCGTTCCATGTTCTGGAGGGACACTTGGTAGGATCGCCCACGGCGTATCCAACGGTCTGCTGGAGAGAGCAGCAGACGTTTGTTTGAAAGAACGCAGGCGCCTTGTTCTTGTCCCTCGAGAAATGCCGGTTAGCCTAATTCATCTTCGAAATATGACAACCGTTACAGAAGCCGGCGCGATTGTTTTGCCGGCCTCTCCTGGTTTTTATCACAATCCAACTCAAATTGATGATCTAATTGACATGGTTGCCGGACGCATCCTTGCCGTCCTTGGTATTGATTCTCCATTGATGGAACCATGGACAGGCCCTGAGGAGTCATCTCATATGGGTGAGGAGATACTCTAGTTGGCATTCACCGACCTGCAGTCGTTTCTTGCGGTGCTTGAAAAAGAGGGCGAGTTGAAGCGGGTGACCGAGGTAGTTGATCCAGAGCTAGAAGTGACAGAGATTGCTACGCGCGCTGTCAAAGAGAATCTACCTGCGCTTCTTTTTGAGAATGTCAAAGGTTCACGATATCCGCTGGTGATTAATTCTATGGCCACCATGCGGCGAATTGAGATGGCCTTGGGCCGTCCGCCAGATGCTCTGGGGGAAGAGATTGTGCGGTTTATGGAAGACGTTAACCCTCCGAGTGTAGGGGCCTTGTGGCGTAACCGCAAAACCGCGTGGCGGTTACTCAAGATCCGACCTAAATCAACTCGGCGGGCACTTTCGCAGCAGGTTGTCGAAGAGCCTCATCTCGACGAACTTCCGACATTGAAATGCTGGCCTGAAGACGGTGGGCGATTCGTTACCCTACCTCTGGTGATGAGTCGAGATCCCAAAACGGGTGCTGGGAATATGGGGATGTATCGAATGCAGGTTTATGATCAGCGCACCACTGGGATGCATATGCAACTCCAGAAAGGTGGAGGGTTCCACTACCAGATCGCTGAGAAAGCCGGCCAACCATTAGAGATGGCAGTGGCGGTGGGAGGTGACCCTTCTTTGATCATAGCGGCAATAATGCCGCTGCCTGAAGGGTTAGATGAAGTTGCTTTTTCAGGGATAGTACGCGGGAGTCGTACTCCGCTCGTCAGGGCTAAAACGGTGGATTTAAATGTCCCTGCGCATGCTGAGTTTATATTTGAAGGGGTTCTGAGGCCAGGAATACGGAAACATGAAGGGCCATTCGGTGATCATTTTGGACATTATTCCGCTTCAGCCGATCATCCCGTGTTCGAAATAAATCGAATTACCCGTCGCAAAAACCCGATATACCCCGCAACAGTTGTAGGCCGTCCGCCTCAAGAAGATCGATATATGGGTGATGCAGCTCAACTTGCTCTGACGCCATTAATTCGTCTGATACGACGAGAAGTCAAAGATATGTGGGCTTATTACGAAGCAGGTTTCCATAACTTGCTTGTTGTTTCTGTCGATCCTCGCTATCAGCGTGAACCAATCAAAACAGCACTTGGATTATTAGGCGACGGGCAACTTTCTCTGACAAAGAATCTTGTGCTTGTGGGTCCCGATGTAAATCCAAGGGACCCCAGCCAGGTGATCCAGGCGATTCGTAGAAATTTTGATCCAGATCAAGACTTCCATCTGATCGCTCGCACAGCAGCTGACACGTTGGATTTCACAGGAGAGGCCACGCACAAGGGCTCCAAGATGATCCTTGATGCGACGGCCGGCCCATCAGGTGAAGGGAGTCCTACTGCGGTGGCTTTGCCGTCGAATCTCTCATCCATATCATCGGTTGTTTCTAAATACAGACTTGTAGGGCGGACGATGCTGGTAGTTCAGGTATCGGATCAGGGGAGACAGGTTGTGCAGAGGTTAGTGGACAACCCTCTTTTAATTGGAGTTAAGATCGTCGTCGCCGTTTCCGATGACGTGGACATCGAGGACGATGAGAGTCTCCTTTGGGGGATATTTACAAGATTCGATGCTGTACTTGACGTTATTTTTTCGGAAACTGAATTTCGAGGTCTTGCCCCGGTGTATTCAGGAGTTATGGGAATAGATGCAACCTGGAAACAGGGTTACCAGAAACCTTTGGTTATGGACCCTAAAATAATAAAGAAAGTAGATTCGGAATGGTCCCGATACTCGAAGTAGCTGATCCTGAGCTTCAGGTTGAAATCAACCTCTCGGATAAACGATTATTTTCAATTTGGGACAAGGTTCAAGCTGGAGAGCGGCTCTCAAGTTCTGAGGGAGTTACTTTACTTGACACAGATGATTTATCTGGGGTAGGCCGTATGGCCGACTTCGCGAAAAAGCGGATCACAGGTGACAAGGTCTACTTCGTTCTTAACCGACACCTAAATCCAACTAACATTTGCGTGCTCAGTTGTAAGTTCTGTGATTTTGCAAAAAAACCAGGTGATAGTGACGCCTACGAGATGTCTATTGAGGAAATTTTGGACCATGTGGACGACGATATACACGAGATTCATATCGTCGGAGGGCATCACCCGACATGGCCGTTTGAGTATTACGTTGAGATGGTCAAAGCTATCCACGAGAAGGCGCCACATGTTCAAATCAAGGGGTTCACTGCATCTGAGATTGATTACTTTCAACGGCGCTGGAAAGTCATGCCTGAGGAGTCTTTGGCAATCTTGAAGGAAGCCGGTCTCCAGTCGATGCCTGGTGGTGGCGCTGAGGTGTTTTCATCGCGCGTTCACAAGATTTTACTTCCTGGTAAGGCAAATGCAGATCGATGGGCTGAAATACATAAAACGGCGCATCGTATGGATATACCAACAAACTGTACGTTGCTTTACGGACATATCGAATCATTTGAAGAGCGTGTTGAGCATTTAGTTCGCTTGCGTAACATTCAAGACGAAACCGGTGGATTTCTAGCGTTCATTCCCTTGGAGTATCAAGTTGGAATGACCAAGCTACGCCCTCGGCATACACCTGCGATGGACGATCTTAAGATGATTGCTGCAGCTCGCTTGATTCTTGACAACATTAAGTACATAAAAAGTTATTGGGTGATGCTAGGTGAAGCCACTGCAAGTGTCGGTTTGAATTTTGGTGCGAACGACTTGGATGGAACGATAGGAAAAGAACGTATCGCTCATGCGGCACTTGCCGAATCTCCAGCAGGGCAAGCCAGAGAGCGAATGGCGTCATTCATCCGAGACGCACGCCGTATTCCGGTGGAACGGGATGCGTTGTACAACGAGATTAGGGTGTATGAACATTAATCAGCCATTGCTTTCAATTGGGCACATGACCTATCTGAATTCAGAGGTTTTCTATTGGAAACTTTCTAAAAGTTCTTTTAAATTAGTCCCTATGCCTCCGCGTGCGATGGCCGCTGCCCTGGAACGCGGGGAACTAGCGGCTGGTCCCCTTCCACTGGCGGAGATTTTGCGTATGGGTGGTCAAGTCCGCTCTTTGGGCGATTTGGGCGTTTCTTCTCACGGCGCCGCTAAAAGTGTGTTTTTGTTTTCCCGAGTGCCGGTTGAAAAATTGTCCGGTACGAATGTTGCGGTGACATCTCACACAGCGACTTCGATTCAATTGTTGCGGGTGCTATTTAATGATTTTTGGAACGTATCGGACCATAAATTTGTTGGAGTGGACTGTTCCCATGAAGCCGCATTGTGGATCGGTGACCCTGCGCTGGAGCGCCGCTATTCCTCTGATTACGATTTTATCTACGACCTCGGCACTGCTTGGACCACTTTGACCGGTAAGCCATTTGTGTTTGCAGAATGGGTTGTTCGTACCGATGTTCCGATGGAACAGGCATATGAACTTGAGAGACAGTTACTGCGGGCGACACAGGAGGGTGTGCGTGCTGTGGATGAAATAAGTAGATTCCGCGCAAACCATTTCTTGACGGAATCAGAAGTAAGTGACTATGTGAGAAATTTTTCATATTTCCTTGGCGAGGATGAGCGGTCGGGCCAAAGGGAATTTCAGAGAAGGCTTGACCAATTACCCGCCTGGCGCCCCGATTTAACGGCCGCAGAAACACTAAGGTAGGCAAAGGTTATTTAGACATCGTGATAGATGTCCGAAATTTAGGAACAATGCTCAAACAGATTACAGACAAGATTTTTTCAGGCATGCGGATTACGGGTAAAGAAGGCTTATGGCTCTTGCGAGAAGCTGAATTGTTGGATTTGGTCCCGCTCGCGGACTATTGGCGTCAAAAGCATAATCCTAATAAAAATGTGTCATATGTGGTCGACACGAACCTTAACTACACCAATCTATGTGACGCTTATTGCTCCTTTTGCGCGTTTTACCGAACAGATCCGAATGATCCCTCTGCCTACACTTATACCGTTGAGCAGATTATGGACAAAATCGAACGCGCTCGTAAAAATGGCGTTAGGACTGTGTTGATGCAAGGGGGGCTAAACTCAGATCTTCAACTGGACTATTACTTGAAAATGGTTTCTGAGACGAAGAAACGGTTCCCAGATGTGACACCGCACTACTGGTCGGCTCCTGAGATAGTCCGTATGACCGAAGTTTCCGAAATGTCATATGAACAGGTTTTTGAGGCTTTGTGGGACGCCGGACAGCGGTCAATGCCAGGGGGAGGTTCCGAAATTCTCTCTAACGAAGTGAAGGCTACAGTATCGAGATTTAAACCCAAGGACACCGTAGATCAATGGACGGAGGTGCACGCTGCAGCTCACAAGGTCGGATTGAAGACCACTGCAACCATGATGTATGGGCACGTGGAAAAAGATCGGCATGTCATCGAGTCGCTTGAGCATATCCGCGATGTTCAGAATCGAGCGTTAAAAAATGCAAATGATGGCGGATTTACCGCATTTATTCCTTGGTCTTATAAAAAGGACAATACGGCTTTAGCAAAACTGATCGATGAGGAAGCTGGACCTAATCAGTACCTTAGGATCATTGCGATTTCACGAATCATGCTTGATAACGTTCCACACATTCAAGCTTCCTGGTTTTCAGAAGGGAAAAAAACAGGTCAAATCGCACTTCGGTTTGGGGCAGATGACTTTGGTGGAACTCTTTTTGATGAAAACGTGATGCTTGCAGCTGGGTTCTATAACCGGACCACCGAAGATGAAGTGCGTGAGATGATTTCTGAGGCTGGATTCTCGCCGATCCAGCGACTTACCAACTACGAAATAGTTGAAGGCCAGAAATTTGAGCCGGCATTATCGAATTAGTACCTGATTGACTGAATATTAACCATGACCATTAACGACAAAAAGATCATATTTGGTCACAGCCCGGATGCTGATGACGCGTTCATGTTTTTTGCAATGGAACGGAAATATGTTGAAATACCGGGCTTTACGATCGGGCACCATATGGAAGATATTGAATCGCTCAATATACTTGCAAAATCCGGCAAGCTACCGGTCACAGCAATTTCAGCGGCACGGTACCCTGACGTAGCTGAACACTATCGAATAATGTCGTGCGGGGCATCAGTCGGGCGCAACTATGGACCTATGGTGGTTTCAACTGAGATTCTTACGGAATCTGATCTTGACTATAAAAAAATAGCTGTTCCAGGCCGGTTTACTACTTCTTGGCTTTTGTTCCAGATCTTCGGCCCTAATAATTGTGAACCGTTGTTTATGGAATTCGACGATGTGGGTGCGGCAGTTAAAGATGGACGCGCTGATGCCGGAATATTACTGCATGAAGGTCAGATACTTTACGAAAAACAAGGCTTTCACGGGGTGATGAGTCTTGGAGAAAAATGGCATCAAGCAACAGGTCTTCCAATCCCTCTTGGAGTGGATCTTGTCAGTCGGCATATTAACGATGAGCTGGCTCAGCAATTAGCAAACGCCTCTTTGGCGAGTATTAATTACGCTCGCGATCATGAGGACGAGGCCCTTGAGTATGCGTTGAGTTTTGGGCGTGGGATTGACTCTGACGATGGCAAGAAGTTTGTACGTATGTATGTGAATGAGGACACTGTAGATATGGGACAGGAGGGGAGAGATGCCCTTGAAAAATTGTTTTCAATGGCTGTTGAAAGGGGAGTCATTACGAAATTACCGAAGCTCGATATTGTTCAGGCTGAGTGAGCGTTGAGTCAAAACTGCAACTTCGCACATAATCAACTGAGTCAATCCATAGTTATTAGATTTTTGAATAGGCCATATTAAGAATTTGAGTCAGTACTTTGGTAAGCGCGAGCCTTTCGCCGCAAGCATAAGTGGAGCCCCTGCCACCACTGTCATTGTGATTTTAAATATCGGATTATTTATTGGCGTGCTTGTCACCGGAGGTGCCGATACCCAGAATCTTCTGAAATGGGGTGCAAAATATGGGCCGAGCATTGCAGATGGGCAATACTGGAGACTCCTCGTGCCTGTGTTCCTTCACGTGGGATTTTTTCACATGCTGACGAATCTGTTTGGATTGGTCATATTTGGGTCAATGGTTGAACGCACATTTGGAACAACAAATTTTGTGGTTATCTATTTGGCAGCGGGAATAATGGGCAATGTTGTCAGTTTTTTAGCTGGTCCTAACCCGGGCGTTGGCGCAAGTGGGGGCGTGTTCGGCATCGTTGCTGCTTTTGGTGTTTACCTGCTGCTCAACCGTAAGTTACTCGGGCAAGTAGGGAGTCAACAACTTACGTCGATTGGCCTTATAGTTTCGATCAACATAGTTTTTGGACTTGTGTCGACTGGAATCGATAATGCAGCGCACTTCGGGGGACTTCTGGCTGGTGGCATGGTGGCGTGGTTGGTCACCCCAAGAGAACGACTTTTCGTTTTACAAGATTCAGTCGACCTTGGTCAATCGCGGGTCACCCTTAAGACGGATGTGCAACCCGTATCAAAACTGATGTTAGCCATTCTGATTATTGTGATAGTTGCAGGGGTGTTGACGGGGATCGAATCCCAAACTTATAGCGAAGATATTTTTGGTAATAAGATGCCAGGTTAGTCTAAACTCTCGACCGAATGTATACTGCTGATCATCCGATTTATTGATATCGAGTATCAATAAGAAGTAGTAGACGAATGGGTGAGCTTCTCGCGTAGGTGGCCTGTAGCATGAGATCAGCGCAAACAGAAGAGTTCACTATTTATTGATTTCAGGGATTGCCAGAGGAACAAGTTAATTAGACATCGGCCATATGGCGAAAATATTTATGCTAAATACTTTGTGTTTAACTTCAATAACCTGGGACGTTTCGTTGTTACCCACGACATACTGGAGGTTATTCGATGAACGATGACTCTCAGTTAGATCCAATCGAAGGCGATATCGAGACTTTTCCTAGACCAGAAAAAATTCCGATCAGGTTTGACGAGACATGGTTTACCTATAATTCCGAACCAGTGGTTCGCGACATAAATTTTTCGATAATGCCAGGTGAATTTGCCGCGATTTTGGGACCGAATGGTTCAGGAAAAACCACATTGATGAAACTCGCACTTGGCCTACTCAAGCCAAGTTCTGGCAGGGTTCTCCTGTTTGGTGAACCGTCAGACAATTTCACAGATTGGCATCGCATCGGATACGTACCCCAGAGAACACAGGCAACAGAATCACGGTTTCCAGCATCTGTAAGAGAGATCGTTGAGTTCGGTGCCTACTCTGGATTCAGTCCATTTTCGATGTGGAAGAGCGATAAGGATAGTCAGGTGGACGACGCGATGGAGTTGGCAGGAATACGGAACCTTGCAGATCGTCGCGTTTCTGATCTCTCAGTGGGGCAGCAACAACGCATGTTAATAGCCAGATCCCTTGTGCGGCGTCCCGATTTGCTTGTGATGGACGAGCCGGTAGCGGGCGTCGATGCTGTGGGAGAAGAACAATTCCACTTGATGGTCCGTAGATTGAATCGCGATCTCGGAATCACGATTGTAATGGTGTCGCACGATATAGGAGCTGTTATGCGAGAAGCAACTACTTGTGCCTGCATCAACCAAGATATTGTTTTCCATGGTCCTGTTCACCAACTCGATGCAAAATCCCTTTCTGACTTATACGGATTTCCTGTGGACGTTCTCATGCATGATCCCGACCATACACACAGGTAATTGAATGCCAGAGATTTTTCAATATGAATTCATGAACAGGGCGATTGTTGCCTCAGTTTTGGTCGGAGCAACTGCGCCAGCCTTTGGAGTGTTTCTGGTATTACGTAGACTTGCCCTGATTGCGGACACTCTTTCTCATGTCGCTTTTGCTGGAGTTGCAATTGCGCTTATAACGAAGACCTTTACGCCCATTGTTGCGCTTATCGCGACCACTACGGCTGCCGTTTCGATAGAAGAACTGAGGATGCGCAGACTATTACCTGGTGACGCAGTGTTAGCTTTGTTCCTGTACGGAGCACTTGCACTTGCAGTGGTACTGATCAGCGCAGCTGATGGATTTAACAGCACGATATTTTCATACTTATTCGGGAGTCTACTGGCTGTTTCGAACACCGACTTATGGTGGATGGTTACGTTGGCTCTTGTAATCGCCCTCTTCATGTTCATGTTCAGATTCGAACTGGCGCAGATTTCGTTTGACTCGGATCTGGCGAAAACAAATGGCGTCCGTGTTCATATGCTCAACCTTGGTCTTGCGGTACTTACTGCGGCGACGATCACGGTTTCAATGCGCGTTGTCGGGATTCTGTTAGTTGGGGCTTTGATCGTTATCCCAGTGCTGGTGAGTATACGAGTAGTGAAAGGCTTGACCCGAACGGTACTAGTATCTTCGGCAATTGGAGTGTTTGTCGCTGTTTTTGGAATGGTTATATCCTTCTACGCGGATTTAGCCCCAGGAGGAAGTATTGTATTAACCTCGATTGCTCTGCTCATCATTGTTGAAGCCGGCGCATTCATTAAGAGAAGTTCCGGGTCATCTCAGTTTATACAGAGCAGTGATCATACTCATGAACATGAGTTTCATGCTCATGGGGTGAATGAGAGCGCAACTGACGATCGGCAATCTCACCGTTAGTTGTCTTGCGATTCGGTTGTTTTATTCTGTGCGGGATTCTTGACTAACAGGAAACAACCGATTGAGATTGCGAGTAGGCAGATCGTTATAGCGAACATTACGTTGTATTGACCTGTTGAGTCGAAAATCAACCCGGCTAATATAGGTCCGATGAGTACAGGGATTGTTATACCCAGATTGGCCAGACCTGAGATGCTGCCGAATTGTCTCAGGCCGAACATATCGAAGATAACTAGTGGGGTCAGTGTGCCCACGCCACCCATTCCGAGCCCGAATACCACGATTGCGATCCAGGTCATGAAAGTACCACTTGAAGCTAGCAGAATGGATAGTCCGATTCCCTGAAGAATCATAATTACTATGAATGAGATTCGCGCGGTGATAGATTCACTTAAGCGACCGAAGATCAATTTGCTTGATGCGGCAAAGAAAGCAAGCATAATCATCATTGCTGCAGCGATCGCCCTGGTGAACCCCACTTGTTCTAAATGAGGTACCAACTGGCTTACAACACCAGTTCGCACGAATTGCTGGAGAGTCATTCCGATGACCAGAAACCAAAAGGCTGAAGTCCGTATGGCATCCGAAGTGGTTAATCCGGCATTTGAGTTCTCTTCCGGACTGTGCGCATCCGTGCGAGGAGCCCAACGTTTGCCTCGTTCCTTTCTAACTTCATCTGCGTTGTCACGAATCGTAAGCAGGATGATCAATGCCAGTCCAAGTAGCGCAATCCCTATCACCCCCCATGTCCAACGCCAACCAATCAGGCCTATCAATCCCGCAACAATGGGAACTGCAACACCGCTGCCGATATTGTTTCCTGAGGTGACAAGCCCCATCATTCTTCCGCGGGTTTGCGGGAACCAAGTGAGCACCAGTCGACCCGCGGGCATCATAGTTGCCCCTGGTGTTCCTGCGAACATGACGATGCTGAAGAGATAGAACTGCCAGAGCTCGGTCATCATTACACGAAGTAAGAACGCGACGGCTACCAGTAGGACCGATCCGGTCATGGTCCATCGTGCACCGATTCGGTCCATCATATTGCCTATGATCGGTGATAATAAACTTGCCACCACCCCCAGACTCAACGACACGTTCACCTGTGTTCTGGACCACCCAAACTCTTCTTCAAGCGGTTGTACGAAAAACCCGAAAGCGAACTGAACCGTACCAAGGGTCGCCCCTATTGAGAGTGCCGAAACTCCAACTATAAACCAACCGCGATATATACCTCGAGTTTTTATTGCATTCGAACGTCGGTTAGTCTTTTCAGAAATCTGTTAACTCCGAGGTGGGTATGTATGAATGCATTTAGTACGAAATGCATCTGTATTGACAACGGCTCGAGTCAATCGGAAGATGAGCGAGATGCTATGCCTTCCCCAGTATGTTCGGCTCTACTGAGCGGTAAATTCAAAAGATCGATCCTTGGAAGCATTCGATCCTAGGCTATAGCTTTGTAGTTTGTTATCAACCATTGAAAGGTACTTTGGTTGTAATCACATTATCTCCACATGGATCATGTCCTTCAGGATGAGCTTCTTTGAGAAGCACGTTAAATTCATCTGTTGTCACGTGGCAAAGAAGATATAGTCCTGATTCTTCAAGAAATTTCATAATTGGATGATGGATATCTTTGCCATCAGGATTTTTAGCCAAGTCGAAAATATCTTCTCTGCTGTAATAGTTATCTTTTGGGGTCGTTCCAGATGTGAATGATGTTTCCTTGATACCTCTCACACGTAATTCTGTTGTGAGTTCGTTCCAGCTTTGTGTGGATAAATATGAAATGTCGTACATAAGTGCATTTCTGATTGGAAACATTATTGCCATCACTTTGTGGAAGGCTTTCTCGTCATCACTCATATCCTGGTTACTTGACGCTTTGAGATTGTCTCCGTCAGAGGCAGGTTTACCTGTGGAGGCCAGCGTTTTACCTGACGCATCGGTTGCTATCGCTTCGTCGATATTGAAAAGAACACGGCCTTCGTTATTTACGATTTCATCTGTTCCGGGCTTTAGTCCCGTTTGGTGTGGCGAACCAGTAAATATGCACAGGCCATCCGGGTTGATATTGCAAGCGTATTGATCTGTAGGTGGTCCGCCTGCACCTGGTGGTCCGCCTGCACCTGGTGGTCCGCCTGCACCTGGTGGTCCGCCTGCACCTGGTGGTCCGCCTCCGTTGAGGGCGTCGAGGTCGTAGTTCTCTTTATTTACTGCGCCCTTGTAGCACAGGGGGAAGTATGGGAAGCCCAGATTGCCTTCTCCATTTGTCAAAGTAGTGTGGTAGTGGTAAATACCATCGGGTGCTTCAGGAGTCGGTCCGAAATGGCCATTGCATTCATCAAGGTGACCGAGACCTTCCACATAGTTGTAATCATCAATGCCGTTGTAGCCATTTTCACCAGGCTTGAGGCGATACGAAGAGGTGACTTCTATGGTCTCGCCAACAGGTTCATTTTCATAAGAACTGTAGATAGGGAACCCATCTAATGCAAAACCTATCACCTCCGAAATTATAGACGTGGCGATTGCTTTCAAGTCGTAACCTAAAATCCCTTCGTCGTCCGGATGCCAGTGCATGCAGTTGGAATCGTAGTGATAGTGATATTGCCCGTTGGGGCCCGAATGGCCACCGCATACACCGAGATCGACTTGTTGACGATCCTCAATGAAGTGTTCGTATTCCAGTGCGACAGCATCGCCTCCTGGACCTTCTTCCGGTCCATAAATCGCAACCCCACTTACAGTGAAGGCTATAGGGCCTCGCTCGGGCGCATAAGTAGGAGATTCATCCGAAAGCTTTGGTTCAATCGGGATAGTCCATGTGCTGTTTTGATCGCTGGCACAACAACCTAAAGTAGACTCGTAATCGTGATTTGGGATGCCCGTAGATCTGACGACTATATTCGAGTCGACAAATTCCACAGAAACAGAGCACACCTGAGTATCGCCTGTAGTTAGGTCTAGGGACTCGATTTTTGAATCTTTGCATAGCCAAACGTTAGACCACGCGTCTGAAAGGTAGGTTAGTTCTGTCGTAGCGTTATCTGCATCAACCTTCGGGGACCTAACATTCTTAGAAGCTGGATCGTTAGATGAAGTGATAGAGGATGTCGGTTGTGTTGTTGCAAGAGGGCCTGGTCTGGAAGTAGGCGGGACAGGAGTAACAGTTGCATTAACGCTTCGAACTGTTGCAATAGACTGTTCAACCGGCGAAATGGTGCTCGATATGCTTTCAGTTTCACAGGCGATCATACCGATCGCGAAAACCGACGCCAACCCAATCAATAAAATTCTTATCATGTCTTCCTTTATACGAGCGATAGGAACATGACTATAAAAAACGATTGTCCAGGAATCTTATAGGGTTAATTACGATTGTGAAGGAATCTTTTTGGATTAATTTACTTGATGACATAGGCATGTAATATCGGATGGGTTTTGCGCGAAACTAGATCGAACTTTGGTAACTAAGCGCACGGGGACAACTCGCATTTGACTAAAAAACTTTCGTAACTTAGTCAAGTTTTGTCTTTGTTTTGTCATCGTAACTATCTGAGGATTTTTCTCCTTCCCATCCTTCAGTTTTCAACACTTCAGACGCTCGTTTGTTTCCCTTAATTTTGTTCATGACAGCTTCATTGTGTCGTTCCCAATATGCCCTGTCTTCTGTAACGAATTTATGTGACTCCCTGTAATCATCAAGTAGCCCGTTTACTTCAGGTATGACATAACGCGCCACCATGTCCCAGCTTCGGCGGGTGTCTTCTCGATTCGCCCAATCATGGGCGAATCCGATGACACATCCAAAACCGCCGGTGATAGCTACCATCTCTCGGATCTTTGCGACCAGGTCGTCAGGAGTGCCTATTACGGCGACACTTTGATCAGAGAATGCGGTCTCGTCTACGGCTTCATCTGGTGTTTTGAAGATGGCGCCTTCTCCTCCCCGTAGAGTTGCAACCGTGTATTCGTTGTTATGACGCATCAATCCGCCGCCGGCCTGTTCTCTTGCTTTTTCTCGTGTTTCGGCGATGTGCCAACTCATCAAGATACGCCAGTTTTTGCGGTCAGCTACTTTATTGTGTTTAGCGGCCGATTCTTCAGCGAAGCCCCATTGACGAGGAAGGGCTTCGAGTCTTGCAGTTCCTGTTGCACCACTCGATAAACCAAAGGCCCCATATTTTCT
>ERZ651768.391-NODE-391-length-33325-cov-4.359540_pt1 | contig 33325 bp, 33 predicted proteins | sample MGYA00514754_ERZ651768 | MGnify/ENA metagenome assembly ERZ651768
CCTTTTATAAAAAATTTAATTTTTAGATAAATGGATGGATTATTAATTTTTAAAATTTCAATAGGTCTTGGTGCAATTGCTCTAACTCTGCTCATATTTTATATATTGGCAAAAAACACCATCAAATAAAAAATATTTTATTATTCATAAAAATAATAAATAAGATAAGATATACCACCAAATATAATCTATATGAATTTCTAACTTTTATATAATTTTTATCATCAAGATGCATGTTTAAAAAAAGACCTTTAATTTCCTTTGTAAATAAAGGCATAATATTAATTTTCCAATCTTCTGTTTTATAAACAATTTTTCTAAATTTGCTTCTAAAATATATGCTAGGTATGCCCCATAATATTAATATAATTAATAATAAATTCTTTTCAAGTATGTCATTCATTTCGACAAAAAATAGTGTTGGTAAATATATAATGCTAAGTATTCTCATTTTATTTTCATTGGGATGTTCCAAAGAAGAAAAAAAATGTAAAAATGAAAAAATATTTGCTTGTATAGATGTAATAAGAAATGAAATTAAAAAAAGGAATAGTGTACTCCCAACAGGAGGAGCAACTCAAATAAATGATACCACAATTTTTGTGTCATTTTATGATTATTCCACAACCTCAATTAGTGAAATATACGCTGTACTAGGATGTGATTGTGAATTACTTTACTTTGATAATGAAAGACCTAAATAATTAAAAGCTATATCTAAGTTGAAGATAAATTCCCTTCATTAAATTCTGAAAATCACCATTCATTTCACCATAAAAAAACTGACCAATAAAATTAAGATCAAAACTTTTATTAATGTCATAGGTAATATTTGGAGAAATAAACATAAAATTTACGCCTTGACCATAAAGTAAAGTCAATGATGAGTTTATAGCAGGAGTTATTGGCTTAGAAGCTTGTATTAAATAAGAATTTTTTGAAGGCATTAAATTTTTAGATGATAAAACATTTTCTGTAAGAGAACCCAAACTAAATACACTTGGATCAGAAAAACCATTTGAGTTATAGAGATAGGATCCTAAAATATAAAATCCATTCTTAAAGGAATAATCTACAGAAGATGATAAACTTATAGAATTATCTTGATCAACTCCGTCCACAAGTAGATTTTTTGCAACAAAATAAGTAAACTCACCTTTAAATCCGGCATTTTTTAAATTTCCAGCCCAACCACCACCTAAAGCAACATCTTCATAATAATTTGCAGCAAGAAATTGAAAATCATAATCTAGCTTATTAATCTTATATAATGCAGCAATCACTGAACCATCATTTTTAGTAGGTTTATATACTAGATCAAAACTTGATAAATTGTCACCTGTATATTGAAATCGAATCACATCAGATCCAGGCCTTTCAATATAATCAAAATCAATAAAATTGTACGCGTTAAATAAATCATTAGAATTCCATATAGTATTGATTCCCCAATTAACTCTTTGCCTTCCTATACTTATCTCTATCTTATCTTTTTGGTATTTTAACCAAAATCTATCAATCATGGAATGCAACTTAAAATTTGTATTATCAACAATAAAATATGATAAATCTACCAATCCATCATCAGATGAAATATAAGAATTTTCTCCAAAAATCATCCTGTTTCTAAATTCTAATCCGAGAGAAAAATTTTCTCCAAAATATCCTCTTAGATTTAACCTATTATGTATAAGATGAATAGTTTCAGAATCAAAATAACTACTGTTATAATCAAGATATGAAGGAAGATACTTAACATATCCGCTTAAAGTAAATTCAGACTTTTTTTCTTGAGCTGTAGATTCTAATGAAATTAGAATAATTATAAAAAATAATATAAAACTATTTTTTAGTATCACTAACAATTTTTCCATCTTCTAAAGTTATAACTCTTCTAGCTCTATTAATTACTCTCTGGTCGTGAGTTGAAAATATAAAAGTTATTTTTTCATTTTCATTCAACTTACTCATGATATCTAAAAGATTAGAGGTTGATGCTGTATCAAGATTTGCAGTTGGTTCATCAGCAAGAATAAACTTTGGTTTTGAAGCTAATGCTCTTGCAACAGCGACTCTCTGCTGTTGTCCTCCTGAAAGTTCAGATGGCCTTCTATCTTTCAGTTCATATAAATCAACTTGGTTTAATAATTCATCGGTCCTTAACCTTCTAGATTTTTCATCAATTCCTTGAAGTAACATTATCATCTCAATATTTTCCTTGGCAGATAAGACAGGAATTAAATTATATGACTGGAAAACAAAGCCAATGTTTTTTAACCTATACTGAATTATATTGCTCCCAGATAGTCGTGTGATATTTTCACCAGCTATATATACATCGCCAGAAGTTGGGTTATCAAGACCTCCAACACAGTTTAAGAATGTAGTTTTACCAGATCCCGATGGCCCCACAACAGAAGTAAATTCTCCCTCTTTAAATAGTGAATTCACATCATTTACAGCTTTGACCTCAAATTTACCGGGGTTATAGATTTTAGATAAGTTTTTAGTTTCAATCATAATTCAAATTTAAAAAGTTTTTGTTGCTTCAACTGGATTAATTTTTAGTGCCCTCAAAGAAGGAAAAATTGATGAAATAATTGATATAATAAAAACCATTATTGCAACTATATAATATTGCTCATCAGGAACTTTAAAGTATAATCGTGTTCCAACACCAAAATTTTCAAGACCAGCTTCAACAACGCTTAAATCAATGCCAACCACAGAGTAATATTCTACGATAAAATAGGAGGAAAGCAAACCAAAAGGAAGAGCTACCAACGATAGAAAAATTGTCTCAAAACATATCATCAAAAATATTTTATATCTGTTCATCCCAATAGACATAAGCATCCCAATTTCTCTCTTTCTCTCAAGTATAGCCATTAGCATAGTGTTTACAATTCCAAATGATAGTCCAATTAGGATTATCATCATAAAAATATAAAGAACAGCTGCAAGCATTTCATTGGCATATGCAAGGTCTTTAGATATATCATCCCATGCCTCAACAATATTATTCGAACTGTAAGGAATCAACTCATTTTTAACCTCATCTCTTAATTCAATATCCGTCAGCAATATCGGCATCTCATGAAATCCCGAAAAATTTGGTAGATTTTTTGTAATGCTTAAATTTCTTACAAATACGTTAGCCCCATCATACCTAGAGTTACCAGATCTAAAAATACCCTCAACCCTATACAGCAGAGATGTTAGATCATAATTCTCATCTTGGAATGTTATAACAACTTTGGACTTTATTTTTAGATTTAGCCTATCTGCTAATTTCTTTCCGACAAGAATAGTATTATCCCTCTTTGATTTAAAATATTCTCCTTCTATTATTTTTTCATAAGTATTAGTAACTTTTATTTCTTCACTAGGGTTTATTCCCTTAACCTGGATACTATACGATCCATTAGAGTTAGACAACATCCCATTCAAAATAATTCTCTTAGAATAAGACACCACCCTATCGTCATTATTGATTGCTTTTTCAATTTGAGGAAGATTATCTATTTTAAATTTTATATTATAATCCTCAGAGAAAGACTTATTATGAATTTGGATGTGTGAAAGATAAGTGTCAACAGCATTATTCATTCTTTCCTCGTTAAGTCCATAGGATATTGCTATCATAATAATCCCACCTAATATCCCAAAAATAACTGACATTATTACCACAAAACTTCTCAATTTGCTTCTCCAAACGTTTCTCCAAGAAATCTTAATTAGTGTTATTATGTTCATATTTTCATAGATTTTACTGGATTAAGATTTAATATTTTTATAGCAGGATAAATGGATATCAACAAAGAAAATATAAAAATAACAAGCGCATGAGATAGAGGAATATCCCATGAAATTGACATAGGAGCTAATGGAGAAAAACCTAAATCTTCCAGCATTTGATCAGCCCCTTCGCCCATCAAAACAGCCATGTCAATAGGATTTAGATTGAAGTAGTAACTTATAGGATACGTTAAAATAATTGCTAATAAAACCCCTATCATAGATAAGATAATTGTTTCAATTAAGATAATACGAAATAATCTTATCCTACTCATTCCTATAGAAATTAAGACACCAAACTCATACTTTCTTTCCTCAGTCATCATCAGAACAGTACCAAACATCCCAAACACAACTATTATGTATAAGATAAAAGCCATAATTAATCCACCAGCATTATCAGCAGTAATTGTCTGCTCAATCTCGGGGAGAGTCTTCTTCCAAGTCATAATTTCATAGTCTTTAGAGAGAATTTGAGACAAATCCTTAACAATTTTCTCCTCATCATAGTATTGCTCTTTATCAATAATTATATGTGTAGATATCTCTTCAGAAGAGACATAATTTCTTGCTGACTCTATAGTCATAAAAATACCAAGCTTGTTAAGATCTGGATTTTTTAAATCAATTACTCCTTTAACTGGGTATTTTCCTGCTGCCATCATACCTCTATATCCTTGACCATAGAGAATCAGAGTGTCATTCTCTCTTATATCAAAATATTCTGCAATTCCTTTACCAACTATAATTTCATTCTCACCAAGATCAAACGACCCAGATACCATTTTTTTATTCCAATCTGTTATTTTCTGCTCATCAGATATGTCAACTCCATTTATCACACCTCCTTTGGTCTTTTCACCCATCGATATCAATGAAAACGTCTGTAGTCTCTGAACAATATTTTCAACACCTTCTACTGAACTTATATCATTTATTAGTTTTTGATCTACTTCCATGGAATTATCAAGACTTTGATTATCCCAGTAACCTTCTGCATGAACCTCAACATATCCAGCATATGACTCGACAACTGTCTTAATTATATTATCATAGAAACCAAACTGTAAGGCTCTCATTAATATTATAAGAAATAAAGCGGCAAAAATCGAAGTAACTGTAATTAAAGTTCTTTTCTTGTTTCTATAAATATTTCTCCATGCTATCTTAAATATCATCTTAAATTTTTCATATAGTTTGGTAAAAAGAAACGTTCATTTATATCAATATCAAATTTCCAGACTAGCCTCTCTACAATAGTCTTATTTCCTTCTTTATCTAACGGAACAAATTCAATAATTGCAGGTAATTTTTTTCCATCAAAATTCTTTATTGCTTTTCCTGTCATAATACTTACCATTTCATCATACTCATCAAAAAATTGAGTTTTTAACTGCATATAGTCTTTCTTATCTATCCACATCACAAGCTTTCCCCATACCACAGCTGCATCTTCATTCGGTATAAGCTCTATAATCCAACAATCTAATCCATCAATGGTTTCATTACCAATTATGGTATTGGTATAATCATCAGTTATTGAAGATCTTTGGACAAGATCATCATTTGTAAAATCCGTTCCCATCCAGTTTTGCATCATCATTGATGGAGGTAGTTTGATTGTTCTCTCTATAGAAGGAATATAATTCCATACTTCATTCTCTCTCTTTAAGAACACTATCCCTTTCTCTTTTGCAGGAGACAGTACAACAGAAGTAAAATAATCTTCTCCAATAGACCATCCTTTCATTGTCATTTCCTTACTCCACTTAGGTCGAACAATCTTTATCATCATTTCCTGATAAGATGATTTTATTCCTATTATTTTTTCTTCAGATTTTTTTAAAATTTCATTAGCATCTTGAGCACAAATATTAAAAACCGAAAACAACAAAAAAATAAGTAATAATTTATGCATATTACAAGGTTTATGGTAAGGAAAGGTAAATTACAAAAATCAATTTTAATAGTAATATCCTCTATTTTTTATACTATTACAGGAATCAAACATTTTATAGAATCTGATTATTTTTTATCTATTATTCCACCTTATCTTCCATTTCATATTGAACTAGTTTACATAAGTGGGTTTTTTGAAATATTATTTGGTCTTATGATACTATTTCCAAAATATAGATACTATGGTTCGATAGGACTTATCTTTCTTCTAATAGCAGTATTCCCTGCAAACATATATCTTGCTCAAAGTAAAGAAGCTCAAGAAGCAATTGGGACATCACAACAAATTGCCATCTGGAGACTTCCTATTCAAGGAATTCTTATTTGGATTGCGTATTGGATAAGAAAATAATTATTCTCTAACAATTTTAAAAGATACAGTATCACTAGCAAAAGCAGAAAATACACCAAAAGCATTAAAAATGTTTGATGGAGGTTCATTAAGATCATTTCCATCTTGAACCTGATTTTCAAATAAACTATAGTAATCCCTATTTATTTTATATAGAGTTACTTTATATCTCCCATAATTTTTTAAGCTTAAGCATAGCGCATTATATTCAGTGTCTCTTGTAGGCTCAGATTGTAATGAAAAATTACTAAAAAATTCTCCTACTGCACCTGGAATTTCCTCACCAAAAATTGGGTCTTCACTTTCACTATCATACTTTATAGTCAAATAGTGGTATTCATTATTTGGATTATCCCAAATCACTGATGTCCTTGCCGTTTCATAAAGTCCAGCTAAAATGTTAGGAAGTGCAGAACTTAATACCAAGCGAGGAATTACAATTTCTTCAGTTGACAATCTAAGACCTACAGGTTTTGTAGGAACAATAGTTTCTCCAGTTGCAGTCCTATCACCAACCGTTACCTCAAGACCATAAGTATTACCTGATACTATATCTATATTTTGATTAGTCACATAACTCTCAAACTGAGAGTTATAATCTAATTTATATTCAGTCCCATTCCCAAAAATTATAACATCTGCATTTTCAATATAATCAGTAATGCTATCTGTTGTATTCCACATTTTTGCCTCTTTAATTTTTATATCATCTACAACCTCTCCCTGAAAAAGGAAAGCCTCAACAACAAAATTTTCATCAATAGGAATTTCGTTGTCACAAGAGAAAAAGAAAAAAGAAAAAATAAATGCCAAACACTTTTTCATAGTTAAAATTCAAATTTTAAAGAAATATTAGGTACAAAACCCAAATAATTTTTGCTGGTTTTTAAAAATGGTGCTTGGTTAAAATCATACTCATAATGCCACACATTCAATCTGTTATATACATTAAAAATGGATATACCAATATCTCCCTTATACTTATTAATATTAAATATATGATGAACAGCAAGATCTAATCTATGATAATCAGGAAGAAGAGATCCATTTTTTGGTCCAACTCCAATAAAAGTTATATTACTATCATCAAGTAGTGTAATATCATACTTATAAGATGGTTCAGTAAAATATTCTCCTGACCCGTAAATAAAAGTGACTGAAAAATTCCATCCATTTATCTCATAATTATTAAAGATTTTAAATTCATTTTTTTGAGTATGAGGAGCTCTAAAAGAAAGACCATCATTTAAAAGTGGAAAGGTATTTTCAGCGTCAATATAAGTGTATGATATCCAACCTGTATATTTTTCTATCTTTTTTTGAAGCAGAGTCTCAAAACCTTTAACTGTTCCACTTCCTGTAAAAAATAATGAACTTATTCCAGTATTCCGATACCTTAATGAAAACTCAGTTAAATTCTCTACATCCTTATAAAATATTTCAGAATTTATAAGCCATGCATCTCTTTCGTATGAAAGTCCTGCAACATAGTGTGTTGATTTTCCAACTTTTACATTATTATCCTCTGAAAGTAACCAAAAATCTCTTGATCTAGACGTTACTCCTTCTCCAACTATTTTTTTTACAAATTGATAATGAACTCCATAGCCAGCTTTAACTTTTAATTTATCAGTTAATGAATAGTCAAATTGAAATCTTGGAGAAAAATAATTTTTATCATTGAACCCGTACCTACTTCCTCTTAAACCAATCTTAAGATTAAGGTTTTCAACAGATTTTAAATCATAAGATATGTAGGCAGAATATAATTTAGATTCTTGATCTGTATCAATTATATTAAGAGTATCGTCTCTTACAAATAAATAATCTACCTCCGATTTTGTATACTCAGCACCAAATTCAAACTTATTATTTTTTCCTGAGACTATTTCTGCATCATACCGAGCAGTAAAATCTTGTACAGAATTATCTTGATCTAGTATAACACTTAAATCAAATATAGTAGAATCTAATTCTGGAATTCTAACGTCTACAAAATAGCTATCATCTTGAAAATTATAATATTTGGAATAAGATACATTTAAACTATTATAAAATTTTGGATTCCATTGTCTAGACCATTTAAAAGAATAACCCTCGTTCCCCCAACGTGATATCCTATCCAAATCACCAATAATTTCTATTTTATCAATATTTCCAAAATTTGGATACTGATATCTTTTTGTATCACTTGACTCATCAAGATTATCTTCTCCTCTGTAAAAACTAAAGGTTATAAGATCATCTTTAGATGGTTTAAATGATAGTTTAGAGTTAAAATCATAAAAATTAAAGGTAGGGATAAATGGTTCTAAATTTTCAATGTCATCCTCAGGATCAAATTGATTAAATATTTTCTCAAAAAATGATGTTTGAAGAAGATCTGTAAAAGACCTCCTTCCAGAAGCAAAAAAACTAAACTTTTTCAAAAAAGGAATCTCAATACTTCCTGAAGCACTTAAAAGGTTCACACTAAGATTACCCTTTATTTCATTAAAACTTCCTACTTTCCCAGTAAGATCAATGACACTTGAAAGTCTGCCACCATATTTTGAAGGAAATGCCCCTTTATATAAATCGACACTTTTTATTGCATTAGCGTTAAAAGCACTAAAAAATCCAAAGAAATGATCAACATTATATACTTTTATTCCATCTAAAAGAACAAGATTTTCCTGTGGTTCTCCTCCCCTAATATGTAATCCCGAACTACTCTCATGAGTCGCGCTTACTCCAGGTAAAAGTTGTAAAGATCTAAATATATCAACCTCACCAATTGAGGGTAACAAGCTAAGTTGTTTTACAGACATCCTATGCTTACTAATGTCAGTATTTGCCTGAAGAAATTTACTAGACTCTGCAGACACAACAACTTCATTTAAAGTAGATGTAAGAGCCACCAAATTAATTTCAAAATCATTATTAATTATTTCATTTGTTAATACAATTGATTTTGTTTTATAGCCAACGTAACTTACTTTAAGAATCATACCCTCTTTAATATCTCCTACTAAAGTGAAATATCCATTTTCATTAGCACTTGATCCAATTTTAATTTCATCAATATATACATTTGAGTAAGAGAGCCTCTCCCCAGACCCATCTTCTTGAATAACTCCAGAAATCACATTTTGAGAAAAAAGATCTATAAAAATAGAACTTAAAATAAATATTAATAAAATTAATTTTTTCATAATAAAATAAATCGAATGAGATAAATAGAAGAGTTTATACTATTGTATAGAAAGGTACTCTTTTAACCCTAAAATTAAGATATTAGTGAAGGGGGACCTCTTTGAGAGTTAATTAAATTTATCTTACAAACAGGTGATTGTTGAGAGTAATTATTCTTTATTTTACTGTAAGATATGTTTAGTATATCTTCTGAATTATTAATGAAATATACACCTAATTTTATTTTACTTGTCAAGCACTGTGGGCAATCATTAGTAATTTCATGATAATGAATTCCATCTGCACTACAAATTTCATGTTGATGTCCAAAAAAACTATTTCCTGATTCAAATAAAATTGGGCATAAGAGTAAAGCAAGAAATAAAATAGAAATTTGTTTTTTCATTAGTAAGCCAAATATATAAAATTAGTCTAATACTGCAACTAATTTTATATCACATTTCAATAAACCCGATATAGGACAATTATTTTTTGCAATCTCTGCTAACTCTTGAAATTTATCATTACTAATATTTGAAATCTTAGCATTTAATTTTAATTCTATTGATTCTACTACACCATCAACAAAAGTTAACTCAGCATCTGTTGTTAACTCATCTGGATAAAAATCGTTCTCATTCAAAACAAAACTAAGTTTCATATTAAAACAGCCAGCATGTGCTGCAGCTATTAATTCTTCAGGATTAGTACCAAGTTTTCCATCATCATTTTGAAATCTTGTCTTAAAACTATAAGGAAGATCTTTTAATGCTCCACTTTGGGTAGAAAGTGTTCCATTTCCATCTTTACCATTTCCATTCCATACGACGTGTGAAGTTCTTTTCATATTATAATTTTAAATTTTAACAATCATTTTACCAATATTTTTTCCATCAAATAAACCTAAAAACGCTTCAGGAATATTTTCAAATCCTTCAATAATAGTTTCTTTTATAGAAATTTTTCCTGCTTTAATCCATTCTGCTAATTTCATTTGTGCTTCCAAATATTTATCAGCATAATCAAAAACTATAAATCCCTGAAGTCTTACCCTATTTCTTATGATAATTGGATTAATTCGAGGACCAACAGTAAGGGACTTATCATTATATTGAGATATTGCACCACAAACAGGAACCCTACAAAAATTATTAGCATTTAACATTACACCATCAGATACCACTCCTCCAACATTATCAAAATAAATATCAACTCCATTTGGACAAGCCTCTTTAATAGCTTTAGCCATATTATTAGTTTTTTTATAATTTATTGCTTCATCCAATTTGAATTTATCTTTTAACTGCTTTATCTTTTCATCTGATCCTGCAATACCAACTACCTTACATCCCTTAATTCTTCCTATTTCTGAAACTGTTATTCCAACAGCTCCTGCTGCACCTGATACTACTAAAGTCTCTCCTTCTTTCGGTTTTCCAATTTCTAATAACCCAAAATAAGCAGTTAATCCTGTCACACCTAAAACTCCTAAATATGAAGATAAAGGTGCCAAATCTGCACTCACTGGGAATAGCCCTACTCCACTAGACACTTGATATTTTTTCCATTCCATCATACCAGTAAGATGGGTACCGACAGAATAACCTTTGTTCTTTGATTCCACTACTTCAGCAACAACAGCAGACTGCATTGGCTTGCCAACCACAAAAGGAGGTACATATGATTTTACATCATTCATTCTTCCTCTTATATAAGGATCAACCGATACATACAATGCCTTTAATAATATTTCTCCTTCGACAATTTTTGGTATTCCTTCAGTTTTAAGTAAAAAGTTTTCTTTTGTAGGTAAGCCGTCTGGACGACTATTAAGTATAATTGATTTGTTCATAATAAATCTGGGTATAATTTTTTACAATTTAACCCAAAAAAGTAATACTTTTATTTAATAAATTGCTAAACTACCAAAAAAGAATATGATACTAAATAGAAGAAAATTTATTGAACAAATAGGAAAAGCTGGCGGGACCATATCCATCTCATCACTAATCTCATCAAGCGCATTTATTTCAGCCTGTGAGGCAACTAAAGAAAGTTCTGATTCCAAATTGAAAATTTCATTACAAGCCTTTTCATTTGCTCCCCTTTTGATGGCAGGAAAATTTAATCTTAAAGACTTTCCAGAAATGGTTAGAAATACTTACCAACTTGATGGTGCAGAATACTGGTCTATTGCATTCACAGGAAGGGAAAATAATGAAGCTTTTTTGAAAGAACTTAAACAAAAATCGGATGATAATGGTGTGAATAATACCATTATACTAGTCGATGATTTAAATTTTCTAACGATGGAATGGGGTCCTAGTTTAGCTTCATTGTCATCTGAAGAAAGGAGTAGAGCGATAGATTTTCATAAAGTATGGGTAGATACAGCATCAAAAATAGGCTGTCATTCTATTAGAATAAATCTTAATTCAAACGATGGTACCGCAGAAGAAGTTCAAGAAGTTTGTAGTGAAAGTATTTCAAAACTTATCGAATATAGTTCCCAATCCAATATTAGTATAGTAATTGAAAATCATGGCGGATTAACTGCTGATGCTAAATGGGTGACAGGTCTTATAAAAAACATTGATAGTGAGTTTATAGGCAGCTTACCTGATTTTGGTGATCATAATTTTTGTCTTAATAGAGAAAAACTTGATCTTGGGAATCTTGCAAAACCTTGTGAAATGCAATATGACAAGTATTTGGGAGTAAAGGAATTGTTACCCTATGCTAAAGGTATAAGTGCTAAATCTCAACATTTTGATGAAAGTGGCAGAGAGACACAAACTGATTATAACAAAATGATGAGATTAATAAAAAATTCGAATTATAGTGGGTACATAGGAATAGAATATGAAGGTGCCATGTTGTCTCAGTTTATAGAAGAAAGTGATTATTTATCTCCTCATGAAGGTGTATTAGCCACTAAAGCACTGCTGGAAAAATTAATTTAATAGCATATGATTTTATCTGGAATTGAAATTGAAAAAAGATTAGACAAGGATATTAGCATTGATCCTTATAATAAAAAACAACTAAATCCCAATAGTTACAACTTAAGACTTTATAATAAACTCTTATCTTATGAAGATGAAGTCTTTGATATGAAAAAACCATTAAAAACTAAAAAGATCATAATCCCAGAATCAGGCATTATTTTAAAACCTAATAAGCTTTATCTAGGAAGAACAGTTGAATATACAAAAACAAAAAATCTTGTTCCTATGCTTGAAGGACGTTCCTCGGTTGGAAGACTTGGTCTATTTGTTCATATAACAGCCGGTTTTGGTGATGTGGGATTTGAGGGATATTGGACTTTAGAAATTTTTTGCGTACAGCCTGTCAAAATATATCCTGGAATTGAAATTTGTCAGATCTATTACCATAGCCTTGATGGAGAATATGTAAACTATGTAAGCAATAAATACCAAAAAAACAAAAGCATACAAGCCAGTATGATGTATAAAGATTTTAATAAATAAAAATCATTTCCAATTTTTCTTAGAAAATCCTAAAAAAGGAAAAAACATGGGAACATTTTTTATGTATTTTTTATAATCAGTATATTTTCTTGAACTAATATCCTCACTAAATCTAGCACTATTATAAAACAATACAATAAGTAACAAACACCCCATAATTGACCAATTAATCCACTGACTAGTAGCAGAAACACTAAACAAGTAAAACATTACCCAAATAGCTTGTTCACAAGCAAAATTAGGATGTCTTGATATTGACCAAAGTCCTGTAGTTCTAAATCCTAATTTATAGTCGCCATCAAGATTTTTTCCTTCACCTATCAATCTATATTTTTCTGTTTGAAATTCATACTGTTGCTGATCAGATATTGTTTCTAATACAATGAATAAAAACATAAAAAATGCTATTAGATAATCACCCCAAAATAATGGAATAGAAGCTCCCTGCCAAGCAGCAAGAATTGGTAAAGTAAATAAGAAAATTAATCCCATTTGGTAGAAACATATAAAAAATAAATTAAATAAAGCCCATGCAAATCTTCCTGCTAGAAAAGGCATAGTCTTTCTAACTTCTACCCATCTATAATCTTCTTCTCCCCTCCAAAAATAGATACTAAATCCTCCTCTTCTAGCAAAATTAAATGTAAGTCTAACACCCCACAACGTAGCAAGAATAGCCATTAATACCATTCTAGAATTCATATCTGAAGAAATAGCAAAGTACCACACATAAACAATAGGTATAGTACTCCAAAATTTGTCAACTTGACTATAATTTTCTGCTACCTCACTAACAACAAAACAGTAAAGACAAGAAGCTAAATATAATTTTAACATTGTAATAAGTGCATCCGTCTGAGCAGCATTAAAAGAAACATCAAAAACATTTGATGTAAAAGCAAAGTATACAACAGCACTTAATGTAACTATTAAAAATAAAACAGTTCTTATCATCTCAACAATTTAAAATTAAATTCATTATAATATATGTAAGACTAAATTTATAAATAATATATATTTGATTGATTATTATAATAAATAATTTGATTGTTTCTTTAAATAAAAAATGAAAAAATGAAAGCACATACAGCAAGTAGAATTAATGCAATTATTTTGATTGTAATTGGAGCATGGGGTTATGTTGAGTCAGGCTCACTAACATCTAATATTCCAGTATTTATTGGTTTAGTATTATTGTTATTAAATAAAGGAATAAGAAATCAAAACAAACTAATAGCCCACATAGCTGTGATTGTAACATTATTATCATTTGCCAATATAATGCCTTTAAAAGGAGCATTAGAAGATGGTAGAAATGATGCTGCACTAAGAGTAATCATTATGCTTACTTCTTCAGCTTATGCAATGATATACTTTATTAAAAGTTTTATCGAAGCAAGAAAAAAGTGATTTATAGATTTATAAATCAATAATTTGAGAAAAATAATAATAGATACAGATACTGCTACAGATGATGCCATAGCAATTATTATGGCATTAAAATACAATGATTTTGATGTTAAAGCAATAACTACAGTTGCCGGAAATGTTGATCTTAAACAAGCAACTCAGAATGCTCTTTATACTGTAGAATTATGCAACAAAAATATTCCAGTATATAAGGGATCGGCAGAACCACTCAAAAGAAAACTGGAAACATCTAAATTTTTTCACGGAAAAGATGGTTTAGGTGATACTGGACCATATATTCCAAAACTTAAAGAACAAAAAGAAAATGCAATTAATAAAATTATATCAATCATAAATTCTAATCCTAATGAAATAGAAATTATAGCCATTGGTCCACTAACTAACATTGCTAAGGTTTTCAAAGAAGATCCATCTACTATTAACAAATTAAAAAGTCTTTATATAATGGGTGGTATTGGAGAGGGAAAAGGTAATATTACTCATCATGCAGAATTTAATTTTTGGGTAGACCCTGATGCAGCAGATATTGTTCTTAACTCTAACATTCAAGTACATCTTATCGCTTGGGATACCTCTCAAATATATGGTTATATAAACAGGGAAAATTTTGAAGAGCTAGAAAAAATAAATTCTTCACTATCTCAATTTTCAATCGATATTCAACAAAAAGCTCTTCAATACTATAAAATAAAATATAATGAATACAAGGTAGATCTTGCTGATCCTCTAGCAATGGCAGCATTTATTGACCCTAAGACCGTTACTGAATACAAAAATTGTAAAATTAAAATGGAACTAAATGATTTTGAAAGAGGAAAAGATACAGTGTCATTTACTAAAAAAGGTAATATTAAACTTGCATCTAAAATATCACGAAAGAAATTTTTGAATACTCTCAAAAAAAGCCTAGTATAGAATAGTGAAAATATTAAATTTTGGTTCTATAAATAAAGATTTTGTCTACTTGGTAGAAAATTTTGTTCAATCTGGACAAACTATATCAAGCAAAAAATATGAAGTTTTTCTTGGAGGTAAAGGATTAAATCAAAGTGTTGCTTTAGCACATTCTGGTGCTAATATTTATCATGCTGGATGTATTAATAAAAACGATGATCCTATAATAATTCAATTAAATAAATGGGGTGTAAATACCGATAACATTATAAAAGTTGAAGATCCAACAGGTCACGCAATTATTCAAGTAAATGATCAAGGAGAAAATTCAATTATAATTCATGGAGGTGCTAATCACACCATATCGTCTGAGCAAATAGAGAATACTCTTAATAAATTTAATTCTGGAGATATTCTAGTCCTTCAAAATGAGATTAACAAAATTGATGAAGTCATAAATAAAGGATATGAAATAGGAATGAAAATATTTTTAAATCCAGCACCCTTTACTAAAGAAATTATGAATTATCCATTAGAAAAACTTGATACTTTAATTTTTAATGAATCAGAAGGATTTGGTCTTTCATCTGGAAAAACAGATAAAACTAAGATCCTCAAATATCTATCAAACAAATATCCTAATACAAAACTTTTATTAACTCTTGGGAAAAAAGGATCTGTTTACTCTTATAATAACAAAGTAATAGAAATCCCTGCAAATAAAGTTAATAGTATTGATACAACAGCTGCAGGTGATACATATATTGGATATTTTATATCATCTTATTATAAAAACAATAAAGTAAAAGAAAGCATGGAGATAGCTTCAAAAGCAGCAAGCATTAGTACAACAAAAATGGGAGGTGCAATTTCTATTCCTAAACTGTAATTATTTAATCAATGATTTTAAGATTAATATGCTTCGTGCTTTCTCTCTACAAAACTATTTAATCCATTTTCATCCTTAACTAAATCAAAAGAATCATAAAGATCACCAACAGCGGTATATGCCTGGTAAGAAAGTTTATTACCATCTACGGTTATAACCTGAAATAATTGCATGTTTTGTCCTGCTCTATCTCTTAAAGCATCGTATTGATTCCATCCATCTTTTAAAGGATACATTTTACCTCCACTAACGGAAACAACATAAACAGTACCGGTTAAATTTTTAGTATTTTGACCAGAAACCAAATTTTCCTCATAGGGAGAAACTCTACCTCTAGTATAGGCATGATCATGACCTTGTAATGCTAAATCCACTTTATATTTATCAAAAATTGGTTTCCATTTTGATCTTAATTCTACATTATCTCTTCCTCTAGATGCAGAATATAGTGGATGATGATAAACTACAACTGTCCACTTATTAGGATTATTTTTTAAAACTTCTTCTAACCATACGGCCTGTTCTTCAATCATTAAATTGCTATTCAATCCAATAAATCTTACTCCCTGATAATCAACATAATACACAGTTTCTTCCAACCCCTTAACACCATTATCTGGAAGAGTAAACTGATGATTCCATTGAATAGATAACCTACTAATTTTTTCATCAAGATCTTTTTGAACTTGTGGTCTATACTCATGATTTCCAGGAATAGATAATGATGGCAAAGATCTATGAATCCATCCACCAGCCATAAACCACTCGTGCCACTCATGGTCACTATGGGCATTATTAACTAAATCTCCAGCATGAATTATAAAACTAGCATTAGGAGCTTTCTTATATCCCTCCCTAATAAGTCTTGACCATAACTCTAAAATATAATTTTGAGCATCACCTACATACAGAAATGAAAAAGGATCAGGCTTATTACTAGCTGTTTTGAACTGTATCCACTCACTCCATATCTTTCCATCACCAACCCTATAACCATATACAGTATTTGGGCTTAGGTCTGTAAATGTTACAGAATGATAATGTGAGTATAAATCATCAAAATCAACTTTTTTATCAGAAAAAGTTCCATTCTGAACAACATCACCAAAATCAAAAACTTCAGTTTTAGCATCAAAAGTACGTCTCTCCGCAATAAATGTTGGATCTGCTGTTGCTTTAGCAATTTCTGCATACCCACTTTTTACATCTTTATTTGTTCTCCACGTCACACTAACTGTAGATGAAGGATCATCTGAAAAATTAAGAACAATATGATCTGGATGTTTTCCTGGATTACTCCAATTTTTTACAAATTCAGGTTTTTCATATGGTTTCTGACCATATATATCATTTAAAAAAATGATAAGAAATGATAATAATAATATTTTTTTCATTCTACTAAATTTCGGACAAAGGTATATGAAACTAATTAAAAATAGAGAAAGATATGCCTATGGTTTAGTTTGATTATATTAGAAAATATAAATAAAAAATGGATTTAAAATATTTCAATTTTATTAAATGGGTATTTCACCTTTTTTTTCTAATTCTGATTTCTAATTTATTTAAATCTTGTTTATTTAAAAATGAAATAATAACACCCATTAATCCAATTCCTACAAAACGTCAAATAAATTGGCAACAGATGGAATATTATGCTTTTATCCATTTTAATATGAACACCTTTACCAATAAAGAATGGGGCTATGGTGATGAATCTCCTGCAACTTTTAATCCTATTGAATTAGATACAGATCAGTGGGCAAGAATTATTAAAGAAGCCGGAATGAAAGGTATTATATTAACTGCCAAACATCACGATGGTTTCTGCTTATGGCCAAGTACCTTCACAGAACATTCCGTAAAAAATAGTCCGTGGAGAGAAGGAAAGGGAGATTTAATTAATGAACTTTCTCTGTCTTGTAAAAAATATGATTTAAAATTAGGAATATATCTTTCCCCATGGGACCGTAATCATGATGCTTACGGGAAACCAGAATACATAAATTATTTCAGAGGTCAATTGAAAGAATTATTATCAAATTATGGGGAAATCTTTGAAGTATGGTTTGATGGAGCTAACGGAGGAGATGGTTACTATGGTGGAGCTAATGAAATCAGACATGTAGATAAAAAAACCTATTATGATTGGACAAATACATATGAAATAGTACGTCAATTACAACCTAATGCTGTAATCTTTAGTGATGCTGGTCCTGATATTAGGTGGGTAGGTAATGAAAAAGGATATGCAAATGAAACAACTTGGTCTAATTTATATAGAGATAGTGTTTATGCAGGAATGCCTGATTTTCACCGTTTCTCATCTGGACAAGAAGAAGGTACCCATTGGATTCCAACTGAAACAGATGTTTCCATTCGACCTGGTTGGTATTATCATCCTGAACAAGATGATCAAGTTAAATCTCTTGAAAAATTAATAGATATTTATTTTAATTCTGTAGGTTTAAATAGTGCTCTTTTATTAAATATTCCAGTAGACTTCCGTGGATTAATTCATGAAAATGACGCTCTACAATTAAAAAAACTATCTAATTTTTTAAAGTCTACCTTTTCTCAAAATCTTGCAAAAAAAAGTTCAATAAATGTAGATTCTTCTAAGAAAAAATACCCAATAGAAAACGTGAATGATGATAATGAAGAAACCTATTGGACTACTAATGATGGGATTATTAAAGCTACTTTGAAACTTTCATTTGAAAAACCTGTTTTAGCTAACGTTTTCAAAATTTCTGAGTTTATTCCTTTAGGACAAAGAATAAAAAGTTTTCGCTTTGAAATAAAATCCAATCAAAAATGGGAGACCATCAAGGAAGGATCTACTATTGGAAATAAAAGATTAATCAGATTTAAAACATGTAAAATTGATGCAATCAGGTTTTCCATATTAGATTCTAAAAGTTCTCCTATTATCTCAGAGCTAGGATTATATAAAGCCCCCGATTATAAATAACATATATCTAATTGTAAAGGGTTATTTTTTATTTTATAATAATTTTCGACTTTATGAAGATTTTACTTAAAATCTAGAAAAAATAATAAGTGATAGACCAACAATAAAAAATAAAAACATCATATATATTAATCTATCAGTTCCTTTTGGTGAGCCTTTAAATTCTTTCCAAACAAAAACTCCCCATGCAGCAGCTACCATAGTTGCCCCCTGACCAAGACCATAAGAAATTGCATAACCAGCCTCCTCACTTGCTATCATACTTAAAGACATCCCTATACACCATATAACACCGCCAAAAATGCCGATTAAATGTAATTTGGTTGTTCCTTTAGTAAAATAATCAAGATAAGAAACTTTTTCTCCTTGAATTGGCCTATACATAAAGTAAGTATTCCACAAAAAATTAGAAAGAAAAATTCCTAACGAAAATATAAATACAGCCGTATAAGGAGTAAATAGGCCTTCTTCTGGATTTTTAAAATCTGCTGACATAGAATACGCTACAAAACGATAGAAAAAACCCATCAAAACACCTCCAATTATTGAAATAACAATTCCTTTTGAAGAAGACTTATAATTATTACTTGTTAGTCTATTATAAGCTAAAGCATCAATAATTATAGCTACTACTACTACAAATACTCCAGCAAAAAGAAAAATGGGATCACCTATTGGAGTAGCCATATAATTAATTGTAACACCCAAAACAAGAGCAATACCAATTCCTATAGGAAAGGCAACAGCCATTCCAGCAATACTTATAGCTGCAACAATTAATAAATTTGCAATGTTAAAAACAACACCACCAAGAAATGCCGACAAAAAAGAAGTAGAATTTCCTTGAAACATATCATCAATAAAGCTTCTTCCTTCTATCCCACTACTTCCTAGTGTCAATCCAAAAATTAATGATAAAAGAACAACACCTATAGAGTAGTCCCAATAAAATAAAGGGAATGACCAAGATTTTGAAGCCATTTTTTGAGCATTAGCCCAAGAACCCCAACAGAGCATTGTTATAATACATAAAAATACGGCTAGTGTATAATTTTCTACTATAAACATTTTTATTTTTTAGAGAAGTGAACAATCTACTAAAATTGAAATAAAAATACAATTTGAAGCATATGACAATAGCGTTATAATAGTTTTTTCTATAAATTAGAATCTCAATCATGGTAAGAATTTCTAGAATAGTAATTTTATTATTATCTATAATATCTATAGAGTTAATCGCACAGGAAATTTCTGGAGAAACTCCTTTCACTAGACAAGACACATTAAGAGGTAGTATAACACCTGAAAGAGAATGGTGGGATTTAAATTATTATCATTTAGATATTTCTGTTAATCCAGAAAAAAAAACTATTAAAGGAAAAAATACAATCGGATATACTGTTTTAAAAAAATACGATATGATGCAGATTGATTTGCAAGAACCTTTAATTATAACATCTGCTACACAAAATAATACTGCTTTAGAAATTAATAGGGATGGGAATGCTTATTTTATAAAACTAGAAAAAACACAAAATATTGGAGATGTCAATTATGTTATAGTAGAGTATGAAGGAGAACCTAAAGAAGCAGTTAGAGCTCCTTGGGACGGAGGATTTTCATGGGAAAAAGATGAAAATGGCAACCATTTTATAGCCACATCTTGTCAAGGACTTGGAGCAAGTGTTTGGTGGCCCAATAAAGACCATATGTATGACGAGGTAGATAGCATGTTAATGAGTATTAATGTCCCTAATAATTTAATGAATGTTTCTAATGGAAGATTAAGGGAAGTTTCATCACATGATGATAACACAACAACGTATCACTGGTTTGTTAGTAGTCCTATTAACAATTACGGAGTAAACGTAAATATTGGAGATTATGTCAAGTTTTCAGAAATATACGATGGTGAAAAAGGAAAATTAGATGTTGACTATTATGTTCTTAGGTATAACCTTGAAAAAGCAAAAATTCATTTCATGGATGTACCAAAAATGTTAGAAGCTTTTGAACATTGGTTTGGTCCCTACCCTTTCTATGAGGATGGTTACAAATTAGTTGAAGTTCCATATCTAGGAATGGAACATCAGAGCTCTATTACCTATGGCAACAAATATTTAAAAGGTTATTTAGGAAGAGATCCCTCCAAAACAGGATGGGGATTAAAATTTGATTTTATTATTATCCATGAGTCAGGCCATGAATGGTTTGCTAATAACATAACCTATATAGATATAGCAGACATGTGGGTTCATGAAGGATTTACAGCCTATTCAGAAAATTTATTTCTTAACTATCATAATGGAAAAGAAGCTGGAGCAGATTACACAATAGGAACAAGAAGAGGAATTAAAAATGAGAAACCTATAATTGGAATATATGATGTAAATAGTAAAGGTTCAGGAGATATGTATTCAAAAGGAGCTAATTTACTTCATACCATAAGACAGATTACTAATGATGATGAAAAATGGAGAAAAACTTTAAGAGGACTAAATAAAACTTTTTATCATCAAACCGTCACATCCAATCAAGTTGAAAATTACATTTCAGAAAATATAGGTTTTAATTTAAAATATGTCTTCGATCAATATCTAAGAAATATAAGAATACCTACTTTAGAATATACAATTAAAGATAAAAAGTTCAAGTACAGGTGGTCAAATACAATTGATGGATTTAATATGCCTATTGAAGTAATAATTGATAAAAAAAAGCAATGGTTGTCTCCAACAAATTCTTGGAAAGAAATGAGTATTAGAAATAAAACTATTGAAGTTGATAGGGACTATTACGTTTATACTGAAGACTTAAGCACAAAAAAATTACCATAGTAAAATGAAATATATCTTCATTTTATTATTATTAGTTTCTTCAACTTCTTATGGACAAATAGTGTCTTACGATTTTGAAAATAATCTAACAGATAACATTTCAGGATTTGATGGTATTTATACAGAAAATGGTGCTATTAGCAATACTCCCTTTTATACTGCTGGTGAATCAGGATCAGGTATTTTTTTAGATCCCACACAAGGAATATACTTACCTATGTCATTAAATAATCAACTAGATTTTGATAAAAGTATTGAGTTTATTTTTGATTTTAAGATAACAACACTTGGAAGCGATGATGGAAGGAAAGAAATACTTGAACTCTCAGCTGGTTGGAATGATAATGCTCCAGGTATTAATGTTTGGACTGATAAAATTGATGATAATAATTATAAAGTTATTTTAAATTATTCTGATGGAGGATATAATGAGGGTGTAGAAAATCATCCGGGAGGAAGCAGAAATAACATTGGAACTTTTGATGTTGGTGAATTTGTTAAATTCAGATTAATTCTTGATTTTGAGAAGAACAAATGGACTACAATTCTTAATAATACATCTTCATCTGCATATTTTGATGATTATTATGATTGGGATAAAATAAAACAAGTAGTAAAAAATAATTACATTAGGATAGGATGGTTAAATGCTGCACAATCGTGGGTGATGGCTAATTATCCAGATATTTTCACATCATCAATGATACTAGATAATTTAAAAATATATTCACCAAAAAGTAACGCACTGCTTTCTGAACTTACCACAGCTTTGAATGCGATGACAAATCATGTAAATGGTTCCTCTCCATTAACTGAAAGTCAATTACAAAAATACCTAACTGATATTCAATTAAATTATAGTGGAAATTTTACTGATGCAAAATCAGATATTTTCGAATTTTTAAATGCATATGAAGATAAGTATGAACCAGTATTTGCTGATGGAAATCAAGCTGTGTTTTCTGAATTACCAATAGAAACACAGACCCTTATTTTCTTACAACAAGCTATTTTCGATGAAGAGTACAAATCAAATGCTGATGAGATGGAAGGAATTAAATTTGAATTTTCTGAAGTATTTCCAGGAAAAGTTAGCAATTCTGCTCAAAGAGTTAATGATGCCTCTGTTGAAATTGATGGCACATATAATGTGATCCATGGAGCAAGACATTTAAATGATACATGGGATGCCAAAAGGCCAACGGGACACTATGCACCACCAGGGGAATTAATAACTATAACTATTCCAACAAATCATGTTGATAAGGGAATAAGTGTAATGATAGGTGCACATGAAAGAGACCACTCGAACCTAAGTCAAACAAATAGATTTTTAAGAATTTCGAATAGATTTAATTTGAATCAAGAGGAAACAAAAATTGTAAATCCATTTGGTGGGGGTATATATATGTTAGTCCCTGAAGGATTTGATTTTGGATATTTTGATATTAAAATTAATGGAGCAGTAAAGTCACCATATTTCTCAACAAGAGAAGGAAAAGGAACTGACCTCTCAGTTTGGCAAGCTGAATTAGCTGAGCAAAGTGTTAAGTGGGTTGATATTGAATCCAATAAGTTTATGACTACTCTTCCAATTGATGTATTAGATGGGATAAGTCCAGGATCAATCAATTTAACTGATCCAAGATTAATGATGGAAAAATGGGATGAAGAAGTTGCTGATGGTTTTAATTACGTTGGAGGAAGACCACAAGAAAGGTCACGAGCAGAGTATATTATATCAGATACTAGAATACCAGATGGGGGCTATGGAACTGGATATCCTGCAGTATATGATGATGATGATGATGATATGATGTTAATTGCATTACTAGAAAACGAACCACATAAAATAGGAGGAGTAAGGACAATGTTTCATGAGTTGGGACATGCAGAATGGCACCCTACTTTGGGTAATGCGACAGAGTCTATTGTACACCTTCCTGCAGTATACATATGGAATAAATCTTATAATCTTCCTCTTGACACAGCTTTTAAATATTCAGCATTTCAAAATTTAACTATGGATCAAACTACAATAGACTGGATAATTACAGATAATTTTAGAAATAATAGAGAAATTAATTGTGATCCTACAATGGATCCAGGAGTATGTCATGAAGTAAGATACCAACATCGAGGCCATGCTATGTATGTTGAAATAGCTGATTTATTTAGTTGGTCGGCAATTCACAACACACATAAAGTTTTTTTTGATGAATGGAAGATTAATACACAAAAAGATTGGGGATTTATGGGAATGGCAAATGGAAATCAAATAACTGATGACGAATTAATCCTAGCCGCATCTAATGCAATCGGTGTAAACATGGCTCCTTTATTTCATTTTTGGGGACGTCAACCTTCAACTTCTTTAGTTAATCAGTTAGAAAATATGCCTGAAAGCAAAGAAATTTATTGTAGGCTACAATATTATAAGTCTATGGCACCAACTGATTTGTCATCATTTCAAACTTGGTACGACGCAAATTACGTATCAGTAGGTGGTGTACAACAGGTTCGTTACGATTACGCAATCAACAACTTTGATAAAGATAATTATGGATCTGCCATACAAGACCAAATTGATTTGATTATCAATTCTTATTTCAGTTCTGAGATCGATTGTAATCCTCCTCCATTATACGTAGAAAACAACTTATCCAATAATGGTTTATATCCAAATCCTGTAAATAATAAATTATCCCTAGACCTAACTAAATTTTCAAATGAGAAAATAAATATTTCTATAACAGATTTATCAGGTAAAAAAATTAATAATTTTATTTTTCAAGGAGGTAAAGTGGCTGTTCTTGATGTAAGTAAATACAATTCAGGAATATATTTGATAAGAATTAAACAGAGAAAAAAGAAAACTTTAATTCGCTTTATAAAAAATTAATTTAATAACCAATCTAAAGAGAATGATGTAAAAACATTTTTGGTGTAATTATCTTTTTCAAAAAATAATCCAATTTCTCCATTTTTAAGTATAGTCATTGATGAATAAGCTGCCTCTCCACTGTAAACTATTTTTGGTTTTGACCAATTTTTTCCTTCATCCAAACTGTACCTAACGACAATTTCTTTTCTTATTTTTGAATTGTTTATGTTCGATAAAACTAGTAGAGCTTTTCTTTTATATTTCCCATAATTATATTTTATAAAACTTGCATTACATCCAGGATCAATCAAGTCATTTTCCTCCTTAGTTAACCAGTCTTTTCCCTTATTAGAACTAGTATGAGAATATCTAATTCCTTCACTATTAGATCTTGAATTTATCATCCATGTTCCATCTTTTAACTCTACTATTTTGGATTCATCACCTGGTTGTACAGGTGTTTCTGTTAAAAACCATGTTTTTCCATGGTCTTTACTTCCAAAAACATGAGTACCACTTTGAAGATTTACCAGACAATGTAACAAATTCCCTTTTTTTGTTTGAATTCCCCTTCCAGAAGTAATAAACTTAAAATCTTTTTTCCAACCTGGTTTAGAAATTTGATTAGTAATATCAACCGGCTTAGACCATGTCATACCATTATCTGTACTTATAACATATTTTAAATAATAAATGTCTTTTTCATTATCAAGATCCATATAGTTATAAAATAAAAAGATCTCATTAGTTATTCTATCAAAAATCATTGAAGGGTCTGAAGCTGACTTACCTAATGGATAATCAATAACTCGTTCAATTGCTGACCAGGAATTTCCACCATCATTACTTCTTCTAATCACAATATTAATATCTCTGCTCCATTTCAAATCCCCACATGATGGAACTCTCTCATCAATTGCAACAATTAAATCCCCATTCATAGTAGTAATTATTGAAGGGATTCTGTAACAAGAAACTTCCGGATTTTCTTTGGAACTAAACAAATCATAAAATTTCAGTTTTGATTTTTGAGAATACGATACGTAAGAAAAAAAAATTGTTAGAATTAAAAGTAATTGTTTCATTTTAATATAAATTATAATAATTATACTTTCACTGCTCGTTTTAATTCTTCTATAACGCGCAAACCTGATTCAATTGCACCATTCATAGAAGCTCTTTGGATGGCTGTATGTTCTCCAGCAAAAAAGACCGGTCCCTCAGATTTTGCTAATATCTCTCTAAAACCTTTCTGACTAATTCCAGCCAGAGAATAACTGGCTTTAACCCAAGGATCTTCATTCCAATATTTTGTAATCCCTTTTTCCCAATATTGTGATGATTCTGGCCATATATTTTTACAAGTATTTTGAGCAATCTTCACCCTTTTATTTTCATCAAGACGTCCCAGTTTTATAGCATCTTCTCCCGAAGTAAAACTTAGCAATATACCCCGTGGGCCTGGTTGATCAATTGAAAAATGATATATTCTTCGTAATGAAGTATCAGTAAAAACACGTTGTCCAATAGAATTTTTATCATCCCAGAACCTTTGACGATATTGCATCGCTATTTTCATTGCATGACCATATTGTTGGTCTTGAATACAATTTGTTTTTTCTGTAGAAAAACCAGGATTGATATTTATATTTCTTAATATAGAAGCTGGGATTGCTAACACACATTTTATTGCTGTAATTGAGGTGAGTTTTCCATTCTCTTTTACAGTGGCCGTGACACCTTTAGAATCAAAATCAAGACGTTGCAATGATCGGTTATATTTAATTTTTGATCCCAATTTTTTTGCAAATATTTTAGGCAACTGATCATTACCCCCAAAAATTCGTCCTTCCACTGTATTTTCATTAAAAGCAGATGTTCTTGTATTGGCCAAAACCATATATAATGCAGACATTTTTGATGGTACTGTAGTTGATTCAGTTGCATTTGTATATGTATACAGATCTATAATATCTTTTGGTGCTCCACCTTTCTTCAATATTTCTTCAACTGAAATTTTATCCAATGCCTGTACTTCAGGAGAGGTTACACCTTTTTGATTTACCAAATCTATCCACTTTTGAATATATTGAATTTCCTGGCCGAATAATTTTCCTTTCAAGGTTCCTTTAAAAGGCAATGAATCTACACCAGATCTCAATCTTTCCATAGTTAGCCTCTTCCCTCTTACATAAACACCATCATAATGTTTTGCTGGTAAAACTTTTAAATCGAATTTTTTACAATATTTCTTAACATACATATCAGTACTATCCACATATTCAGCACCCATTTCAGCATATAAATTATCAGCAAATGGATCACGGTAGGTACTAACTCTTCCACCTGGACGAGATCGGGCTTCGATCAAAATCACATTAAATCCAGCTTGATCTAACTCGTAAGCACATGATAATCCAGCCAGTCCTGCACCAACAACAATTATTCGTTTATCATCAGTTGAGGCAGAAAAAATGGATGAAGTTGTTAAAGGAGAGATGGAGGCTAAAGAAGTAGCCATACTTGTTTTTTTAAGAAAGGACCTTCTTGTTAGTTGATTTTTATTTTCAGATGATCTCATAAAAATAAATATACAAAAAAAAACCCACTAAATGTGAAGTTAATAGTGGACCTAAATGTCCTTATTTCGAACTTTTTAAAAAATAGCTGTAAGTTTGTTTTATGAAAAAATGTAATTTATTGTTAATTCTATTTACACTGCTATTGCTAACTTCAACGCTAGTTAGTTTCGGACAGACTACCAAAATTTTTGACTTCAAAATCCAAGGAATGACTTGTCAAAGTTGTGTAAATACAGCAATACGAATACTCAAACAGATAGATGGAGTGGATAGCGTTTCAGTTGACCTTAACTCTAAACAAGCCATCGTCATTGCTTATAGTAAAATGACTGAAAAGAACTTAAAAACTGCCCTTGACACCAAAACCAATTTTGAGGCATTATTCGCAGGAGAGACTCTTCCTCAACCACTGACAGAAAAAGAAAAAGAAGGACTTGATATCAAGACGATAAAAGGCGGAAATAAAATCAAATTTATAAATCATTTGGCACAAGGGAAAATCACCATTTTCGATTTTTATGCTGATTGGTGCAGCCCGTGTAAAGTTTTTTCACCTAAAGTGGAACGACTGTTATTGGAGCAGAATATGCTTGCATTAAGAAAAGTGGACGTTGTGGACTGGAAATCAAATCTTGCCAAACAATTGACAAAGAAATATAAACTACCATTCTTACCTTTCACGTTAATCTTTGATGACAAAGGAAATTTATTGGGCAAAGTGGAAGGCAACAATATTGAAAAAGTAAAAAAGATTATTGCTCCTAAATGAAAGTATCACAACCAATCATATTTACCATTGCATTAATTATATACACATCTGAAACATTTTCCCAAGGGTGTCCTGCTTGTAGTAATCCTACATTGCAAAGCAGCGAAAAATTAGAGGCAGGACTTGACACTTTAAAAAAAGGGAATTTCAGGGCAACTCTTAATGTAACAAATGGTTTCGATTATCAAGGGGGACATCCTCATGATAAAGGACTAGCGCAAAACGGACAGGAGATAATCGTTCCTCTGCACGAGCACGTTGTTGAACTGGATTTTGGAAGGACGGAATTGAGCTTGGAGTACACTTTTAAAACTAATTGGACTGTTTGGCTTCGCGTGCCTTTTGATATTAAAATGCAAGAAGCTTCCATCACTTATGTTGAAACTGTTACACAATACGAGCAATCTGCTATTCTTCGAAATAGAGACATACACCACCGTACTGAAAACTATATGGGTTTAAGTGATTTTAGATTATTGTTTGCCCATCGCATCAATGGGTTTCTTTCTAAAAAAGGACGATTAGATTTTGCCTTCGGTACATCGTTTCCAATAGGAAAAATAGAAGAAAATCCACTAAAATTAGGAGAGGAAGCGCAAAAACACCTACACATCCAATTTGGAACAGGTACATTTGATCCCTTACTTGAACTTCATTACGCTATGGGGTTAACCGACAAATTTTCTCTTGCGCTTTTTACCATCAACAAAGTTTCCCTTTATCAAAATAGTAAAAAGTATCAAGGTCCATTTGAGACGACCACCGGTTTCAGTTTCGGGTACAGAAAAACTAACTGGCTAACATCGAGATTGACCTTTGCTAATTTCACGTCGACTTGGGCAAAATGGGATGGAGAGAACGATCCTAATTCGGGATTAATGTCCTACAGCCTGACAGCCAACCTGACTTTTAATCTCAAAAACGGACTGGCAATAACTCCGGGATACAGACATCCAGTTGCACAACAGATATTATCTGACAAAGGAGATACATTTAAGTACGGACCGACATTCCTACTCAATATATCACATAAATTTAACGACTGACAAATTAGTTAAACTCAGCGATACAAATTTCTGGTCAATAAGCCTTGAAAATTTTGGAATAGTTGCTCAAGAATGCTACAATGAAGATGGAAATAAGGTTGACTGCGACTAAACCATTATTTTAATAATACTAAACCCCACTCCCCTTTTGAATTTTTCTTTAATAGTTATAGATTGCTCACTTAACTAAAGAAAAATGTATAACTAAGAACAAAAATGCAAAAATGTTGTCATTTGGAGTTGCAATTGCCTTAGGTAGCGGACTTAGTTTAGCTCTGGATAATATATTATTAGGTATTGGTTTTGGTATAGCAATTGGTACAGCTTTCTACGCAGGAACAAAAAATAAATCTAGCTAAAACAAAAAATTCTAAAGGAAATAAATTATGAGAAGTGGGTTCAAATAGTATCATCTATTTTTTTATTTGAATACTTGTTTGTTAAACTGGCAAATTTTATTGAAGCCAATAATCCAAAAATAGAAAATAGAACTAAAATTGTGAATACGTACTGATGACCAAGTAATCCAGGATATCTATCTAAAAGATAGCCAATGATTGGGGTTGCAAAAATATCAGGAGTATATCCAACAACAGAAATCAAACCAACAGCTGTACCTGTTAATATAAGGGGGATACGACCTTCTTGCATAATAGAGAAATATAAAGCGCGAATAGCATATGTTCCTGTAGCAACAATGATTAATGAAAAGTAAAAAACAAAATTCATATTTAATTGAACAATTCCAAATGCAAAGACTGATGACCCTATTAACATTGTAATAAAACCAATAATAATCAAATAAATGTAACTTGTTTTATCTGCTATTAAGGCAATTATTAAACAAACTAATGGTCTAAGGTATAATTGTAATGACCCAATATTTGCAGCTTGTATATGATCGAATAGCATAACTTCAGAAGCATATAAAGAATAAATATCTGTAACCTTATATCCAATATATGCAGAAATTATAATAATCATTATAAGCCATACCGATTGAATTTTTAAAACCGTTTTAATATCAGAATATGAATTTAAAGAGTTTGTTTTTATAAGTTCGTCTTTCTGATTCTTTTCCATAAAAAGGAGCACTAAAAATCCTATTAAAAACACCATAAATGATGAAAATAAAATGACATATCTAAATGCTTCTTTACGCTCAATTAAATTTGCGGATTCAATATCGTTTGTCAAAAAGGTAGAAAAAATTAGCACTCCTAAACTCCCCATTGAGGCAGCAACTAACCCTCTTCCTCCATCTAAATACGCAAAAGCTTTCCCTTGATTTTTGGATCCTCCCCACACACGGGTAGCTTTTATCATAGCTCCCCAAAATAAAAACACAGTTGTAAAGCCCCAATAACCATATAAAATTTTTAAAACAAAGTAGGATGGGAAACCTGCTAAAACTACCCCACCTAAAGCTGTAAAAAAAAGTGAAGCCGCTATTAATTTCTTAGGTTGAAACCTGTCTGAAATTACACCACCATATACATAAGATAACAATGCTATAGTTCCATATACGGAAAACAAACTTCCTAACTGGAGATTATTTAAATTGAACACTTCCAAGAATGTAGGTCTAAACACTCTAGGCAAAACATATGGTAATAAAAAAATTAATTCTCCAGAAAGTATTAATAGAGTTATACTTAAAAAAGAACCCTTTTTAAGTAGAGGATCTTTCAATTTAATTTTACTTAATTGATTTTAAATATCTCCTTTTTTTCTAATCTTTCATATTGGCAATGCATAGGAAAGCTTGAATATGCAGAATCAGGTGCAAAAAACAGTTCATTATCATGACCCACTAAAGAAATTCTTTTTAGAATTTCATCTTTATTTGTTACAGTAGAATCATATTTTATTACAGCAGTTTTAGAGTATTTATTCCAATTTACTTTTACTATTTTATCTAAATTTCCAGTTTTTTCTATTCTCATTTTACAATTTCCACAAACTCCTAAAATTGTAACAGTTTCAGTTTTTTGATTATTTATTTGAGCATTACACTCTTCATATGATAACATTAGCGCCAGTACAACTATCATTTTTATTGTTAAATTCATATTAATATATTTCATTAAAAAATATAATTTATAAAAAAATTATATATAAAAAAACATTTTTCAATTTTTCATTTTCTTTTGATAATTGTAAATTAGAAATATGAAAAAACTATTAATACTACTATTATTTATTTCTTTTGATTCCTATTGTCAAGACATTAAGAGTGTTAATTTTGTAAAACATTTAGTAATGCATAAAAATTCATCTCTTATTTATTGGAAAAAAGACATGACTTTATTTACAGGTGTTGCCACAATAAGTTATAAGGATGGTTTATTGTCATCTTCAAGAACCTATAAGAATGGAAAAAAAGACGGATTATGGAGAGAATGGTATGAAAATGGTCAATTAAAATGGACAGGAACTTATAAAGATGAAAAAGAAGATGGATTATGGAAAGGATGGTATGAAAATGGTCAATTAGAATCAGAAGGAAATTATAAGGATGGAGAATGGGATGGATTGTGGAGAGGATGGTATGAAAATGGTAATAAAAGAGGCGAATGGAATTGGAAAGATGGTAAGTGGGATGGATTACAAAGACATTGGCATGAAAATGGTCAGTTATGGTTTGAAATTAATAGTAAAAATGGAGAAGAAATAAGTAAAAAATGTTGGGATGAAAATGGAAATGAAAAAGAATGTAAATAATAAACTCCACTAATTAAACTCCCTCTTTTGAATTTTAATTTGTTGTGTGTAGATTAATTTAATGAAATCAAAAGAAGTTACACTTTTTGGAGGTACTGGATTAATTGGAAGTTTATTATTAAATAATATCTGTATTATACATTGCAAAAATATCCATACTCTTTCTTCCTCAGGTGAAAAAGCAAAAGCGCGCAAGCAATGATAAATAAATATAACATTTCCTTCAATATTTTGAAGAGCAATCTCTGCTAAATTTTGCAATATTACAGGACTGCCATCAGAAGCTAAATAAATTCTTGCGAGGTGTTTCTGAGTATTATCTAAATCTCCATTTTGACAGGCATCTTCAAGATCGCTTATAAACACAGTTAATCCAATTTCTTCTTTTGAAATATTTTCTAAATAGATACTATCATTTCTCCTTTGCTTAAAATTTTGAGTATGATGATTTAAGAAATCTAATATTTGTTTTGAAGGGTTTGATCGCACATCCCCTATAATATTTTTCAATGCATTGGTTATTATAATTGGGTGGTAATTCGAATTACCATTATAAATACAAGAAGCTGTATTAAGGATATATGTTGATAAGGATTTCTTTAATTTGGATATTGCCAAATGATCTTAAAATAGTAAAATATTAATTTTCAACCACAGGAGCAGGCTCCGTAATGGTCTTAGGTTTAGAGATATTATTACTTAGATTAAAAAATAATTGAAGGGATAAGCCCACAATACGTGAATTTTCTGAAGGAAAACCAAATTTTGTCGTATGCGGTAGTTCAACGAATCTTCCTTCAGGTTTATATTTTGAGCTAAAAATATCGCCAATAGGCATGCTGGAAAAATCATGATAATATCCTAATTCAAAACTTATTTTTTTTCCTGAATTCCTACCAAATAATAAACCAATTCGGGAACTTGTTTTATCACTAATTCCATTTGGAATATACATAAATCTTATACCCATCCAGGTACTTGATGGGTTTTGTTTATTCTTTTTATTTTTTCCATGCTTAAACTTATAATACGTTACATCATAGTTAGAATTTGGATTTAAACTCCATCCTATATTTAACATATCCCATTTATTTTCTTTTTCATATAAAAGTCGACTATAATCCAATCCAGACCCATAAATAGGCAATCCAACCCTAAGGCCAATATCTGATCTATCACTAATACCCTTCCGATACCATAGATAAGGAAAAATATTTTCTATTGAAAATGCATATCCATATTCAACTTCACCAACCTCCATACGCTTAGTTGCAACACGTGGATGAGATGCGCATCCATTTAAAATCATGATTATTAATAGCGTAGAACCTAAACGAATCATATGGTAAAATCGTTTAAATAATAAATTAAAGTCAAGCTTTAGACGATAAAATTAATTCGCCTAATATTATCCGCCTTCAGGCCGGTCAAGGATATCTTGTGATGGATCCGGTGGAAGATTTAAAATATCTTCACCAAAAAAATTACCCAAATGAGCTATAATATCTTTTACTGAAATCA
>ERZ651768.392-NODE-392-length-33265-cov-11.724991_pt1 | contig 33265 bp, 34 predicted proteins | sample MGYA00514754_ERZ651768 | MGnify/ENA metagenome assembly ERZ651768
ACACTAAAATATCCATGCTCGGTGAAAAGGTTTCACTAAGGCTCGTTACAGAGTATTCATTGTTATTGATAAAGCGATGTAGAATATCGTTCTTGTTTGTAGCCACTACCAATCGATCAATCGGTAATCCCATACACTTTGCTAAATAACCCGCAAAGATATCGCCAAAATTTCCCGTCGGAACCGAGAATGAAACTAACTGATCTGGCGCACCGAGTCTCAAAGCTGCCGAGAAATAATAAACAATCTGCATGAGAATGCGTGCCCAATTAATGGAATTAACCGCGACGAGTTGCCTCTCTTCAGGTAAAAAAGACTGATCGGCGAACGCAGCTTTAACGATACGCTGACAATCATCAAAACTTCCCTCCACTGCCAGATTGAATACATTGTCCCCCGGAACGGTTGTCATCTGCCTACGTTGAACATCAGATACCCTTTGATAAGGATGCAGTATAAAAATATCAACATGGTCAGAATGACGACATCCTTCAAGTGCAGCTGATCCTGTATCACCGGAAGTTGCACCTAAGATGACCACTCGTTGGTTTTTCTTGATTAATACATAATCCAGAAATCTACCCAATACTTGTAGCGCAAAATCTTTAAAAGCAAGAGTGGGTCCATGGTATAACTCAAGAATCCATTCATTCTCACCTAGCGGGCTTAGCGGTGCTACTTCGGGGTGATCGAACTCGCTATAACTTGCCTCGATGATTTCTTGCAAGGCATCGGCAGGAATTCCATCACCTATAAAAGGAGTTATAATTTTTAGCGCCAGCTCCGGGTAGGACAAACTCTGGTAGTTACGAATCTCTTCGGTGGAAAGTTTTGGAAGTGACTCCGGAACAAAGAGCCCCCCATCTGGGGCCAGACCGGTCAGCAATACTTGCTCAAAAGTTTGCGGCGAGCATCCACCACGAGTACTAATGTATTTCATTGTCGCACTCTTTACAGCTATTCTGCTTCGCCATGAAAAGGTTCAACCCGGATACGATTAACACCACCGGTGACCTCGTCCAACGCTTCAATAGCCTCAATAGCAAGATTTAGCTGCCGCTCAATGGCGCGGTGAGTAAGAATAACAATTGGTACCACTTCACTAATCGCTTCTTTCTGAATTACCGCTTCAATGCTGATATCGTGCTCCTGCAGAATACTGGATATTTTGGCCATCACCCCGACCTTGTCCACCGCAGGAATACGCAAATAGTACTCTGCTTCAATCTCGTCTATACCTAACACGGGTAAATCGTTGTGTGCGTGACGATAACCTAACGGCGGGTAAACTGGTTCGACACTGCCAGCTGCCAATTGCCTGCCTATATCGATGAGATCAGCCACAACTGCAGAAGCCGTGGCCTCAGCTCCCGCGCCCGGTCCGCTATAAAGAGTGGCACCAACCGCATTACCATGAACCAATACCGCATTACCCACACCATTCACATTGGCCAGCAGCCGTGATTTGGATAACAACGTGGGATGAACGCGCATCTCTATCCCCTTACCGGTCTTACGGGCAATACCGAGATGCTTGATGCAGTATCCCAGCTCATCGGCATAGCTGATATCTTCTGGCGTTATATTGCTGATTCCTTCGGTATAGGTTTGGTCGAACTGCAATGGGATTCCAAATACGATGGACCCCATAATAGTAAGCTTGTGCGCAGCATCTGTACCGTCTATGTCCAAGGTCGGATCAGCTTCGGCGTATCCCAATTCCTGAGCCTGTTTTAATACATCGTCAAAGTGTCGTTGTTTCGCCGCCATCTCGGTCATAATAAAGTTGCCGGTCCCGTTGATAATGCCAGCCAGCCAATCTATTTGATTACCGGCCAAGCCTTCACGTAACACTTTAATAATGGGAATTCCGCCTGCTACGCTACTCTCGTAGGCCAGGTTTACGTTATGCTGTTCAGCAATCGGGAACAATTGATTGCCACGTTCTGCGATAAGAGCCTTGTTTGCAGTAACCACGTGCTTGCCGTTGGCGAGAGCCTGACTGACTACTTCGAACGCCGGGTCAAAGCCTCCCATGGTTTCAACTAAGATCCGAACTTCGGGATCTTTTACTACGGCAAAAGGATCTGTTCCCGATTGGTTCACTCCGCAGCTATCAAGCAATGCTTTACAATTTGCGTCCAGTGTACGTGTAACCGCATGAGAAATTACTAAGGTACTGCCCAATCGGCGCTCAATTTCACTCGCGTTGATTCGCAAGAGCTCAAGCGTACCCCTGCCAACGGTGCCCAATCCGCAGATGCCAACATTTAACACGCCGGGTAATTGTGATGATGAAGAGTTCAAATCATTCCTCTAAGCATGCAGCGACAAAGCGCGGATTATACTGGAAACATCCAATAAACTCAGTGCAGAGCGCTAACGATATTTAGAACCCATAAACAAAATCGCCAGCCTGTGTCAGGCTGGCGATCCCTGTGCCCTAATTCAGAGTTTTCTAGTCGACCTGCAGCATCGTTACCAACCGGTCTACCTCGACGTAACCTGGGATCAGGCGGCCATCGGGAAACACTAGAGCAGGGGTGCCACTAATACCTAATTCGTTGCCAAGCGAATAATGCGCGAGAACAGGGGACTCGCAATCCCGCTCTGGCAGGTTCTGTCCATTCTTGGCCTGGGTCAGGGTCTTATGCCGGTCATCAGAACACCAAACCGAGATCATCTTTTCATAGGACTCAGCGTTTTCACCCCCTCGAGGATAAGCCAGGTAACGTACCTGGATTCCCTTGTCCAGAATCGTAGCCATATCACGATGCAAAGCTCGGCAATAAGTACAATCCACATCGGTAAAGACCGTTAACGTAGCTTTGATTTCAGATTCCGGAGTAAAAATAATCATCTCGTCCTCGGGAATCGCTGCAATCTTTTGCTGGGTGCGAATCTGTCGAGTACCCGCGGACAAATTCAGCAAACCGGATCCGGTAGTCTGATACATATCACCAGCAAACAAGTAATCACCCGATATGTCGCTATAGAGAATCTCTCCAGTACTAAGCTCCACTTCATAAATAGTAGACAAAGGGGTAGCTTTAAGGCTGATAATTTGCAATTGGTTCTGGGAAGCAAATTCGATTGCCTGAACCAGTTTCTCGCGGAGCGATTGAGGAGCAGCGGAATTCTGAGCCAGTGAAATCGGCATCAGGGTCAGGAACAGGCTACATAAGGCCATAACTGACTTAATATTTATCTTCATTATAATTCTCCAGTTTTCAATTACCGCGAGAATGTTGAGTCTAGTGCGTTTTAACGCTGAAAAGAAGACCGAATTGTTGGATTCCAAACCTTATTAATCCTTTTGTCGGCGGTCTTTGGCTCTGATCTGAGCTTTATAACCCGCTTCAATCAATTGTGAGCGGATAAACAGAGGAACTATCCGGATTTCTTATCAAGCTTCTCAGTAATACGCGCAGCGCGGCCGGTCAAATCTCGCAGGTAGTAAAGCTTAGCCTGGCGCACATTACCGCGTCGCTTCAATTTTACACTGTCAACCTGCGGGCTATAAGTCTGAAACGTTCTTTCAACGCCAATACCATGCGAGATTTTCCGCACAGTGAATGCAGAATTTAAACCGCGATTACGTTTGCCGATTACGACCCCCTCGAATGCCTGCAAACGTTCTCGATCAGCTTCCCTAATCTTCACCTGAACTACTACGGTGTCACCTGGAGTGAATTTCGGTAGTTTTTTCGACATCTGTTCATCCTCAATCTGTTGGATGACTTTATTCTTACTCATCGCTTTTGCTCCTGAAATCTGTGCACCTTGTAACCTTGTTACAATTGTATCGGATTTCGTGACTCATATTCGTTTATAAACTGTTCTAGTAATTCTTGTTGCTCCCCATCCAGAGTCAAGAGCCCTAAAAGATCGGGCCGCTTTAACCAAGTTGAGCCAAGACTCTGCTTCAGCCGCCACACTCTAATCGCTTCATGATCTCCGCTCAATAGAATGCTCGGTACCTTTCTGCCTTCGAATTCCTTTGGTCTAGTATATTCTGGACTGTGCAAGAGACCATTCGCAAAACTGTCTTCCACGGCTGAACCTTCATCACCAAGCGCTCCGGGTTGTAGCCGTATCATCGCATCAATCAACGCCATAGCAGCCAGCTCGCCGCCGCTGACAACGAAATCTCCTAGTGACCATTCCTCATCTACCTCAGAGTCAATTACCCGAGTATCTATACCCTGGTAGCGGCCACATACCAGCACCATGTTTGGTCGCTTTGCCAATTCCGCAATATGAGCTTGCTTCAAGGGCTTACCTTGTGGCGAAAGGTATATTACCTTCGCCTGCTGTATTGCCTGCGCCAGAGGGCCCTGCCTTACACCTTCCTTGGCTGCTTGAATCGAGGCTACCAGTGGCTCCGTCTTCATTAGCATCCCGGGTCCTCCACCGAATGGCTTGTCATCAACCATGCGGTGCTTGTCTGTTGCATAATTCCTGGGGTTCCAAAATTCCAAACTTACCAGCTCGTTCTGGATAGCTCGACTGCTGATGCCATAGTCAGTTAGTGCAGCAAACATTTCCGGAAACAGGGTGACTACGCCAATCTGCATCGTTTACACCTTCCCCAGGAACAAGCTGGCACCTCTGTGCCGGATTATTCCAGGTAATCTGCTTCCCAGTTAACCTTTATAAATCGCTCCTCAGAATCAATATGATCTATTACAGAGTCGGCGATATAAGGTATTAAGCGTTCCCTTGCGTCGATGCTATCGGCAGTTGGTTTGACCACCAACACGTCGTTAGCACCAGTTTCCAGCAGGCTACTCACTTGGCCAAAATTTTCGCCTTGCAGGTTTACAACTTTCATGCCTTCCAGCTCATACCAGTAATAACTGTCTTCGTCCAACTTAGGTAACAATTGACTGTTAATTGCCAGTCGAACACCTGAAAGTTGACGGGCTATTTCAGGTTCATCGTATCCCTTTATATGGACAACGAACCCATTAGACTGTTGTCTGTATTCGTCAATTTCCAGAACTTGCCAGCGATTATCAATTTCAGCTAGTAGTGTTGGGTATTCGAATATATTTTCCGTCGGATTGGTAAAAGAGCTCAGACGGAGCCAGCCCTTTATGCCGTGCAATTTACCTAGTTGACCTAACACCACTTTTTTGTGGTTTAGCGCTTCTGACTCTCTCTCTGAGCTATTTGATATAGCCACTTTTTCAGTAAAGAAATTAAACTTCAGTGGTAGTCGCAGATGCATCCTTGGCCAAACTAGAAACACGGGGGCTCACCTGTGCACCCTGGGACTGCCAAAACGCCATACGCTCCAGATCAAGACGCAGACGTTCCTCCTGCCCCTTAGCTAACGGGTTGAAGAATCCAATGCGCTCGATGAAACGACCATCGCGTGCACGCCGACTGTCAGCCACAGTGATATGGTAAAAAGGCCTCTTTTTAGCGCCACCACGAGACAATCGTATCGTTACCATACTTAGTTCCTATTTTCTAATATTCTGATAGTTTTAAAAGGGCTTGCGGACGGCGTAGCCATATCGCATAGAGCCCAGATAAAAAGGCCGGTATTCTAAGTCAATTAAAGGCTATATGGAAGCTCTGGGAGTTCTATTATAGCGGCTCTTGAATTCTTTGAAAGTCCAGGAATTCTATATGTTGAACATTAAACACGATACTTGACCCGTTTGCTCATAACCGCGGAAATTTGCCACCAGGCGCTGTTGGAAAACCAGAGCCTCCAGCTGGGCCCTGCATGCCGCCGAGACCTCGCATCATGTTAGCCATATTACCGCCTCTCATTTTCTTCATAACTTTTTGCATCTGCTTGTGTTGCTTTAGTAACCTATTTAGATCTTGGATCTGGGTTCCGGATCCCTGGATAATGCGGCGTTTACGTGAACCATTAAGTATTTCAGGGTTAACACGCTCACGCATGGTCATGGAATTTATAATTACTTCCATTCGCCTAAATTGAGAATCGTCCACCATGCCCGAGCCACTAGGGGGCAACGCACCCATCCCAGGTATCTTATCCATGATACTGGTAACCCCGCCCATGTTCTGCATTTGCTTTAACTGCTCCTTAAAATCTTCAAGATCAAACCCTTTACCCTTCTTGATCTTTCGTGCCAATTTTTGCGCCTTCTGCTTATCAACTTTCTTCTCAGCTTCCTCAATAAGCGAAAGAACATCTCCCATCCCCAGTATACGAGACGCAATACGATCTGGATAAAACGGCTCCAGAGCATCGGGTTTCTCACCCATGCCAATAAACTTGATAGGCTTACCAGTTATGTGCCGCACGGACAGAGCAGCACCACCGCGGGCATCTCCATCTGCCTTCGTGAGAATGACTCCAGTTAAAGGTAATGCCTCGTTAAACGCCTTTGCGGTACTTGCAGCATCTTGGCCGGTCATGGCGTCCACCACGAACATCGTTTCGACTGGGTTTAATGTCTGATGGAGCTGGCTGATCTCACCCATCATTTCCTGATCAATTGCGAGGCGACCGGCAGTGTCTACGATCAGTACATCAATGAATTTCTTCTTGGCTTCAGCGACTGCGGCTATAGCGATATCAACAGGTGACTGACTAGTATTACTGGCAAAAAACTCAACACCTACTTCATCAGCCAGTGTTTGCAGTTGCTCAATAGCCGCTGGCCGATACACATCGGCGCTGACTACCATGACTTTTTTTTGTTTGTCCTTCTTTAGCCAGTTGGACAGCTTAGCAACCGTTGTAGTCTTGCCGGAACCCTGCAGACCTGCCATAAGAATTATTGCAGGAGGAGTGACTTTCAGGTCGAGCTCGGCATTGGCCGACCCCATAAGGATTTCCAGTTCCGTCTGAACAATCTTAATGATTGCCTGTCCGGGTGTAAGGCTCTTTGCGACTTCCTGGCCAGCAGCACGCAAACTCACTCGGTCAATGAAATCCTTAACCACCGGCAGAGCGACATCACCTTCAAGTAATGCCCTGCGAACTTCGCGTAAAGCTTCCTGGATATTGCTATCGGTAAGGGTTGCCTTGCCCGAAAGTCTCCGAAGAGTGCTGGACAATCGTTCTGTTAGGTTATCGAACACATTGGTTTGCCTGCTGTTGAAAGTGAGCGGCGAATTATAGCTAAAACCTGCTATTCAAACCATTTCAGCTCAGCTCGCCTGTAATTCCCGGTATGGAACATATCTTGATCACCACAAGAAATGACTTCAATCGGTTCTATCTATATGCGAAACTTCCTGAAGTAATAGCAGACCGAGTTCGCCCAACACAAATGACCACTTTGCCAACTTTTCCAGTGCAAGTTACACTAATTTTTGGCCTATTCGCTGTTCTATTGTATTTAATTGGTTTCATCTTCCAGGGTATTAGTTTTATAAAAGATAAGAATACGCGTCCTGTGGTTTTCGCATTTGGTAGTATGGCTGTTGTTGCACATGCCTTCAGTGCTGATGGTGTCATTCGCACCTCAACGGGTTTCCATTTTGGAATCTCGGAAATTAGTACGTTGATTGCCGTTTGTATATCCTTACTCGTATTAGTCAGTTCGGTCCGTAAACCTCTGGATAATTTATTGTTGGGACTATTTCCTCTATCTATTCTAACTATCATCGCTTCGCTAACAATAGCGAGTGATTATCCGCCTACTGACTTAAATCCTGGTTCCGCCAGCCATGTGTTGCTTTCGATAATGGCATACAGCTTCATTACCATCGCAGCGCTACAGGCTGGATTTCTGGCTTATCAGAATCATCAGCTGAAACATGGCCACGCCGGTGGATTCATCAGCAAATTCCCCCCGCTGCAGGACATGGAAGTGTTGCTATTTGAACTGCTTTGGGTTGGTCAGATTCTACTGAGCCTTGGCATAATCACCGGCTTGTTTTTTATTGATAACATTTGGGGCATAGATGGCATGATTCACAAGACTTTTTTCTCGGTCCTCTCCTGGATAGCATTTGCCATACTGCTTTGGGGTCGCTACAAACTGGGTTGGCGAGGAGTAACAGCGATACGTGGTACTTTGACGGGTTTCACACTACTTATAGTGGGCTTTTATGGATCCAAACTGGCTCTGGAATATATCATCTCTTAACCGACACTACGTTGTTAAAATTACGATCTAAAACCTCTCTGGTAGGACCTCATTAGCACAATGGAAAGTGACGGCTTGTCCTTGATATTGCTCTCGCTATTCTTGTGGTGCCAAGACGCTTAATGGACTCCTAACAGAAATTCTTCAATCCATTCCAGATTGTCCGGTGGGAGTGGAATTGGACGGCTGTTATGCAGAAACCGTGCAAGTCAAAGATAATATGATCCGCACTGTCAAAATGCGCCAACGAGCCACGTTACCAGTTCCAGAGACAAGCTAAGAAGAACAAGATCAATAGCGCAAGACGGATACATCGACAGACTCCCACTTTTCAGATTCGTATAGCCGATAGGCTCGGAGTTTGGTTATCTTTTGTTTTTCAAACTTGCTCGCCAACGATAGGGTAAATGATCCCTTCGTATCTATTTGCCAGAATTGCCAACTGGCCGGATCGTCAGCCAATTCAGAATCAAAACCAACGGACAATCGCTGATGAGCCAGAAAATCGAAGGAACAGCGTCGCAAAGGGATACTTAACCCTAGGCCCCGTGCCTTAATATAAGCTTCCTTTAGTGTCCAGAGGTCATAAAAGCGCGTCAATTGTTGTGTTGCTGGCAATACTTGTAGGGCTTCCAATTCATCCTTTGAAAAGTACCGGTTGGCGATTTGTAATATCCGACGCGATTTATCATTGCATTCAATATCAACACCAAGGAAGTCATGCCTGCCAGTCGCTAACACTATTCGATCACCCGAATGGGAAATATTAAAATACAACGGATAATTCTGTTGAGCAGGATCGATCGTGGGTTTACCGTGAGGATTTTCATGAAACCGCCAAGAGGTGGGAGCCACATCACTATAGCGAGATAAAACGCTTCGAATCAGCATGCGGGTCAACAACAGCCGATCGCGGTGACGATCGAAATAGTAGCGTTGATAACGATCATATTCGCCACTATCAAGCCAGTGCAGAAATAAAGACTCTAACTCTTTACCATTGAACTCGGATTGATCGGCGTACCACAAATGTATTTCTGACTTATCTAGTGTCAACATGGTAGCAGATTAATCATTTTTAAGAATGATTGCACTTCAAGAAGATAAGCCATTATTGTTAGCTCTGACCACATCCGCTAGTATCGTTTTTCTCACCAACTGTTATTAAACACATCAAACATGAAAAGGTGAGCGAGGACGGTATCATGACCAATAAATCATACGCTATTCGGCTACTCAGCCTGATTACAATAATATGTTTTCCCTTCCTTGTCGTGGCGGACCACCATGAGGGGGCGAGCAACCTAAGTTCCATCAAATTCATCCATTCGACCAATTTCGGCATTGATCAGTCTGAGATTGAACAAATCAAGGCTGCAATGCAGGCAGCAGTAGAAGGCAATCATGTTCCCGGTGCTTTACTGCTGGTTGGGAATAGCAAAGGTGTTGGAATATTGGAGACGGTGGGCATGCAAGGCCCCGAAAGCTCTACCCCTGTTAACAAGGACACTATCTTCCGGATCTACTCCATGACTAAGCCGATTATTAGCGTGGCTATCATGACCCTTGTCGAAGATGGCATGATAAACCTTGATGACCCCGTTGAAAGATTCATTCCTGAATTTGCCAACCTCAAAATTATCGACGCTGAAACTGATGAAATAAGAGATGCTCAAAATTCCATCACCATAGAGAACCTGCTCACCCACCAATCCGGTTTGATTCAGGAGATCTTTTCGCCGGGTAGCGCTCTCGGCAAGATCTATGGCGAAGAGTTGCGCGGCGACTTCACGGCACAAAAGTTCGCCGCGAAAATCGGTCAACTTCCAGTTTACTTCGATCCGGGCACTGCGTGGCATTACGGCCATTCCACTGATGTCTTGGGTGCTGTCCTAGAAGTAGTATCTGGCACCACCTTAGACGTCGTTCTCCAAGAACGTATCTTCCGGCCATTGGGCATGGATGAAACTACCTTTTGGGTGCCTAAAACCAAAAAATTCAGAATTGCAGAACCCATACATGGTGCAATGGGTGACAACACCGTGCCTCGCAAGATGCTATCAGGCGGAGGCGGCCTCAATTCAACTACTGAGGACTATGTTCGCTTCGCCGAAATGCTACTCTACGGTGGTGAATATCGTGGCCACCGTATCATTGAAGAGTCGACCCTGAGCCAGATGCGTGAAAAAAAGATTGGTAACGATGTGTCGCGTGAATTCTTTTTCTACGGCAATCTTGGTAACTGGGGTCTGGGTTTCCATCTACAGCCCACTACCAATGATCCAAATGGACCTCACAATTTTGGCTGGCGTGGCATCGGCGGCACCATTGTAGTGATCGACGAAGAGAACGATTTCTACATGATCTATATGGAACAAAAGCGCGGCGGCCCCAGGGATGCTCCTTTCAACAATAACATTGCAACCCGTATGGTTTACGAAGCGATGCGTAACTAATCTGTGTAGCGTTGATTATGAACCACTGCCACCACTGCGCTGCACAATTGGTTTTTCGTATTCCAGAAGGTGATGATAGAAAGCGATACTGCTGTGATGGATGCGGCGCAATTTTCTACGCAAATCCAAAGAATATCGTTGGAACCGTACCAACCTATGAGAACAAGGTGCTCCTCTGCAAAAGGGCTATACAGCCTCGTCTCGGCAAATGGACCTTGCCTGCTGGCTTCATGGAGAACGGGGAGTCAAGTTTAACGGGCGCCATTCGGGAAACGAAGGAAGAAGCTGGTGCGGTAGTCAATGTGAAGGATGATAGCCTGTACACCTTGTTTAACCTGCCATCGATTAATCAGGTGTATATGTTTTTTCGAGCCGAGCTCGCAAATCTAGATTTCGCAGCCGGCTATGAATCGGAAGAAGTAGCTCTGTTTACTGAAAAACAAATACCCTGGGACGAAATCGCCTTTCCGGTCGTAAAGAGTACTCTCGAGTATTATTTTAAAGACCTCTCTATCCAACGTTTTCCTGTTCGTATGTTCGATGTGCATCATGGCGAGGACCGCAGCATAACCACCCAACTAATCAGTCAAGTAAAACTCTTGGCTTAGGTTACAGGTTCACATCTACGCAAATTAAGCTCGACATGAGACCCAGCTAACAGCAGAATTACTCAGCCTACTCTGTACGGATCACGCAGTAAGCTATCTCTTCGTAGGGATGTGTGGCCTTCATCGCACCTATCACCACTTTTACGAACTCACCATTGCAGACCATTTCTACTTTATACTCAGCAACACATTCAACTCTATCCTGTTCTCCAAAAAATGGCTGGCTGCCCTTCAGCGGCCGATATTGACCTTCACCGGAAGTTTGCCAAGAACAGCAATCGTAGTTTCCTACTCGTCCTGCGCCTGCATCGAACATAGCTGACTTGACTGCTTCCAGGTGCGAGGAAGGAACGTAGAACTCTATCTTGTACAGGTCACTATTGTGCATTGTCTAACCTAACCAATTTCTGGCATTTCTGAACATTCGCATGCTCGGTGCGTCTTTCTCCCATTCACCGGGATGCCAAGAATTTTGACACACTCTGAACACACGTTCCGGATGAGGCATCATGATCGTGACTCTACCATCGGAATTAGCAATACCAGCAATACCTCCTGGCGACCCGTTTGGATTGGCAGGATAGAGTTCAGTGGACTCTCCATAGTTGTCAACAAATTTAAGAGCTACCCGATTAGAGCGTTCAATAACTTGGCTATCGGTAATGCTCGCAAACTCGGTTCGTCCTTCGCCATGGGCCACTGCTAAGGGGAACCTCGAGCCTGCCATTCCAGAGAGAAACATTGAATTTGATACTTCCACCCTAACCAAGCTGAACCTTCCCTCGAATTGTTCTGATCGATTACGCACAAAACGCGGCCATTGCTCAGCGCCAGGAATTAATTCCTGCAATAAAGACACCATTTGGCAGCCGTTACAAACTCCTAGTGTTAAAGTGTCAGCTCGTTCGAAAAAGTCAGCAAACTGACGACGTAAGCTTTCATTGAACAAAATAGATTTTGCCCAACCACCACCAGCACCAAGTACATCTCCATAGGAAAACCCACCGCAGGCAACCAACACCTTGAATTGATTGAGCGTTACTCTGTCTTCAATTAAGTCAGTCATATGTACATCGATGGCTGCAAACCCTGCCCGATCAAAGGCGGCCGCCATTTCAGTCTGACCATTAACTCCCTGCTCCCGCACTACAGCTACTTGTGGTCTCGAAGCCACATTAACGTACGGTGCGGAAATATCCTCATTAACATCGAAACTAAGTACCACATTCATTCCTGGGTCATCGCTCTGTAGTATCTGGTCGTACTCTTCTTGAGCACAGTCTGAATTGTCCCGAATACTTTGCAGATGGTAACTGGTGGCGGACCAGATGCGCTGCAGATCAACTCGAGTATTTGAGTACACCTGCTCGGTTCCATCACTGACAGTAACAACACCGCTATTATTAGGGGTGCCAATAACTTGTAGGCAGTCATCCAGTTTGTGCGAAACTGCAAGCTCTTGAATGCTGTTGTACTGACTGTCGCACACCTGAATGACCGCACCCGGTTCCTCTGCGAACAGGACAGGAATTAATTCTTCCGTTTGTATTGCTATATCCACCCCACAGTGCGCAGCAAAGGCCATTTCCATCACCGTCGCAAACAGTCCACCGTCAGAGCGATCGTGATAGGCCAGTAATAAGTCTCGCTCCCGGCATTCACGCACAAATTCAAAAAATCTAATTAAGTCAGTAGGCTCGTCAAGGTCGGGAACAACACCCTGCATTTGCCTAAAAACCTGGGCAAGCGCCGAGCAGGCCAATCGATTTTTGCCACGTGCCAGATCGATCAGTAACAGGGAGGACGGCCCTTTATCCAAGCGTAGCTGTGGAGTGATTGTTCTGCGGATGTCTCCTACAGGAGCGAAAGCGGAGATTATTAGAGAAAGCGGAGCGGTGTTACTTTGCTGTTTGCCGTCATCCTCCCAAACCGTGCGCATAGACATAGAATCCTTGCCAACCGGTATACAAATACCAAGTTGCGGACACAACTCCGTGGCCACCGCCTTTACCGTTTCATAGAGCTTCGCATCTTCAGAACCATGTCCGGCTGCCACCATCCAATTAGCTGACAGTTTGATGTCTCCCAGATTGCGGACATCGGTACTGATGATGTTGGTGACAGCTTCAGCAATCGCCATACGCCCTGACGCCGCTGCATTAAACAGCGAGAGCGGAGTTCGTTCTCCCATAGCCATAGCCTCTCCGCTATAAGCTTTATAGGAGCTCGCTGTTACGGCCGCGTCTGCCACAGGTACCTGCCAGGGGCCAACCATCTGGTCTCGGTGTACCAGTCCGGAAATAGTCCGATCACCAATAGTTATTAGAAAATTCTTGCTAGCCACGGTCGGCAGCGACAGCACCCTTTTCACCGCTTCTTCGAAGTTAATCCTGGTGGCTTCAAACTCACCTGCAAACACCTGTCCGGACTTAACCTTCCGATGCATTTTTGGAGTTTTACCGAACAACAAGTCCATAGGAAGGTCGATAGGATTATTGTTGAAGTGACGATCGTGTAACCGAATACATTTCTCTTCTGTTGTCTGTCCAACCAACGCGTATGGGCACCGCTCACGGCGGCATATTGCGTCAAAGCCCTCGATGTTCGCCGAATTGATCGCTAATACATAGCGCTCCTGGGCTTCATTACACCAAATCTCCAAAGGTGACAATTGAGATTCAGCAATGGGAATATCGCGTAATTCAAATACGCCACCACGACCGCCATCCTTAACTAATTCCGGCAAAGCATTTGACAATCCCCCTGCGCCGACGTCATGTATGAAGGTAATCGGGTTGGCAACACCCAACTGCCAACATTGGTCGATGACTTCCTGGCAACGCCTTTCCATTTCGGCGTTGTCTCGCTGCACAGAAGCAAAATCCAAGTCTTCGTTTCCAGCGCCTGAGGTAATGGAGGATGCTGCGCCACCCCCCAGTCCGATCAGCATTGCTGGTCCGCCAAGCACAACTAACTGTGCTCCAACTTCGATCTCCCCCTTCTCAACGTGAGGTTCACGAATATTACCGATACCCCCTGCAATCATGATGGGTTTATGATAGCCACGTACCTCTGGATCCCCGGCTTCATTAATGACACTCTCTTCAAATGTGCGGAAGTAACCACACAGATTAGGTCTTCCATACTCGTTATTAAACGCTGCTCCGCCAATCGGACCTTCGAGCATGATGTCTAACGCCGAGGCGATATGGCCTGGTTTCCCGTGGTATTCTTCCCAGGGCTGAGGTAAGTCCGGTAAGTAAAGATTTGACACACTAAAACCGGTCAAACCCGCCTTCGGTTTAGCCCCGAGCCCTGTCGCCCCCTCATCGCGAATTTCTCCTCCTGACCCTGTTGATGCACCTGGAAATGGGGCAATTGCGGTTGGATGGTTATGAGTTTCTACCTTCATCAGAATGTGAATCGCTTCAGGGGTAAAGGTGTACTGCTTAGACTCGGGAGCCGGGAAAAACCGTTCGCCATAATGCCCATTAATGACCGCCGCGTTGTCAGTATAAGCGGACAACACACCGTTGGGGGATTGTCGATGGGTGTTGCGAATCATAGTGAACAGGGATTTGTCCTGCTGCTTCCCATCAATATTCCAACTCGCATTGAATATCTTATGGCGGCAGTGTTCCGAGTTAGCCTGTGCAAACATCATCAATTCAATATCAGTCGGGTTTCTTTCTAGTTCGCCAAACCTGTCAAATAAGTAATCGATTTCTTCATCGGCTAGAGCAAGGCCCATGGCGACATTAGCTTTAAGCAAAGCCGATTTACCCTGGGCCAAGATATCTACCGATTGCATCGGCGTCGGATCGGCGGAATCGAACAATATAGCCGCGCTCTCAATGTCATTGAGAACAATTTGAGTCATGCGATCATGAAGAAATGAATCAAGCAGATGCATGTCACACTCATCTAGTAGATTTTTAGTATTTATACGAAAAAGAGTCCCTCGCTCAATACGGCAAACCTGTGTTAACCCGCAATTATGGAGAATGTCCGTCGCTTTGCTTGACCATGGTGAGATAGTGCCGGGACGGGGTATCACCAGCCGAATTGAACTACCTAATGACTGTTCTTTTGAGACGCCGCTCGGTTTGGGGCCGTATTCAAGAAGCGAAATCATTTCCGACGATTCGGCGGCCACAAAATCTGCTTCACAGTCAACAAAGTGAACAAACTGGGCGGAAAGAGATTCTACTGAGGGAAGGGAGGTTCGGAGCGAGCGGAGTAAGTTTGTGGACTTGAATGCAGAAAGAGCTGTCGCTCCAAACATCGCTTGCATTGAGACTGGTTCCCGGCCGCCAGATCGTGAAGACTTACTAAGCGTATTGCACTAACAAGGTGCCATAATAATCGATTTGAATCAGGAATTCAGGAAAAACTGCTAAGCGACCATCTTAAGGAATGGAGATTTCACCGATCCCCTTCTCAAACCCTTAAACGCAGTTAATTTAGGTTCCGCTTTCTTTCGAAAAAGTCAGTCAAAACAGCCCCGCACTCCTCTGCCATTATACCCTCTAGATAGCTCAACCTATGATTGTAAAAAGATTCCTCTGACAACTGTCTACTGCTAACTACAGCCCCAGCCCTGGGCTCCCGTGCTCCGAATACAACCAAGTCTACGCGGGCATGTACCAATGCCCCAACGCACATAGTACAAGGTTCGATCGTAACATATAGAGCAGTACCCGGTAGCCGATAGTTCTTCCGCAGCTTTGCCGCTTGGCGGAGGGCCACGATTTCCGCATGAGCCGTTGGATCGTTACCGCCAATAGGCCGGTTGAATCCTGAGCTGAGAGGCTCCCCGCTCTCAAGATCCACCAACACTGCACCTATGGGTACTTCTCCACGGGTAGCAGCCTTTTTAGCTTGCTCTATTGCCTGCTTCATCCAGTAAAAATGCTTCTCTTTCAACGGTTCATTATTTGATTGGCGCATAATGGAGTATAAGTCTACTAGTCCTTTTGCTTCGATAGACGAGACACAGAGTACAACCCGATAGCAACTGCAGGACCGATCCCAAATGCAAACATGAGGGTTCCGATTCCCACTGTACCACCCAATAGCCAGCCCAGTATAACGACCGTTACCTCGAGCAAAGTTCTAACCCATGCGATGGGGAGTTGAGTAAGGCGCTGCAACCCTGTCATTAACCCGTCACGCGGTCCAGGTCCGAGATTAGCTATTAGGTAGAAACCGCTTCCCATCCCAACAAGAAGCACGCCCACGGCGGATTGGATTAGCTGGAACAGCAACAAATCCGGCGCAGGCAGCAATGGTAGAAACAAACCAATTGCCGCAGATACTAGAATCGCATTGAGTATGGTCCCAAGACCTGGTGTCTGTCGCAAAGGTATCCATAGCAATAACACTCCAATACTAACCAGAAAGTTCGCCCACCCTATATTAAGACCTGTAACAAGGCTAATTCCTTCGGCGAATACCACCCAGGGGCTCACACCGGCCCCTGCTGCAATCAATAGTGCTTCCCCAATACCAAAAAGTATCAACCCCAAACATAATAGGAAAACAGTCTTAGCCTCTGGCCGGAAATTAAGCGGTCCCCTGGAACTCCAGGATACAGTCGGTACGGCTTTTACGGACAAGAAGTTCATGTGTGGATTTCTAAAAATACCGGGAACAGGGTTTATCCACCACCAGCTGGTAAAATCAAACAGTAATTTGACCCACAAGGTAGCGAACAGTAAAACCTCCAATCAACACTCTGTCTTTTCTTAATTGACAAGTTAACAAACCCCCACGCGGCGAACATTGTATAGCTTGCAATTCAGATTTCCGAAGTCGTTCAGACCAATAAGGCACCATCACAGTATGGGCTGACCCGGTGACTGGATCCTCGTCGATACCCATTTGCGGGAAAAAGCAACGGGACACAAAATCCACCTGTTCTGATGGCGCACTTACAATCAAGCCTCTTGACTCGAGCTCCGATAACACATTGAAATTCGGCTGCAAAGAACGAATAGTCTGTTCATTTTCAAATATAGCAAGATAATCATCCTTCCCTTGCAATACTTCTATAGGTTGCTCTTGCAAGCCTTCATTTATTAATGAATGTTCCTCGACCACAACCGGAAAATCCGCGGGAAAATCTAAGTAAATCAATTCGTCCTCACGATAGGTTTTCAGCAACCCACGACGGGAATTGAAACTCAGCTCTTTACTGTTCTTGGGAAGATACTCATCAAAAAGAATTCTGGCTGCGGCCAGCGTTGCGTGACCACATAGATCAACTTCAGTTATAGGAGTGAACCATCGAATTGTAAATGGCGAGGTGCTGCGGTTTATAAACGCTGTTTCGGAGAGATTGTTCTCGGCAGCGATTGCCTGCATAACGTCGTCTGACAGCCACTCTGTGAGAGGACATACTGCAGCGGGGTTTCCGGAAAAAAGTTTATCAGTGAAAGCGTCAACCTGGTATATGGGTATGCTAAACAAAGTTGTCTCAATAAATTTTGATAGTAAGGAGGTTTTACTGCTCTGGTCACAATTAGCTTTAATTAGTCTTCTGTGGTGTACCCTCGCCCAATATAATCAAAATCGTGTAGCTGGCGATTTTCCCGATCATTCAGAAAGAAATTGCAATGGTATGACCGTATTTCAGCTATCTTTTCATCACGAAAAACAAACCATTCAGTGCCGCGCAATAGCTCATGTTTTTCTTCCAATAAGGGTTTCCATAGCATACTCCATTCGACTACAGCCTCAGGTCCTTCAACTAAGGCATGGTCCACAGTCCACCTAGCCTGAGTGCGGGGAGCGACTTTACACCAGTAATTAGCGAGTCCCTTCGCAGTCGAAACAGAAGAATGATCGACAAAATAATGAACCACGTCGTCGGTGAAGGTCGAAATCATTAGTGCTGAATTTTGCGTGTTGCAACCTTCATAGTATTGTTTGATGGTACTTATAAATCGATGTTTATTCATAAATCTCCTTTAAAAAAAAACGCTGTTGCCTGAGACACCAGCGCTTTCTTTCAACCTACAAGTGTGAATCAAGGACCACAACTATTCCTTCTCAATCAACTCGGTAAAATACAGTACGAATAAATGCTGTAGTGCTATGTAGTAGCAAAAGCATTAGAGAACCCGTGTAAACGTTAGCTTTTTGATTTACAAATCCAAGCATTATGGAAACAGAAAAAATTAATACCAGAAATATAATTCCCGTCTGAAAGACTACTAGCTTCAGTGGAAACAAACTCGGATACTCATAATGGAGAGCTATCATCCGCAAGGGAAATATTATAAGACCAGTTAAGGCATACAAAGATAGCAAGCCACTTGTCCAATTCCAGCTAATCTCAACATTGCCCGACTCATTAAAAAGAGCAAATGGAAGAAGTGCCGCAAACATCGCGCCAAACCCCGAAAAAGTAAGCATCTGAATACGGAACACGTCGGGCGGCTTAAACCCAGCAGAAGTCCTACTTAATCCGATTAAAATTGCCGAGAAACCAACTATACCAAGAGCGATTTCTCCTATGAGCTGTAGTACTTGGAAATCAGGCATTATCCTCAACTAATACAGCAGTGCCGTATGCCATAAGCTCAGCCGCGCCCCCTTGTATGATGGACGTTGTGAAGTCTACACTTATTATCGCATTAGCACCCAGCTCCTCAGCTGTTTCTATCATACGATCTATTGCCTGCTCCCTACTTTCAGCCATAAGTTTTGTATATTCGAGAATCTCTCCTCCAACAATATTTTTAAACACTGCCAAAATATCCTTTCCTATATGTCTTGCCCTTATGGTATTACCCTTAACTAGACCAAACGTCTTAACTATTTTCTTTTCTGGTATATTAGGACTAGAAACAACAATCATGATTATTTCTCCACATGTTTGTAAGGGTCAGTCTTTGATTCTTCTCTTCTTTGAATCAGAGCCCGAACTAATAAAATCAAAATTCCCAACCAAACTGCAGCTACGGAGATGGTTAGAACAAGTGAATCTGATTCTAAAACTCCCTGAAATATTCCCCAGGAAGTTAAAGAAATCCAACCACCTATCAAAAGAAATATTCCTGTATTGTTCATAACCCAATTTTCCTGTCACATCTTCATTTCGAAAAAGCAAAGCTTGTTCCCATCCAAATCTCGAACATATGCTCCGTAAAATATAGGTAGTCGTTCGCCTGGCTCGCCTTCATCAGTCGCGCCGAGTTCCATTGCTTTAGCATACAACTTATCAACTCCTTCTCTGGAACCGCCTGGTATAGCGACCATACACCCATTACCAGGCTGAGCCTCCTCCTCATCATAGGGTATACACACAGCAAGCATACTGTCCTCAGGTCCAGTACCGTAGAATTTGATCCTGTCTTGACCAAAAAGTTGTTTGGCGCCTATTTCAGCAAGCAATGCGTTATAAAACCCCTCCGCACGACCCATATCCTTCACACCAATTGTGACGTAACCTAACATAGCCTTCTCCTCAGATTGCTTTTTCTATATAGCTATTAAAAATTTACAAATAAAGTGCACTACTCTAAAAGGAAATTAACGCCCCCAATAAAAATATTTCCGTCCTCTAACAAATTCAAACTTTTAGCTTTTTCTAAAATGTTTTGTTTGTTTTTAACTGAAATTTTAAAAGCATTTATACCTTCCCCTCTATCATCAAGTTCTTCGGTGAACTTAATATAAGATTCGTCAAGACTGATTTTTAAGCCCTCTGGGTCCCCCTTTTTGCCAAGTGCTTCTTCCCATCTGGACATTAAAGCCTTAGGTAGTGAAGACTGAATATGAACTCCTACAAGGCAATTACTAGATGTGTTATTTATGTGACTTTCCCATTCATGTCCGGCCCAAAGCCAAGCAGACTTTGGTTTCATTTGATCCAGAGACAAAATAGCGCCACCCACTTGTTTAGGGTGTAGATGAATAGCTTGAGCGTGAACGCCATTTTCATTTCTATCCGCTTCCCAAACTATTTTTATGTTATTTCCTAAAATTCTATTTTTTTCCTTAACAAAATCATCAACCTCAATAATTACCATATACCCGCCATCGCCAGAACGTTTATTGAGAAATCTTTCTGCAGTTGTATTTTCTTCAATGGGGCTGACTATTTCTATAAACGTGTTTCCTACAGGGATTAAGACATTCTCGAGACCAAAATGGATAATCCCAGGATCATAAAAAGCTATTTCTAGGTCAAATACTTCACAAATTTGTGAAGCTAATTGATTCCTCTCTTTAGCAGCTATTACTAATTGTCTAATTCTCAAATCTGAGCCTATAAAGAATTTGAAACTTCTGATTTTCTATAAAAATACAAAATCCAGCATCCATACACGTCTTTTTCATGCTATATAACAATTGTACTTATCCATGAAATATCCGTTTGCTGGCTTTTCATTCTATGTGAAAGATTGGTTCTTGGTAAGGTTCAATCCATCGAAACTAACAGGGAAAAAATAATGGAAGCAATAATTGTTCAAAAATCACCATATGCTATAGAAGTCGAAAGTGGCTCATCCTACTATTGGTGCTCTTGCGGCAAAAGCGCCAATCAACCCTTCTGCGATGGTTCGCATAAAGATTCAACATTTGTTCCAGTTAAATTTGAAGCAGAAGATACTAAAACGGTTTACTTCTGTGGATGCAAGCACTCATCGACAAAGCCATTTTGTGATGGAAGTCATTCAAAGCTATAAATAAAAAAGTATTGGCTTGGAGATTTAAGATCATCCAAGCCAATACCCACATACGCATTTATAAGACTTAATCAATAAGAAGACTAAGAAATGTCAAACCGGTCCAGGTTCATTACCTTGTTCCAGGCTGTAATAAAATCTTTCACAAACTTCTCTTGTGAATCATCAGACCCGTAGACTTCACAGATAGCTCGAAGCTGAGAATTAGATCCAAATACAAGATCTACTCTTGAAGCTGTTCTAACTTTTTCGCCTGAAGACCGATCGGTTGCCTCGTAAGTGTTACTACCTGTAGCTTTCCAGGCTACGTCCATATCGAGTAGATTAACAAAAAAATCACTGCTCAATTTGCCTTGAGTATCAGTGAAAACACCCTGGCCATTTGAACTAATACCTAAAGCTCTCATACCACCTACAAGCACCGTCATTTCTGACGCTGTTAGCCCTAGTAATTGAGCTTTATCAAGCAGCATCTCCTCTGGGCTCACTGAAAACTCAGCCTTTTGATAATTACGAAAACCATCAGCACCAGGTTCAAGAACATCAAATGACTCTACATCTGTTTGCTCTTGTGATGCATCTCCACGGCCTGGAGTAAATGAAACGTTTGCTCCCGATGCTTGCTCAATGCCAACATTACCGGCAAGAACAATTACATCTGCAACAGATGCACCTGATTCAGAAGCTATGCCTTCGAGAACGCCCAATACACGACTAAGTTGTTCTGGCTTATTCACTTCCCAGTCTTTCTGTGGAGCAAGACGAATACGAGCACCATTGGCTCCGCCGCGCATATCTGAGCCGCGGAAAGTTGAAGCACTAGCCCAAGCCGTTTCAACCATTTCTTGTAGAGTTAACCCACTTTCTGAGATACGTGATTTAACAGCATCTACATCATAGTTGGTATTACCTGCTGGAATGGGATCTTGCCAAATAAGCTCTTCTTTAGGAACTTCAGGACCCATATACCGGTTAACAGGTCCCATATCGCGATGAAGGAGTTTAAACCATGCGCGAGCAAATGCATCCGCAAATTCTTTTGGGTTCTCATGAAAATGCTTTGAAATCTCTTTATAGATTGGATCTTCACGAAGGGCCATATCCGCTGTTGTCATAAAGGTTGGTACCCGTTTTGAAACATCTTCAGCGTCTGGCGCAAGATCTTCATCTTTAGGATCGATAGCACGCCATTGGTTGGCACCTGCCGGACTTTTAAACAGCTCCCATTCGTAGCCAAATAGTAGATCAAAATATCCATTATCCCATTGAGTAGGATTAGCAGTCCAAGCACCGTCTAGACCACTTGTGATGGCATCTCTTCCGTGACCTGACGCATGTGCACTCTTCCATCCAAATCCCATCTGCTCAAGTGGAGCGCCTTCTGGTTCAGCCCCCACAAGATCAGCATCACCAGCACCGTGAGCCTTACCAAAGGTATGACCGCCGGCAACAAGCGCAACTGTTTCCTCGTCATTCATCGCCATGCGTCCAAATGTTTCACGAATATCCTTTCCACTTGCAAGGGGATCTGGAACTCCATCTGGGCCTTCCGGATTAACATAAATCAATCCCATTTGCACAGCCCCAAGTGGGTTTTCAAGATCGCGTTCACCTGTATAGCGTTTATTGCCTAGCCATTCGTTTTCAGCTCCCCAGTAAATGTCTTCTTCGGGCGCCCAAATATCTGGACGTCCGCCACCAAAACCAAATGTTTTACCACCCATTGATTCGATAGCAACATTGCCCGCTAGAATTAATAAATCAGCCCAGCTAATTTTATTGCCATACTTTTGTTTAACAGGCCACAGAAGTCTCCGAGCTTTATCTAGGTTGCCATTATCAGGCCAACTGTTTAGTGGGGCAAAACGTTGCGCACCAGTCCCTCCACCACCTCGACCATCACCAGTTCTATATGTTCCTGCAGCATGCCAGGTCATACGAATAAAGAAAGGGCCGTAATGCCCATAGTCAGCAGGCCACCAATCTTGTGAATCTGTCATAAGATCGTGTAGGTCTTTTTTTAAACCTTCATAATCAAGTTTCTTAAACTCTTCTCGATAATCAAAATGTTCATCCATTGGGTTAGATTTTTGATCATGTTGATGAAGAATATTTAGATTTAATTGATTTGGCCACCAGTCTCGATTTGATGTGCCACTAGCACTATTGCTAGTCAAACCCCCATGCATTACTGGGCATTTACCTTCTGTATCATTACTCATGTAATTTACCTCCTACGAGCAACTTAATTTAGATTTAATAGTGAATATTTGCAATGGGATTAGCTGAAAAATTGATTCCTCAGGCATAACTGAGCAGCTAATTAACACCCCCTGGTGCATTTTGTTCCGGGAAACCATGAATTATGGTTAATGGGCCGTTACGGCCGCACCCTTTTTTCCATGCTTTCAAGTATGACCCCCATTTTCTGATGCAAAGCATTCACAGCCTGTAAAGGCCTTATAAAAACTTTGAACTCGGTTATTTTTTGATCATCATTCCAAGCTATCAAATCCACTCCATTAACTTTTATCCCATCCAATTCCAATTCGAACTCCAATGAAGCTTCACCTTCTTTGATGAGCTCTCTGACATAAGAAAAAGAATTGCCTTCAAAAACTTCTGCCGCTGCTGATAAATAAATTTTAGTTATCTCTTTTCCTTTTTGGGGTGTAAACACGACAGGTGAATAAAAAATTACATCGTCATCCAGTATTTCTTCCAAGAGTTGGTAATTCTTAGTGTTTACTACTTCATGCCATTTAGTAATTGGCACCACCTCGTTTCTCCTTATTTTATTGTGCGGGATTATCTGTTTAAAACTCGGGGAAACCCCAATTATAGGTTTTCTGGTAAAACAAAGCTGCTATGAAACCCTGGGGGTATTTGTTGGGGAACTATCACCCGGCAGATAGGGCCTTGGGTAATGTCCTCAGCGGGAAATATCTGGATTTCTCCTTTATTTGTTTCCATGTTGGTAACTAAAGTAATTAAATATCCATCGTCTTCGTTTTTTGCATTGTCCCGGGGTGCAAATTGCGACTCACTTCCAAAACAACCTTTAGGAAATTTGTACTCTTGGTTTTGGGTAGTTTCACTATCTATTTTAACGAGCCCATCAAATAAAATTGCATCTGTATCCGCAAGAGTAACGTGATAACTATATCGGGAAGAAAGCCCACCAAAACGATTATTAATAACAGGAAACTCGCTTAAAAGATCGCTCAAGCTTTCTTCTTTAGTTTCCCCTGATACGAGATTGAATCTGTACCTGTGATAACTAGCGTCCAGTTTTAGCCAGGCCAGCATAGAACCATAAGGGCCAGCAAGTTTTTGTTTTTTGGCTTCACTGGGGACAGGGGTAGACATTCGACAAACATCTAATATCACCACGTCCCCTTCTTCCCAAGAATTGACAGCATGGTAGATATAGCATGGGTCAGCTTCAAACCATTTAATAGAATCTCCCTGCCCAAACCTTGTTATGAGTCCAAACCTGCTGGCTTTGTCTGGGTAAAAAGAGACTTTGTGGACATCTTTTTGTAACAACTCAGGATCCCAAAACATCGGCAAATCCATCAGAATTGAATAATTAGTTGTAAAAGCCAGAGTATGGGGAAGTCTGGCACCCGGCAAATCTATTGCTGTGTGATGCACTAAATTGGCATCTTTGTCAAAAACACCATAAGTCATATAAGGAGGTTTCGTGGCATAATCGAAGAATAATAGATCTCCACTTTGTTCATCAGTCATACAGTGAGCAGACATCTGCCTACCTCCGCCTGATAACAAGTCCAAGGTGCCTAAAGTCTCAAGAGACAAAGGGTCTAAAGTGTACGCTTCTCCACATTGGTAGAAGGTAGAAATAGCCTTCCCACCGTGTATTGTTAGGTCAGTATTAGAGTTATCTTTTAAACAGAGGTCTGAGCCCCAAGCTTCTTGTAAACTCCTATTAGGAGGGTCCATAAGTCCAGGCCAAAGAGAATGGCCTGTTTTTTGTTCCTGCTTAAGCCCTGCTGTATTTATCCACCTATTTCTATAATTCACTCTACCTTCTCTAAATTCAACGCCGTGCACCATACCGTCACCATCAAACCAATGGTAAGTTCCACAGGGTGGATGGATCTGATTGGGTCCATTTCTAAGATAAATTCCTGAAAAATCTTTTGGCACTTGTCCTACATATTTTAGGCTCGGCTTATCAAGTTCCTTCCTTACTGGAGCATGGGGCCCAACCAAGTAAGGATTGTCTCCAAAATCTATTGGATTTAATAACATCTCTGGATCATCCAAAGTTCATCATTCAGAAAAGCGGATCGAACCGTCATAAGAACCTCCTAGTGTCAAACTTAATCACTTATTAATGGTCCTCAATTCAAACGTTGCAAACATCTATGATTTTACTTCCCACGTAGAAGTTAACCAACTTATTTCCAATTAATCGTTACTTAATCTTCAATAATCCTGGTAGAAATATCATCTTTCAAATAGCCCTTGCAGTCATACTCTATCTCAAAAATCCTGCCCCCCAAATCTGTTAATGAGACGATAAAGCACTCTGAACTTTTTCCCTTGAGATAAATTTCTACCGCCACACCGTAAGAGTCACGCACCCTTTTTGATGACTTGATTAATCCAAAGGTAAGAGTCCCAAAAATTACATTAAGATAACCCCCACAATCTGTGATTAACAAATTACGATTTGGTTCATCCTCTATGCCATAACACTTATTGTTAATTACCTTTTCTAAATGAATAGGCACATCAAAAGAATAATGGATTGCCTTGTCTAAAACTTCTGGAAAAGCCTGTAACTTACTTTGCAATAGACAGATTAACAAAACTAACCAAAAATTTTTTTTCATAGTTTTCAAAAAATTATTTAAGTGTCTGTCGGCGATAGAATAAGTGTCTCAGAGGGGATTCCTACTCCCATTCAATAGTAGGTATGAGTAACATCTTTTAAATCAAATACTTAAATCATATTTCTCTTAATGTGAGATAAGTAAGTAGCTGATATACTCATTGATTGAACTTACTTTATCTTACCTTTATCGTGTTTATGATTAAACTAAAACGAATGTTTAATACAATTATCAAATGAATGAAACAACAAAATTTGATTTATTCTGGCAGAAAGTAACTACAGCTAGAAAATTTACAGCCAACCTACTATTCCTTCTAATAGTTTTAATAGTTCTAGTGGCTATTTTGGGCTCTATCTTTAGTGGAAGTGAACTACCAGATCTAGAAGGAAAGGCCTTAGTTGTAGACCCACAAGGGCCAATTGTAGAACAAGTCTCTGGATCGCTTGATCCATTAAGTGTTGTACTTAATGGTTCTTCCACCTCTGGGGTTAATGCAAGAAACGTGTTATTTGCTTTAAAGACTGCAAAAGAAGACGAAAGAATAGAACACATAATCCTTAAATTGGATAACATTAATGGAACAGGACAAACAGTCCTTTACGATGTTGGACAAGCATTGCAGGAACTTAAGGATTCGGGCAAAAATATAGTCGCCGTAGCAGATTACTACAATCAAAGCTCTTATTACCTTGCTTCTTTTGCTAATGAGATCGTTTTACATCCAGACGGAGAAATTTACATTGAGGGCTACTCAAGAATAAGAACTTATTACAAATCTTTCATTGATAAGTTAGAAGTCACTGTTAATCTTTTTCAAGTAGGAAAATATAAATCAGCCATGGAGCCTTATATCAGGGAAAGCATGTCAGAAGCTGCTAAAGAAGCGAGCATAGCTTACATGAAAGTCCTGTGGGACTCTTGGATGGCGGTGGTCTCAAACAATAGAAATCTAGCGAGTGAAGACATACAGAATTTTTCTGATACTTATGATGATTTAGTCATACAGGAAAATGGAAATACAGGTAAAGCTGCTCTCAATTACAATCTTGTGGATAAGCTTTTAAATAGAAACCAACAAAGAGAATATTTAGTAGAACTTGTGGGAAGTGACGAGGAAGAGCAGAGTTTTGCTCAAGTCTCTTTAAATGATTATCTTACTATTGCGAGAATAGATGAAAAAACAAACAAGTCAAAAAATAAAATAGCGGTGGTTGTAGCGTCTGGAAGTATCTTAGATGGGAGCCAACCTCCTGGAATGATAGGGGGAGATTCAACTGCACAACTATTAAGAAATGCTCATAAAGATGAAGAAGTAAAAGCGATAGTACTGAGAGTGGATTCTGGAGGTGGGAGCGCCTTTGCTTCTGAGATTATAAGAGAAGAAATAGTTGTTGCTAAATCTAAAGGCATAAAAATAATAGCTTCCATGTCAAACGTTGCTGCCTCTGGAGGCTATTGGATTTCTGCAAGTGCTGATGAAATTTGGGCTTCTCATGACACTATTACAGGTTCCATTGGGGTTTTTGGGTTTTTACCCACTTTTGAGAAAACCCTGGATAAAATTGGAATTCACTCCGATGGGGTTTCCACAACTAAAATAGGTACAGGCCAAGATGCTACGCAGGCGATAAATCCTATACTCGCTAGAGCTATACAATCAAATATCGAATATCACTATCAAAGGTTCATCACTTTAGTTTCTGAATCGCGGAGCATGACTTTAGAAGAAGTAGATGAAATAGCCCAAGGCAGGGTTTGGGCTGGAGAAACTGCTCTGGAACTTGGTCTTATAGACAATTTAGGTAATATGGACGACGCTATTGAGAGAGCAGCAGAATTGGCAGAATTAGAAGATTACCAAACATTTTATCCTGCATTGCCTTCAGAATGGACGTATCAGCTATTCAGTCAACTTTTCTCCCAAATTAAATATTTTATCGATTCTAAAGCCGAAGAAAAAATCTTAATTAAAAAATCTTTTGAATTGATAAATGATTTTAAATTATTTAATGATCCAAAAAGCATTTATCTCAAGTGCTTGGATTGTCTTCTCTATTAGAAATCAGTTCCTTTACCAAAGAGCTCATTTCTTATTTCGATACTTTTTATGGGGTAATTACCGCAACGTTATCGGTAAAAACTAACCGCTTTGGCAGACACTATTTTACGAATTTCATCTCTATCAACACCAAATATCGATATCACATATTTCTTACGGTATTTCAGTTTTATACAAATTGTCTTCATTCTTAAATCCATCTTCTAACAGAACTGCAATAAGATATATATTCATCTCCAAAAAGCTTGTGCATTGCTATTTCTTCTGGAACTATTTGTAAATAATTAATACTGAGAACAAATAAAGGTAAAAGAATAAATACAAACCAAGCACCAACATAAATACCAAAAGCTAATATCGCAACGAACAAACCCACATACATTGGATTTCTAGAATATTTAAAAATTCCACCTACCACTAAATGACTAGCCGATTCTGGATCTAAAGGATTCACTGTCGTATTAACTTTTCTGAATTGGATTCCTGCAGAGAACACACATCCCAAACCCAATATAAAAATAAATAAGGCAAAAATTGATTGCCCTTCAAATGTAAACCTAACCATCAAAACAGATGAAATATAAAGAATAGCAATAAAGGTTAAAGCGATAACAGGGGGTGGGATTTTAGTTTTCAGCATATTAATTCTACTTGACTATTACTTCAGATAATTGATTTTATTGATTTTATTATTTATTCCCACTCTAGTGGGGCCAGATCAAGCATTTACCTTCCCAAATCTTTGCACGTTGTGTAGGCTTTATGGGCATTATAATGATATTAGATAATTAATGTTCCTGCGCACCACGCCTTCGCCAAACTAATTGGAGGCTCTTGGAAAGAATCATGAGATATAAATCTATAATTGGAATAGCGCTTCTCTACTCTCTTGCATGGTCTGGTTTCGCGCATGCACAGAACTACGATCTGACAAATCCGGAGGATCAAAAAAGACTTGGGATTAGCTTCATGAATAACTTTAATGAAGCAAAACCAATCGCCACAATTCCTGCCGGCGAATTATTAGAAGAAAACGCATATAAAATTGCTGATTATTATGTCGAGGAACAATTAAAAACCCGCGGAACCATCGCTGGATATAAAATTGGAACATTTGCAAAAGGTGAATATGACAATGGTCCTGTCGATGGGTTAAGCGGCCCTATTACGGCCGTTATGTTTTCAAACGGAATTCATGAAAGCGGCGCGCATATTTCAATTGATTGCTGCAATATGAGTTTCGTCGAAGCAGATTTTGGCGCCGTTGTAAAAAGCGATGCTATTAATAGTGCGAAATCAGATTTAGAAATACTAGCGGCACTTTCCGGATTTATTCCATTCATCGAAATGCCTGATATTATCCACACCGTTGAAGGTAGAAACAATGTTAGCAATATTGCGACAAATTATGATTTTAGGAACGCATTTATTGGTGATTTAATCGAAACAGATCCTACCACCGAATGGATAGACCGACTTAATAACTTTAGTTTTACGATGATAAATGAAACAGGCGAATTGCTGGCGGAAGGTAAAATTGAAAACGCGTATGAACCGCTTTACCGCGTTCGCAATATGCGTGATCGATTGTTGTTACGCGGAAGATCATTAAAAGCAGGCGATATACTGTCGCTGGGTAATATGGGCGCGATAAGGCCTTTAAAAGAAAATCTTTATTTCGACGCCTCTGTTCGTCCTGTTTTCAGGGGCAATATTGCCACCGTTAGCTACATTGACCTTGATCCGGCGGGTCCCGCGACCGTCAGCGTGGTTATCGATCGATCGGATAATTAACCCCACTCTATTGGAACCAGATCAAGCACTTACCTTCCCAAAACTTTGCAGGTTGTGTAGGCTTTAGAGATGATGAATAAGAAACTAATCCTCATTACATTACTATGCCTTTTTTCTGGTAGGAATTGCTGATGCTAAAAAACACTATTCAAGGAATCTTAATTTTAATTGGTATTCTTTTGTCTTTTCAGATTGAAGATTCAAGAATAGAACAAAAAAACTTTGAAATAAAAAATGAGCTTTTATCGGATTTAAATAGAGCGATAAGTGATGACTTAGAGCAAATAAAAAATCTAAAAGAGATTCTCAATAGCTCCCTAGATTCCATCTCTGAACTTCAAGATGATATAAATAAAAATCATCAGCTATTATCTGACGAAGAAGTAATAAAAAAATTAATTGATCTCAATGTTTCTATTTCTTTTTTTCCTCAAGATGGCATATTCACCGAATTAATTTCTTCTGGATCTTTTGAATTAATTAAAAGCAAAGAACTCAAAAGCAAACTGTTAGAAATTTACAATCATCAAAAAGAGAGAAATCTTTCTATTTCTGATGATATTGATGTTGTAATGAAGGATTATGAGTTAGAAATTATGACAAATTTCCGTATTGCTATTGATTACACTTCTTCCGATGGCGAATTCTATGGTAAACCGATTCTAAGTGATTACGAGTTTAATAGAGATTATTACTTATCTAATAAACTATATGGATTGATGTCTCTGAATTATTTATTTGGAGTGATGTATAGCCGCCTTTTGGACGACTTTGAGAAATCTCATGAAGCCACCTTAGCTTTATCTATGCTAGAAATTGATAAAAGCTAAAAATTACTCCGTTGCATTCTTAAGTACTGCTGTATGGGAGCCATCGGGATTAATAGTTACTATTAAAGGTTTCCATTCTTCGCCATCACAAATAAATAAAACACATCCTTCAACTTTTAAATCCCCATTTTTAAGAAGACTTAATTTTGCTTTAAAAAATTTACCTTCCTTGGGGCTATAGATCCGTCCTCCTTTAATGCTCTTATTTACATCAATGTCTTTTTTAAATCCTTCGAATAAATTAATTCCAATTAATGACCTTGATTGCAGTTCGGGGTTAGTGTTATTGCTATCAAGAATACTTTTTGGATCAACGCCTTCTTTAACAAAAATATATTCAATTTGTGCACACAGCTCATTTTCACAGTGTTTAATTTGCACGATTGATTCTGATGTCAGCCAATAACCTAAAAGGGTTGCTTCTGATGCAAAAATTGATTCAGCGATAATAATAATGAAGATCCAGTAAAAATTTATTTTTTTCATTTTTTAATAATATATATAGACTGTTTTAATATATAGTCTATTGAAAAATAGATAGGTTTTTTGTTTTTAAAATTTTATAACTTAAGGGAATATTATGAAAAAAATTATACTAGTAACTTTCATGCTAATAACTTTTAATCTATTCGCGGGACAGGTAGATAAGAATGATCAAATCGTTTTCTATTTAGATATGGAAGTTAATGAAGGAAAGTCAGATAATTTGACTACCTTAGTTAATGATTTAGTAAAAACAGTCAAAGAAACTGAGCCAGAAACAAGTGGCTATCAATACTTTATATCGCCTGATCAACAAAAAGTTTCTCTAGTTGAGATTTATGAATCTGCTGATGCGGCTTTATTTCACGTTGAAAGTTTTTTGAGTTCATCTCATAAAGATGAATTTTTGAATACATTTACAATAACTAACTTTCAAGTGCTAGGAAATTCAACTGAACAACTTAAAATAGCTATGCAAGACTTTACAAATGATCATAGATCTTTGATCGATGGTTACTAAAGAAAAATTCTACGTCCAAATCAAATTCAGCTTAGTGCAACACCTCAACTTCACAAAACTCTGCAGGTTGTGTAGGCTTTAGATACAAGTGGACCAAAATGAAATTTCAACTAGATAAAATCGGAACTTTGGGTGTGTGGTTGGCTGCATTGAGTTGCCCTGTATGTTTTCCAGCACTTGGTGTTCTAGTTTCTCTTCTAGGGCTTGGTTTCTTGTCTGCTTTTGAGGTAATTGCCATCACTGTTTTATTACCAATATTTGCAAGCATTGTATTATTAATCAGCCTTTATGATTGGTATCAGCATCGAAATCATTTGAGAGGCATATTAAGTGCATCAAGCCCCACTTTGATACTGCTCATTCTCTACCCATTATGGAAATACTCTTGGAGTACCTACATGTTTTATGGCGCAATCAGCTTGATGTTAGTAGTTTCAGTGTTAGATATTGTTAAACCAGTAAAAATTCAATGCAAAATATAGAGCTCAACTCAACCATCACTTGCCCTAATTGTGAGTTTAAGAGAATTGAAGTTATGTCGCTAAATAGTTGTCAATTTTTTTATGAATGCTCTAAATGCAAAAGTATTCTTAAACCTAAAAAAGGGGATTGTTGTGTGTTTTGCTCATATGGAGATATAAAGTGCCCTCCCATTCAAACTGACATCAAGTGTTGTTAGAAAAAATAAATCATCCGTTAGTTAAACCCATTTGAATTTTAGTGCGTAATCAGGTCTACTGGGGCTATGTCCAAATACAGTGATCGTGATCTCGGGATGCACCGAAATATCACCCGGCGCGACTTCGTCAGTGGCGTGGGGACAGTGGTTGCCGGGTCACTGGCTACACCGCCATTTGCCCTGGCTCAACAGGAAACACGCACTGCAGCGGATTACTATCCACCGTCTCTGACTGGAATGCGCGGCAGTCACCCCGGTTCCTTCGAAACCGGCCATGCGCTTCGCGATGGGAGCAGCTGGAACGATGCCGCCGATACCGGTGAACGCTACGACATGGTGGTGGTGGGCGGCGGACTGAGCGGACTATCGGCCGCCTATTTCTTCCTGACATCCGCCGGTCCAGATGCCCGGGTTCTGGTGCTGGAAAACCATGACGACTTCGGTGGCCACGCCAAGCGCAATGAGATGAGCTACCAAGGTCATACACTGATGCTGAATGGCGGCACGTCGTATATCGAGTCCGTGCGTCAATACAGCACCGTCTCCAGAAACTTACTCGCGGCGATCGGCATCGACGTGGAAAGCGCAATTGTCACCAGCGATGAAGGGATGGGATTCTACCGTTCCTTGGGCCTGGGTCGCAGTACGTTCTTTGCCAAAGAAGTATTCGGCAGCGGCGATCAGCTGGTTATGGGGCGCGGAGGAACTGGCCGCAACGGATGGACTGATTGGCTGGCACAGACTCCGCTGTCGGCGGATGCGCAGAGGGACATCGCGCGACTCTACGATGACACGTCCAATCCGGACTATATGCCGGGACTATCAGATGTAGACAAGAAGGAGCAGCTGGCCAAGATCAGTTACCTGGATTTCCTGCTGAATCTGGTCAAGGTGCATCCCGACGTAATCCCGTTCTTTAATGACCGCCCGAAGGGCAGCTTCTGTGTGGGCATCGACGGCCATCCGGCACTCTATGGATGGGTGCAAGGCTATCCTGGCTTCCAGGGGATGAACCTCGAGCCGCTCTCACCCGTGGGCCCCCTCGCCCACATCGGCGGCGGCCAACACGGTCGCGAGGACGAGTTCGACGACAAACCGGACATACACTTTCCCGACGGCAACGCGACGGTGGCTCGGCTGCTGGTTCGCGCCATGATCCCGGACGCGCTTCCGGGCACCTCGC
>ERZ651768.393-NODE-393-length-33223-cov-3.391028_pt1 | contig 33223 bp, 31 predicted proteins | sample MGYA00514754_ERZ651768 | MGnify/ENA metagenome assembly ERZ651768
AGTTCTCGGTGGAGAAATGAGTTTTATTCGGGAACTGTCTATCCATGGTGATTTTATTCAGATCCCAAGGGTACTGTTTAGTTATGTAATGCGAGATAAATGGAACACGGTTGATCAAAACTATTTTACCCTTTTTGGAAAGAAAAAAAAGCCTTGGTGGTATTTGCCATTTCTTGTTTTGTTTTTTAGCCAGTGGAAGCGATTAGCCTATTTCCCGATTCCCTTAAGTATGAAGTTTCGTTTGTCAAGTATCTTGGTTAAGCATGAAGCTAATCGGATCGCTCTTAAGGCTTTGATCAGGACTATTGGAGTATTCTGTCCTAAGAAATGGAAGAAAAAATTGGGGTGTGAGATTTACTGGAACTGGATGCATCGGTCTACTATTCAAGTTGACCGTGAAGACTTGTATTTTGAAAGAATTATAAAGCCGCAACTGAGTTGGTGGAGCTAGGCGAACAGTGTATTGTAATTCAAAAGAGATTCCAAAAGGGACCTTGAGGCTTCTGGTTTTGGATTCATCCTACTGTCTTGAAGCAATTCGTTCCCGTGGTCTTGAAAGGTCTGTTACTTGCCGTGACTTGGGTGGGTTTTTTGGTCATGTTTGGACTGTCCATCCATTCCAATCATCTTCCGCTAGCCCATCCTCAATAGAGTAGATTGGAAAGTCATCACATAGGTTTGAGTACTCTTCCACCATCTCCTCGCTTGATAGTCTCCTTCCTTCTCGAGTAAGTTGGTAAATGCCATTGTCGTAGAATTCAGAAGATGCTGGGTCGAGTGCGATGAATACTTCTTCCCCGGGCCTGTAACCCGCACCTTCTATGGCCTTGGTGGCGTATTCAAGTGCCTGGCGGTTTGTAAGCCCCTGTGGGGCGAATCCTCCCTCGTCGCCGACGGTTGTTGCGTGACCATCAGCATGTAACTTTTTATTCAACCATTGATACATCTCAGCCCCACATCGAAGTGCTTCTGAAAAAGAATTCATGCCGGCAGGAACTAACATAAACTCTTGAAAATCCGTGGATCCCATCGCGTGAGCTCCACCGTTTAGGACATTAAACATCGGTACAGGAAGCTCAGTCGGTGATTCATTTCCTGCAAGGTCTGATATATGTTCGAACATTTGTCGATTCGAACTAACAGCGACCGACCTAAGTGCCGCAAGGGAAATTGCAAGGATGGCGTTCGCTCCGAATCGGCTCTTATTAGGCGTACCATCGGCCTCAATCAATGCCTGATCTACCGTTTTTTGATCAATTGGATCAAGTCCTATGACAGCCTCCGCAAGCTCCCTGTTTACCGCTGAGACTGCTCTCAGCACTCCCTTACCTCCGAAGCGTCTGGGATCTTCGTCGCGCAGTTCGACAGCTTCTCGGCTGCCGGTGCTTGCACCTGAAGGTACAGCGGCCGATGCTGTAGCGCCATCCTCCAAAGTCAGAGTCGCACCGACTGTTGGGTTTCCACGTGAGTCCAGAATCTCATGTCCGGTTACCGCAATGATTTTTGTCATGTGTTTGTGTTTCTGGCTAATCAGTCTGCTGAGTAGGGCAGAGAGCTCTAAAACATTTGTTGTATTGGGGACTTATTTTTTTGTGTTTAAGGCCATGCGTTGTGCTGTCAGAAGATTCTTGATACCTGATTCAGCCAGACTTAACATCTCTGTTAATTGAGCTTGGCTGAACGTCGCCTCTTCACCACTTCCTTGCAATTCTACAAATTCGCCATTGCCGGTCATTACTATGTTCATATCTACGTCTGCTACTGAATCTTCGCTGTAGTCTAGATCCAACATAGCGACACCCTCTACGATACCAACGCTTATGGCGGCTATCTGGTCCTTAACCGGAATTGATTTAATTGTGCCGGCTTCGACAAGTCCTACCAGCGCTTCATGAAGCGCTATATATGCTCCAGTTATAGAGGCAGTTCGTGTCCCTCCGTCCGCGCGAAGCACATCGCAGTCTAAAAGGATAGATATCTCACCCAGTGCTGCCAGATCGGTCACCGAGCGTAATGCGCGTCCGATGAGTCTTTGAATCTCCTGGGTACGCCCGCCAATTTTTCCTCGCTCTCTGCGTACTCGTTCTTGAGTCGAGCGTGGAAGCATCGAATATTCAGCGGTAACCCATCCAGTACCTTTGCCGCGCATCCAAGGCGGAACTTTTGATTCCACTGTCGCTGCGCACATCACCACCGTATTGCCAGTTTCGATAAGCGCCGACCCTTCGGCATCGGGTACATAACCCGCAGTGATCTTGACGGGTCGTTGTTCAGTTGTTGAGCGATTGCTTGATCTGATACGAGTAGCCCGAGACAAATTGTTAGGTCCTTGATTGAATGGACTCACGATTCTAGCAGTGAATTCTCCGTTTTCATTATGAAAGTCAACGGCATATTGGGACAATGTTTTCACTATACAAATAATTAACGATTATTTGATCGGAAGTCACTGTATTGCTCTCAACAAAAGTCACTACATTCCGATAATGTTGAACGCGAAATATTAAATAAAACTCTCTAACTTTTCAAAATGATTAGGCGGCAATAATGCGTATAGCGGTAATGGGTGCCGGAGCTGTCGGGGGATACTTCGGCGGCGTACTGGCAAATCAAGGCGAGGATGTTGTCCTTATTGCTCGAGGGGCACATGGGGATGCCATAGCGAAGAATGGACTTCAGGTTGACAGTCACTGGGGTAACTTCAATGTCAATGTCAGGGTCACCGATGAGCCCTCCAGTATCGGTGTTGTCGATCTGGTTTTGTACTGCACGAAACTTTACTCTAATGCCGAAGCCTTGCCTTCAATCAAAAGAATGATTGGTCCTTCCACAAGTATCTTAACTATTCAAAATGGGGTTACAAGTGGATCTATAATCGCCGCGTATTATGGATGGGAACATGTGTTACAGGGGGCTACATATATCGAGTCAGGTATTGCCGGTGACGGCCATATTCACCAAAGTGGCTCCACCGCCAGGATTGAATTTGGTGAGAAGGATGGTTCTAGCACTGAAAGAACTAAGGCGATTCTCAATTTATTAGACCGAGAGGGAATTCAAGCTGTGGTCAGTAGCAATATGGTTGACGCCCTGTGGAACAAGATGGTTATGGTAGGTGCGATCGGGACAATAATGGCTGCTTCAAGAGCGTCACTTCCCGAGATTTTGGCGAGCCCTAATGGAGAACATACCATACGCAGTACGATGGAGGAGATTGTGGCTGTTGGTCAATCACAGGGAATTACGTTCCCGCCGCGATGCGTTGAGTCGAAAATGGAAACAGCCATCGCGGAAGCAGAAGAATTTCAAGCTTCTCTTCAGTATGATCTCACGTCCGGCAAACCTCTAGAGCTTGATGACATTCTTGGATCTGTTGTCAAAATTGGGCGTGAAGTAGGTATTCCTGTTCCATCAAGTGCTGCCCTCGTGACGGTACTTGATCGGTTTAAACACGGCTCTTAATCAACAGATGTTTTGATTTGACTACATATTACGTTTGTCATATTCGGGGATTAAAATGGTTATTGAACATGTGGTATCGGATGAGACACTCGTCAGACTCGGGGAGCTTCCCACTCAGACGCTGATTGATGGTTTATGGGTGGATAATTGGCCCCAATCTATGATTCACGGGGCGCGGTCGATTTTTTCAGGTCAGAAGATGGTTGGCAGGGCAGTAACACTCAGATTTGTTCCTCATCGACCAGATATTTTGGCCGATAAACCTAGCGCCGAAGATTCTCCTGAATATGTAGCATTTGAGTTGTGTGGACCTAATGAGGTTTTAGTCGCTTCTTCAGTTGGTCCATGGGAGTCGGTTGGAGGCGATATTAAGTTTTACCGGCTTGCACAATTGAAGGCTGGGGGCCTTGTTACTGACGGATCGGTTCGCGACACGGCTGAACTTAAGGATTACGGTTTTCCAGTTTTCGCTTATTCCTCCACCGCCAAACAAGGTCCTGCGGTGATGCAGCCATGGGGTGTGAACGACGTGATTTCATGCGGTGGCGTCGTCGTACGACCTGGTGATGTAATAGTTGGCGATGACGATGGTGTTGTTGTTGTTCCGTCAACTATGTGTGAGCGAGTTTTAGAAATCGCTGCGGAACGCGAAAAGATTGAACAGGTAATTAAAAAAGAACTTCGTAAGAACCCAGGATCTCCTGGCAAGTATTATCCCTTCAATCAAAACACGCAGAAGCTGTTCGAAGACTACAAGTCTAGAGGCGAAGCTTAACGTTTTTTATTTGTCTCGGTCATGGACGAAAGTGTCAAGTTACTCTTATTCGCTAAGTGGAGTCCCATCGGGACGAAGACCTTGGTCTGCCATACGTTTTACACGCAGCTCGAAATTAGCACACTCCTCGCAAACACTTTCTGGGATTAGGCCTGATTTGATAAGTAATCCGAAGATGTAACAGCCTATGCATATACCAAAGATACTTTCTAATCCAGCGGCAAATATTAATCCGCCCAGCACGCCGTAGGCTGCCCCATTTAGTCCGAAACCTAATGAAAGGATAGCCGCGGTAGCACTGAATGCAACTCCCAAACCTGCTGAAAAGCGTTTTGGGGGTCCTGCAACAGGTCGGTAAGGTAATTTAAATATAGGTACGATTACCTTTGTGGTTAAAATCGCTAGTGGGCTTATACGGGGCCCTGCGGCAACACGGGCAAGGAATCCGTACGTGATTAGTAAGGTGATTAGAGGTTGATCCAGTAAGATCGTTACCACCGACATGATCACTACACCTCCTGCTACTACTCGTGCGACGCTTGAGTTCATAGGGTGCGGGAAGCTAAAGAACGGTTTTTTTTCAGTTGATGTAGTCATAGTTGGTAGTTTTACAGGATAGTGTTGGCTATTCAGAGACTGCTAAGTATCGACCTACTCAGCATTGGATGTTCAAGTGTAATAGTGGGGTTTACTTCCGTAATCTTAATAAACCGTCAATCAGCGGGCTTTAATAGAGACATAATGTTGCATTAATTTAGCGTTGCACATTGGGGTTCAGGGTAACTGGGTGTCAGGTTCAGACGCAAATTCTCGGTAAGAGAGCCCGGTGGTATAAATTTTTTTTGGAAATGGATAGCCGTATTTTCAGATGCTTTGATATCAATTAGTTCTATCTAATGCTAAGATCGGCCAGATTGTGAACCATACCTAGTAAACCGAGGTAGAAATCGTGTCCACCTTGCCTCGGATGTTCGGAGGCAAGCTAGATGGCTGATTTGAGCACGAGTCAAATACGAAATGTTGCTTTTATCGCTCATAGCGGAGCGGGCAAAACTTCACTAGCAGACGCGCTGTTCTTCACATCCGGTGCCACAAATCGTCAAGGTAAAGTTGATGATCAGACGAGTCTTTCCGATTATGAGCCGGAAGAACAGCGACGAGGCTCAAGTATCCAACTTGCCGTGCTCCCATGTTCGTGGAAAAACCACAAAGTTAATGTCATTGACACTCCTGGCTATGCTGATTTTCGCGGAGATATGCTCTCAGGGCTCCGGGTTGCAGATGCCGTGATCATAGTTGTTTCGGCGGCGTCGGGAATTGAAATTGGTGCTCAGCAGGCATGGAACTACACTGAAGATCTGGGAATTCCAACTGCAATCGTCGTGAATAAACTCGACAGAGAGAACTCATCGTTTGAGCAGACATGCTTAGAAATTACCGAATCTTGGGGTAGGCACTGTATACCCGTTCACAATGTCGACGGTGATGCTGAATCGTTCCGAAGTGTTTTGACCGGCGATCTTTCAGAGTCGGCGATAGAAACGATCGCAGAAACTGACGATGATTTGATGATGAAATACCTGGATGACGAAGCTCTCAATGATGACGAGATTAATTCAGGCATTAAATCTGGTATGACCAGTCGTAGCATCGTGCCAATTTTCGCAACGTCCGCATTGAATAACATAGGCTCGGCGGAATTACTCGATGCTATTACGAATTTTTTCCCATCGCCTGACGACGTAGAGGTACCGAGTGTTCCAGAAGGGGCCCAGGCGAATCTTATATTTAAGACGTCGGCAGACCCATTTGTTGGCAAACTTTCTTATTTTCGGGTATACGGTGCGACGCTTAACTCAAACGCTCAACTTTGGAATTCCAACAGAGGTGAGAACGAACGAATTGGCCAGGTGTATCTGGCTGCTGGCAAGGAAACATCAGGCGTTGACGCGGTTATACGTGGTGACATCGGCGTTATTTCAAGACTAAACCATACACAGACATTCGATACTTTATGCGACAAACCGAATGAACTTAAGCTCGGTGGAGTCGATCTTCCATCACCTGTGTTCGCACTCGCGGTTTCACCTAAAGGCCAATCTGATCTCGACAGGATGGCCGATTCTTTATCAAGAATAATTGAAGAGGATCCGACGCTTGAATTAGAGCGAAACACTGATACTTCGGAGACGGTTCTTCATGGGCTTGGCGATATTCACGTGGATTTAGCGATTGAGCGAATCGCGCGTAAATTTGATGTAAATCTGGATACAGCACTTCCGAACATAGCGTACAGGGAAACCGTCGGGGGTCAGACATCCGTTTCTTATAAGCATAAAAAACAATCTGGTGGACATGGGCAATACGGCCATGTGGTTCTCGAGATTGCACCTGGAGAAACAGGCAAGGGGATAACGTTTGGGTCCAAAGTTGTAGGCGGTAATGTGCCTAAGGATTACATTCCGGCTGTTGAGAAAGGTGTTCGGAATGCGGCGAATAGCGGTGTAGTAGCAGGATTTCCTGTTGTAGATGTTGCCGTTATGCTTACAGACGGGTCTTCTCACTCTGTTGATTCATCAGGTATGGCATTTGAAATTGCCGCAAGCATGGGGTTTCGCCAGGCTGTTCGGGAAGCTCGACCGACCTTACTCGAACCAGTGATGAACTTGCGGATTATTACTCCGGACGATTGTGCAGGTGATGTTATGAGCGATCTTAGTACTCGGCGCGCTCAGATAGGTGGAATGGAGTCGAAAGGTAACGGAGTCACAGAGATAATTGCAGTAGCTCCAGCCTCTACAATGCAGCGTTACGCGGCTGATTTACGGTCTTTAACTAATGCTCGCGGGGACTTTACGGCGATGATGGACCATTATGAGCCGCTGCCTGCGCAAGAGGCCAATAAGGTCATAGCTTCTCGGCAATCTAACGAAGAATAGTTGTAAGTTTTCGGGAGCTTTGCTGGTTGTATCGTCGGCTTGATGAACCGCAATGTTGACATTTGCCTCTCCAGTGTCCGAAGGTGAACTCCGTGAAACATTTTGATAACTGAGATTATCGAGATTGCTTACGATAAACCGCTGGCTTATTCGTTGGGTGGAATGACCGGGATGACGACCCTCGATGCAAACTCTGAGCTTGTATGAATTGTGTTGGCGGCCTTGACCATTTTTGTATGTCGCCCTACCTCATCGCCCGTATTTGGGTTTACGTCGAAGCGTGGGAAGTTTGAACTAGATACATCGATGCGAATTCGATGTCCTTTTTTAAACACATTAGCGGTAGGCCACAGCGGGATTGAAATTTCAACAGGTTGTCCTGGTGTTAAAAACTCTGGTTCGGTCCAGGAATCTCGGTAGCGTGCCCGTCTAATCGTGTCTACTAGATTGAGATGGTAACCTTCTGGGTAGTCTTCACTTGATGGATATACGTCGATCAGCTTTATCGTGAAATCTGTATCCACTGCTGTGGATGAAATCCACAGCTTGGCTATCACCTCTCCAGTAACTTCGATATTGTCCTCAAGAGGATCGGTCTCGAACGCCAATACATCAGGTCGGTCTTTCAGCAATCTATACGGTTCTTTTGCGTTGATCCATTGGGCTCCTTCTTTTTGATGCCAACCACCAGCGGCTACCACCTCTCTTAAATTGTTTCTTGCCTGTGTCCATTGATCCATAAAATTAGGCACATTATTTGGATCGAAGCCTCCTTCTTCTGGAGGGATAATTTCGAACATTCCGACTAGCGGGCCTCCGATGGTAGGTACGGGATCGTCGGGATCGAACGTGTACGTGAGCGAACTATCGGGGTCAATTGTTTCAAAGGAATCAAGAGATCCATCCTCGTGCATGAACAGTGTCTGAAATTGAGCTCGCTGAATTGGCCATTCGGCCTCGTCTCGCCAGAAACCACCATGATTTAGATTTCCAAGTTTGGTCTTTGTACCATCGCCGGTACCCATTACGTAAAGACGAACTGAAGATTCATTCTCACGTTTGGGCAGATCTTTTAAATGTTGGTCAAAAAATGCCAGTCTTTCAGGGTTGTAGATTTCGTTACCCCAAACGCTTTGCTCACCGGTATCGACATCTCCATGCGCAGAACCGGTTGCTCGCATACCGCCGTGGCACCAAGCGCCGAGAATCAAACTAGTAGGTGATTCATTGCGCTGATTCATTTCGATGTAGTAATTGGCTGTTGCACCGACGAAATTGTCGTAAAAACCACATGCAATGACCATTGGCACATCAGCGTGTTGGTCGAAATAAGGTTCCTGATTACAACATTCTTGATTCCACCATTCATCGTAATCTCCGCGATAGTAATAATCCAAAGCGGTTTTTTCCAAACTTGGCGCTACTTTTAGGGCAGTTTCACCAGCCTTAATTGGAAATTTCTTCAGCCAATCTCCCATATTTTGCATAGCATCGAGGATAAGCCTCGTTTTGTTGGCATCATTACCAATTTCGTGACAATCTAGGGCATGTAGGTGTAAGGCTCCAAACATCTGGAAAGACATTGCCCCGCCTTCCCTAGCTTCATGTTTGTAGATATTGGTAGGACCAGCTTCCACCCACATCGCATTTAGATGTGGAGGTTTACGAAGTGCGAGTTGGGTTTGAGTTATTGCACGATGAGAAGACCCTAACGTGCCAATTTTGCCCGTGCACCAATCTTGAGTGGCGAGCCACTCGACTGTGTCGAATCCGTCATCACCTTCCCATGGGTTTGCTGTATGGAAGTAGGAACCGTCTCCTTCGCTTCGAAATCGTGATCGTAGATCTTGTATGACAAACGCATAGCCTCGTCTTACGTAGTACGGGAAAACGTCGTCCCATTCGGGCGCTGTTTTATCGTAGGAGGTACGGATGAGAAGAGCGGGTACTTTTTCTGTATGACCCACAACTGTTCCGTCTCCGTGACAGGGCAGGTAAATATCAGTTGCTAGACGAACGCCGTCTCGCATCGGAATCATCACATCACGCTTGAGATGTATCCCGTACGTGGGTTGAGAGGACTGTTCTGAAGTTGGCATGTACTATCTCGCTGGTATCAAGGGTAGGTTGATGTGGGAAGGGTATTTACTGCCGTGGTAAACGGTTTGATTTGCAATTGTGATGTCAGTGTCACTGGCTATGGGATTTCCGCTGTTAAGGTTTCTGTTGTAACGCGGGAAGTTTGAGCTTGAAACTTCGATCCGTATACGATGCCCCTTATTAAAACTGTTTGATGTGTTCCACATATCGATTTCGAACTTGTAAATCTTGCCTGGGATGATCATTTGAGGATTTTCCGTTCCATCGCGGAATCTCGCCCTTACGATTCCTTCGCATAAAGCAATCGCCTTACCCTCTGGCTCAAGATCGGTTAATGTCGCTGTGAAATCAGTATCTATAGCATCGGATGATGCCCAGACCGTCGCTGAAATCGGTCCTGTAATTTCTAAATCCTCGGTCAAAACATCGGTTGTAAATGTCAGGACGTCTGGCCGAAGCTGAATATGAGAGCGATCGCGCGGGCCGCAAAAATCGAAGGTTTGGTATTGTGATCCTATTGAAGGTACCGGGTCTTCAGGGTCATAAATAAAACTGTCACTGGTTTGATCAATAGTTTTGATTTCTGTGGACAAAGAACCACCATCATCAGCGGCGTTACCGTTACTGGAAAGGTAGAATTTGGTCCATTCGGTGCGCTCTAATGGCCATTCATACTCGTCGCGCCAAGTGTTCTTTCCCATGACGAAAAGCTTGATCGGAGCCTCATCGTCTACGCCGGTATCGATGCCTTTTAACCGTTGGTCATACCAGTGCATATGCATCTCGATAACATCCGATAACGCTTGTTTGCCAAAGGTGCGATCAGCGTATTCGCCGTTTTCACCCATCGGTACCCTGCCCCAGGGAGCAATTTGGTGACTCCAAGGTCCGATTATCAACTTGGTTTTGGAAGGTGCGTCTTCGGTTTTGGCTTTTTTACTCCATCCATTAAATAGCTTGAAATTTTCGTTGGATAATGAATCAAACCAGCCTGTTATGAATAACGACGGGATTGCCATTTCGGAGTATTTATCTCGAAGGCTGTAACTCGACCACCAATCGTCATATTGCTCGTGTTCCATTACGCCCTTGTAGTAGGGATGGGTTTTTGACACTTTTTCCATAGCGGTATCGATAGGCAATTCGAAAAAAAACGTATCTTGGTCGAAGTGTTTCAAAGATTCATATTGCATTGAGCGACCCAACATATTCAGGAATGCAAAGGCCACATTGTGATGGATGACACCGTTGACTCTGTGATGTCCATAGTTGTCTTGCTGAGATGCAATTGGAGCTACGGCTTTTAAATACTTTGAGCGTAGTGTCGCTGGGAGTGTTTGAGTGAATCCTGGATAAGAAAGGCCGAATGTTCCGAGATTGCCATCGCACCATTCCTGTTCTCCGATCCATTGATGGGTATCGTAACCATCGTATAACTCGCATACGTATGGAATCCATTCTCCATCAGAATCACCGCGTCCCCGGCAATCTTGCATGATCACTGCATAGCCGCGATTTGTGAATTCTCTAGCCCAACTGATGTAACGGGCTTCCTGATTGTCATAGATTGTTCTTAGAAGTAAGGCAGGCCATGGACCGTTACCTTGAGATGATGGAGGTAACCATATGTCCGCAGAAAGATTTACTCCGTCACGCATCGGTACTGGGATGTTCAGCATGAGGCGACCGGGTTCAATGGGCGCAAGCGAGTCGATGTGTGTGTTCATTTCCTATACCAGTATTTATTTTTGCTTGGCTTGTCTGAATGTGGGCAGAAGCATTGTGTGCCTTATACGTGTGATCTTCAACACTTTTATCACCTGCACTGTTTATCTATCTGGAGTAACCTGCTTGCGTAAAAGTTACGTTAGCAATTTATGGAGGTTTCGAGTGTCCTTTAAAGTCGTGATCACAATGTACAATCGTTCTCCTAGCGATCTGACATTAGAGGTGATTCAGAAAGCAGGAATTGAAGTTGAATATCTTCCATCGGTCACCGAAAATGAGGTAATAAAAGCTGCAAAAGAAGCTGACGTTTTGTTGGTTGGGACGGTGCCGCACACAACTCGAAATGTGCTTGAATCATTACCGAAACTAAAGATGGTCGGCCGCTCAGGGGTGGGAGTCGATTCAATTGATCTAGAGGCTGCTACTGAACTGGGAATCTGTGCTACCAACACACCCGGTATTAACACTAGCGAAGTGGCAGATCATGCTATGGCGCTGTTGCTGTCCATAACACGGAAAATTTCTGAACAGAATTCCGCACTTAAGGCAGGAGCATGGTCGGACCGTCCAGAAGAAATCAATGCCATACGCAATCAGTTGCGTCGGATAGCTGGGAATACGGTCGGCATATTCGGACTTGGAAGTATCGGCAAAGGATTAGCTACCAGAGTAAGAGGGTTTGGACCAGAAAAAATCATTGCGTTTGATCCGTATGTCCCCCAGACCACTGCTGATCTCGTTGGTGTTCAGTTGGTGGACTTTGACACTTTGCTAACTGAATCTGACTATCTGACCGTTCATTCTCCGGCTACAGCCGAAACAAATCATGTCTTTGATATCGGTGCTTTCAGGAAAATGAAGCCTTCGGCGATTTTCATAAACTGTGCTAGGGGCCCTATCGTAGATGAAGCAGGTTTGCAGGAAGCGCTTCAAACCGGCGAAATTGTGGCAGCTGGAATCGATGTGACTGAAATTGAACCTTTAGACGCTGAAAGTCCTTTGCTGAAATTGGATAATTTAACAATCACCCCTCATGTTGCTGGAACATCGGACATCAGTGGCATCGCTGGCGCAACCCGTTGGGGAGAGAACGCCGTGAACATTCTTAACGGTAAACCATTGCATGGTCTTGGGAATCCAGAAGTTGTTAAACGAATCGCTGTCATGCGAGCACAGGGTCCCAATCGATGGGATGGTGTCCCGGATCCCGTTACTGAAGCTTGGAGTTAATTAATCGTCGGCTTTGGTGAATGCTCTTATCCGTTGACTGATGATGAACCAGTTGTTTGGTGTAATACCCCATATATTAAGTTCTACAGGTTTTGGTGCATAAAGAACGGTGGATCTCAAATCGTTTATGGCGTATCCCCAGTTGTTCGGCTTAATTTGGATTAGGGAAAGAATACAAAAATGAAGATTGAAAAAATTTCAGTAATAGTTTTTAAGATTAGGTCGAAAAAAGTTAATGACACTGACGGTCATACCCACCCTGGACCTGAGCATGATTCGAAAGAAGCGATGCTCACCATCACGACAGATGATGGTCATTCAGGCTACGCTTTTGGTTCGCCTGAGTCATTGCGGCCTTACGTGATTGATAATTTCGTCAAGAAGGTCTTTATCGATCAAGACCCAATGGATCGCGAGAAACTTTGGATCAACCTTGCCAAGTGGCAAAGAGGTAGTGGAGCGAGTCTTACCGATCGTACGATGGCAGTGGCTGAAATGGCTTTGTGGGATCTTGCGGGTCGTGTGCTTAATATTCCGGTTTGGAAATTGTTGGGTGGGTATCGAGAGAAGGTTCCGGCTTATGGTTCGACCATGTGTGGCGATGAAATGGCAGGTGGTCTCGCTACTCCAGCCGATTATGGGAATTTTGCCGAATGGATGGTTAACAGAGGGTACAAGGCCATTAAGCTTCATACATGGATGCCGCCAGTTTCATGGGCACCAAGTGTGAAGATGGATATCAAGGCATGCGCAGCTGTTAGAGAGGCAGTTGGAGCAGATTTTCCGCTCATGCTTGACGCAAATCATTGGTACTCGCGTGTTGACGCGCTTGAGTTGGGAAAAGGCATTCAGGATCTTGGTTATTACTGGTACGAGGAGCCGATGGATGAACATTCAACGGAATCTTATCGGTGGTTGGCTGAGAATCTTGATATCCCGATCATCGGTCCCGAATATGCCTATGGCAAGTTTCATACGCGGGCAGAATGGATAGCATCTAAAGCATGTGACATATCTCGAGTTGGAGTGGCCGATGTAGGTGGGATTGGACCGAGTATGAAAATTGCGCACCTTGCCGAGTCATTCAACATGGATTGTGAAATTCATGGTGGCGGAGCGGGGAACCTTGCGGTGTTAGGAGCAATTTCAAATGCTCGTTGGTACGAACGAGGCTTACTGCACCCGTTCGTTGACTATGATGAAATCCCATCTCATATGAACAGTATTATCGATCCAATGGACGATGATGGAAACATTCCTATGCCCACTCGTCCTGGATTGGGTGAAGATATCAATTTTGATTACATCTCCGAAAATATGACATCTACATATTGATAACAGCTTATTTCTTCGTTCGTGCTAATTTCCACATCGGCATGTAGCTATAGTAGAGATCAATCAACTTAGTTTTTTTGGGGCTTTGTTGGAACTCAACTCCCTCGTATAATTGACGACTGGTTATACAAATAAGCTGGTTTCATTTTTATAAGAGTGCAGTTACATATATGATCTGACACGCCCGCATTTCCTGTAAATTCTTATTTCAGTAGATGTGGGTGTCCTTACAAATGAAGGTACAGGAGAAAAATTATGATGCAAAAAGCCTGGGCATTCCTCGGTGGGAAGCAAGTTCCCCAAGAGGACGCGAAGGTGGGCGTTATGACTCATGCCTTGCATTACGGAACTTCCGTATTTGAGGGAATCCGAGGAAATTGGAATGATCGACTCGGCAAAATTGTGATCTTTCGATTGGCCGAGCATTATGAACGCCTTCTTCGTGGTTGCAAAATCCTTCGAATTGACCTCCCATATTCAGTTGATGATTTATGCCAGATCACTATTGATCTTGTTGATAGGAATGGTTTTCAAGAGGATGTATATATCCGACCTTTGGCGTTTAAAGGTCAAGAAGCGGTTGCTAATCTAAACCTTAATTCGCTTGATGATGAATTTATGCTTGTCATGCTGCCCTTCGGTTCTTATATAGACAATAGTCGACCACTTAAATGTCAGACATCATCATGGCGACGGCCAATGGACTCTTCGATCCCAACCGGTGTGAAGATTGCTGGGTTGTATACCACCAGCATCTTGGCGAAGTCCGAAGCTTTAGCGGGAGGTTATGATGAGGCGATTCTTTTGAATCAGGACGGATCTGTTTCTGAAGGTAGCGGAGAAAATCTTTTTATGGTTCGAGACGGCGTAATCAGTACCCCTTCAGAGACGGATAATTGCTTATTAGGTATTACCCGAGATTCTGTCATTCAGTTGGCCAAAAATGAGTTGAATATGGACGTTGTCCAGCGTCATATTCAACGATCCGAGCTTTATTTGGCTGATGAAGTTTTCCTGACCGGAACCGCTGCACATCTCACCTCAGTAGGAGAGTTGGATAATCGTGTTATCGCCACGGGTCTTACTGGTGCGGTTACCAAGCAGCTTCAGGATTTGTACTTTTCAACGGTTGTTGGCGATAACGACAGGTACGCCAATTGGTGCACATTTGTAACACCTTCAGCTGGCTAGTTATGTGGGAGAATTTCCTATGGAGAAACAGAACTACTGAGCCACGGTAAGGACCTGACTATTGAATGTAAACCCCAATGATGTGCGAAGTTTGTTCGAGAGTCATTACTTCCTGTTCGCCTTTCTATCTAGCTTGGGAACATTACAAATAGCCGTGACGAGTTCGGGAATTTGTGGGTTGTGGTTGATGCCTTATCGTCGCGTTACGCGTTTGTTGGGTTTTATGTGTATTGTCACAGCTATCATCGTTTTCTTTGGTCAGCCACTCTTTGTTGATGGTCCCTGGGCTGCAGGAAGTGTCCAATCTGAATCTTCAACTCGTGAGTGGGGTACTGCTAGCTGGGATGATTTGGCTGGAGCGAGAAATATTAACGATATCCATGGAGGGCTTGATGGCGTAGATCAAGCGATATGGTTTTCTCTAGCAGTTATTTCTGCTTTCGTAGTGTCGGTGGTTTTTGGAACGATAAGTGTTAAGGCTGGGGCTAATTCAAAAGAGTTTAGTGTTGATGCAAAATCTCACAATAGCGATGGTCTTACTGGCCTAGCGCATCGTTCTTATTTTTCCAATCTACCGATTTCTATGCGTAATTTTCATGAAAACTCACGTAATTTCTGGAGGGATGGTGTGAGATCGGCAGATCGTTGGAGTTTGATAAAAATCATCTCTGGTAGTTCAACTGAATGAATTCAATAGATGCGAGTTTGCTGATCTGGTTGAATGGTCTTTCGGGGAGCGTCAAGATTTTCGACGACCTTATGCGGGTGATCGCAAGTGATTATTTGATGCCACTTGTGTTGTCGCTTTCAATGTTCGGGTTATGGTTTTCCGGAAAAACTCCTTTTCAGCGTATGACTTATCAATTAACTACGCTTATGGGTATCAGTGCGCTGTTAATTTCAAATGCGGTCGTATGGTTAATTAACTCTCTTTGGCATAGGCCACGTCCTTTTCTAGATCATCCAGATGAGTTGAACCTTTTGTTCTATTCACCTACCGATCCATCTTTCCCAGCCAATCCGGTTGCGATCGGCTTTGCTGTTGCAACAGCCGCGTGGGTGGTCAACCGTCAATTTGGCTGGTGGTTATTTGCAGCTGCGAGTCTGTATGGATTTTCTAGAGTTTATGCGGGCGTGTTCTATCCAACAGATGTAGTGGCCGGAGCGTTGGTTGGAATTGCTGTATATGGATTCACAAGTTATCTACGGCGGTTGCTAGAGCCACTGGTAACCATGATGGTAAGACTTGCCCGTGGTTTCTCTGTAGGTTAGATACTCGATTTTTCTGGTCATCTAGGGTGATAGATACTTCAAAACCTTAGTTATGTTTTAGATATTGGGCATTCGAATCCACCTGCGTCGGATTCGTCCTATTTTCACCTGACCTTGTTGAGGTAAACGTCCTTCGAGAAGCATTTCCGGATTGGTCTCAAATAAGTCAATCGATGACTCCTCACCGATTAATTTTGAAACGACGCGGAATGAATCGCTGAGAATTGGCGACCTTGGAGATTTATTTGCGTGCATTTCTGAAGCGACCACGTGGGCGATACCGTTCAAAACGAATTGCTCTGCTGCTTTTCTTGCTTCATTACCGAATTTTCCTGTCAAACTGCCAGCCGCGATCTGGACTACTGCACCTTCTTCTACGAGGTGTTGGAGGCGATTTGGTCTGCGTTGGAATTCGATATTCCGTTCAGGGTGTGCCAGTACTGGCACCAGTCTCTGTGTTAGGAGTCTACTGATTACATCTTCCAAAAAAATCGGCAATCGTCTAAAAGGTGGTTCTATTAATAAAAAGCGTGTTCGGTTGAGGGTAGTGGATTTACCTGAGTCGATCAGATCAGGTAATGAAGAGGTGAGATGATTACACATCCCGGTTAATATTTTGATTGTCGGAACGTTCTTTTTCGATGAATCATTCCGCAATGATGTGTTCAGTAGATCTGCTAACTCATTCACTTTATCAGGAGAAGATGTTGCAATTTCCATATCCCGTGAATGAGGCGTTGCTACGATCGTGGTAGTTCCGTCTAGAGCGGTTGCATGAGCCATTGCAATGCTGTCCTCTAATGTAAACGGGCCATCATCTAGTCCTGGCAATATATGTGTATGAATATCGATCCTTGGCAAATAAGGTTCCACCTTTTTATGTGCGTGCGGTTAGCCGTCGGAACGTTTCGCCGTATTTGAAGTTATAGTTTCTAGCTTCAACCATGTGTTGCTCTCTTATGCGTAGATCCATATCGGAACCAAACGATAAGCCGGCGATCTGACTTTCATGCTTTGCAAGAGCTTTAATTTTTGTGTTTATAGAATCGGTAATATCAACGATTATATTGGGTTGTTCACCGCCCCAAAAAAATAGGTGCTTGACTTTATAAGGCTTGATTTCATAGATAATTTGCTCTGGAAAATGTAGATGATCTCGAGCGTAAGGGTAAACGGCATCTTGAGCCGTTGTTCCTACGTGTCGATGATCACGGTGTTGGAATCTATGTATTCGGTGTTGGTCGTGGGTTAATACTATTTCAGGGCGGTATTTTCTTAACGCGTAGACTATTTCTTTTAGAAAAGTACGGTTAGCTTCAAGTTCACCGTCAGGATGATTTAACATAATAATTTCACCCACACCGATAATATCGGCTGCTGCACGTTGTTCGGTTGAGCGGATCCTTACAATGCGCTTAGAAGTCATATCGGTGTTGTTACTGCCGCTGCTACCTGTCGTGCACTGGACATATGTAATTTCACATCCCTCAGCGGACCATCGGGCTGCGGTAGCCCCGGCTCCGATTTCAGCGTCATCTGGATGGGCAAAGATGACCATTGCTCGTTTTGGAATATCACGGATGACATCGTGTTTTGGCGTTCGATTAGTCATCGAAAATGTGTGGGTCATGTGATCTCCGGACTTGAGCGCCCCGATTTTTAATCCACTATCTTGCCACTATGATAGCGATCTTGAATAAATATTTAGAGAATGTCGCGCTTAGCAAGCGGATAATTCATACTGGATATAAACTTTTAACCTGCTTTTGAATTGTGTTTTGTTAATTTAATTGAGTATCGGAGATCTTATGCCAACGGTTGCTACTTGTGACCCCGAGATTGCTCAGGTAATTGAAAATGAACAACGGCGTCAGCGTCATCAGCTCGTCATGATTGCATCTGAGAACTACACAAGCGCAGCGGTACTGGAAACGACTGGTTCTGTTTTGACCAATAAATATGCTGAAGGCTATCCAGGCCGTCGATACTATGCTGGATGTGAAAATGTCGATGTATCAGAGCAGTTAGCAATTGATCGGGCGAAGCAACTTTTTGGAGCTGAACATGCCAATGTACAGCCTCACTCTGGAGCTCAGGCGAATATGGCTGCATTTTTCTCTCTTGTTAATCCCGGGGACCGGATTATGGGGATGTCATTAAACCACGGCGGGCATCTAACTCATGGCTCTCCAGTTAACTTTTCAGGAAAACTTTACGAGTTCGGTTTTTATGGTGTAAACGCCGATACCGAGGCACTCGATTATGCAGAAGTGCAACGGCAAGCTGAAGAATTCAAGCCTGCAATCATCATAGCTGGATATACGGCATATCCCATGGAAATTGATTTCAAGAGATTTCGCGACATCGCCGATTCGATAAATGCAATTCTTTTGGTTGATATGGCGCATATTGCCGGACTCATTGCTGGTGGGGTACATCCTTCACCTGTTGGGTATGCAGATATTGTTACTAGCACAACTCATAAAACTCTCCGTGGGCCTCGTGGTGCTATGGCATTGACGACTGCAGCACTCAGCCGAAAATATAACTCAGCAGTATTTCCTAATATGCAAGGTGGACCGATGCAACATGCGATAGCGGGAAAGGCTGTTGCTTTCAGAGAGGCGATGCAGCCGGAATTCAAAAAATATGCTCGGCAAGTTGTCCAGAACGCACAGGCGCTTGCAAGTGGATTATCGGCGGCAGGCTTACGTATTGTTGCGGGAGGTACAGAAAACCATATGTTGTTAGTTGACACTCGAGCAATCGGACTGACGGGTCGTCAAGCTGAAGAGGCTTTAATAGCTGCTGGTCTTGTGGTAAATAAGAACACAATCCCTTTTGATCCTGAGTCGCCTATGGTTACTTCGGGAATTCGTATAGGCACTCCTGCGTTGACCTCTAGGGATCTCAAAGCTGCCGATATGGAAAATGTTGCTGGGTACATTATTGAGGCTCTCGATGCTCGTGATAATGAAGATAAATTGGCTAATATTGGGGTTGAAGTCGCCAAATTCGCATCTCATTTTCCTGTCCCAGGCTTGGATTTATAGCTTATTTTTTACAATTTCCATGTTTGGCAAGTAACCATCGGAATCGTCGTTGAAAAACTATACAGACGCTTCGCTTTGACGTGGTAGAATGACTAGGTTTCGCATTAATTTTAAAAGAGTATGGTGGATTGTTGAGAAAGTACGAATTGGTTTGGATTCTTGATGCTGATGCTGATGAAGAGCAAGGCACTGAGTCTATTGAAAAAATTACCTCGCTTGTGGTTGATGCCGGCGGTGAAGTAACCGGTACTGAAGCTTGGGGTAAACGTGTGCTCGCTTACCCTATAAAGAAAAACAGCGAGGGTTATTATCTTCAGGCCAACTTCGAAATAGATGGGCCGCAGGCCCAGAGTTTCGAGAGCGCTATCTACGCTGATCAATCGATTATCAGGCACTTATTGGTTCGGGCCGAAACCCCCGTTGCCATCGTTGAAGAAGAACCTGAATCATAGGACTCCCTGTTATTTGCACGCAACGGATTAACTTTAATTGAATCTTAACCAGATACTTCTTATCGGACGGGCAGGAACTGATCCTGAGATGCGTTACACACCAAGTGGGACGCCCGTCACTAATTTCCGTTTAGCGGTTAGTAATAACAGACGCGATGCGAATGGCGAATGGACCGAAGATACTGAGTGGTTCACTGTTACAGCCTGGGAACGTCAGGCAGAATCGGTTAATCAGTATTTAGCTAAGGGTCGTCGGGTTTTTGTCGATGGACGATTGTCCACGCGTCAGTACACTAGTAACTCAGGTGAGGCCCGTACATCCTTAGAAGTACGAGCGTTTAAGGTTGTTTTTCTTGACTCTCCAAGCGGGGGATCGACGACTGAAGGCGTTCCAACGGAAGCTCAATCTGATACATCACAAAGTTCAGGTTCTCAGGAGCCTGATAAGAATAATTTAACAGAAGACGTGGAGGAACTGCCCTGGTAGCAGTTTCCACGCGGGGTTGTACGGCAATGAAAGCTGATGATTCCGCTGTCCGTTCCGCGAGGTAAAAAATGACAAGCCCAAGATCAACTCAAGGTGGACGCCCAACATTTCGACGTGGAGGTAGGCGGAGACGCCAGTGTTTCTGCAAAGAAACCAAAGTCGATTATAAAGACATATCGAATATCCGTAGATTTATCACTGACCGAGGGCGTATCGAGCCCGGGAAAAAATCAGGTAATTGTGCTAAATGCCAACGAACATTAACAACTGCAATTAAACGCGCCCGCCATCTGGCATTACTTCCATACGCTCCACATCATCTACGCGTAACTGGCGAGGTTGCTGTGAATAAAGTTAGAGAAAAAACTGATGATTCGATTGACGGTTCAGAAGAATCTAACGAGGTCACCGAGTCGACTGAGCAAAATCAAGTCGATGTCGAGTCACCGGTTATTGTTACTGATGCGGAACCAGAATTAGAGATCCAATCGGAAGCTTCAGAAACGATAATTGAAGCAAAATCGGATGAATCGGGTGAAGAAGGGGATGATGAAGATTCAAATAATGTGGCATCTGAGTCTGGGGAGAACACAGATGCTGAATCTGATGACAGTGAAGAAGATAAGTAGTTTCTTCTAGCTGCCGGTGCAACGTTTTATATATGGGAATTGCACACTTAGTAGTATTACGCCTGATGCATTACCTGAGCGTCGAATATGTCCATAGAAGATAACAGCAAAGACCCTAACGACCCTTCAAAACAGGAAGAACCAGTCGGCGATGTGTCACTTGAATACCAAGCTGGCCGTCGTAGTATTACGAATCGTGGCGGGACAACACGTCGGCAGATGGTTGCCGATAAGCAACAACTTCAAATTAAGTCGCGGCCATTCATTATTGCCGCGATCATAGTTTTATTTGGCATCTTGACAATTCCGGCGTATGCCTATTTTCAGAATTACGTTCTCCCGCCTCGTGAATTAGCTCTTCGGGTTGCAGGTATGGAATACTCACGTGGCGACGTGGTGAACTTTATAAGGTTTAACCAGAGGATGAGTGAGAATTTAGGAGTACCGTTTGAGGTAGGAAATTCGTTGTTCGACGCATTGCAGACTCTGCAAGAAAACGAATTGGCATTCCAGCTGGCTGCTCGGTACGGTATAACTGTTTCTTCTGAAGAAGTTGACGATCGGTTGAATACTATTTTAGGTTTTGTTGCCAAGACCGTTGCTGAACGAGAATCGAAAGAATATAAGGACAACATTGAAGAAGCGAAGCGTCAATTTATTAATCGGATTGAAATGGATGAATCCGTTTTTCGAGATTTTATTCGAAAAAGTATGTTTAAAGAGCGTTTACGTGAGGTGGTCGCGGAAGAAATACCGCGCGTTCAAGCACAAGTTCATCTTTACGAGATTGTTTTATTTGATCGTGATGCAGAAGTACGTCGGGCCATTGAGCGTGACTTGGTCAAAGGCGACGCCATTGAAAATGTGATTCTTGAACATTCTCAGGATCCAAATGTCCGACGTGATCTCGGTGATCGTGGATGGTTTCCATTTGGCGTGGCAACTGAGATCGATTACTTATTGTTCGGTCTTGATGGTGAGGGGAACCGGCTTTTGCCAATCGGCCAATTAAGTGAACCCCGATATGATCAAGAATCTGAGTGGTGGAGCTACATGGTCGTAGCCGAAGTGCAAGATGCCCGTGAGGTAAATGAAGATAACTTTGAAGCTCTTACGACTCGTGGTATGACGATTTTCTTTAATGAAGAGCGCAGTAATTTTGATCTCCACATGGTTCTTGATAGTGAGATTTTTGAATGGGTTAACGCCCAGATAAGGCTGTCAGCTTTATTGCCAACACCAACTCCTGTTCCATTTGGAGCGGGTGGCGTGCAGCAGATGGGACCATAGTGATGAGCGCGCCAGCTCGAACGAGTGTTCCTGCGATCGGTATTGGATTGCTTGGATTAGGGGTTGTTGGATCAGCCGTGGCCAAGGCTGTACTCTCACGACATGGGTCAAAGGATTGCAATATTCCTCTCGCTCTTATAAGTGCAGTGGTTCGAGATACGCACAAAAAACGTTCGCTTGAACTTGACCAATCGATCCTGTCGGATGATCCGCAATCTGTAATTGCCAACAACAACATTGCAATTGTTGTGGAACTGATGGGCGGAGAAAATCCAGCATTTGATTACATTTCCAGTTCTCTAAAAGCTGGTAAACATGTCGTAACCGCGAATAAAGAAGTTATGTGCAAGCGAGGGGACGAACTTCTGGGTATAGCGGTTGATAACAATGTTGAATTGAAATATGAAGCCAGTGTCGGTGGAGGGATACCGATTATTGGTCCTCTGACGAACGATCTGGCAGCGAATAGGATCCAGAGTATCCGAGCAATCATCAACGGAACCACCAACTTTATTCTTACTAAGATGGCACATGAAGGAGCAGACTTTGATGACGTTTTAGCCGAGGCCCAATCTCTTGGATACGCTGAGGCAGATCCGACTGCTGATGTGGATGGGTTTGATCCGCTGTACAAGCTTTCTGTTTTGGCTCGATTGGCGTATCACACAGAAATACCAGTTGATTTAATCCATCGTGAAGGAATACGAGACATTCATGCCAAAGACTTTAGGTATGCGGGTGAACTGGGATATACGATAAAACTGTTGGCCGTAGCGCAAGCGAGTGATGAATCAGAGTTATTAGCTCGAGTACATCCAGCGCTAATTCCGCTTGACGTTCCGATGGCCTCCGTGAATGGCGTGCTAAATGCTGTTGAAGTAGAAGGGGACTTAGTTGGGTCGCTTTGGTTCCAAGGGCCCGGCGCTGGAGCTGAGCCCACTGCAAGTGCTGTGATGGGCGATATTTTGAGTATTACCGAAAGTCCTGAAATTAATTCGTATCGTTCAGCGACTTTCGGTTTATTCAACATCGGTTCGATGAATGATCATGTATGCCAGTATTACATCAGGTTGACTGCTTCTGATCAACCGGGTGTATTAGCCAACGTTGCACGGGTTTTGGGAGACGCAGGTATTAGCATTAGCGCTGTGTTGCAAAAAGATACCGATATCGAGAATACGCAAGCGGATCTGGTGATAATGACTCACCCAGCTCGCGAAGCGAATATGCAGACAGCGGTAAGTTTAATTAGGAAACTAGAGACAGTTATTTGCTTGGATAGCCTCATACGTGTTGAGAAATATGCTGGCCGTCTTTAGTAGTTCAAATCGAGTTCAGTTTAATTAGGAGTGATCTTTCGTTTGTCGACGTTTCCAGGTGTAATTGCCAGGTATAAAGAGTTTTTGCCTATCAATGATGCCACTCCGACGGTTTCACTTGGCGAGGGCGGCACGCCGCTCGTCAGGTCGCGCAGCATTGGAGACTCACTTGGCTGCAGGGAACTTTATTTTAAACTTGAAGGTTGTAATCCGACAGGGTCATTTAAAGACCGTGGGATGGTCGTTGCCATTGCTAAGGCTTTAGAGGCGGGTAAGACTCGTATTATTTGCGCTTCGACTGGTAACACTAGTGCATCTGCAGCCGCTTACGGCGCGAGATATCAACTAGAGACTCTTGTTCTGGTTCCTGCCGGTGAGATTGCACTAGGCAAACTAGCCCAGGCCATGGCGTATGGAGCACGTATCTTAGCCGTCAACGGGAGTTTTGACGACGCGCTGAATACAGTGAGAGGGATAGTCGAAACTTGGGATATTGAGCTGGTAAATTCGCTTAACCCTTATCGGATTGAGGGACAGAAGACAGGGGCTTTTGAGATTGTGGATGAGCTGGGAGAAGCTCCAGATTTTCTTTGTATCCCAGTTGGGAATGCTGGCAACATCACTGCCTACTGGAAGGGATTTAAAGAATATCTGGGAATTGGCCGTATCGAAAAAGCTCCAAAAATGATGGGGTTTCAAGCTGCTGGTGCTGCCCCAATCGTGCGGGGTGTTCCTATACCGAATCCAAAAACTATAGCTACCGCGATTCGTATTGGTAATCCTGCCAGCTGGAAACAGGCGGAAGTAGCTAGAGATGAATCAGAAGGCTTGATCGATATGGTAGATGACAATGAGATTGTCGATGCCTATCTTCGCTTGGCGCGTGAAGAGGGTATTTTTTGCGAACCAGCATCTTCTGCATCGGTTGCTGGTTTACTCAAGTTACCTGATCTTGATGTAGATCTGACCGAGAAGACAATTGTCTGCGTTCTTACTGGCAACGGACTGAAAGATCCCGGGACTGCTGAGAAACGTGCGCTTGTGGAGCTGGAATATGTTGAGCCCGATGTGGTTTCAGTGATGAATCTTCTGAGCAGTGGCAAATAGCAGATTGTTGCCGAACATTGCAGCTAGGTATCTTTTGCAGAAAGAACATTTTTCAAATTGACTTGTTGTCGTAGCCGAATCGAAATGGGAACTTTTGAAAGCCTGGCAGTTCAATGGCACAACATGATCCAAGAACGCTCCGAATCAACATTCTTTGATCAGGAAGTATGGCATCAAGTTTGGTGGTCCGAGTTCGGAAATGATTTTCAACTTAAGGTCTTAGCTATTTATTCGGATTCGGGGGAAGTGAAATTGATTGCTCCGTTAATGGTTGAGGGCAATGAGATTAGCTTTCTTGGAAGTACAGACCTTGTTGATTATCACGATTTCCTGATTAGAGATCCGTTAGATGTTAGCTGTATTCAATCATTGGTGAAAGTTATTCATGGCATGTCTGAGATAGACAAGATATCTCTTCACTCGCTTCCTGAAAACTCTCCCACGATTACTCAGTTTCAGTTACATGCCGAGCAACTTGGGTGGAAAGTTGAGATTGCACAAGAAGATGTAGCTCCTCGTATCGAATTACCTGCAACCTGGGATGATTATATGGCGAGCCTGCGGAAGAAAGATCGCCATGAGTTGCGTCGTAAGTTTCGTAGACTCAAACAAGCTGGTCATGTCCGACAGATTGAATTAATTTCACCAGATGACGTTGACCACGCGATGGACGATTTCATACGTCTGCACCGTATGAGTACGGCAGGAAAAGAACAGTTTATGACAGATCAACGAGAACGATTCTTTCGTAAAGTAGCTGTCGAACTTGCTAAAGAACGTTTGACTAGGCTTTGTTTTCTTGAAGTTAATAACGAGAGGGTGGCTACCTCGTTGTCATTTGTCTACAAAGGGGTTCGTTATTTATATAACAGCGGGTACAATCCCATTCATTCTAATTTGTCGGTTGGTTTGATGAACCATGCGTTGGCAATAAAGTCTTCCATTGAATCAGGGCATAGGATTTTTGACTTCATGCGTGGTAGTGAAGCTTACAAATACCATTTAGGGGGTATTGATCGGCAGATTTGTGCTGTGACCGCTTTTCGTGAATCTGACAGCATGACCTAGCACATCTACTTTATGCGTATTGCCTTTATCACGGTCCACGGATGTCCCTTGCGCCAGGCTGGCAGCAAGGATTCCGGCGGGATGAACATATACATACTTGAAATGGTCAAGCGACTTGCGGCCAGAGGAGTTAAGGTCGATGTGTTTACTCGACACCATGACTCGCTTGATCCTCAGATCGTAACGCTAGCGCCAGGTGCTAGGTTGGTGCACCTACCTGCAGGACCACCTTCCCTCAATAAAGACGGTGTTTATGAACTGCTTCCAATATTTACTGCACAAATGCGGAGATTCTGTATCAGTAATAGACTTATTTATGACTTGATCAGTACGCATTATTGGTTGTCTGGTCTCGTTGGAATGAGGCTGGCGTCTGAATGGGCTGTGCCGCATGTTACAAGTTTTCATACAATGGCGGAGATGAAACGCCGAGGCCGACCTGAAGAGCTCGAAATAGCTCAACGAGATGTATCCGAGTCTGAGATAGCCTGCTCAGCCACTTCCATAGTCGTTTGGACTGATGATGAAAAAGAAGCGGTAGTTAATTATTGTGGCGTTGATTCCGATAAGGTGAGTGTTATTCCACCTGGCGTAGACTTGAGTCGTTTTCGTCCGATGTCACAGCGTCAGTCTCGAGAGTCCCTTGGCTATGGGCCGGAAAAGAACATATTGTTCGTCGGGCGTCTTGAGCCTCTCAAAGGCATTGATAATTTGTTCAGGGCTGTTGCGAGTCTTGAAAATTTGAAATCGATAACTTTGAGTGTTGTTGGGGGAGATGGGAATTCACAGGAAAAAATGCGGCTCGAAGCGCTCGTTAAGAAAATGCAATTAAATCAAACTGTCCATTTTCTTGGTCCGATTCCTCAAGAAGAATTACCAATACATTACAACGCTGCTGATGTCTGTGTACTGCCTTCCTACTATGAAAGCTTTGGCTTGGCTGCCTTGGAGGCTGCTGCTTGTGGTAAGCCGGTGGTTGCGTCTGAAGTTGGAGGACTTCCAGCGATCGTCAAGGATGGATCAACTGGGTACCTTGTGCCACCAAAGCGAATGGACGTTATTGCTGAGCGCTTGTGTGAATTATTGGAAGATGATCTACTCCGTGCCCATATGGGGGCAGCTGCCAGAATTCATGCTGAATCACTAGGCTGGGACAGCTCAGCTGATTCGCTGATGAGCTGCTTTAGAGAACTAATTCCAAATACCGCCGAACCTGCTGTATCTGTAGCCGGTGGTTAAACAAATTTCTCCCACCAGTTGACTTCGTTCGTTGTTTTGAAGCCTAACGATGAATAGATTTTTAAAGCCGGTGTGTTTAATGAATCTACCTCAAGTTCAATTTGATCGACTTTTAGACCAATAAGATGACTGAATCCAGCTTGGGCGATCGCACGGCCGAGGCCTTGTTTTCTTGCGCTTGGCGATACTCCCGTCATAGTAATTCGCCCGACCTTTAAACGAGACCTGTAAAACGTTGCGGTCCAACAATATGCCACTAGTTGACGTTGGGCATTATGAATCATCAAAACATTGCCGATTCCATGCCCTGGGGATAGTAACCTCGCTTTGATTTCGCCTTCTGTGTTTGGTGAATACCCGAAGTGATTATTGAACGACTCGTTCTGTAAATGTGTTAGTTGAGGGATCTCGTCAAGTCCCAGCATCGTGCGCAGCGCAAAACCGGGCTGTATTGTTGATTTGAGTTCCGAAAAGCGAGGTGTGCTTTCCAGTCTCAAGTACTTTCGCACATGTTTCCAGTTGTGCTCTTTTATAATCGTTTCAACGTGGGATTCGTGATCGAGAGTTGCTATATGAGCAGTAGGCGCTTCTTGACTCGCGCGTTTGGTGGCCCAGTTGAGTAGCTTTATTAGAGTGGCAGGATCGGTAGAAATACTTGTCAGACCCACTACAGATCGCCCGATATTTTTCTCTGGCTCGACGATTCCGTATCCGACAACATTATTTTCTAGGTGTGCTAGAACCAGATTTTTGTGGGGTTGCACACGTGGAAGTTCCAACTCTGACTGGAGATCTGAGATCTTATTTGGCCACTCTCGGTGACCGTGTGATCCCACATCGTGTATCAACTTGTGGAGAGAACCGATGTCGGCATTTTTGAAATTGCGTAGTTCTATGTTGGATTGATTCAGCGATGGATTCATATCGAATGGTTCAAGTACAATTTCGAAGTGTATTCCTGTGTTTATAAATGCGGGTGTGAATATTTGTTTGATTGAGGGTGAACTATTCCTGGTAATTTATTGATTTACACGGTAAGCAATTGCTTCTCAACACTCTTGGCACTTATAATTAACGGGTGTGAAACGCTATGAACGGGAGTACTATCAAGCTAGATGTTCTTAGAGAGCCGGTGGTTGGTGTGAACCGGTGTGCATTGGTTTGAGAACTCACCCTGGAGCGGTTGACCTGAATTTTGAGTAACTAGGGTTAAACGGTTTGCCCCGTAAAGGTTTTGAGTGGTCTGGTGTTTTCAGAGTGATGGCATCGGGCAATCGAAGGTGGTACCGCGGGATGCAAGTCTCGTCCTTTGTGAGGGACGGGATTTTTTTTTGCCCGATGAAACTGGGCGCATTCGTAATATAAACGATGAATATTAGTACCTAATCAATAAGGAATTGCCGAAGCGATTCTCGGTAAACGTGCAGGAAACGGATATGTCTAAACTCCTCACTGGTAGTCAAATTGTCTGTGAAGCGCTCCTCAAAGAAGGTGTGAGCGTGGTGTTTGGTATTCCGGGCGGCGCGATTCTTCCACTGTATGGAGTTCTGTCGCAGTATCCGGACTTACGTCATATTCTGTCTCGTCACGAGCAAGGTGCAGCACATGCCGCTGACGGGTACGCCAGATCTACTGGTACGGTTGGTGTGGCTTTTGCGACATCTGGCCCAGGCGCGACTAACCTCATTACTGGTTTGGCTACTGCGATGATGGATTCAGTTCCCATTGTCGCGATCACTGGTCAAGTTGGTCGTGCTGCGATCGGTACGGACGCGTTTCAAGAGACTGATATCACAGGTTCAACGCTTCCAGTCACCAAACATAACTACCTTGTTATGCGGGCCGATGATCTAGGTCAGACAATTCACGAGGCTTTCCATATAGCAAGAACTGGTCGTCCCGGTCCAGTACTAATAGATATTCCAAAAGATGTCTTCACCGAAAGTGGTGAATACTATCCTGATGCTCCAATTAATTTGCCTGGGTATAGGGTTCCCGGTAAAGCTGAAGAGGCTCAGATCACAGCCGCCGCAAAATTGATTAACGCAGCTCAGCGTCCGGTGATTCTCGCAGGTCATGGAGTCGTCTTGTCGCGGTCATTTGATGAACTTCGTGAATTTGCTGAAAAAGCTCAGATTCCAGTGGTAACCACTTTACTTGGGATCTCCTCTTTTCCTGAAGATCATGTGCTTAGCACAGGTTTTCCTGGCATGCATGGAATGGCATATGCTTCTCTTGCGATCGATCAGGCCGATTTAATCATCAACTTTGGAAGTCGTTTCGATGACCGAATTGTCGGGGATTCTAAGCGGTTTTCAACAGGGTCGAAAAAAATCCATGTGGATATTGACCCTGCCGAGATAAATAAAAGCATAAGGGTTGATGTTCCGGTTGTTGGGAACATCAAGGATGTGTTCGAACAGCTTATACCGGAGGTTAAATCGACCACACATGTCGAATGGTTACAGCATATTGAACATCTTAAAGCAGAACATCCTTCATTGAGAATTCCCGAGAGTGATCGATTAATGGGGCAGCATGTTGTGAAGGCGCTGTCGGATGTTACGCAAGGTGAGGCAATTATTACCACGGGAGTTGGTCAGCATCAGATGTGGGCCGCACAGCATTATCAGTTTAAGAATGCTAATTCCTGGTTGTCTTCGGGTGGGTCCGGTACGATGGGATACGAAGTTCCTTCAGCTATTGGAGCACAGGTTGGCAACCCGGACAGCTTGGTGTGGTCGATCTGTGGTGATGGTGGATTTCAGATGACGATGATGGAACTTGCGACAGCTGCTGAAAATGACCTACCAGTCAAGTACGCGATCTTGAACAATAATCATTTGGGGATGATTACTCAATGGCAGGGCTTTTTTTATAACCAGGATTATCAAGCTGAAACGTATTCGGGCAACCCAGACTTTGTGAAACTTGCAGAGGCTTACGGGATAAAAGGGATACGGGTATCAAAGCAGGATGAACTTGAGTCGGCCATTAATGAAGCAAATAATCATGATGGTCCTGTGGTAGTTGATTTTGTAATCGAAAAAGTGGACGACGTATATCCGATGATCCCTGCAGGACAGAGTATCGAGGAATTAATCGAGGAACCAAACTAATGGCGGCTAACGATAACGTATCGTTTCAGCGGACAATTTCTGCATTGGTACAGGATCGGCCGGGCGTGCTGGCGCGGATCGCTGGTCTATTTCGTAGGCGTGGGTTTAATATTGCCAGCCTCGCGGTTGGTCGATCAGAGCAAACAGGTCTGTCTCGAATGACTTTCGTTGTTGAAGGACCAAACGAGGTCGTTCAACATGTATCCGCACAACTTGATCGTTTAATTGATGTTGTCGAGGTCCACGATATTACTGAAAAGAACATCGTTTGGCGCGAACTTGCATTGATCAAAGTTACCGCAGATGCTTTAGCGAGACGAGAGATACTCGAGCTGGTGAATATTTTCCGAGTGAATGTGATCGATATCGGAGCTGAAAATTTGACAGTGGAAATTTCGGGTGGGCGCCAAAAAATTGACTCGTTCATTGAGCTGGTTCGTAAATTCGGGATTGAAGAAGTTATACGCACAGGTCGCGTTGCGACCCTTCGCGGAACATTAATTGCGGGTGAGGCAGACGGATTGTTTCAGTCGGATACCAATCAGTCGAATTACACCTTGCCCATTTCAACTGATGATACAGGGAGCGTTTGAGAACGCTTATAAACAGGCTGTCGGGATTGCTGACAGAAAACGAAACTATGCGCTTTGAGGCTGATAATTCATAATGGCTACTCTTTCTTATGACAAAGATATTGATGATTCCATATTGCGGGACAAAACGATTGCGGTACTTGGATACGGATCCCAAGGGCACGCACATGCCCTGAACTTGAAAGAAAGTGGATTTAACGTTGTTGTTGGACTTTACGAAGGCAGTCGAAGTAAACAGACCGCTGAGGAAGCCGGGCTAAAAGTCCTTTCCAATGCTGATGCTACGAAGGTCGCTGATTTAATATCTTTCTGTTTGCCGGACACGGTTCAGTCAAAGGTTTATAGGGAGGATGTCCAGCCGAATCTGGTGCCAGGCAAGACCTTGTTGTTCGCCCATGGGTTTACTATTTTTTATGAGCAGATCGCTCCGCCACCCGATATTGATGTTGTGATGATTGCTCCTAAGGCACCAGGTCACCGGGTACGTGCGGTGTATGAACGTGGTCTTGGTGTTCCATGTCTTGTAGCTGTTCACCAAGATGTATCCGGTGCGGCTCATGATTTAGCGCTGGCTTATGGGAAAGGTATTGGAGGTGGCCGTGCTGGGATTTTAGAGACGACATTTAAGGAAGAGACAGAAACCGACCTATTCGGAGAGCAGGCTGTCTTGTGCGGTGGGGTGACCGAATTGGTTAAGACAGGATTCGAAGTATTGGTCGAGGCTGGTTACGAGCCGGAATCTGCGTACTTTGAGGTTCTTCATGAGTTGAAACTGATTGTAGATCTTATGTACCAGGGTGGCCTCGGTTACATGCGGTATTCGGTTAGCGAAACTGCCGAATATGGCGATTACTCACGTGGTCCCGTCGTGATCGACTCTAATGTCAAGAAAAACATGGAAAAGGTTTTGCAACAAATTCAATCGGGAGAATTCGCTCGCGAGTGGATTGCTGAGAACGACGAAGGCCAACATAAATTCAAACAAATGCGCGCGGAGAACGAAATACATGGCATCGAGAAGGTTGGTAAAGAGCTTCGAGACATGATGCCTTGGTTGGAGTCGACTACATGAAGCATTTGCTAAAGATTAGATATCTACGCCGATAAAAGTAATGGTTATTCATACTAGGTCTGTAAAAACATTTAACTGAGAGCGAGCGCTGGAGGGATTCAAATGGTGCAGCAGAGCCATACCGAAGATAAAGTAATTATTTTTGACACGACTCTTCGTGATGGAGAACAATCCGCCGGAGCTGGTCTAACGGTTGAAGAGAAACTTCGTATTGCTCACCAGCTCAACAAGTTGGGCGTAGATGTTATCGAGGCGGGATTTGCGGGTAGTTCTCCAGGTGACTTTGAAGCCGTACGCAGAATCGCCAATGAAGTAAAGGGGCCAGTAATTACTTCGCTGGCGCGTGCTGTCGACTCGGATATCGATGCAGCTGGTAAAGCGCTTGAAGGGGTTGCGAACGCGCGTATTCATACGTTTCTTTCGTCTTCGGACGTCCACTTAATGCACCAGATGCGTAAGGATCGCGAATCCATCATGGATATGGCTGTGCACGCCGTCGAGCGAGCGAAAAGTTATGTTGATGATGTTGAATTTTCACCAATGGATGCCTCCCGTACCGAACCTGAATACCTGTACACAATGCTTGAGGCAGTTATACGAGCCGGCGCAACAACGGTCAACATCCCAGACACCGTTGGTTATTCAACGCCGGAAGAGTTCGGAGCCTTAATTAGAGGAATTAAAGAAAACGTTCCTAACATTGGTGAAGTTGTAATTAGTGTCCATTGTCATAACGACCTTGGAATGGCTTCAGCTAACTCGCTTGCAGCAATAGAAAATGGTGCTCGGCAAGTAGAAGGTTGCGTCAATGGACTCGGTGAACGAGCAGGAAATGCTGCTCTCGAAGAGGTCATAATGGCTGTAGAAACGAGACCAGACCACTACGAGGTTACTACTGGAATTAATTGCGAGGAGATAGGCAACTCAAGCCGTATGGTCAGTTCTATATTTGGGTTTCCTGTCCAGGCTAATAAAGCTGTGGTTGGCCAGAATGCGTTTAGACATTCGTCTGGTATTCATCAAGATGCCTTTCTAAAAGAACGTACAACCTTTGAAATTATGGAACCAGACACTGTAGGTTGGCGTGGACAGGCGCTTGTATTAGGCAAGCTTTCCGGAAGGGCTGGTCTTCGTTCACGTTTGCATGAGCTTGGTTACGACTTATCCGACAAAGAATTGGCCAGTGTGTTTGTGTTGTTTAAGGATCTTGCTGACACTAAGCGTGAGGTCACCGATATGGACCTCGAGGCACTAATGTCTGAGCAGTATCGCATGGTTGATACTGACAGAACCTATAAAGTTAATGCGGTTCATGTTGTTTGCGGGAACGACACAGTCCCACAAGCTAAAGTCACTCTCGGTTGCCCGGATGGTCAATCACGAACGGTGGAGTCTAAAGGGACAGGGCCCGTTGATGCTGTTTGTAAAGCAATAGATCAGGTTGTTGATCTAAATATCGATCTAACGGAGTTCGCTGTCTCGGCAGTTACTGAAGGTATTGACTCTCTTGGCGAAGTCACTATCAGAGTGGCGAAAGATGGCTCGGTTTATTCAGGTCGTGGATCGGATTCTGACATTGTTGTTGCATCAGCCAAGGCATATGTGAATGCAATTAACAGGTTGATCACAATTGGAGTTCAAGATCGAACAGCAACTACAGGTGCAGTTTAGCTAACTAACTACAAAGTAAATAACTGTAAGTAGTACTACCTGAAGAGTTTTGGTTTTGCGTTATTATCTCTGGTCGATTACGTTATTTATGG
>ERZ651768.395-NODE-395-length-33105-cov-6.249031_pt1 | contig 33105 bp, 30 predicted proteins | sample MGYA00514754_ERZ651768 | MGnify/ENA metagenome assembly ERZ651768
CAATGCAGTTGGTGACTACGCAGCGGGGAATGTTTATGATCACCTGACCTGGAACGTTGTCTGGTGGGACACACAGTTCAACCAAGGGGATGTGCTCACATTCAACTACGCGAATCCTATTCAAGCAAATGTTGACGAGTTCTCATTCAGCACAAAGGCCAATGTTTCAACATCTTCCAATGATGTGTCCGGCGTGATGATTTACCCCAACCCTTATTATGGGTTCCATGAGCTGGAAACCAGCCGTAAGGACAAATATGTATCTTTCAATCATCTTCCACAGGAAGCCACCATTGATATCTATACAATGGGCGGTACTTATGTATGCCGGATTGAGAAGAACGACGCAAGTCAGTTTGCAAAATGGGATCTGAATAACCAATATGGTTACCCGGTTGCCAGCGGACTCTATATTGTTCGCGTCATATCTGGCGGTGAAGAGAAGATCTTAAAGCTTGCACTTGTTCAGGAAACACAAGTGCTCAAGTACTATTAATGACAAACTATAATGGAGATAAAAATGAAAAAACAATTTATAGCGACTCTAGTAGTTCTTGTTCTTAGTTCTCTGGTCTTCGGACAGAATTCCAGGATGGGGACGTCTTCGTCTACTCAGTTGTTGATTGTTCCAGGTGCTCGCTATCTTTCAGGTGGCGGTGCCGTGGCCACAGCAACAGGAATGGATGCGGTGTTTTGGAATCCAGCAGGGCTATCCATGGGTGAGAACTCGGTCGATGTGATCTTTTCTAACAGGCAGTATATTGCTGACATAGATAACAACTTTTTTGGGATCGCTACTGATCTCGGAGATTATAAGGTTGGTGTTTCTGTGCGAACATTTACTGTTGGAGATATTGATGAAACCACTGTTTTTTTCCCTGATGGAACTGGACAGGTCTTTACACCGAATTTTTCTGTGGTTGGTACGACCCTTTCGAGAAAATTGTCTGATAATACCAGTGTAGGTATCAATGCCAATCTGGTACGCGAAAGTTTTGGCCGTGTGTCGGCAAGCGGAAGCTCGTTTGACCTGGGAGTCCAGTATAAAGAATTACTGGGGATGAGTGGCCTGGACATAGGTTTTGTCCTGAAGAACTTTGGGCAGCCTATGAAATACGGCGGTGAAGGTCTAGGGATCTTGGCTAATGCCCAGGGTGGCGATCGCCCGGTAGAGTTCTACAAGGTTGATGCAGCAGCGTTTGATATGCCCTTTCTGTTTGACATGGGCCTCAGCTATAATATTGCTGGCGCTGACTTGGGACTTACGTACACCAGTAACTATTATGCAACAGATGAGCTCAAGTTCTCAGCAGGATATACTTTAGCTGGCTTGGCATCAGTTGCTGTTGGTGTTCAGTCATCCGGTGTTGCTCAGGATGTGGAGCGGAGAGCTGGCAGTGCTGATTACGAGGTAGAGGCTGTTGAAGGCAGTTGGTACACAAATCCTTCTGATGGTGTATCTTTTGGGGCGTCATTAGATTTATCCAGATTTATTGGTATGAACCTCAGTGTCGATTACTCGATGCTTCCTATGGGAGATTTTGGTACGAATTCAATAGTGGCTATGAGATTAGCATATTAGATAAAAACGATTTGATCGAAAAAAGGGCAGAAATTTTCTGCCCTTTTTTATTTTAATTAATGGATAGACGAAGACCAATCCCCGTCATTCTCTATTTTGTTCTCTGTAATTTTTGCGTTTGCGATATATATAATGGGATAACGCTATTTTCGAACAGTGCCGGTCAATCACACACGTATTTGATCAGTAATAATCATAATTTCATAAATATTTGGGATCATTCATCCGGAATAGTTGGGACACCCTACTTATTGAAAGATAGGACTATCGTGGTTCAACTGAAATCTGGTACGCATTATTTTGGGAATTCGCATGGCCCAATAGGAGGGAGATTCAATAGAATGGATTGGGATGGTAACCTTCTATGGGATTTCAGTTATCATGATTATACCTATCACCCGCACCATGATTTTGACCCCCTGCCTAACGGAAATATATTAGTACTGTGCTGGGAAAAGAAAACAGCACAACAAGCACAAGACCTTGGTAGAATAGATGTAATTAATGAAATGTGGCCACTAAAGATCGTTGAGATCGAGCCTATAGGTCAAGATAGTGCTGAAGTTATTTGGGAATGGCATATCTGGGACCATTTGATCCAGGATGTGGACTCCTTACTACCTAACTATGGTCAAATATCCGCTCATCCAGAGCTTGTTAATATTAATTTGGGCCAGTTCACCAACCCTGTTGAGGGTGATTGGTTGCACTCCAATGCCATAGACTATGATCCCGTAATAGACCAAATTGTCTTTTCCTCTAGGCACCTCGATGAGATATTCATTATTGATCATAGTACGACGACTGCTGATGCTGCTTCCCACTCGGGAGGCAATAGTGGGATGGGGGGAGACATCTTATATCGCTGGGGTAATCCCCAGAACTATGGCAGAGGGAATGGCTCGAACAAGATGCTGAATGATCAGCATGGAGTGAACTGGATAACTGAAAACCTTCCTGGTTCAGGTAACCTATTGATTTTTAACAATAATCCATTAGACTCCACTGGACAAGATAATTCATTGGGGAATTCAAGCGTTGTAGAGATCATAACTCCGTTGAATAATAATGGCACCTATGATCTTCCGATCGATAGTGCATATGGCCCTAATGACTATCATTGGATATTTGGCGGTGATACATCATTCTTTTCTCATTTTCAATCCGGTGCTTTCAGGATGCCCAATGGTAATACATTTGTTACTGTATCGCAGGAGAAACGCCTGTTTGAGGTTGATACCTCGGATCAAATCATTTGGGAGTATTATTTTGAGATAGAATCCGGATTGGAAGGAAATACCGCTCGTGCACAAAAGTATAGTCCAAATCATTTTATCTTTCCCTTAGGTGATATGAATTATGATTATACATTAGATATATACGATCTTACCATCATTAGCGAAATTATTAGTACTGAAGGTGATTTTTCTGTGAACGGGGACATGAACCTGGACAATATGATCGATGATATGGACCTGACACTGCTGATCGAAATAATTATGGATCAATAGATCGGATCATTGATTTACCACAGGGGTAGTTGCAGCAAAAATATCAACCAGCATAGCGTAAAGCTGTTCATAGGTCATATCTTCACCTAAATATATTTCTTTATTCCCTTTTTGCAATATCATTTCCCAGTGTAAATGGGCGTCATTCTTTGTGCCTAATGTGCTTTCTCTTGTTCCCGTGTTTCCAGATCGACCCATGATTTGTCCAGCCTTGATAACAGAACCAGGGGTCATATCTTTATTGATACTGGATAAATGAGCATAGATGGTTATAGCACGAAAACCAGGTACTATATCGAACCCATGATCTAAAAATATTGCTTTTCCCAAGAGAACACTATTGAAAATATCTGATGGGGTATGTCCTACCTTGGAACTGGCAGAAAGTAAGCCCACCCGAAATTCAAAAGGAACTTCCAAATGATAATGATCAGCACGGATAACCAAACCATCAGCAACAGCACGGACGGGCGTGCCCCAATTGGCAAAAAAGTCAATACCGCGGTGAGTTCCACTTCGGTAATCTCGAGGAGCGTTTGGTAAGCGTGTGCCGCGCTTTGGCACGTGGATATCTTCACAAGGCAATAACAATTTTAGACCCTTTACCCATTCTTGATCGAATGAGTCATTGTTTTTTAAGGTCTGCGGATATTTCTCTATGGTACTTAGTACATGGATTGGAGAATTATTTGGGTCTTCTCCTGTTTGCCCATAACAAAGAGAAATAAGATCACAAAGAATGACCAATTGTGTTATATAACGCACGTGAATAACTATCAATTTGAGCAATGATCTATAATATGGTCCAGAGCATTTATACAGGCCTCCATAGGTGGTCCCGTAATTGATCTTGTTGCAACATTTGATAGTATAGAATTCTTTTCAGATGTGCCAAAATCATAATGGTCATCAAAATAAACAATTGCAGTTGGAAGCCTTACAAGGCTCAGTGTTTCTTCTAATGTCCAATTGTACCGAGCCCAGGACATAGGAATAAGCAAAAGACCATCAGCCTGGTTTCGATTGCGCTGAATAAAATTCAGTGCAATATATTCCTTATGGGTCTGAAGGATCTTCAGTTCAACAGCAGTATTGCGAACATGTTTTCTCAGTGCTTTATTCAACTTGTCCAGGGTTAATCTTTCACCCTGTTGTGCTGATTTTACCCCAAGAAGATTAAGATTGGGTCCCTGTAACACTAATATTTTCATAAGCTTAGTTATCTAGAGGGACCGCATGCCCTAGAATATAACCCAAGATGATGCCGATCAATACCGCCAGGGTGACCGTACGGCTCTTAGCCAATTCATTTGCATAGCCTTTTTTAATAGCCACTCCCGATACCACCCAGCCCATGGCGTTAAGAAAATAAAATATGGGAATGGTGATTACTTTTACTATCAGGGGGCCAAAAAATGGGATCATAGCGATCAGGGCCCCAAAACCGGCAAATATTTGGGTAAAGATTCCTAAGACAATAGTGACAAATACAACGATCTTCTCATCAATTCCATGATACAAGGATACAATGATCCCTGCCACCACCAGAATCCATACCACGATACGTGGACCATAATATTCCCAGAATGGTTTTTCATATAAAGATTTCATTACCCTTGAACTTATATAAAGGGTTAATAATTCTATACTATAAACATTCCATGAAATGGTGTTGATAAAATAGACGGAAAAAGAATGTAGGTTTTCTAAATTCGAACTTTCTATAAAGAACACCACCTACCTGACCATGTTAATGGTCAGATAAATGATCCGTAATTAACTTTAGTGAAAAATGGTATTATGGTAGAGCGTTTTCATGACAAAGATGTTAGAAGTTCTTTGATAGAACTCGCCATTATCCTACCGTTAACCTGTATTGTGTTTTATATCTTTGAGACCAATATGCTGGTCTTCGGACTATTTGGTTATGCTGGATTAGTCTGGATCATCAGAGATGTTCCTAATTATAAACTCGCAATGATCATGGCTGGTGTTGGTGGTTTGACCGGTTATTTATCAGAATATTGGGGATGCTCATCCCATTTATGGAATTGGGTCACACCATGCAAAACCATCTGGATGATCCACGGTCCAAAAATAGGGTTTCCCGTTGAGGTCATTGTTGCTTACGCTGGAATAGGTTTTTGGATCAGTAAGCTGTCTTTAAAAATGTTAGCGAAAGAACACAATGAATCAATTATATTTTATCAGAATGAGAGTATTGACCAAAACAAAAGAATGAAGATTGGCATGGTCCTTATTCTTTTTTTTACTGGCATAATTGTGATTCTAATTGAACCAATATATTTACAATCGGTAACGATCCTTGTGCTGGGATTTAGTGTTTTTTTGTTTCTTATCAGACCAGCACAAAAAGTAGTAGCTGTATTTACAATTATTATAGGATCTATCGGATTCTTTTTTGAGAATTATGCAACGGGTATCATTCCAGGGTTTGTTGTATGGCGTTATAATTTTGATTCATATTCGGACCTTTCTATACCGAACCCGATTATTGGTGTAGCCCCTTTATCAGCATTTATAGCTTACGCAGGTGTTGGTATGTTATTGTTCGGTCTATCCTTTTATCTTAATCCTATGCTGATATTTGACCAAAACGATCAAGAAATCGAATCGTGACCTATGATTTCCAGGAATATTTACCGATCAGGCCGGCGACTCCTATGAATGGTATATAGAACGGTTGCATGAAAAACCAGAATGTAAAAACAATCGGGCTCACCCTTGTTTGAAATAATCTTCCCCCTAAGAATATTGCTAAACCATCGATAATTAATTTTAGTAAAATAATAGTGATTATGCCACTCGGTTGTAGAAATACTGCAAAAAGAATTAAAAAATGGAATGAAAAAGGTATAAATAATGAAAAAAAGAATACCACATCGGTTTCCATTGCAAATGCTTTTGAGTTTGAAGACCATCGAATTCGTTGACTGATGAAATCACCAATAGATTTCACAGGAAGAGTGCTCACAAAACTTTCTGGATCTATATTGAATACAGCAGGCTTTATCTTCGATATTTTTTGTACGAGATATAGATCATCACCAGATGTTTGATCTTTTACTGGTTCAAACCCACTGATCGCATTGAAATCTTTTTTTCTGTAGGCCAGATTTTGACCTGACCCGCCCCAGTTAAGACCTAATCCATTCGCTCCAGCATTTATTACCATCAGACCAAGAAAATCGAGCATTTGGTATTGATGGAAAAAATGATTCTTGCAAGCTACCTTAGAAAAACCAACGGTAATAGCACCTGAATTCTTAACAGATGAGACCATATTCAAGACCCAGGTCTTGGGAACCCGGCAATCAGCATCAGTTGAAACAATTATCTCGCCTTTGGATGCCTTAATGGCCTGTGTCAGGGCATACTTCTTTGGTTTCATATGATCTGATAATTCCAGAATATTTATCAGATTTATAAATGGATATCTTAATATGAAACCCTCAACAATGCTTACGGTATTATCTGTGGAACGATCATTAGCAATAATTATCTCTAATTTTTCATCAGAGATGGTTTGTTGAACCAGGTCACCCAGCAAGAGTGGTAAATTATCTTCTTCATTTCTTGCTGCAATTATCACAGATACCTTAGGAATATCAATTTTAGAGTGTTTGTGAAATGTAAGCCTGGATAATCCTATTATAATTAATATAACGAAAAACAGATAGAGACCTGTTCCAAAGGTCAGAAGAATTTCCATGATCAGAATACCAGAATTGATCCAGCAATCACGAAGTAGAATAGAACTCCAAGAATATCAATGCTTGTAGTTACGAACGGTCCCGTAGCGACCGCAGGGTCAATATCCAGCTTTCGCAGTATAAGTGGTGTGACCGTTCCAATCGTTGCGGCTAATAGCATGGAGGCGCAAATACTTAGCCCAACGACAATGCCTAGATTAGAGGGAGCATCTTCAAATGAAAAGTCCGCAAAAAACCCCAAAAGTAAACCATAAAGAACGCCAAGAATAAGCCCTACTCGCATTTCCTTTAAAATGAGTTTTAGCTCACCCCCTACGTCAACACGGCCCGTTGCTATTCCACGGACAATAATAGTTGATGATTGTGTACCGATATTTCCGCCCATTCCAATGATCACAGGAATAAAAGCTGCTAACACAATAATGCTTTCAAGCATGTGTTCAAATGCTCCTATCAATGAAGCAGCGATTATTCCCCCGATCCAACTGGCGAACAACCAGGGCAATCTTGCCCGGGCGTTTTCCCAGCTTGATTTCAGTAAGATCTCTCTATCTTTCCCAGCCCCAGCCATTTGTAGAAAATCTTCAGTTGCCTCTTCCCGGATAACATCAACCACGTCATCCACTGTTACGATTCCCAGAAGACGTTCATCCGGGTCAATAATGGGGACTGCCAAGAAATTGTATTGTGCTACCACTCTGGCCACTTCTTCTTGATCAGTCTCTGGTCTGACAGAATGAACTCGTTTTATCATGATATCTTTGAGTTTTGTATCTGATGGTGTGGTTGCCAGTGCCCGAAGCGAAACAACACCGACCAATCGATCGTCATCATCGGTCACATAAAGATAAAATACCATTTCCGCATCTTCTTGATCTTGAAGAGTTTTGATCGCATTTCCGGATGTTGTCCCTTCATGTAGGGTGAATACATCGGTTGTCATCATAGCACCTGCACTATCTTCGGGATATCCCATTATCTCTGCCAGTTCTTCTTGCTCTTCTTGTTTGAGAAGGTCTATCACTGATTGTGACCTTTCTACTGATAGGGCCCCCAAAATATCACTCTGGTCATTTGCTGGTGCTTTTTCGATAATGGAAGCGATTCGCTCAGCAGATTCCTTCTGTAATAGGTCTTTTACCAAAGCCTCATCCAATTCTGTGAGAAATTCAGCAGTATGTTCATCATCTCTCATAAGCGCAAATGTCTGACTCTGTTCATCTTCAGTAAAATATCGGAATACTGTGGCAAGATCAGCTGGATGTGTTTTATTTGTTAGTTTTATCAAATTCGTGCGTGCGTGGCGACGAAGGAGACGACGATATGTATCCCTGATGATGGTGATCTCGTGATTGAACATTTCTTTTCGCATTATCAAACTTTTCTTTGATTGATTCCTTTAAATCCAAAAAATATCAATCCAATTGCAAGCAATAAGATCCAGGGGGAGACATGGCCATTCCAGGTATAAAGACTATTTGATTCTCCAATGGAAAAAGATAAAATGATGGCCATAGCATTATTCAAACCATGAAGAATTAAACTTGGGACCACTGATTCTGTGCGCCAAGCTAAGAACCCAAGTATCAATCCAAGAAAATAAATTTGTATCATCCAATATGGGTTCAAATGTATCATAGCAAAAAACAAACTGGTTATCAAAACTGCTTTTGTTGAATCTTTCCAGTGTTTTTCAAGGAACTGTTGAAGAAAACCCCTAAAAAGGATTTCTTCCCCGAATGGTGCGACCATAACAACCGCAATGATAAAGACAATGAATCCTGCAACTGTTTCCGGATGCATTAAACTACTCATATTGACAATATAATCCGGAGCAGGAATGAAAACCTGGATCAGGCGATCCAGTTCATCCGATAGGATAAGTATTCCACTACCAAACAGAAGAGTGTTGACTATAATGTGTCGAGATACTTTTCGTAATCGAAGTATTTTTAAAATGGGTTGCTGTTGAGATATAAGAAAATATCCTAAAGGGACCAACATGAATCCTTGACCTATAAAAAAAGAAATGTAGGTATATATTTTTTTGGATGAATCAGGAAAAGATGTAGCGATCCCCATCACCAACCCACCAGCCAAAAATGCCGAAAAGATCGATAGTATAACAATACTGAACGCGGTGCGAATAGTTAATGTATTGTTCATAAGGATCGGGTTCCTGAGGATTCATTTCTATGAAGTTACAGTACTGATTTCCAAAATTGAAAAGATGATTTCTGATAGGAATAATCCATAGAAAAATAAAATAACGATTGTTTTGACATTATAGTGAGATTATGTTCTATTTTAAATATTAATAGAATTATTAAGTTTAACCAGCACTGTTAACGGGGCAGCAGAATAACTGTCCCGTTTTATTTTTTAGATAATCGGTTCATTAAAATAGCTCCCGCCGCTGCCACATTCAATGATTCACCATACCCCATTTTGGGGACAGAGACTATCTTGTCTAATTTGTGTTTGATCGTTTGTCCAATTCCATGTGCCTCTCCACCCAGCACAATGACCCTTTTATGCAATGACACGAATTGATCAATAACCTCTTTTCCATTTTGATCAGCACCAATAGTTAAATAATTATTGTCTTGAAATTGTCCGAGATCCATATTTATATGAATATCTATATGAATATGTGCTCCCATAGCAGACCTGACAACCTTCGGATTAAACGGGTCAATAGAATAAGGTGAAAAAGCGATATTCTTAATATTGAACCATGCGGCGGTCCTAAGAAGGGACCCTGTATTCCCCGGGTCAGATAATTGGTATAGGTATAACCATGTTTGAGCAGAAAAATTTGGGACCGGTGTTCTTATTGTTTTACAGATGCAAATGATTCCTGATGGTGTAATTGCGTCTGAGATTTGACTCATTAATTTTTCAGTTATTAATACCAGTTCCTTTTCTGAATTCTTAGAAAGCAAATTAAATCTTTTATATTGCTGCTTAAATGATTTTGTATAATACACATCAATGATACCCGCCTGGTTCTCTAAATAAGTTTTGACCAGGCGATATCCTTCAATCATGAATTGACCATGTTCTTGGCGCCCCTTTTTACTCTTTAAGGAACGAATACGTTTTATATCACTTTGACTGATCATTATTCATTATCGAACGATACTATAAAATAGGGAATATGGACTTTCATTAAAAACAGTCCATACAATTCGAACCGAAAACGCCTTGGTCGAGTCATCTGACCCCGGTAATTTTACTCTCAATAATTCCCTTTATTTCATTATGAGCAAAGGCTTACCTGATCCGCAAAAAGATTTCCCCAATTGGTATATGCAAGTCGTAACCAGGGCTGGATTAGCTGATCATGGTCCAGTTAAAGGGACAATGGTGATAAAACCATATGGTTTTCAACTTTGGGAAAACATTAAGAATATTTTTGATCACATGATCAAAGAATCAGGACATACCAACGCGTATTTTCCATTACTCATACCCAAATCATTCTTTGAAAAAGAAGCAGAACATGTAGAAGGTTTTGCCAAGGAATGCGCTGTGGTGACCCACACTAGATTGAAAGCTGACAAACAGAAAGGAATTATAGTTGATCCAGAATCCCGTTTAGATGAGGAAGTTATCATTCGCCCGACATCTGAAACGGTGATCTGGTCAATGTATAAAAAATGGATTCAATCTTATCGTGATTTACCTATCCTTATCAATCAATGGGCGAATGTTGTCCGTTGGGAAATGAGAACAAGGCTATTTCTTCGAACTACAGAATTTCTGTGGCAGGAAGGTCACACTGCTCATGCTACCGAAGAAGAAGCCCAAAAAGAAACTCTTGATATTTTAGAGCTATATCGACAGTTAGCAGAAGATTATCTAGCTATTCCAGTCTTTACTGGCTTGAAAACAGAATCAGAGAAATTTGCCGGTGCTGATAGGACATACTGTATTGAAGCTATGATGGGTGACAAACGGGCATTACAGGCTGGCACATCACATAATTTAGGACAAAATTTTGCAAAAGCTTTTTCAGTAAAATTTCAAACAAAAGACAACAAAGAAGAATTTGTCTGGGCTACGAGCTGGGGTATTAGTACAAGGTTGGTTGGGGCTGTTATCCTGGCTCATGGAGACAATAAAGGATTACGAATTCCTCCCCTAATAGCACCGATTCAGTTGGTAATTATTCCAATTGCAAAAAATGATGATCAAATATCAAATATAAAGGAATATTTAGAGCCTATCACTAAGGGTCTTGAAGAAACTGAGGTTCGTTATCACATTGATTGGACCGATTCTTCCCCGGGCTTCAAGTTCAACGAATGGGAAATGAAGGGTGTACCATTACGCTTGGAAATAGGTCCTCGAGATATTGTAGAAGGGACCACGATCCTTGTTCGTAGGGATACGGGTGATAAGATTTCTTTTTCTAGAGAAGCCGTAATTGAAAATATTCTAATTCTATTGCATGAATCACAACAGCAACTTTATGATCAAGCATTGACCTTTAGAAATGATAATACACATACAACGAATTCTTATGATGAATTCAAACAGATCATTACCGAGGGTGGATTTGTTCGTTGCGGGTGGGATGGTCTGCAAAAGACAGAAACTGTGATCAAAGACGAAACTAAAGCCACAATTCGTTGCATCCCATTTGATGAACAACCACAAGGTCTAACATGTATATACTCGGGTGATCCTGCTAAGCACGAAGTGATTTTTGCGAAAGCCTATTGATTATACTTGATGTAAATGATAGTTCATACACCAGCAGTTGTTCTAAGAACAATCCCCTATGGTGACTCCAGTTTGATATCAAACTGTTTTACTTTTGAAAAAGGTAAGGTCGGGTTGATTATTAAAGGAGCTCGTTCGAAAAGATCTCCTAAAGTAGCTCAGTTCCAGCCTTTGAGTTTTATTGAGATCATTTATTATGATAAACCCAATCGCAATTTGCAAGTTTTATCAAAAGTGAGCTTCAAGGAATCATGGCCACATATACAGAATTCTTTGAAAGCTGTGACCTTTTGTCTATCTATAATGGAAATGACAGATCGTACCTTAGGGGAAAACGACCCCCATTCTGGCTTGTTTAATATTTTGGTAGATGTCTTACGTAGTTTTAATGATGGAGAATTTGACCCCAATATATTGTTCTGGTTTTATGAATGTGCCCTTTTATCCCACTTGGGCTTTCGTCCCGACCTAGATTGCCGGGAGATGCCCGGTATTTCTTTTCCAGATCCATACGAAGGTGAACACAGCGGAGAGATTTTACTACAATTAATGAATGGAAGAATTGACCAATTGCCGGTTAATCATGTTTCTCCAACAGATAATCGAGTAATAAGTAACTATCTTCAGAAACAATTATTCTATCATTTTGATGATTTAGTGCGATTGCGATCCTTGGATATCGCAAGACAAATATTAGCCGATTGAACAGAACATTCACTCTATATCATAAATATGTTTTTATTGATTTTTAAGGGAACTATTTCGATTTAGGGTAATTATGTATATTCTGTAGAACATGAGATATCAATTCCAAGCCAATCCCGGTCAGTTGTCCTATAAACCGCAACTTTTCACCGATGCCATAAAACTTCTGGTCTCAGTGAACTTCACCATTTTTTTTCTACAGACAATATCTGGAAAAGAACACTTGTTATTTGATTTATTTGGTCTGGTCCCACAAGCTATCTGGTCTGATTTTATGATATGGCAACCTCTCACATATCTGTTTTTTCATGGCAATATCTGGCATATTCTAATTAATATGTTTGTACTGTGGATGTTTGGTAGTGAGCTGGAAAATGCTTGGGGTAGAAAGAATTTTCTCAAGTACTATTTTATGACAGGTATTGGAGCAGGAATAGTTACTTGTTTATTCAATCTTCAATCAAATATTCCAGTTGTTGGCGCTAGTGGTGCTGTATATGGTATTTTGCTTGCATATGGGTTATCATTTCCGAATCGTACGGTATACCTTTATGGGCTTATTCCAATAAAATCGATATGGTTTGTCATCGCTATAGGCATACTCGCTTTTTTCTCCTCTTTTCAGCAAATGACTCAAATCAGCCATCTTACTCATATATCAGGCATGGCGATAGGTTATATTTTTTTAAAACGCCGTTGGAGATTGAACGATATTTGGTTCAAAATTAGAAAGAAGACCCTAGAATATCGTATTCAGATAGAGGATGTTAAACAGTCAAAGGAAAAAGCACTCGAAAAAGATATCGATAATATTCTTGATAAGATTCAAAAGGTTGGATTCAAAGGACTATCCGACCAGGAACAGAATAAACTTTACAACGCAAGCAAGACCCTGTCTAAATATAAAAAAAAGGATTAATAAACAGGTAAAATAGCATCTACAAGTATTGATGTAATTTTATCCAATACAATAAATAGGATAATTCCGATATGAATCAAAAATATGATCTTGGGACAATTATCGGACTTGTTTCCGGGGCCACTATCATTGCTACAAGTGTTTGGTGGCTCGAAGGTGAATTCATTTGGTTTTTCCAGTGGTCATCAGTGTTCATTGTCATCGGCGGTGTATTATGTGCAACCCTGGTGAATTATCCCCTAAAAGCCGTATTTAATCTTCGTTCTGTATTAAAAAATGTTATTCGAGCTGAAGTATATGATATTACGGGGACAATTCAAAAAATCATTGATTTAGCGGAAAAATCCCGTAAGAATGGACTCTTATCACTAGAAGCGGATCTATCATCAATCGAGAGTGCGTTTCTTCGGGATGGTGTTGAGCTGGCCATCAATGAGCGAGAAGCATCTAGACTAAGAACCTTTCTCTCACTGGATCTAAGTAATATATCCACACGTCACGTAGGTGGCCAAGAAATAGTCTTATATATGGCAGCCTATTCCCCCGCCTTTGGGATGCTCGGTACGGTAATTGGCCTGATAATCATGATGAACAGGTTCCAAATGGGCGGTGAGGTATCAACTGTCGAGTTTAATGTGGCCGAACAATTCAAAGACCTATTAGCTGGGATGGGGACAGCTTTAATCACCACATTTTATGGGGTTCTATTGGCTAATCTGGTGTTTCTTCCAATTGCCGGTAAGCTCAAACGGCAGTCCGAGAATGAAATAATGCTTAAAAGTATTGTTCTTGAGGGGATCATTAGTATTCATGCACGCGAACATCCCCTACTAATAAGAGAAAAATTAATGACATTTGTAGCTCTTTCAGAACGCGACCTATAGAATTATGCCACAGTTACGTAAACAAATCACTCAGGAAGAAGCCCGAGCAAAGACCACAGCATGGGCCCTCACTTTCGCTGACCTCACCACGCTTTTACTCACATTCTTCGTGATGTTATTAGTTATTCTGAATGATGCAGAATCCCACGTGGATCGCTGGATAAATATTATATTAGATGAGACCAATGAAGAACTTCAACCATTAAATCAGAGTGATTTGGTGGATATAGAGCGGGTTACTAAAGGAATTAAGATCACCCTACGAGGCAAGCTATTCAAATCTCTTTCTGCAGAAGTGGATCCCAAGGTCGATCCGATATTAACACAAATCGGTGGAATCATTAGAACATCCACTCTTTTTAATATAAAAAAACAAAAACGCTGGGCCCCTTTAATAGATATAATTGATAGAGACAATCAGGAATTGGCAATCGAGATTCGGTGTGAAGGGCACACAGATGATAAACCTATTCCAGAGGAAGCAGATTTTAAAAGTAATTGGGAACTGTCATCAGCTCGGTCTTTGAATCTTGTAAGGCGCTTGAGCGAGCTTGCTGAAATGGATCAAAGATATTTTTCAGCATTGGGGTATGGTGAATTTCGTCCAGCTATTGACATAGATAATGTTATGAAAGATCCCCGAAAGTTGGCGGAAGCACGGGCATTTAATAGACGAGTGGAAATATATTTTGATGCTTATTTAAAGAACAAAGAAAGTGCACAGGGTACTTAAACACTGTATAAATATATTTTTTACCATTTATTTACTTATAGGTGTTCAGGGCATTTCTCAAAATGATATTACACCATATGACAGGTCAACACAGGATTGGATATTTGGTAATGGTCCAGAACCGAAATGGGTTTTAGAACTACTACAAGGTGCCCACAATATACCGGAAGACACAAAATTTGTATTAACTATACCAGTATCCGGTTCAGCAGTTAATTATCAGGCCTTTATAGATAGCAATGCAACCATAGAAATGGATGGTGATTATCTTATTATCACACCTGATCAGGATTTTAATGGATCTATCCTTTTAACCTTAAATCTCGATCTAAGCTTTATATTAAATGTTGAACCGGTCAATGATAAACCAATTCTGTCTGAGACTCCCACACAGAAGATTGATGAGGATACGGAATTATCTTTGAATTTATTTGCCCTGGATATAGATGAAGAACCATTGACATTTGGAGCTACTCTTGATGGGAATGGGTCGATTAGTATGGTTAACGATGAAATAACCATCTCCCCAGATAAAGATTTCAATGGTCTTATCAATGTAATCACAGCCGTATCCGATGGAACCGATACCGATGAATCAGAATTTATTCTCCATGTATCCCCGGTCAATGATACCCCTATACTAAATCCCATAGAATCTCAATCTATAGCGGAGGATACATCACTACGCCTCAAACTATCCGCAGTTGATGTGGATAACGACGTATTGACCTATACTGCCAATGCAGACGGCAACGCAAAAGTGAATGTACAGGAGAACCAATTGCTTGTTGTCCCAGATGCCGATTTCAATGGGGAAATACTTATGACAGTTAATGTTTCCGATGGATTTGCGAACGATGAAAAAATATTTTCACTTAATGTTTTACCAGTAAAAGATGACCCAGTTTTAAGCTCCGTAGGACCTCAATCTATAGCGGAGGATACATCACTACGTCTCAAACTATCTGCAGTTGATGCGGATGGAGACGAATTGACCTATAGCGCAAGGTCAAATAAGCATGCAAAAGTGGATATACAGGAGAATCAATTGCTTGTTGTCCCAGATGCCAATTTCAATGGGGAAATACTTATGACAGTTAATGTTTCTGATGGGTCATCTAATGATGAATTAAAGTTTAAACTGGATGTGACCCCAATCAATGATGCACCAGTATTGACATCAATAAACCCCAGGTCCGCAGAAAATAAAAAACATTTGGACCTGATGTTGTCTGCTAATGATGTGGATGGTGACAGATTGACATATAGTGCCAATATACATGGGGATGCTAAAGTGGAGGTAAATGATAATAAACTAACAATTAAACCCGGAGAGAAATATGAAGGGGCAGTACCAATCACTTTAAGCACGTTTGATGGTTCTACTACGGTTGATACAAATATTACACTGATCAATCCTTTTCCGGGGATTGTAGCTATTGCACCACAATCCATCGCGGAAGATTCAGATTTAACCCTCATGCTATATGCATCTGATGTGGAAGGAGACCTGTTCAAGTTCCGCTCAACAGTTAATAATAATGCAAAAGTCAGTATCGTTGATAACCGGTTGACGGTCATACCGATGAAGGATTATTTTGGCCTCTTAACGGTTATCATAACTGTCTCTGATGGTACGGACTCAACTGAATTTGATTTCAATATTGATGTATTACCTGTAAGAGACCTCCCTATAGCGAATGCTGGTGAAGATATTATTCTGAGTAATGGGTGCAATAGAACGGTCTTGTTGGATGGGATGAGATCGTGGGATGCTGATAATGACCCATTGACATTTCAGTGGGATTTGTTGGATACACTTAATCCTGTCAGTTATGATATCGCAAAAGTGGATTTTACATTCCCCGATACAACTATCGATATTTCTATGGCATTTTTATTAACGGTTAAAGATATCACCGGATTGATCGGGAAGGATACACTATTAGTGACAATTATAAATGATGAGCCTCCTATAACAAATGCTGGCGAGGATTTTATTGCTCCCTACAATAAAAAAGTCTATCTGGATGGTTCCAGATCAGTAGATACTGATAGCAAGATTCAGTATGAATGGTCCATCATTGACGATGGGATTACTATAACTGACATCGAGCGTGTAAAAGAAAAGCCCTATTTTATTTTCCCAAAAGGATTACCTGAAGATAAAATGTTTCGGATTCAGCTTAGCACCAAGGATGAGAATGCATTTTGCGAAGACCTGGATACAGTTTCTGTTATATGTTTACGGAATGTAGGTCTTGCTGATAGTATAAAGTTTGAACTAGTAAACGCGATTCAAAAAGGGGATAAGGTATTCATTGAGATGCAGGTTACAAATCAAAGATCCTGGCCTTTTGATTTTGCCGCCTTTACTTTAATTAGGGTCACGGATGAAAAAAATAATTTTGGGCAGTTTGACCCGTACAAAGGGAAAAACACTGTAAAATATGGCATAGAAAATGGAGAAACTATAAAGGTAGACCTGGTTTATAGTTTTGAGATCCCACCTATAAATATTCACTTATCATGTAAATCTAACATGAGGCTTCGTGCAGATTCTGTTTTCTATAGTTTCAATTTTTAATATGACCATCTTTCTTTTCAGGGATGACCTTATATACTTTTTCCCCTGGTTTTACCATTCTGTATCTTTCCCGGGCTAGTTTTTCAAGGTATTGTATATCATTCTCTAACCGATTCTTTTCAACCATCACCCTTTCTCTTTCTTTTCTTAGCTGAGCGATCTGGGCCTGTACTTTGGCTCGCTCGCGCTCCAATTTATAAAGTTGTAAAAGACCATGATCACCAAAAATGAAAATAATTAATAAAGTGACACACAATAGAAATATAATACCTCTAATAAATTGTTTTTGGGTAGCGGCCACTTGTTGTTTAAACCTTCGAGGTTTCGGTTTTCTTTTTAATCCCGAATAACGGCTCATAAAGATTTTCCTAAAACATTTATTGTAGCAAAATGTGAATCATTTCCCAACTCTTCTTCAATGCGCAATAGTCGATTATATTTGCAGACCCTATCTGTTCTTGATGCAGATCCAGTTTTAATCTGTCCCATACCCATAGCAACGGCAAAATCGGCGATAATAGTATCTTCCGTTTCCCCTGATCGATGAGAAATAACAACTGCATATCCGGCTTTGTTTGCCAGTTCAACTGCTTGTATGGTCTCCGTAACGGTGCCGATTTGATTCGGTTTAATCAATATGGTGTTCATGGATTTTTCGTCGATAGATCTTTGTAGCCGTTTCAGGTTTGTTACCGTGAGATCATCTCCTACTATTTGGACGCGTTTCCCTAATTCAAAATTTAGTTTTGCCCAGCCTTTCCAATCGTTTTGATCCAAGCCGTCCTCAATTGATACAATAGGGTATTTGTTCACTAATTGACAAAAATAGGTGATCATCTCTTCTGACGATAATGCCCTACCCTCAGAGTCAAGTCGATATAGATTACCATCAAAGAACTCACTAGCTGCAACATCTATTGCCAAAAAAATATCATCCCCAGCTTTATATCCAGATAGATCAATAGCTTCTAGGATTATCTCGATGGCTTCTTCGTTAGATGATAGATTTGGTGCAAACCCACCCTCATCCCCTACGGATGTATTTAATCCTTTAGATTTTAGAACCGTTCTCAAATTATGAAATACTTCTGTCCCCATTCGCAAAGCCTCTGAAAATGTATCGGCACCGAGAGGGAAAACCATAAATTCCTGAATATCTATTGTGTTGTCTGCATGGCTACCACCATTCAATATGTTCATCATTGGTGCTGGTATGGTTATGGCATCCCCTCTCCTTAGATGACTATAAAGGGGTTTTCCTAAAAGCGTTGCTCCCGCACGCGCAGCAGCCAAAGAAATACCCAAGATAGCATTGGCCCCAAGCCGGGATTTGTTTTCTGTCCCATCCAAGTTGATCATTATCTGATCTAATTCCTCTTGTTTAGTTGTATCGAGACCTCGTAGAGCTGATGCTAATTCTGTATTTATATTATTTATTGCCTGATGAACACCTTTACCTAAATAACGATGTGGGTCATTATCTCGAAGTTCAAAAGCTTCAAAATCACCAGTTGATGCTCCTGATGGGACCGCTGCTCGTCCCATGATCCCATTACAAAGATAAACATCAACTTCAATAGTTGGATTACCCCTTGAATCTAAAATTTCACGGGCGTGTATATTTTCAATACTAGAATTCAGTGACCTCTCCATTTTATTTGATAATCAAATTAGATTTGATAGACAAATATAAACAACCGTTATCACTTAACATTTCCAGTTTGGAACAACTGCGGCAACAATCTATTAAATTCTCCTATGATTAGTATAAGAAAATTTGGTGAAAAGAATTCTTCACAATGGGATTTATTTGTGCGGCATTCAAATAATGGTACGTTATTTCATTTGCGTAGATTTATTAATTACCATCCAAAAGATCGATTTGAAGACCATAGTTTAGAATTTTATAAGAATAATCATCTTTTCGCTGTTCTTCCTGCGGCAAAAGTAACACAAAATGAAAAAACATTGCTGATTTCACATCCTGGGGCCACAATAGGATCATTTGTTGTCCCAGAAAATCTATCCATTGCAAATGCTATAGATTTAGTGAAAGCACTTGTTGTGTACGTCCACGACCAAAATTTTAATGGGATAAGAATAATTCTTCCTCCGGTATTCTATCAGAAACGACTATCCAATTACATTGATTTTTCGTTATTCAAAAATGGTTTTAGTTATTATAAAAGAGAAATAACAAGCACATTATTTCTCGAAAAGAGTTTAGATCGGAATTTAAGAAAATTTAAACCATCGCACAGAAGAGCAATATTTAAAGCACAAAAAAAGGGTATTGAGATTAGAGTATCGAAAAGAATAAATGAATTTTATAGGATTTTAAAGAATAATTTAAAAATACGTCACGGGGTTGAACCAACACATACACTTGGCGAGCTTAAAAGTTTACAACAGTTGTTTCCAGATAAAATAAATCTATTTGGTGCATTTTTTGAAGGTGAAATGATTGCTGGGGTCGTGAATTTCATTGTGAATCCACAAGTGGTTTTAGCTTTTTATATCAGTCATAAAGAAGAATTCCAGGATTTTCGTGCAGTGAATTTGCTTTTTTATTCGATTTTTGAATGGGCTATTCAAAATGGTTTTAAGATATATGATTTTGGGACTTTTACAGTGAATGGTAATCCCAATATGGGGTTAGGGCGGTTTAAAGAGAATTTTGGAGCCAGTGGTGTGTTTCGAGATATTTTGGAAATTCAACTGAACTAACCTTTTTCATATTTTCTTATGTCAATCAAATCGCTTGGGAAACAATCACTCATTTACGGATTTGGCCATATTCTAGCCAGGCTTGTCACCTTTTTTCTTCTCCCATTATATACTCATGTATTTACACCTGATGAATATGGTATTATTTCATTGGCGTATGCATTTATGGGGTTTACTCTGATTCTTTATAAGTATGGTATGGATACAGCTCTGATGAAGTATTCTGTTCAACTCGATGGTAGAGAAAGAACCGTACATATCACTACGATTTATGGTTTACAATTATTCACCAGTCTTATTTTTTCGGGTTTATTATTTATATCAAAGCATCATATTGCATTATATGTCTTAGGAATAGATAGACCTGACTGGATCGCCATATTATCGGGAATCCTTCTGATGGATGCATTGTGGAATATTCCAATATTAATTCTACGAACTGAAGAAAAACCCATCCCATTTATAGCTTATAATTTTACTAATGTATTAATCACAATGGGACTAAATATCTTCTTTGTTATTACACTCGAAATGGGCATCCAGGGGGTGTTATTGGCCAATTTAATATCGTCTACTATTTTATTTATTTTATCTATCCCAATAATTATCAATCGGATTGATATAGGAGGGATGAAAAGATCAATCTTGAGTAAAGTGCTAAGATTCGCATTACCATTTCTCCCAGCAGGTATTTTCACAATGATCATGGAACTATCCAACCGTTATCTACTGGAATGGCTTGCTGATACCACAGCAGTAGGACTTTTTTCTGCGGGCTACAAGTTGGGCGTAATGGGATTAATTGTGGTTATGGGATTTAATATGGGTTGGACACCATATTTTTTAAAGCGGGGGACACAACCAAGCGCTAGGAAAGAATTTGCACAGATAGCATCTATTTTCTTGGGATTACTTGGATTTGTAGTGGTTGTAGTGAGTCTATGGATTCCTGAGATTATTCGTATTTCCATTGGGTCAAGGCCATTGATTGGAGAACAATTTTGGGCCGCAGAACATGTGATACACGTAATTCTTTTAGCCTATTTCTTTTTTGGTACATACGTGATACAACTTCCTGGAATTTATATAAAAGAGATTACAAATTGGATTCCCATTTTCAGAGCTGTGGGCGCAATCGTGAATATAGGAATGAATATTTATTTAATTCCGATCTATGGCATCATAGGTTCTGCATGGGCTACTGTTATTGCATTTGTAGCAATGAGCTCATCAATATTTCTTTGTACCTATAAAATTTATCCGATCATGTATAATTGGATTGCGTGTGTATACCCTATACTCTATATGGGGATAGTTTTTTTTACAGGGAACGATGTTCTTATTCGTTCGATAACCACGTTTTTCTACCCGATAGGCTGGTATTTCTTTGCAATCAATAGTGAGGAAAGGACTATCATAAAGAGTTTTATAGCATGATTTGTATTGTTTCCTGTGAGCATTATCCAGATGATGAAAGAATATATCACCGGGAAATTCAAACTTTAGTTAATAATAAAATACATATCACATATTTTTCGAGGTCAGAATCTGATATAGACCTATCTGACCAATTTGTGTCTCATATTAATTATCAGAAATCAAGTTTCTCCACTGATGCCTATCAAAAGGATTTATTGCGAATTTTTTCAGAAAATAGGCCAATGATTCTTCATATACATGAGCCCGATCTATTACCCTTGGCAAAAATGGTAAAAGAGCTCTTTAATACAAAGGTCATCTACGATGTTCATGAGGATTATCCATCGTTAATTCAAACATTTTCACGCTGGGGGAAAATCATCAAGAATTTGAATGGGAAAATTTGGCTGAGAAAAGAAAAACAATTTTTAGAGTATGTAGATGAAATAATTCTGGCAAGCCCGGCTATTAATAATTGTGGATATATAGAAAACGGTTTCATCCCTATTGTACTTGAGAATTTTCCATCCAGTACAATATTACCAAAAGTAGATTTCAAATCGGATCGGGGAAACACGATTATTTATCATGGTCATATCGGTCCCGAAAGAGGTATCACAGAATTAATAGAATCTATATCAATGGTTGCAAAAAGAGTTAACGATGTTTCACTATCTTTATTCGGCGCATTCCGTACAGAGCAATATAAAAAGAACATTTTATTATTGATTCATCAATTAGGTCTTAATAATCATGTTGAATGGCATGGGCATATACCGCATAGAGAGATTTGGGGTCAGTTAGCAAAGAATGCCATCGGAGTTATACCATTCCTCGATAACCCACTCACTAGACTTGGAACACCAACAAAATTATTTGAATTTATGGCCGCTGGTTGTCGTATAGTGGCATCAGATCTTAAACCCATGAAACGTTATGATGTGGATGGATTGGCACTTGTAAAACCAGGTAATGTTGTTGCACTCGCAGATCATTTAGTAAAGGAATTAAATAATAAGTCTGTTAAGGAATTACAAATCAACCAAAGAAAAATCATTAATGAATATAACTGGGAATCAATCAGCATAAGATTGATCAAGGTATATAAAAAGTTAATTCCATGAAGATACTTTATATCTCTCCAGAAAACACGGTTGGAACATTAAGTCTGTGGAAAAAAGAACATATATCTAATAATCATATTTGTCGAACAGTAACATTTTTTCGTTCACCAAAGGGATTTAAGGACGATATTTGTCTAGAACTCCCATTTAATTTTACCAGACCACAGTTGGCAATGATCCGACATAATATATATAAATTTTACCGCGGCAGGGAAGGTTATTATAAAGAGAAAGACGGCTATCCCCCGGTGTGGTCTCCGAATGGTTTGTTAGATAAAACCTTTTTAAAGTATAAGGATTGGTTGTGGCGTTCCAAAATAAAAGAAGCAATCAAAAAATATGATCTGCTTAATTATGATGTGGTTCACTTTGAAAGTGGAATGGATTTCTTAAAGGATGAGTTTTTTGCACAAGCTCTGAAAAAAAGGGGTAAAAAGATTATTTGTCATTATCATGGAGAGGATTTACGAACTCGAGGTGTAATGCCCATTATAAATCAACTATCCGATCTGAACTTAACTAATGAAGTGGATTTACTCAGTAAACACCCCAATATACAATATTTATTTCTACCATTTGAGTTTGGGAATATTTATCCAAAAACAGAATTAAACGATACGATACGCATAGCTCATGCTCCTACAAATCGTTATTATAAAGGTTCTGCCGGTATCATACAAACCTGTAGAATTTTACATAATGAAGGTCTTATTACATTCGACCTTATTGAGAATGTATCACATTCTGTTGCGATGGAGCGTAAAAAGAGTGCAGATATTTTCATAGATCAGGTTGGAGATAAAGGTGGTTGGGGCTACGGAATGAATTCAGTGGAATCACTTTCCATGGGGATTTGTACTTTAACAGAAATAAATAACACCTATAAATCATTCATCCCTGATAATCCTTTTATTAATATTACATCAGGATCTTTGGAATATAAGTTGAGATCATTGATTCAAAATAGAGAACAAATAATGAAATCAGGAAACAGAGGTTATAAATGGGTCAGAAAGAAACATGATATAAGTAGTGTTGCTCGAAAACTCTATTCTTATTACAGATCAATCGGTTTAAATCCTTGATTCAGGAAGTCTATAAACCAAGTCATCTATTCTGGGCCAAGCTTATCAGTGTAATGATAAAACCCTTTATTTTATTTATTGATTGGTTTAACAATACCCCAGCGCTTCCTTTTAATGTAAAAAAAGCCCGAACCATCTTGATTACCGAATATCATAGAATAGGTGATGTGGTAATGTTAATACCTGCACTCGATATGATAAAGAAGGCATTTCCTTTGTCAAGAATAATATTAATTACGAATTCGGATACAGTACAATTAGCAGAAAAACTGCGGTTAGCTGATACGATAATAGGATTTTCTTCACCTTGGACAAACTGGGAATGGTCTCTATCAAGATGGAAAGATACAGTAGCCTTTGGTATTGGATTGAGGAAGCTCAAGATAGATCTCGCAATTGATTTTAAAGGTGATATTCGAAATAATTGGTTCCTCTGGTTAACTGCGAGCAAAAAAAGAGTAGGGTACGATGCAACAGGTGGTTCTTATTTTTTGACCTCTTCATTTGAATTTCCATTTTCTTTACATCAATCAGAACGCTCACTCCATTTACTTTCTCTTATAAAGATTCCAGCATTAAACAGAAAAAGAAATAAAAGTAATAACAATGTTTTACAACGAGGGAAAATAGTATTACACCCATGCGCAAGCGACACAAATCGTTGCTGGCCAATCGAACGCTGGGTAGAATTAATAAAACAGTTATATGGTAAATATTCTCTGGCAATAGTTAAGATTCCAGATTTGGAGAATACGTGCGATGAGATAATACAACAGACTCCTGATATTGAAGTATTTGAAGGGTCGCTTATTGGATTTTATAATTGGTTAAAAAATCAACGTATGCTAATAGGGATAGATTCCATGGCCGGTCATCTTGCCGCATATATTGGACTACCAACGGTTACAATTTTCGGTCCGCAAAATCCGGATTTAACTAAACCCACAGGAGAAATATCACAGGTGGTTCACCCCGTAGCTCCATGTAACCATGTCAAAAACCACTGGCGATTGTGTGCCCAATGTATGGAAAGTGTAACTGCATTAATGGTATATAAATCAATAATGTATATAGAAAACAGTAATTAGTTTGTTGAATAAATATAAATATTGTCGATACTACTATTATTAGTAAATTCGATTCGATTAAAGGGATTGACCCTGGTAATAACTACATACAAAGACAATCATTTCGGAGAATGGGGGATAGATGCCCCCATTTTGTTTAATAACCAAAATAAAGAGGTATTGGCATGGCTGATGTAAACGCAACCGTACAGAATGCCGCAGCTGGAATTGTTGGCGTAATAAAGGCACTTATTGTACTATTTGTCTTCGTCAATATTATTTATTCCACCGGGTTTGACCCAATTGGCGGAATCGTGGATTTAGTAAACACGTTTCTGGACGGTGGGTTTGCCGGACTGCTGGCTTTGCTGGTCTTTCTCTCGTTTCTAGGATAATAATCAAATAGGCCTTGATGGGGGCCCATTATAACGGACCCCCACGCCTTTTGACAGGAGGAATATATGCTCAAAGGTGCATTTGACACCCTCAACGAGTGGCTTGGGATAGTAACAGATTTGCTCAAGTCTCTAGTTATTGTTGGAATCGTTGTCGGTATCCTGTTTGACGACTTCTTCGGTGTGATAGAAGGCCTAGGACGAGTGATGGCTCAGTTTGGCGATGCAGGATTGGCAGGACTCTTGGCATTAATGATACTCGTGATGTGGTACGAAAAAAAATGATGTGAATTTGATTCCATAATTACGCCCCGATACCGGGGCGTAATTGTTTTATATATTTTTGAAAAATCTGCTTTTTTAAAGTATAGGTTTTTCGTTTTTGTGGTGTTTTGTGCAGCCTACGTGCGGGGGATTTTATATTCACCGTTTGGATCACGTTTTTAATCTAATCTTTGGATAGGACGTACATGGCATACCCCTTTTACTTTTAATTTTTTTCTTGTGTTCATCTGTAGAATTCTGAAACGTTAATTTTCAATAAAGGGTATTTTGTAATTGGTTGCTACAGTGATGATATAGAAATAATATAGATAATTATTCTTCGAGGTTATTTTAGATGAAACTATATAAAGAAAGATACTTTATCAAATATTTTATCAAAGCGCCAATGATTTGGGTATAGTATTTTCTATTAATCATATTTCAGGAAGCAATATTAGCATCAGATTCTTGGATATTTAATGCAATACCACAGTTTCAAGGTGTTATTATAATAGATTGGTAATTTTAATAGTTCTTTTATTACCATCTAATAGAAGGACAAGATAAATTTGTATTTATGAATATTTGGAGAAAGATACTAATTATATTCTGGTTGATTTCCTTAATCCAGGCAGACATACGAGTCTTTAATCGGAGTGCAGGCACTGAGTCCAACATAAAGACGCTACCAGATTCAAAACAATTATATATGTCTGCAAGAGATTTCGCCAGGGCATTGTCATCTCGTTTGTATGAAAATCAAGAGCGAAAAAAACTAGTATTATATATTTCAAATAGAAGAATAAAGATTTCTGCCAAGTCTAGCTTTATTATGGTGGATGACCAACCATTTCAAATGCCTGTAATAGCGCGAGAAGAGAAAGGAGATATTTATTTACCAGCACAGGGATTTTTACACATATTAAAATCAACAACCTTACCGGGGATAAACTATGATCCTACAAGAGAATTCCTTGATGTAGATGTTGTTCGATTTACGATTACAGCAATAGATGTAGAAGAAAAATCTAATGGCACTATTGTTCGATTAAAAACCCGAAAACCTTTTTCAGAACGCAATATTAGTTCATTTATTAATAAACATGGTTGGTATTATTTAACAATTGCTGGAGGATTGGTGGATACTGTGGCATTAAATGGTACATTGACTCGTGGGATTGTTCATAGTGTGGAATCAGATCAGATTGGAGAAACAGCCCAAGTTGCGTTAAAATTAAGATCTAATATCATTAGTCATGAATGGTATCAAAAACTCAATCCCAACGAAATTGTAGTTACATTACGAACACCATTAGGAAAAAATTCAACACGCATAAAAAATGTTAAAGATCGCTGGCGACTTAATAGAATTGTCCTAGATGCTGGTCATGGTGGTAAAGATGCAGGTACAACAGGGAAATATGGAACAAAAGAGAAAGATGTGGTTCTGGATATTACAAAAAGGGTTGGTCGGCTATTGGAAAAAAATACCGGGATTAAAGTGATTTACACACGTACTGAGGATGAATGGGTTCCTTTGTGGAAGCGCACGAAACTAGCTAATGAGTCTAATGGAAAGATTTTTGTTAGTATCCATGTAAATGCAAACCCTAATCGGAAAATCAAAGGATTTGAAACCTATTTACTTCAATCTGGTAAAAGTGAAGATGCAATTGAAGTTGCATCACGGGAAAACGCGGTAATCAAACTTGAAAAAGATAGGTCACAATACAAGGAATTAACCGGTGAAAATCTAATTATGGCGACTATGGCGCAAAGTATGTTTATGAAGGAAAGTGAAGATTTGGCAGCAATAATTCAAATTGAGTTAGATAAAAATATTGATAGCCCTAATCGTGGAGTAAAACAAGCTGGATTCTATGTTTTGATTGGTGCAAGTATGCCAAATGTTTTGGTGGAATTAGGTTTTATATCAAATCCATCGGAAGAACGAAACTTAAAAAAACCGGGCTATAGACAGAAGATTTCTGAATCAATATATAATGCTATCCTAAAGTTTAAATCATCTCGGGAAAGATTATTAGCGGAGGAGTAATTAATGGATTCTAGGCCTATTGGTGTTTTTGATTCAGGGCTTGGTGGTTTAACTGTTGTTAAATCAATAAAAACACTATTGCCTAATGAGTCAATCATTTATTTCGGAGATACTGCTCGTGTACCTTATGGAAATAAAAGCAGGGAATTAATTAAAGAATATTCATCTGAGATCACAGAATTCTTAGTAAAAAAAGATGTAAAAATGGTAGTAGTGGCTTGTAATACTGTTTCTGCTATGGTTTTAAATACTCTTAAAATAAATAATTCTGTCCCTATTTTAGGAGTAATTGAACCAGGTGTTTCAGAAGCAATATCGATGACTAACAATAAATATATCGGCGTCATCGGAACTATTGCTACAGTCAACTCTAATGCCTACAGCATAGCATTAAAAGCATTAGATAATAGTATTGAGACAATATCTCAAGCATGTCCATTATTCGTACCATTAGCTGAAGAAGGATGGCTTGAAGGTGATGTAGTAAATATGATAGTTGCTCATTATTTATCTCCTCTAAAAGAGAAAAATATAGACACATTGATTCTTGGTTGTACGCACTATCCTTTACTTAAAAATGTAATTGCCAATCAACTTGATAAAACAACCGCGTTGATTGATTCTGCTGATGCAGTTGCACGAGCTGTGCGAAAGAAACTTTCTGATTTTGGTCTTCTAAATAATAAAGATGAGAACGGAGGTTTGTTCTGTTTCGTAACAGATATACCTATGCGTTTTGAAGCTGTAGGACAGCAATTTTTAGGCTCATATCTAGACAGTGTCCAAATAGTTCATGACTTTTGATTTTCAAAATATTTTAGAAGAATTATTCAATCTACAACGTCTTGGTATTAAAACCGGACTGGAACACACCAGAGAACTTTTAGAAGCAGTTGGTAATCCACATCATAAATTGAAATTTATCCACGTTTCTGGCACCAACGGCAAAGGATCTACATGTGCGTTCCTTTACAATATACTAAAACAAGCGGGAAAGAAAGTTGGCCTCTATACATCACCCCATTTACTAAATTTTAATGAGCGTATTAGGGTGAATGGCCATACAATTTCTAATGATGAGATTGTAATATTTATGAAAAACATCCAGAACCATATTAGAGATATCCAACCTACATTTTTTGAAACAACTACTGTTATGGCATTTGATCATTTTTCAAAACACAATGTGGATATTGCTATTATAGAAACTGGACTAGGTGGTAGACTAGATTCAACCAATGTTATAATCCCGGAAGTTTCAGTTATTACATCTATATCAATGGATCATATGGATATTCTCGGCGAAAGTATAGATCAGATAGCTGAGGAAAAAGCAGGTATAATTAAAAATTCTGTACCTTTAATTTTCGTAGGTCAGGATGAAAATATTCATTCAATTATATTAGAAAAAGCTAGGATGAAAAATTCACCTGTTACAGTTATTTATCCAAATCATGCTACATCAATAAAGGTTGATTTTGATGGAACATCGTTTTGCTATAATGGAAGTATTTTTAGTATTTCTTTATCAGGTGAACACCAAGTATTAAACTGTATGACGGCTGTTGAGACAGCTAAAAAGGTGTGTGGTAATGTAAACTATAATAAAATAAGTAAGGCTTGTAGTTTTACAAAATGGCCCGGCAGGATGGAACGCCTACCTAATCATTTGATTTATTATGATGTTGCACATAATGCTTCTAGTATTTCGGTTATTATTGACACTGTTAAAACTATTCATCCAGAAAAATTGATAATCGGTCTTTTTTGTTTAAAAGCAAATAAGAAGATTAATCATATTATTGATGCAATAAATGGACATTTTTCTCAACTATTAGTAACAAGTGATGAAAAAGGCTTATTACTCCCAATAGACAGACTATGTTCCTTGTTATCTCATTATCAAATGAAGTACACACCAATTTCCAGTGTTGCGAATGGCATAACTATTTTGCAAAAAGCAGAAAAGAAGGGTTTGATTGGTTTGATTTTTGGTAGTCATTATATTGCAAATGAAATTTACCGTGCGTTTGAAATTTCCTTTGACAGATGTGACATTTAATGTAAGTTTCATTCTCTACCATTATCCCCGGCAGAGTTTATTTATTAAAATAATAATATTTCTATTCGAGTGAAGGAATCAATTATATGAATCTCAATGAATTGCAGGCCTTGCGTATTAAGGAATTATCTGATTTAGCGCATAATCTCAATGTTGACGGTAGCATTTCTGGGCTGAATAAACAAGAACTGATTGTAAAGATTCTTGAAGCTCAGGCAGAAAAAGAAGGAACAATATTTGCTAGAGGTGTTCTTGAAGTTATGCAGGATGGTTATGGTTTCTTGCGTTCACCTGATTTCAATTATATGCCTGGTCCGGATGACATTTATGTTAGTCCATCTCAAATTAAACGATTTGGGTTAAAAACTGGACATAAGGTATCAGGTCAAATACGCCCCCCAAAATCCAAAGAGCGATTTTATGCACTTCTGAAAGTAGAAATGATAAATGATCATCCGCCGGAACAACTTAAAGAGTGTATTCTTTTTGATAACTTTACACCATTATACCCCGAAGAAAAATTCGTATTGGAAACAGATGAAAAAAATCTATCAATGCGCATTATGGATCTTATGTGTCCGATCGGTATGGGGCAGAGAGGTCTTATTGTAGCACAGCCAAAAACAGGGAAAACTATCCTCCTCCAAAAATTAGCAAATTCTATAACTAAGAATCATCCTGGAACAAAGCGAATTGTTTTGCTCATTGATGAAAGGCCAGAAGAAGTAACAGATATGAAACGTAATGTGGATGCAGAAGTTGTGAGTTCCACTTTCGATGAACCACCAGAAAGACATGTTTCAGTATCAGATATGGTACTTAAAAAGGCTAAACGAATGGTTGAATATGGTGATAATGTTGTTATTTTGCTCGATAGTATTACCCGCCTAGGGAGAGCACATAATGCTGTGATTCCTCATAGTGGAAAGATTCTCTCAGGAGGAGTAGATTTCAATGCGTTAAAGAAACCAAAACAATTTCTTGGAGCGGCAAGAAATACAGAAGAGGGTGGAAGTCTAACTATTATTGCCACTGCGTTAATTGATACGGGTAGCAGAGCAGATGAGGTTATTTTTGAGGAATTTAAGGGTACAGGGAATATGGAATTGGTGTTAGATCGCCGATTGAGTGATCGCCGAATTTTTCCAGCATTTGATATAATAAAATCTGGAACTAGAAAAGAGGAGCTATTGCTCACCCGCAAGGTATTAGGCAGAATGTGGATTCTCCGAAAGCTATTGAATGACATGAAAGTAGAAGAAGCCATGCAATTTATGTTAGAGCGGATAAAACGCACTAATACGAACGATGAATTTTTGGATACTATGAGTCAATAGTATTATAAGTTGTATTTGGCATTATGAGTGTGCAATATCCCAATGTTGAGTCTGTAATTGCTCGTATTGTAACTGATAAACCAGTCAGAAAAACACCCTATCAGGTTAAGGGGGTTTTTATGCGGCAATACCCTGACGAGACAATTATACCTTTTCTGGACGGTAGCTATAGGGATAAATACCTCTATCCACGGGTACAAGTAAAAATACTTAACGAGCAAATATACATAATTGGTGTTCACGAGGGGGTAGATTCAATAATATCTTTAACTGAAAAATTTGATGTTCTTGATTTTGGTAACATTACCTTTGAAGTACAAAACAGTGATCTAGAAAAAAATAAAAACCAATTTGTTCCATCTAAACGCTTAATTAGATACCGATTTATCACACCATGGGTAGCACTAAATCAGAAAACTGGTGGGCGCTATCGTTTTATAACTAATCAGGAAAAATCATCATTCCTGAATAAACTATTGAGCCATAACATAGTTTTTATCGCTAATGAAATGGGGATAAGTTTTAAGGAAAAAGTGTTCACAAAGATAAATGTATCGAGCTTATTTCCCAAACCTGTAGACGAAAATAATTGGGGCGCATTTATGGGTGAATTCAAAACAAATTTTATGCTTCCTAATTATATCGGTATCGGCAATGGAATCACACGAGGTTATGGTTCTATCTACGGTATGTTTAATCCAGAAACTTTTACTTTTGATAAGTCAGGATTACGAAAAGAATCAAAGAATTTTCAGCCGGAAAAAATTGATGAGGAAGATGGTAAAATCGGTGCTGTAGAGGTTGATAATATACCCCGTTCCCAACGAAGGAAATCCCCATCGCGTCAAAGTCGAAAACAAAGTCAAAAAAGGTTTCGTAAAAATGAGTCTTATCATCGAAAAAGTAAAAAGGTTTTTTCAGATAAGTATAATATTGAAGAAAAGACTAAGCTTGATAATGATAAGTACATTTCTGAAGATTCTGAAGACTCGAAGTTCAATACTGAAAAGTATCATAAAAAACAGCACAAAACTTGAATTACAAATTAGCGGACCGGATTCATAAGGTCAAACCTTCTTTCACTCTCCAAATGGTAACCCGAGCCGCTGAAATGCGTGCCCAAGGGATTGACGTCATTAATTTGTCCGTAGGTGAACCTGATTTTAATACTCCAAATCATATTCGCAGAGCAGCAAAGATGGCCATGGATAATGGATTTACCAAATATACTGCTGGACAAGGCATGATTGAGTTTCGGGAAGCCATTTGTAATAAATTGAAAGAGGAAAATGGTATTGAATATGAGCCTGATGATATTCTTGTTTCCAATGGAGAAAAACAGAGCCTTTATAATGTTTGCCAAGCTTTATTTGATGTTAATGATGAGGTTGTGGTGTTTGCACCTTATTGGGTATCGTTCCCGGAATTCGTACGGCTAGCTAATGCTGAACCTATCATCATAAATACGTTGTCCAATCAGAATTATGAACCAAATTTTGAAGATTTAGCTCTAAAGGATTCTCCAAATATTAAAGGGGTAATAATGAATTCACCATCAAATCCAACCGGTGGAATATGGTGTGAAAAATCAATTATTCACCTTTTAAGATTAGCAAAAGAAAAAAATTGGGTAGTCATTTCAGACGAATGTTATGAACGATTGGTTTATGATGACCATTTTATCAGCACGGAAAAATTGAATAGAGAACATAACATAGGAGCTAGCGTAGTTACTTGTATTAGTTTATCAAAAACCTATGCTATGACTGGCTGGAGAATTGGATATACAGCAGGAAATGAGAAAGTTATTAAAGCTATGGGAAAATTACAGGGACAGAGTACTTCCTGCCCAAATTCAATTGCACAGGTTGCAGCCATAGAAGCACTTATAGGTGATCAGTCTGAAGTTTCTCAAATGCGAAACGTCTTTAAGAAACGACGGGATTATATTGTAGATCGACTGAATAATATGAATGGAGTAAATTGTGATATACCTGGGGGTGCATTTTATGTTTTCCCAGATTTTAGTTCATATATGGCTAACGACAAAAAAATAAAATCATCAGATGATTTATCCCAGTATTTTCTGGAACAAAAAGCTGTTGTCACCGTTTCAGGAAAAGCATTTGGAAGTGACAATAATGTGCGTTTTTCTTATGCAGCATCAGAAGATGATTTAAAAA